>Ga0207691_10001776_pt1 | contig 21223 bp, 19 predicted proteins | sample KBSM13metaG_FD_184327 | JGI IMG/M metagenome (GOLD analysis project Ga0207691, IMG submission 184327) | Miscanthus rhizosphere microbial communities from Kellogg Biological Station, Michigan, USA - KBS M1-3 metaG (SPAdes) (version 2) | ecosystem: Host-associated > Plants > Roots > Rhizosphere >... | reverse complement strand
CGAAAGAAAAGATCAAGACAGAAAAGATAGAATTGGAAGTTCCTCAAAACGATGAGCTATCGATAAGAATCGATACAGTTTTAAAATCACTTTATCTTTTATTTAATGAAGGATACAAATCTTCGAATCCTGATAAACTGATCCGCGAAGATCTTTGCGAGGAAGCAATGCGTTTATGTTTTATACTAACGCAAAACTCGTTAACCGCTTTGCCCCGAACCAAAGCTCTATTGGCACTTATGTGTTTCCAGGCATCAAGGCTCGATGCAAGACTTGACGATAAGAGCAACATCATATTATTGAAACACCAGGACAGGAGCAAGTGGAATCGATCTTTAATAAGTAAAGGCTTTGAATTAATGGAAGAATCAACAGAGCCATTTGAAGTCTCTGGATACCATTTTGAATCAGCCATTGCATCCCAACATGCTGCTGCAAGATCATTTGAACAAACGAATTGGAAAAGTATTTATCATTTATATGAAATGCTTTATCAACTGCAGCCCAACCCTATTGTTGCCATGAATAAGGCAATTGCATCTTCGTATGCCATTAGTAAACAGAATGCCTTGAAAGAATTGCAGGAAATAAAAGGGTTAGAAGATCATCATCTTTATTACGTCTCTATCGGCGATATCTATTTTGATCTTGAAAACAAACCCGAGGCAAAGAAATTTTTTGAAAAGGCGCTGGAGTTAACCTCTTCCGGATATGACCAACAATTATTAATAAATAGGATCAGCAGTTGCTGAACTGTGTAAAAATTTCCCCTTTAATTATTCTATATTATTAATTTATTAAGGCATTCCTTTTGCAGTATTGATAGGCATGAAAAAATTAATACTCGCCTTACCATTTCTTGCGATCCTTTTTTCCTGTGTTGACATGGGAACCAGTGAAAATGAAAAAACAACTACTAAAGAAGAAAAAAACATCAGCAAAATTGATGTAAGCATTACTCCCTCCAATTCCTACAGTAATCTTTTCTTAGACAGCACAGCTTTAGAAAATTTTATTAGGCAAAATAAAATTCCAGATTCAATAGGCCGACGCTTAGAAAGTTTTTATAATACCCGCAATTACCAGTTTGCCTGGTTTAGCCGTGATGGATTAACAGAACAGGCTCGTGGTTTCTGGAACCTGCATGATTATGTGACCACTTATGAGGATGATTCCTCTTTAAAAGATAAAAAGTTGCAGAAAAAAATGGACAGGCTTATTGCCGAAGATGAGCTTTCTGTAAGTGCTTCTGATAAAAATTATATCAATACCGAACTTACCCTCACGCAGCATTTTATAATGTATATGCTTTCTAATTATGAGAAAGGTTATGTGAAGAGAAAAGAAATGGAGCGATTCATTCCCCGAAAAAAAGAAGATCCGATAGCTTTAGCTGATTCATTGGTGAATAAAAAACATAAGGACGATAAATATTTTGAAGATGTAAATGAATCTTATAAAGGTTTGAAGGATCAGTTGGGCAACTATTTAACAATCGCAAAAAATGGAGGATGGCCACAAATAAATACAGTTAAAAAACCTTTGAAAAAAGGAATAACCTCACCCGATATTGCTATTATCAAAAAAAGATTGATGATAAGCGGCGATCTTTCTGTCAATGATACCAGCCAGGTATTTAATGATACATTAGTAACAGCAGTAAAGAATTTCCAGGCCCGTCATGGATTTAGTGAGACTGGCTCGGTCAGTGATTCCCTGATAAAAGAAATGAATGTTCCGGTTACAAAAAGAATTGAACAGCTATTAATGAACATGGATCGTATGCGCTGGTTGGCGAACAATCCTTCAGGAAATCTTATTGTCGTAAACATTCCTGAATTTGTATTGCATGTATATGAAGGCAAACAAAAAGCATTTGATATTGATGTGGTAGTTGGAAAGGAAGGACATAATACAATGATGTTTAATGGGGATTTAAACCAAGTGGTATTTAGTCCTTATTGGAATGTTCCTCCAAGCATTGTTGCGAAAGAAATTCTCCCGGCCATAGAAAAAAATCCAAATTATATAGCCAAAGAAAATATGGAGATAACAGGAAATGATGATGGGCTTCCTGTGGTTCGTCAAAAACCCGGAGCGGGGAATGCTTTGGGTAAAGTGAAATTTTTATTCCCGAATAGCTTTAATATTTATTTCCACGACACTCCCGCAAAAAGCTTATTCGAAAAAGATAAACGAGCATACAGTCATGGTTGCATTCGCTTAAGAGAGCCTGAAAAATTTGCTAACTATGTTTTACGTAACCAACCCGAATGGACGCCTGAAAAAATAAGTGAAGCAATGAACAGTGGGGATGAGAAATATGTAAAAGTAAAGGATCCCATTCCCGTTGTCATTACCTATTATACTGCCTGGGTAGATGACAATGGCCGTTTGAATTTCAGAGAAGATATTTATGGACACGATGCAAGATTAGCAGAGAAAATGTTTAATAAATAACCTGTAATTCCATGAAATATTCTTCCCTATTTTTGCCGAATGCAACTGGTTGAAGTCACCAATTCAAGTCTTGCCAAAGAATTTCTACTTGTTAATGTTGAGCTCAACAAAAATAACCCCGCCTATATCCGTCCGTTAGACAAAGACATCAATGAAGTTTTTGACAAGAAAAAAAATAAAACCTTTCGTTCAGGCGAAGTGACAAGATGGATATTAAAAGATGAGGAAGGAAAGTTTCTTGGCCGTATCGCCGCATTTACAAATAAAAAATATAAAAATAAAGGTGATGATGTGCCCATTGGAGGTATTGGTTTTTTTGATTGCATAAATGACCAGGTCGCCGCCGATATGCTTTTTAATGTAGCTAAACATTGGCTGATGCAAAAAGGCATGCAAGCAATGGATGGCCCGATCAATTTTGGTGAAAGAGATCGTTGGTGGGGACTGGTTGTAAAAGGAACGGAGCTTTCACCAATGTATTGCATGAATTTTAATGCTTCTTATTACCAGCAGCTATTTGAGAATTATGGTTTCAAAAATTATTTCAACCAGATCTGCTTCGCGATGAAAGCTGATAGACTTCTTCAACAGAAGTTTTATGATCGCCATGATGAATGTGCAAAAGATCCGAACTATAATTCAGCCTACATTAAAAAAAACGAACTGGAAAAATTTGCCAGGGACTTTGCCACAGTATACAATAAGGCCTGGGCCGGGCATGGAGGGATGAAGCAATTGGAAGAAAGAGTGGTTTTGAAAATGTTTAAAAGCATGAAGCCAGTGTTAGATGAACGGATTTGCTGGTTTGCCTATTATAAAAATGACCCTATTGCAATCTGGATCAATCTCCCGGATCTTAATCAATGGTTTAAATATTTAAATGGCGGCTTTAGTCTTTGGCATAAGCTGAAATTTCTTTGGGTAAAAGCAACAAAGAAAAATAGAAAATTTACAGGGTTAGTTTTTGGGGTTGTGCCTGAGTTCCAGGGTAAAGGTGTAGACAGTTATATAATTATTGAAGGTGCTAAGGTTATACAAAGACTAAAAATAGAAAATGGAGAATATATTTTAGGAGATCCTATTTATGACGATTATGAAATGCAATGGATAGGCGAATTCAATCCTAAAATGATAAATGTATCTGAAGCTCTGGGTACATATCGCAATCGCATACTTACGACCTACCGTTATTTATTTGATCAAACAAAAGAATTTAAGCGACACCCCATTCTCCACTAAACGTGACTCCGGGAATCAGCAGCCGGGTGTGCAAAAACAAATGTCACAGCATCCAAAACTTCTTTATTATTGCAGTCCCTGAAGTCAGATTTCATATCCCGGATTTCAGTCATCGTTATTATGGATAAATTCGTTGTTTCAGCAAGAAAATACAGACCGCAAACTTTTGATACGGTAGTGGGCCAATCGCATATTACGACTACACTAAAAAATGCGATCAAACACAACCAGCTTGCGCATGCATTTCTTTTTTGCGGGCCGAGAGGTGTTGGTAAAACAACCTGTGCCCGTATTCTCGCCAAAACAATTAACTGCGAATATCAAACAAAAGATGGGGAGGCATGCAACAAGTGTCAATCATGTATTTCATTTAATGAAGGAACATCGATGAACATTCATGAGCTGGATGCGGCCAGTAATAATTCAGTTGATGATATCAGGACATTGGTTGACCAGGTTCGTTTTGCCCCACAAGCGGGTAAATACAAAGTGTATATCATAGACGAGGTTCACATGTTAAGCTCTTCGGCATTCAATGCCTTTTTGAAAACATTGGAGGAACCACCACCCTATGCAATTTTTATTTTAGCAACAACCGAGAAACATAAGATCCTCCCAACAATTTTAAGTCGCTGCCAGATATTTGATTTCAAACGGATCACCAATAATGATACGGTAGTTCATCTGCAGGAGATCTGCGAGAAGGAAGAAATAAAAGCAGAGAAAGCAGCCTTACAGGTAATAGCACAAAAAAGTGAAGGTTGTATGCGGGATGCTCTCAGCATCATGGATAAAATTGTGAGTTTCACAAATGGCAAGTTGACTTACCAAAATACACTTGAACATCTTAATATTCTCGATGCTGATTATTATTTCAAGCTGATGGATTGCATGCTAAAGCAAGATCTTTCCGGCGCCATGTTATTATATGATGACATTAATAAAAAAGGATTTGAAGGGGATCTTGTATTAAACGGCTTTGCAGAATTTATCCGTAACCTGCTTGTGTGTAAAGATGAAAAAGTTGCCGTCTTGTTAGAAGCCGTAGAAAGTTTCAGAGAAAAATACATTTCGACTGCAAAAAATATTGCACCTTCTTTTTTAATAAGTGCTTTAAATATTATTAATGAAGCAGAAATAAATTATAAAGCTGCCCGTAATAAAAGATTACATGTAGAGCTTGTGATCATAAAACTTTGTTACCTGCAACAGGCTATTGAACTCACTTCAGAAACTGGCGGCATAAGTAAAAAAAAAATAGTTGAATCAAGTCTTGCATTCAGAACAGCGGCGATCAAACCGTTGAAAGTTGAAAGCCAAAAGTCAGGAGTCAAAAGTCAGGAGTCAGGAGCCAGGAGTCAGCAATCAGAAGCAAAATTGGTTATTGAAACTTCATTTGTAAAAGAAGACTCAACCAACTACAAAAAGGAGCCTGAATCTCAGACATCGAACGTCAAACCTCAAACCACAAAGCTTTCCAAACTTGAGCAAATAAGGAACCAAGTTAAAGGAAATGGAAAAAATGGGAACGGAAGTGAAACAATCAGCACACCTCTTGAGCTGGAAAGTTTACAAGCTGCATGGAATGAATACGTACAGAAGTTGAAAAGTGAAAAAAATCCTGCCGGTACTAATTTTGACATGGCCGAATTAAAAATTCAGGATGCTAACAGTTTTATTGCAATAGTCACCAATAATATTCAACTGCGTTTTATAGAACAGGGAGGGCAAAAAGCTTCACAATTTTTGCGTGAGAAATTGCATAATAACCTTCTCCAATTTTTTATTGTAATGGAAGAGAACAAAGAAGAAAAGATCCCTGTTGGCACTCCTCTTACATCCCGCGAACAATTTTTGAAGATGACGGAAAGGTATCCGTTGGTAAAAGAGTTGAAAGATAAATTAAGATTGGAACTGGATTATTAGAAAGCTTTGATCCACGAGCTGTGAGCTTCCAGAAACACCTTATTCTGCTGATTAGAATTATTGCAGTACAAGTGTGCGACGCAACGAAAGCTTAATTGAAATTCTTTTGTCGGGTACATAAACCCCTTCTTCACCCTGCTCATTCACCATTCACGAAATTGCCTTAATTTCGGCGCTCAATTGATTACGTTATGGCCGAAGTGATTTTAATGCCCCGCTTGAGCGATACCATGACCGAAGGTGTGATAGCCGCATGGCATAAAAAAGTTGGCGACAAAGTGAAAAAAGGCGATCTGCTTGCCGAAGTGGAAACCGATAAAGCCACGATGGAACTGGAAAGCTATAAGGATGGAACGTTGCTGCATATTGGTACTGAAAAAGGCGGGAAACTACAGGTAAATGACCTGCTTGCGATCATTGGTGCGTCGGGCGAAGACATTTCTTCATTAATAAAAAGTGGCGGGCAGGCGAGTGAAAAGAGTGAGAGTCCTAAAAAGGCTGAACCGAAAAAAGAAGCGGCAGCGAAATCAACAACCAGTAATAAACAACCTGCAATGAGTAATGAATCACCAACTGCTGTCTCTGCCCCAATTAATATTTCAAAAATGGAAGAAGTTGTATTGATGCCAAGATTAAGCGATACGATGACCGAAGGTGTAATTGCTGCTTGGCATAAGAATGTTGGTGATAAAGTAAAGAAAGGAGATATCCTTGCGGAGATCGAAACTGATAAGGCGACAATGGAATTAGAGAGCTATAAAAATGGAACATTGCTATATCAAGGCGCTGCAAAAGGTGAAAAGATCCAGGTAAATGATTTGCTATGTATCATTGGTGAAAAAGGTAAAGTAGATGTTGATGCCGTTGTTGCTGCCGCAAAAGGTGGTGTAAGTTCAGGGTCTTCAGCTGAAGGCCAGGCAACAACTTCTGAGAGTTCGAAGGCTGAATCACAAAAAACAACTGCCGAATCTGCCACAACAAGTGAGGAACATTCAAATGGCAACGGAAGAATGAAAGCTTCGCCTCTTGCAAAAAAATTAGCGAAAGAAAAAGGTATTGATCTTAAGTCAGTGCATGGAAGTGGTGATGGAGGAAGAATTATAAAAGCAGATGTTGATAGTTTCAGTCCTGCAGCAGTCAGCAGTCAGCAGCCTGCAGTTAGCAGTAAGCAACCATCAGCTAGTCCACAACAACCTGTTGCGAAATTCACTCCGGTAACTGAAGAAAAATTTGTTGATACTCCAAATAGCCAGATGCGGAAAACAATTGCCCGTCGTTTGGGTGAAAGCATGTTTGCGGCTCCGCATTTTTATCTTACGATGGAGATCAATATGGACAATGCGATGTCTGCCCGTGCACAGATGAATGAATTCAGCCCTGTAAAAATTTCTTTCCAGGACATGATCATCAAAGCATGTGCCATGGCTTTACGTCAGCATCCAGCGGTTAATTCATCATGGATGGGAGATTTTATCAGAACCTATCAACATATTCATATCGGAAGTGCAGTGGCTGTACCGGAAGGATTAATTGTTCCAGTGATAAAATTTGCAGATCAAAAATCATTTTCACAAATAGCGGCTGAAGCAAAAGAACTTTACGGAAAAGCAAAAGATAAAAAATTGCAACCGCATGAATTCAGCGGTAACACTTTTACCATCAGTAATCTTGGAATGATGGATATTGAAGAGTTCACAGCAATTATAAATCCTCCGGATAGCTGTATAATGGCTGTAGGAAAAATAAAAGAAGTTGTTGTAAGGAAAGGAGAGGGATTTGGCGTGACCAATGTTATGAAAGTAACGATGAGTTGTGATCATCGGAGTGTAGATGGAGCCGTAGGTGCTGCTTTCCTCCAAACAGTTAAAAAGTATATGGAGAACCCGATCGGGATGCTCGTCTGATCTAACTTATTATAATTATTTTGTCCAACTAGGAATAACTCATAGAAAATTTTCTATGAGTTATTCTTTTTAATAAAGTATTTCCACTTAATTATTTAAAATGTCCATTTAAATTTCTTTTTAAATATGGACTATGCGTATTTTTAATATCGCAGCAAATCTTATGAAATACTATAATAAAGTATTCGACATTTTTTTGTACCAGGGAGTGTTTATTTTTTTATTCAGTTTCTTACTTCTTTTTTTAGAAGACAGGTATGCTGCTATATCTTTTAAAGTTTCTATAGGTTCAATCATTACGGCCGGAATACTTTGGATCACCGGGCATTTTTTCAAATTATTTACAAAAGAAGATCAGTTTGGAGAAAGTTGAGCTTTCGGACAACTGGCTATCAGCTGGTTATTTTTTCAAAATATATTTTCAATATTTTTTGAAAGTTCGAAATTATCCTTTTAGCTTTGGTATATGAAACTCACCGAAGCAAAACAGCAATTTATCAGTAGTTGGGGGGCCTTTGGAACGCATTGGGGAATCAACAGGACGATGGCGCAAATACATGCTCTATTGTTGATAAGCCCTGACCCATTGACACAGGATGATATAATGGAAGAACTCAATATCAGTCGTGGTAATACAAATATGAATATTCGTGAACTGATCAATTGGGGATTGGTTGAAAGGGTGATCTTACCTGGCGAAAGGAAAGAATATTTTACCGCTGAAAAAGATATATGGAAAGTAGTAAAACAGATCGTAAAAGAAAGAAAGAAAAGAGAACTTGAGCCGATGATGCAATTACTGGATAAATTGGAAGATGTGGAAGGAGATAAAAAAGATAAGAAAGTAAAAACCTTTATAGATACAGTAAGTAGTATAAAACGTCTGGGATTGCAAGCGGACAAAACCCTTGATGTAATGATAAAAGCAGAAGAAAATTGGTTTGTGAGCAGCCTGATGAAGATCTTCAAATAGGAAGCTGAAACATCAGTGAACCGGGCGACCGGTTTTTATTTGGGATATTACTTTCATTTTTTTCTGAAAGTTTAAAATATACGATATGTTATTCATTAGGAAAATAGATTGTTATGGACAGCTAATATTAGTAGCCTGTATGTTCTTATCAATACCCTTTTTGTATTTTGTTGGAGTTGGAATAGGATTGTTTTTACTAGGATGCTGGCAATTAATTAGTGCAATTGCGAATACTCTTACATTTCTTCATTTAGGTTATAAAAAACAGATATTGTTTTATTGGACATTTTGCATTACCAACCTGGCATTAATTGCACTATTATTTCTATTCGAAAATGAACTTACCGAAGATCTCATGCTGGTCATTTTTTGGATAGCAATTGGAACTACAGTTTCTATTGCCGTCTATTACTTAAGATTTTATTATCGACTAATAGAACTTCTCTCTCTAAGAAATGAACTAGATGGGTTAACCAAATCAAAACACTGATCATGAAAAATAAGATCCTTGTTTACGACGATAACTGTCCCTTGTGTACCTGGTACTCCGGCCTTTTTGTGAAATATGGTTTTTTAAATGCACACGGTCGAAAACCTTTTTCAACACTTGATGATAAATTACTTGCCAAAATTGACTTTGACAAAAGCAAGAATGAAATACCATTACTGGATACATCAACACACAAAGTGGTTTATGGCATTGATGCATTGCTGGAGATCCTCGATCAAAAGATACCTTTTATAAAAGCAACAGGGAACTTTGCTCCATTAAAATGGGCTTTGAAAAGGATCTATAAGCTCGTTTCCTTTAATAGAAAAGTTATTGTAGCAAAAAAATGCGGACCGGCCAGTATTGATTGCTCGCCTGATTACAATTATTTATACCGTTTTATTTTTATGGCAGTTTGCTTAGTATTAAATACACTTATGCTTTATCCCTTTCAATATAATTTATTCAGCAAATTGTCTTACTATCATTTAGATCTTTATGAATTACAGGCAGCCCATTTTGCCTTTGTAATTATTAATTGCACGCTGGCCTTTAGTTTTGCAAAAGCAAAAGGGTATGAATATCTCGGGCAGGTAAACATGCTGGCTCTATTGGTTATTCTTTTGCTTACACCCCTATTGATCATACAATTTATTTTTGACTCAGAATTATTGATCACTATATGGCTTATTCTTACTGCTGCATATATTTTTAAAGAATATCTAAGGAGGATGGAGTATGCCGGAGTCTTATCAAATAATAAATGGATCATGAGTATGAATTTGCTTAGTCTTACTGGTTTTATTTTATTTCTATTTCACTAGTCTATACTACAATGAAAAATAAAAAGATAATATTGGCAGGTGGCACTGGCTTTATGGGCCAGGAAATGACAAAATACTTCGGTAAAGAAAATAAAATAATTATCCTAACCCGACAGGTGAATGAAAAAACAAATCGCAATGATTATAACTCTTTATCTGTTGAAGATGTAGAAAATGTAAGCTATGTTAAATGGGATGGAAAAACTGCAGGTGAATGGGAAAATGAAATGAATGATGCAGACCTGGTAATTAATCTCGCAGGGAAATCTGTTAACTGCCGGTATAACGAAAAGAATAAAAATGAAATATTTGATAGTCGCACAAATGCAGTTAAAGCAATCGGTGAAGCTATTAATAAGTGTACGCGACCACCTTCACTTTGGATCAATGCTTCATCTGCTACGATTTATCGTCATGCTATGGACAGTCCACAAGACGAATATTCGGGTGAATTTCACGATGATTTCTCCGTACAGGTTTGCAAACGTTGGGAAAAAACTTTTTATGATCAACAAACAGTACAAACGAGAAAAGTGGCATTAAGAATGGCCATTACATTAGGACCCGGAGGCATTTTAATTCCTTATTTTAATTTATTAAAATTTGGATTAGGTGGTAAGCAAGCAAGCGGCAAACAAATGTATAGCTGGGTACATATAGAAGATACCTGCCGAATCATTGAATGGATATGTGATCATAAAGAGATCAGCGGCACCTATAACTCCAGTTCTCCAAATCCTGTAACTAATGAAGAGTTTATGAGAATTTTCAGGAAAGTGACTGGCCATATTGTCGGATTGCCAGCTTATAAATGGATGTTGCAAATTGGCGCACTGTTAATCGGGACCGAACTCGAGCTCGTTTTAAAAAGTCGCTGGGTACTTCCAACCAGAATCCTGGAAACAGGTTTTCAGTTCAAACATCCTTTATTAGAAGATGCATTGTCTGATATAATAAACAAAGTACCACGCAAACAATATCATCTTTTCTGATATTTGTATTTTATATCTATAAAGATGAATGAAAGTAAAAAGACACTTGTGCTTGGGGCCTCAGATAATCCTTCCCGCTACAGCTATCTTGCTGTTAATAGATTAAGGAATCATGGGCATCCTGTAGTTGCAATAGGTAAAAAAAATGCAATGGTAGCTGATGTTCCAATTGAAAAAGAAAAAAAAGATTGGAACGATGTTGATACGGTCACACTTTATTTAAATCCAGCTCACCAGCAACAATATTATGAATATATACTTTCACTGAAACCTAAACGTATCATATTTAATCCTGGCGCTGAAAATGATGAGTTAGCAGATCTTGCTATCAAAAATGGAATTATTCCAATAGAAGCCTGCACACTTGTGTTGCTTAGCACAAATCAATATTGAAATTGATTAAAATGAAATAGTACGACAGGCTACCCGTACTATTACTTATTAAAAAAACATTCAATATCAGGTAATAAAAAAAAAATAAACTTTAAGCAAACCCGTTTATTTAATTGTCACTTTTCGTTTAAGTGATTCCGTAACCCTCCTGAATTCTACAACAGCATGTTGTTGCGTATCTATATCCTATTTAAACAAAAATTGTATCCAATGAAAAACCTGGTAAAAGGCTTTATTTGCCTGTCTCTATTCTTTATTTGCCTGCATTCTAATGCGCAAACACCGCCGGTTAGAGAACCGGATATGAACCGCCCCTCTCTTTTTCAAAATTTACCTAATAAAATCAGTTGCCGGATAAATGATCTTTCTGCCTTATTGGAGTCAGAAATTGGAAAATCTGTTTCTTTTTCACTTGTCAATAATCTGAATTTCCAGGGAGTAGTTAGTTCTCTTGCATCAAAATTTGACAACATGCTAAACAGTGTTGTTATCAGGTCGACAAATTTTCCCGGCGCTGCTTTATCATTTTCAAGGATCACAAAAGAAGATGGGACCTTTTCCTATGTCGGTCGTATTATCAGCTTTCAGCACGGCGATGCATACGAGATCAACCTCGAAAATGGACAATACTATTTTGTAAAAAAGGGTTTTTATGATCTTGTCAATGAGTAAATTTTTCATACGTCTATCCAATTATATCTATGATCACATCCTTAAAATCCGTGCTATGAAAAATCTGTACAAATTCGTGTTAATGATGGTTATGTTGTCGGGTACTCTTATAACAAGTGCACAAGTCACAAATCTCAATAGTTATCCAACTGCTACATCAGTTATTTTCCTTGATTTTGATGGACACGATGTATCCGGGACAATGTGGAATGTCAACGGTCCATTTACATGCAATTCTTCTGGGCTTAGTGACGCGGCCATTACCGAGGTGTTTGACCGTGTAGCTGAAGACTATCGTCCTTTTAATATTAATGTAACAACAAATGAAACTAAATATAACTCGGCTCCTTATAATAAAAGGATGCGTGTTGTGATCACTACTTCAAATGAATGGTATGGTACAGGAGCTGGCGGTGTTGCTTACGTAAATTCATTTACATGGGGAGATAATTCTCCTTGCTTTGTTTTTTCTGCATTACTTGGCTATAGTGTAAAAAATGTTGCAGAAGCAGCGTCACACGAAGCAGGACATACATTGGGTCTAAGACATCAAAGTTCATACAATGCGGCTTGTGCAAAACTTTCTGATTATAATTGGGGACAAGGAACCGGTGAGATTGGCTGGGCACCTATCATGGGCGCAAGTTACAATCAAAATATGACTTTATGGAACAGTGGACCGAACTCACTTGGTTGTGGAGTTATTCAAGATGACCTTTCTGTTATTACCAATGCAACAAATGGATTTGGATATCGTACGGATGATAATACGAATACCTATGCAACAGCTACACCTGTCACCTTTAATAGCAGTGGCCAAGGAATAATCAGTGGGGTGATCGAGAAAACCGATGACAAAGATCTGTTTAAAATTACTGTGCCGAAATTCTCCAGGCTACAGTTGAATGCAATACCTTATAATGTTGGGACTGGTAATTCAGGTTCTGATCTTGATCTACAGGTGGATTTTTTAGATGGCAGCTATGCTTCTATTGGTACTTATAATCCAGGTAACCTTCTTAGTTCTGTTATTGACACCTTCATTAATGCAGGAACATACTATATGCGTATAGATGGCAAGGGAAATATTTTTGCTCCTGAATATGGAAGTCTTGGCTCTTATTCTTTGCAGGTTAATTATTCGGATGCCTCTGTATTAGATATTCGTCGTCTTGAACTTCGTGGAAGACTTAATGGCGATATGCATACATTAAGCTGGCTGATCGAAACCGACGAACAGGTAAAGAAGCAAGTGATCGAAGTATCAAACAATGGTATAAACTTTATATCACTTGATCAACCAAATAATACTTTACGTAATTATAGCTACCATCCTCTTGATAACCGTCCCTTACTTTATCGTTTGCATATAACTCTTGATAATTTGAAAGAGTATTATTCAAATGTTATTGCTATACACCAAAGCAAAGCCCTAAAACCGCAATTGGTTGGAAATACGATCTCAGGCAATAGCGCTACTATTAACAGCCCGGCTAATTATCATTACCAGATCATCGATCAAAGTGGAAGAATGCTTTCAAAAGGAACTGTTGAAAAAGGATACAGCAGCCTTGGCTTAGGAAGCATAAATACCGGTATTTATATCATTCGCTTCGCCGACGGAGAACAACAATGGAGTGAAAAATTCATTAAAAGGTAATCCTTTCACAAAACAATAATCCGTACCCTTTTGGGATCTCGAGGTTTTTCTCTAATTTAGAAAAACCTCTTTTTTATATGCGTTGGAGAAAATTCAATGGCGAACCAATAGAGATCCCTATCCTTGAAGCTGTAGAAAATGCAATCAAGCGGGAAACTGAAAAAGGCTATCGCCTTAAAGTATGTATCGGCACCGATTCCCAAGTAAAAGGAAAAGAAACCGAATTTGCGACAGTAATAGTTTTTCTTAGAGAAGGACACGGAGGTTTTATGTTCATTCACAATGAAAAAACAAAGCAGCAATTCACTATTAAAGAAAGAATGCTATTGGAAGTAGCCAAGAGTATTGAAATAGCTTATGAACTCTGCAATCTCTTTACTGTTTATGATGTAGATATGGAAGTGCATGCCGATATTAATACAAATCCTCATTTCAAAAGTAATGATGCACTTAAAGAAGCAATGGGATACATCCTAGGGATGGGTTTCGCATTTAAGGCAAAACCAGAAGCTTTTGCAAGCAGCAGTTGTGCAAATAAAGTTGTGAATTGATCTATTAATAATTCAGGATCAATCTCCTTTTATTAAAATAACGTCAGAATTTGTGTGTGTGTTTGCCGATAAAGAGGTAGATGACTTTTCAGGCGATACCGAATGGGTAGAAACGTTATAGTTCAAACTTCTTTTCTTTGAGTCTTCGTGGGCGAAAGAAAAAGCTATAATGACCAATACAAATAGAAGGCCGGCAATATTTTTTTCAGATAAGATTTTCCGCATAACTCAATAGCTAAATCCGGTGCAAGATAACAGTTAATTTTCTCAATTCATATAGGTAAAAATCCCTTTTTATACACAGTTTAAACGTTCGTGTTAAGAAGTTCTATGTAGTCAAGTATTTCTTTTCTACCATCTCCTTTAGTTGCAGAACTAATAAAATAAACGGGCAACTCGGTCCATGTTCGTGATAATGCAGCCATAAAAGCATTTACATTTCTTACTGTAGCTCCGGGCTTATTTTTATCTGATTTGGTAAAAACAATTGAGAATGGAATTTGCCACTCCCCTAATTTATTTATAAAATCAATATCTTTCTTTTGTGGTTCATGCCTGCTGTCAACTAACAGAAAAAGATTTGCCAGGTTTTCTCTTTGACGTACATAATCATTGATCATTTTTTCCCAACCTTTTCTTTGCTTTTGAGAAACGACTGCAAAACCATAACCGGGAAGATCAACGAGATACCATTTAGCGCTTTTACCAGAAGATATCTCAAAATGATTGATCATTTGTGTTTTGCCCGGATTGGCGGAAACCTTTGCCAGTTCCCGCTTATTGCAAAGCATATTGATCAAAGAAGATTTCCCCACATTACTGCGACCGAGAAATGCATATTCAGGCTTATCAGGCTTTGGGCATTTATCTACGGACGGGCTGCTGATGATGTATTTCGCTTCTTTGATCTCCATTGGAATGCAAGATATGGCTATATATTTTTGATAAATAAATTACAAAGCTGATAAGCGAACAGAACCTTGAAGAGTGCGACGCAACAAAAGCCAAATAGAATTACAAAAGCTGGATACAAAAACTACAAACAATAAAACTGCTTCTGGCTTACCTTCACGGCCGAATGAAGTCTCAATTTCCTCATGATGAAATAAAACCTTTTGCTTCGGATAAGGCAAAAAAGCAGCAGGTAGAAGAAATGTTTGATGGCATTGCTGCCCGTTACGACCTGATGAACCGCCTGTTTTCTGCCGGTATTGATATGAAATGGCGGAAAAAAACGATCAACCTTCTCAAAAAACTTGAACCCAAAACAGTATTGGATATGGCTACCGGCACCGCCGATATGGCTATACTAGCTTGCCATCTACTGGATCCTGATAAAATAACCGGGCTCGATCTTTCGGCCGAAATGTTGGAGCTTGGAAGGAAAAAGGTTGAAAAAGAAGGGCTTGCGGATAAAATTGAATTGGTAAAAGGCGACGGAGAGGCAATAAGTTTTCCTGATAATTCGTTTGATGCGGTGATGGTGGCTTTTGGGGTCAGGAATTTTGAAAACCTGGAAAATGGATTAAGGGAAATGCTCAGGGTATTAAAGCCCGGTGGCCAACTTGTGATACTGGAATTTTCCAAACCAAATTGGGGATTCAAGAACCTATATAATCTATACATGGGGATAGTGGCGCCGGAAGTGGCCCGCTGGTTCAGGCAAAATAAAGATGCTTACCGTTACCTGAACAGGTCGTCGAATGCCTTTCCTGACCGAAATGATTTCACCGCCATTTTAAACCGTGTTGGATTTTCCAATACCGAATGTAAACCGTTAAGCTTTGGAATATGTTGCATATACAGCGGAAGAAAGTTATAAAGCCTGTTACCTTATTCGCATTTGTTTTGCTGATCTGTTCATCTGCATGGTCGCAGAAGGAGCTATATCAAACTGATCATGATGCCAAGCCATACTATTTTGGAATTACAATTGGCGCTAACATTACCCGTTTCCAGATAGAACAACATCCCCGTTTTCTACAATATGACAGCGTATTGGAAATTTTGCCGTTGAACTCACCGGGGTTTCAATTGGGATTAAATGCCACGGGAAAACTAAGCAACAGGTTTGAAGTAAGATTCAACCCAATGTTGATGTTTACTGACCGCAGTGTTACTTACAAGCTAAAATATAAAGACCCGATCGATGGATATGAACCAACGAAAAAAATTGAATCGGTAATTTTTTCTTTCCCCTTTCAATTAAAATTTAATAGCGACCGTATCGGCAACTTCCGTGTTTATATGCTGGGTGGCGCCTTTACCCAACTGGACCTTGCTGCCAATGCCCGTGCAAGACGTGCAGAAGACCTCGTAAAACTGCAGAAATCAGATTATGGAGTAGAACTAGGAATGGGATTTAATTTTTATTTCCAGAGCTTTATTTTTTCTCCGGAAATAAAATTGAGCAACGGACTTCGCAATGTTCACAGCCGTGATGAAACTTTGAAATACTCTAATGTGATCGATCGAATTAATTCGAGAATGATCGTGATCTCAATTCATTTGGAAGGATAGAATTACAATCCTAATTCTGTCTTCCTCCATCTACAAATATTCTTTTCAGATCTTTATCGCTATTAATTATTTTGTAAAAATCTTCAACGTAGCTCACAGACTTCGATTTTTCTTTTGAACTCAAATATTCATTGCTTTTTATCATTCCAATTATTTTTTCCTTTTTATCGTTGTATAGCTTAACGGCAACTTTCAATTCTTCCATCGTTCTTGGAAAACCACGGTTCAGTCTTTCTCTTACACTGCTGATCTGCTCCTGTAATTGTTCATCAATTGTAGCATAAGGTGGATCTACAAATCCGCAAATATCAAAATCGTAAGCAACCACATAAGGTCTTGTACCTGTTACGTCTTTTGGTCCAATAAGTTTTACATTATGATAAGCCGGTACGGACCAGTCCGTATTTGCGATCAGGTATTCGAATAAAGTAACGATCGTCATTTGATCCCTGTTGGTTTGCTCTGTATTATATGCAGTGCCTTCTATTTCCACCATATTGTTCCTTTTGGCCATCTCATCTACATCTTCTATCAAAAAAGCATACTGAGTGTAAGGTTTTTTCTTTCCCGAAACATCTTTAAAGGAAACATTCATAAATCTTACCCGCAGGCTCATGTCGGTAAGCTGGTTATAAATTTTATAAGCTAAAAATTCCTTTACAACTAATTGCCCAGACTCATCACCAGTGTTACAGCCATTTGAAAGTTTTAATTCTTTGAATTTATATAAACTTGAATTGCTGTCTTTTTTGAAATTTAGTTTGAGACCGGGCATAAAGCAAGTCTCCCTTCTGAAATTACCCCTTACCGAAGCTTCGATCTTTTCTGTGATCGTTGTACCATCCTTGGTGGTAAACGATATGGTAGCAGGTAAAAATCTGTCTGGAGCCTTTTTAGCAAGGAGATCTTTAAGATCCATTTCGAGTGTAGCATTCACTGTTGATTCTTCTTCAAAGAATTTTACTTTATCAACTTTCTGTGCTGATACAGGCAGATAAAATAGAGTGGCAGTAAATAAGAGTAGTGAAAAAAACTTTTTCATAATTAATAGCTTGTAGTGAAAAAAATCGAAAGTTCGTATATAAATATAAAATGTTTTTCTCATTCAGCCTTTTCGCTATTTCATTACTTCAACAATTACTTTTCCAATGCTTCCTCCTGGCATTTGAATATGTAACAGCGCCGCCAATGTCGGAGCAATATCTGTCATGTACGTTTCTCTGTTCGTTTTACCTGCTTTGATCCCCCAACCATACCAAAGCAAAGGAATATGTGCATCATAAGGATTCCACATGCCATGCGTTGTACCGCTGGTAAGAAAATTCTCTATATAATTTGGTTTCAGTATAATTTGAATATCACCAGCACGGGCAGGATAGTAACCATTTACCATCATTTCCTTTATTTTAGCAGGCAATGCTGTTTCATCTAATTGGTGCAGGTCAAACACACGAGCAACTGCTAATTGTTTTGAAAGAAAATCAATAGTAACATCTACGATCTCATCTCTTTTCAATTTCTTTTCATTGATCAAATTATTATTTAAAACAACCTGGTAATTAGAAAAAGCGAGTGCAAGATTTCCCTGGCCAAATTTATCTTTGAGTTGCTGATTGAGTTGTTCTAACACTGCCCCTTCATTAAAATTACCGGCAGGTATTTTATTTTCTTTCATAAATGCCGGCACGTTTGCCACACCATGATCTGCTGAAAGAAAAACAGTGTATTGCCCCTGCCCTATCTTACTGTCAAGATAATTCAAAAACTCACCAAGGTCTTTATCAAGACGATAAAAATCATCTTCCTGTTCTATCGAGTTAGGACCGTATCCATGACCAATATAATCAGGTGATGAGAAGCTTACTGCAAGGATATCTGTGATTGCATCAGCGCCAAGCTTCTCTCCTTCAATGGCAGCTTTTGCCATATCGATCGTAAAACTATTACCGTATGGTGTAGCTGATATCACACCATAATTTTTACCGATATACTTTTTTAGATCGTAAGGAAACCCGGTACCAACACCTTTAGTTTCGTAAGATTTTTCATCCGCAGTGCTTTGTGAATACGTATTTACAGGATACAAAGTGGCCCAGCCTTTCTCATAATATTTATCTACCAATTTCTTTGCATTTACATCTTTTGCCCATTGTGGCAACTCTGTCATGTAATAAGTGGATGTGATCCATTTGCCTTCCTGGCTATCATACCAAAAGGCTGCATTGGCACTATGACCGGCGGGCAAAATACCACCACGATCTTTTATCGCAATGCCAATTACCTTTCCTTGAAAATTTGTAGCAAGCCGTAGTTCGTCGCAAATGGTTGTTACCAATAAATTTCGTGGACTTTGTAATCCCATATTTGTTGCACTGCCTACAGTTTGAACGGTTTTATCTTCTGTGCAATAGACATTACGCTGTTCTGCATTGTCCCACCAAAAATTACCAGCAATACCATGAATAGCAGGAACAGAACCTGTATATATACATGTATGACCTGGCGCAGTAATAGTTGGCGCATAAGGGATCAACGTATTTTCACAACTAAAACCCTGGTTAAGCATTCTTTTAAAACCGCCATTTGCTGCATAGCGATCATAATAACGATAGAGATAATCCCAACGCATTTGATCTATTGTGATTCCGACTACAAGCTTGGGTCTTTGAAGGGTTTCTCCTGGAGTTCCGGATTGAGCAAATGAGGAAATGAAAATAAACAGGCATAGGGTAATCGAATAAATCCGCTGCATAAATCTTTGTTTTTATAAAGATAGGGGAAATGAAAATATGGTTGCAGACGGTTGGTTACGTGAAATAGTTGGCTTTTGTAGAACTTATTTTCTTAAAACTCAAACACCCTTTGATGCATATTCCACCTGATACCAAATGAAACATTTGTTGTGGAAGTGGATTGGGTTGTATTTGACGGCACATCAAATTTTCGATTACTCACCGATCCTTCAATAAATAAATTTTCTTTTAGCTCATAAGAAAGCAAAAATGATAAGAAAGTTGTAGTTGATTCAATGCCGGAAACTATTTCATATCCATAATCTCCTTGTCTTGGAGGGATAGTGTTCGGTAAAAATATATTGCTTCCAAAACTGCGGCCGCCGGTATCTAATCCCTGTTTCCAATACATTGCTTTTGCAAGTAAGGTCCATTTTGGTGCAGGCTGATAACGAAGTATTCCAATCGTTTCACTAAAATTAGCCCCAAGCGGATGTGCCATTGGCTGGTTATAATGCGTATAGTTGGCTACCGAATCACCGTGCGAATAAGTAAATGGCCTTACCCGGTTATGTTCCAGTTGCAAGTCAAGATTTTTTATTCCAAATGCGTTGATGTATTTAGCTCCAAGTTGCAATCCCCATTTATTGGCCCACCAGCCATTACCACTTTTTATTTGTTCTAAATTAAATTCATCCAGCAGGAATTGCCCATAAAACTGCACTTGTTTTAATATGTTCAATTTAAAATCGATACCGGCAACTGAATTATCATAGCTTCCATTTTGCTGTTCAATTGAACGATAAAAAATGATCGGGTTCAGGTAACTAAATTCAAAATGATCGGTTCGTCCAAACATTATGCCTTCAAACAAACCGATATTTAATTTCTTTGTAACATTCACATCAAGATGGTGGAAGGCTGCATATTTTTTCCTGAGTAACCGATCCGGTCCGCGAGGCTCGGTTTGTTGCAGTTCCATAAATAAATTTTGATAGTTGATCTTCCAGATCCTTGTATTCAATTTTAGAAAAAGGTTGCTGTTACCAAAATCACTTAAGAATAAACTCCGATATCCATTGCCAATGAAATTGCGGTCATAACCAAAAGCAACATCAATATACTTGGTGACATTAAAAGTGAAATAACCTCTTGCATCGAAATAATCATAGCCAGTTCCTTTGAAGTTTTTATAATATCCTGCACCTGGCACTGATTGAAATTTATCTTCCCATGCTTGTACATACAATGGATCTCTTTCCTGGTTATCCAGGATAGATGCAGCAAAGCCAATTTTATTTGCAATACGGCCACGAAGATCCACGCCTCTTGAATTCAGAAAAAGAGTTTCATCATTATCACTTTCCTTCATGTATTTAAATTGGATGATCGGGTTGATGATAAGATCAAAATCTTTTACATGAACTTCATACAAATTTGCCGGGGTCCTGTAAAACGGTCCAATGCGTTTCTTACTTTTTATTGCGATGCGTTGTGAGTCGGGTAAGTATTCAATATTATTTAAGTAAAGACTCCGCAGATTATACTCATCTGTTTTAGACAACACAACGCCCGGGTGATTTTGTTTAAAACCCGTTACACCTCTTACAACCTGGAAGCGATTAAATGGTTTTGTTTTGGAAAAGTTGAGAATGGAATCTTTTTGACCAAGAATTTCCAACCGGTCAATCACAACATATTCCTTTGATCCAAATGGTACATAGGTGGATTGAGACATTGCGAAGACTGGAAATAGAATAAAGATTAGTCTTGCAAGGGTTTGTTTAAATTGCATGGGTATTGGTTTTTCAACGATAAATCAGAGAACAAGATATGCAAAATTACCTGATAAAGAATGTACAGGTTGTAAATGAAGGAAGAATAATT
>Ga0207691_10001775_pt1 | contig 21233 bp, 22 predicted proteins | sample KBSM13metaG_FD_184327 | JGI IMG/M metagenome (GOLD analysis project Ga0207691, IMG submission 184327) | Miscanthus rhizosphere microbial communities from Kellogg Biological Station, Michigan, USA - KBS M1-3 metaG (SPAdes) (version 2) | ecosystem: Host-associated > Plants > Roots > Rhizosphere >... | reverse complement strand
GCCGGGCCGACTACGCAATCTGGACCGATGGGACGCACGAAAACACGAAGCGTCAAGTCGTGGAGACGCTCGAGCAGCTGGCGAGGCGAGGTAGCTAGATCTAGGTAGCTGGGTGGCTAAGGTAGCTGGGTGGCTAAGGTAGCTGGGTGGCTGGGTAGCTGAGTAACTGGGTATGGGTTGCTGAGTATTTACCTAGCTACCGAGCAACCTAGCTACCTAGCTACCTACTAGCAACCCGCGCACGTGCCGCATGCAACGTGTTCATCATCAACATCGTGATCGTGAGTGGCCCGACACCGCCGGGCACAGGCGTCAGGGCGCCTGCCACTTCCGCGACGGCTGGATGGACATCGCCAACGAGCACAGACCCTTTGGCCTGGAACGATGCAAGCCTCGGATGACCTGCCGGAAACAGCTGCGCTGCCACCGCGGGATCCGTCACGCGATTCATTCCGACGTCGATTACGGCCGCGCCCGGCTTCACGAAGTCGTTCGTGACGAGGCCGGCTCGCCCGACAGCTGCGACGAGGATATCCGCCTGGCGGCAGACGGCCGGTAAATCCGGTGTTCGCGAATGGCAGATGGTCACCGTGGCGTCCCGATGCAGCAGCAGCATCGCCATCGGCTTTCCAACGATATCGCTGCGACCAATCACGACCGCGTGGCGGCCGCGGATTTGAATCTTCTCGCGTTCGAGCAGCTCGATGACGCCCGCTGGCGTGCACGCCACCAGCTTGGGGCGATTCTGAGACAGCAGGCCCACGCTCTCGGCCCCGAATCCGTCCACATCCTTGTCGGCGGCGATCGTGTCGAAGACTCGCTGCTGCGCGCCCGCGCCCATCGCTTTGGGCAACGGGGACTGGACGAGGATGCCATCGTGATCAGGGCTCTTGTTCAGTCGCTCGACCAGCGTGAGCACATCGGTCAGCGTTGCCGACTCCGGCATTCGTTCGAGATCGACTCTGAAGCCGACGTCCGCTCCCGCTTTGACCTTGTTGCGAACGTAGACCTGCGATGCCGCGTCATTGCCCACCAGCACAATCCCCAACCCGGGCGGGCGGCCATGTTTGCTGATGAAGTCCGCGACCTGCGGTTTGATTTCCTCCTGCATGCGCGTTGCGAGCGCCTGTCCGTCGAGCACACGTGCCGTCATACCGAGATGGTCTCCCCGAGCGCCACAGCGCCTTATCGTCCCGAACCGACCGCCGCGTGTTGACGCTTTCGCAGCTCACTGTGCTTGTATCCGTACGCGAAGTACAGCACCAGCCCGATTGCCATCCAGATCACGAGCCGGAGCCACGTATCGAATGGCAAACCCAACATGAGCGCGAAGCTGACGAGGGCCGACAGAATAGGAATGAACGGCACGAACGGCGTCTTGAACGGACGATGGAGATCCGGCCTGCGGTAGCGGAGGAAGATCACACCGATTGACACAATGACGAAGGCCAGCAGCGTCCCGATACTCACCAGCTCGCCGAGGGCGCCGATCGGAGTGAAGCCGGCGGCCAGCGCCACGATGACGCCGGTGATGATGCTCGTGATGTGAGGCGTCCGAAATCGCGGGTGAATCTTCCGGGCAAACGGCGGGAGAAGGCCGTCCCGCGACATCGAGTAGAAGATGCGCGGCTGCGCCATCATCAGTACGACCATCACAGAGCTCAACCCGGCGATCGCGCCAAGCTCCACGAGCATCGTCATGATCCGGAGCAAGGTGCTGCCACCAGAGGCCGCTTCCGCCGCGCGAATGGCGACGACCATCGGCGCCGGCGATCCCAGCATCTCGCGATAGGGCACGAGGCCTACCATCACGCCCGAGACGAGGATGTACAAGATCGTGCAGACTACGAGCGATCCAAGGATGCCAATCGGCATGTCTCTCTGCGGATTCTTGGCTTCCTGCGCCGCGACCGATACGGCGTCGAATCCGATGTAGGCGAAGAAGATGACCCCCGCGCCACGCAACACGCCGCTCCACCCGTATTCGCCGAAGTGGCCCGTGTTCGGCGGGATGATCGGCTGCCAGTTGGCGCTATTCACGTAAGCCGCTCCGCCGAGGATGACGATCAGGACTACCGCGACCTTGATGACGACGATGACGGAGTTGACGTTCGCGGATTCCTTGATCCCGATCACGATGAGCACGGTTACGGCGATCGCAATCAGAACCGCGGGCAGATTCAAGTACGCATCCGGGTTGCATCCCGCGGCCGGCACGATGGTGCAAGGCGCCGACGCGAGCGACGCGGGAATGGTGATGCCGAGGAAGTCGTGCAGAAAGCTCGTGAGATGTCCGGACCAGCCGACGGCAACCGTGGCCCCGCCGAGCGCGTACTCGAGAATGAGGTCCCACCCGATGATCCAGGCGATGAACTCGCCGAGCGTGGCGTAGCCGTACGTGTAGGCCGAACCCGCGATCGGCACGGTCGAGGCGAATTCCGAGTAGCACAACCCGGCCAGCGCGCTCGCGACGCCTGCGACGACCATCGACAGCACGATCCCGGGACCGGCGTATTGCGCGGCTGCCTGCCCGGTCAGCACGAAGATGCCTGTGCCGATAATGGCTCCGATCCCGAGTGTTACGAGATTGGTGGGTCCGAGCACCCGCTTCAGGGAATGCTCCCCGGTAACCTCCGACTCGGCTTTCAGCTGCTCAATCGACTTCGTTGCGAATATCGACATCAGCAATGTCCTCACATTCGGCTACGGGCCCGTGGCCCGATTATATTCGCGTCACCGTGGCTGCCGTCCGCAGATAGGCGCGTACTCGGGCCGCAGGGTCGCGTCCTTCAAGCAAGTCACTGATCACGGCGACACTCGACGCCCCAGCCTCCCACACTGATGCAGCGGTTTCGAGCGTGATCCCCCCAATCGCGACGACAGGCAACCCGTGCGATCGACTCGCGGCCTCCGTCACCTGCGCCAGCCCCACGGCCGTATAACCGGTGTCTTTCGTCCGCGTCCCGAACACCGGTCCAATCGCGATATAGCTGATCGGCTCCTGCGCTGCTCCTTCGACCTGCCCGCTCGTGTGCGTAGAGAATCCGACCACCGCAGCCGGGCCCAATAGATTGCGAACCGCCATGGGCGGCAGATCGTCCTGGCCCACGTGAACGCCCGCGGCGTTCGCCATCACTGCCAGGTCAGGCCGATCGTTGACGATTACGACTGCCCCATACGGATCTGCTACTCCGACAAGCCGGTCGCACAACTCGAGAAAACGATCGGACGCGAGATCCTTGGCGCGAATCTGGATACACCGCGCGCCTCCATCCATGAAGGCGCGCGCCAGGTCCGCGGGCTGCCAGCCCGCGCGCTGCGAGAGCGCCACATCGACGATGGCGTGGAGTGGAGAGAGTGAGGTCAGGCTGTATCCGCCAGGGGGCTTTTCCTGGGCTGCGGCATGAAGCGCTCCATGAAGGATGTGTTCAGCCTGCCAGCGGTGAAATCAGCCTCGTTCAGGATCTTGATGTGGAGCGGCACCGAGGTGCGAATCCCCTCGATCACCGTCATGTCGAGCGTTCGTTTCATGCGCGCGATCGCCTCCTGACGGTCGCGCCCGTGCGTGATGATCTTGGCAATCAGCGAGTCGTAGTACGGCGTGATCGTGCACTCGGAGTGCGCGAACGTGTCGATGCGCACGCCAGGGCCGCCGGGAGCGCTGAAGGCATGAATCACGCCGGGTGACGGCGCGAACGTCTCTGGGTCTTCAGCGTTGACTCGACATTCGATGGCATGTCCGGTAAACGTCACTTCGCTCTGCTTGAACGACAGGCGTTCGCCGGCTGCGATTCGGATCTGCTCCTTCACGATATCGATTCCGGTCACCATCTCGGTCACCGGATGTTCCACCTGAAGACGGGTGTTCGTCTCCATGTAGTAGAACTTGCCGTCCCGATCCATCAGGAATTCGAAGGTGCCGGCATTGGTGTACTGCACGGCCTTGGCCGCATCCACGACCATGCCGCCCATCTTCTTGCGTATCTTGTCGCTCAGCGCAGGTGATGGCGCCTCCTCGATCAGCTTCTGGTGGCGTCGCTGAATCGAGCATTCGCGTTCGCCGAGGTGAACGACGTTGCCGTGATGATCGCCGATGATCTGGAACTCGATGTGCCGCGGGCTCTCGAGGTACTTCTCGATGTAGACGTCACCGTTGCCGAAGGCGGCTTCGGCTTCGCGCTGGGCTGTCCGGAGGGCATGGGACAACTCGCCGGCCGTTCGGACGACGCGCATGCCACGCCCTCCCCCGCCGGCCACGGCCTTCACGATGACCGGAAAACCGATGTCCTTGACTACTTTGAGCGCGTGTTCCTCATCGGTCACCGGCCCGTCGCTGCCGGGCAGCATGGGCACGCCGGCCTTCTTCATCGCTTTCTTGGCGCGCGCCTTGTCGCCAAGCAGCTTGATGACGCTCGGGTCGGGCCCAATGAACCGGATGTGGCAGGCCTCGCACACTTCCGCGAGGTACGCGCTCTCGGACAGGAAGCCGTATCCGGGATGGATGGCGTCGGCGCCCGTGATCTCGGCCGCGCTGATGATGGCCGGAACGTTCAGGTAACTGTCGGCGCTCCGCGGCGGACCGATGCAGACGTCCTCATCCGCGAAGCGGACGTGGAGCGAATTCTCGTCGGCCTCTGAATACACGGCGACCGTTTTGATGTTCAGCTCGCGGCAGGCGTGGATGATGCGCAGCGCGATCTCTCCGCGATTGGCGATCAGAATTTTCTTAAACATGGCTAAGTGGGTCTGATGGCAAAGAGCCGCTCACCGTAATGAACCGCTCGCCCGTTCTCCACGTACACCTTGACGACTTCACCGTCGCATTCGGCATTGATCTCGTTCATCAACTTCATCGCTTCGATGATGCATAGCACCTGACCGGTCTTGACCATCTGCCCGACGTCAGTGAACGGCTTGGCATCGGGCTCGGAAGCACGATAGAACGTCCCGACGATCGGCGACTTGATGATCGCCAGGTCGACGTCCTCGCTCGCGACCGTCAGCGGTGCCGATGCCAGCTCGCCCGGATTTGGCGCGGCCGTGACTTGCGGAACAAATACCGGGGACGGCGAGAGGGGCGCGTGACCGGTCCACTGCGGACCGGAATCCTTGCGCAATCGAAGCTTGACGCCTTCCTGCTCGAGCTCGAACTCGGCCAGGCCGTTCTCGCGCATCAACTCCAGAATCCTTTTGATCTCGTCTAGATCCATTCATCCTGCAAGGACCCCGGGGGTAATTTCCGACGAGTTGCGACGGAAATTACCCCCGGGGTCTTATCCAAGCTCCAACAACTCTCTGGTCACCGACGTCAGGACCTCATATCCGTCCGCCGTCACCAGTACGTCGTCCTCGATCCGCACGCCACCCAGGCCTGGCAAGTAGGCCCCTGGCTCAATGGTAAACACCATCCCTGGTTCCAGTTGCACGGAAGCTGAATGGGATCGAGGGGGACCGATGCGGGGTTCTTCGTGAATATCCAGCCCCAGACCGTGGCCGGTCCCATGTCCAAATGCCTCTCCAAGCCCGCGCGATTCCAGCAGGCTTCGAGCGGCGGCATCAACGGAGGCCGCTGGGACACCCGGCTTGACCGCCTCGATGGCCCTGCGCTGGGCATCGCGGACGGCTGAATGCAGCCGCAGGGCGTCGTCTGTGGGCCTCCCTACCGATACGGTCCGGGTCAAGTCCGAGCAGTATCCGTCCAGGACACCGCCAAAGTCCAGCACGACCAGGTCGCCCGCCTTCAGCACGCGCAGGCCGGCGCGGTAATGCGGAAGCGCCGCATTAGGTCCGGACGCGACGATCGTGTCGAATGCCGGGCGCTCGTAGCCGGCCGACCGAAGGCCCGTTTCGAGCACCGCGGCGACGTCGCGCTCTGTCACGCCGGGGCGAACAGCGTCAAAGGCCTTGTCGGCCACAAAAGTGAGCCGGGCGGCTGCATCGCGAAGGGTCGCCACCTCATTTGCGTCCTTGACCAGGCGCGCCTGCTCGACCACCCGCTCGGTCGACGTCCAGCTCAGAGCCAGCCCACGCGAGGAGGTCGTCCGCTCGAGCCACTCTTTCCTGGCGACCGTCATGTGCGCCGCTTCGATCCCGACTTTCACCGGCATGCCCGGTTCCGAGAGCATGTCGATGAGCGCCTCGTCATAGCTCGCGGGCACCGGCCACAGCGTGAGGCCTGGACACGCGGCATCCGATGCCTGGGTGGACCGGACCGACTCCTGATAGCGGAAGTCGATCAGCAGGTGAACGTCGCTGTGCGTGATGACGAGGGTGCCGGCGCTGCCTGCGTGATTCGAGAGATACCTGATATTGGTCGGATTGGTGACCACCAGGCCATCAAGGCCCAGCGCTGTGAGTCTGGCTCTGATCGCGCGATGGCGCGCTGCCAGAATGTCCGAGCCGGGAAACGCCATCACTGGTGTCGCGCGAGTCGTTCCTGCGTAATCACGTCCAGCCACGCGCTCAGTTCCGCGACGATTCGTTCGTCGATCGATCGCCCGTCCGGCGCGCTTGCGGGCGCGCTCTGCGTCGATTCGGCGGCGGCTCGAAGATGAGCGGCCTGATGCGTCCGCTGATGGATCTCAGCGAGCTTGCCGACGGCAACGAGGTTGTCCGGCGCGGCGTCGAGGACACGAAGAAACTCGGCTCGCGCTTCTTCCAAACGGCCAAGTTGGAACAAGGCTCGACCAAGGGTCACCCTCGCCGACAGATAGGCGGGATGTTGTGCGAGTCCCATCTCGCACACCCGCACCGCTTCCTCGCAGTCGCCTGCGCGCCGGTGCTCCTCGGCAAGCTGCGCAAAAGCAATCGACGCCGGGTCCCTCAGGATCCGGCGTCGAAGGTCTTCAATCCGCGAATTGTCCGCCACCCCTACATTATGGGATGACTGTGAGCTGATTCGTCTTCGTGCTTTGACGTCCGAGATTGTCGGTCACCGTCAACATGACGTTGAAACCACCAGCCGGGAACGACTTTGTCACAGTTGGCGTCGTCCCGGTATCGACCGGCGCGCTCCCATCGCCGAAGTTCCACACGTGACGCACAATCGATCCGCCTGCGCCAACGGTCGAAGTAGAGGTGAACGTGACCGGCGTAGAGGTAGATGGCGTCAGCGGGGCGTTGGTGAAATTGGCCGCTGGTGCGGCAGGAGATGCGACGACGACGTACCTCGTGGTGCTGCTCGAGACGCCGCCTGCACTGACGGTTAAAGTCACTGCCTGGGGACCGGACGTCTGGAAGACGTGCTGAACGACTTGTCCCGACCCTGAATTTCCGTCGCCAAAGTTCCAGCTGTACTCGCACGCCTGGCCGCATGCTTTGTTACTCAGCTTCGTCGAGGAGGCGTCAAAGGTCACGACATCAAAAACTGCCGGCGTCGTTGGCGCCGATGTGAAAGCAGGCTCCGGCACATCGGGACCGAGGAGAGCCACCGTAACGATCTTGCCCCGTGCGTTATCGAGGTTTTCGCCGACGGGCACAGCCAGGATCGACGCACTCGCGGCAGGCGTGTTCACACTCGGCGCCGTGAATGTCACTGAGCCGTTGCCAGCCGAGTCGGTTACGACCTCACCCGCAGACAATGAGCCCACGTCGGCGGTCACCACTACCCGTCTTTGAGCGATTGGCGCATTCGTAACACCGTCCCGGAGGTTGACCCGGATCGTCGACTGCGAGCTGCCATCGCGAGCGACGATGTCCGGCGACGCCGCGAGAGTGATCGAGACGCCGAAGCCAGACGGCCCGGCGAGCGGCGGGGGAGATTGACTCTCCGTCATGCACCCGCTCAGGATCAGCGCTGCGCTGGCTGCGCCCGCAGCCCGGAGAATCGTAGCTAAACACGTTCTGTCGCTATGCATCGTCGTTCCTACTGAGGGTCCGCGAAATTGCCAAAGTCGACGCCGATCGTGGCCGTGGCGCTCACGTCGTTGCCAGCCTGGTCGTGACCGTAAAACGTCACATAGGCGATCGTCGAGATGATGTCGAAGTTGCTCGCAAGGGCCTTCAACGGCGCCTCTTCCTTCGCGGTATGCCGCACGAGCTGGAACACACCCGTCGCGACCCCGTCATTCGGAACGGTGAACGTCAGGGCCGAATCGAACGAATACGGGACATCCACGCCCTGGGTGCTGCGCCCATCGGTCCGCCGGTACTCGACGCGATACCGCGTGATCGTGACCGCGTTGAGGAGGCTCGGGCCGACCGTGACACCCGGCGGCCCGGGATCCTTCAGGACCAGCCGCATCTCGACTTCAGCCATGTCGTTGAGTGTCGAGTTCTTGGTGATGACGTCGGAGAGCAGCGTCCCCTGTTCGTCGTCACCGACGATAAGGCTGTCCACGACGAGGACGACTGGTGCGCGTCCTTCGCGCGTGAACTCTCCACACGCCGACGACACCGCGACCAGGGCCACTACGAAAAGCAGCTTCACGAATTTCGCAGTCACGTGCATGTCTCTCCTAGAGCCTCATGATCTTCGGGGTGATGAAGATGAGCAGCTCACGACTTTCATCCGAGAACTCGTTCCTCTGGAACAACCAGCCAAGCAGTGGAATGCGGTGCAGTCCGGGCGTCCGGTCCTGACTCGCCTGCTCGCGGCTGACGTAGATGCCGCCAATCACCGTGGTATCGCCGTCGCCGACGAGCACCTGCGTCAGCGCGCGCTGCGTGTCAATCGGCGGAATGCCGTTGATGGCGCGGCTGAAGTCGGGCGATGCGTTCTCGACCGAGATCCGCATGATGACGGTGTTGGTCGCGGTGATCTGCGGGGTCACGCGCAGCGTCAACGCCGCATCCTTGAACGTCACGGTAACCGTGTTGTTCGCGACCGTCTGAATCGGAACCTGAATGCCCTGCGTGATCTCGGCCTCGATGTTGTTCTGTGTCGAGACGCGCGGCGTGGAGAGAATCCGTCCCTGACCGGAGGATTCGAGTGCCGTCAGCGCAACGTCTAGATTGACCGCGCCATTGACGGCGCCGAGGGCCAGGCCGATCCCGCTCGTCGCCGGGGTCACCCCCATGTTCACCATGGTGCCGACCGCGTCCGCCCCGGTCGCATCTCCGCTCTGCGTCACTCCGGTGCGTCCCGTGATCGACCCCTGATTCGGGAACGAGAACGGCAGCGTGTTGCCAAGGGCGCTGCTCGCGCGCGCGCCGATGCCCCACTGGACACCGATGTTTCTGGCGAAATCACGTGTCGTCTGGACGATGCGCGCCTCGATCTCGACCTGCGGCTCGGGACGATCGAGCGTCGTGATGAGCGCCGATGCCCGTTCGAGGCGATCAGCCAGGTCGTTGATGATGAGGGTGTTGGTGCGGGAATCGAACTGGATCTGGCCGCGCTGCGAGAGAACCGTCTGCGTGAGCAGCTGCCGCAAATCTTCAGCCTTGGCATAGCTGAGGGAACGCGTCAGCACACGCAGCTCGCCGGCGAGCGCCTGCTCATCGGAGAGCTTGCGGCGCTGAACCTCTTCGTCAGCCAGGACGGTCAGCGGCGCAATGCGGACAATCGTGCCGTCGACAACGTAGCCAAGCTTATTGGCGCGAAGGATGATGTCGAGCGCCTGATCCCACGGCACATCACGAAGGGCAACGTCGACGGTGCCCTGAATGCTCGGATCGATCACCAGGTTCAGGCCGCTGATCTCGGAGAAGGTTCGCAACACGGCGCGGAGGTCCGCACCCTGGAAATCCAGGCTGACCGGGTTGCCCGTGTATCGAGCCTGCTGCGCGGGAACCACCGGCTGCGGCTGCGTCGGGACAGGTTGCGCCACGGCAGGCTGCGATGGCGGCGCAGCCTGTGCTGCCACGCGCTGCTGTACCGGCGGGACGGCAGGAGCCGCGGTGCGCGATGAGGGCACTGATTCGACGTTGCTTACCGCGGACGTGGCGGTCGATGCCACAACCTTCGGATCCTGCTTGACGGAATCGCGGCTTTGAAGAGCGCTGAACGGATCGGCGGCTGGCTCATCGAACACCAGCGTCAGATCGTTGCCGTCCTGCGACGCTTCCACCCGATACGGCGCGCTTCGCGACAGGTCGATGCTGACCTGCGTCATCAACGGCGCGCTCGGATCAAATCCAATACGCACGCGCTGCACCGGACCTTGCCCGACGTTGGTGGTGTTCGGCACGGCGGAGGTCACGTTCGGAAGGTTGACCACGACCCGACGTGGTCCGTCCTTTGGTTCGTTGATGCTGGTCGCAATCAGTCGTGACGTTCCGAGCAGACTGACCGCCGTGGCGTTACCGCGCTTCTGCACGCGAACGTCCCGAATCGCCGGTGATGGGCCGCGCAGACTGACCGCCGGTTCCACCGGAGCCGATACCGGCGTGACGACCGACGTAGGCGGCGCGACCGCTGCGGCCGCCGCCGGTGCCGGAGAAGCAGTGGGCGCGGGAGAGGCAGCTGGCGCGGCGACGGGCGTCGGCGCAACCGCCGCACGCTCGGCCTCGACGTAGATGACGTTCTTCGAGCTGCGGACTCGCGGACGCATCGGCTGATCGAGCATCATGCGAACGCGAGCCACGATCGTCCCGTCGGTGGCGGCGGCGTGCTCGACCTGCAGGGCCGCGATCGGATTGCGCGGGTCGGCCGAGAAATCGTTCTGGAAACCGACCGCCACGACGTCACGCAGTTCAACGACGAAGGTCTTGGGGTCAGGCTGCGAGGCGATGTACGGCACAGGCGTCGTCGCCTCGATGGCAATCACGCCCATGCGTCCGTCGACGCGTGACGCGATCCGCTTCAGCATCGCTGCGTCGTTGCCTGCCACGCGCAGCGGACTCATGGCGCCGAGCGCCACGGCGAGACAGAGCCCGAGTAGCATCGAATATCGGTACGTCACGGTCCTCTCCACTACTTCCCCTCTTCCGTCTGTCGGAGCAGCTTTCGCACTTCCTGTTGCTTCCCGAGCGAAAGCGGATCGTTGACCTGCTGCAGAATGACCATCGCATCGGCCGTAATCGATCGAATCGATCCGTCGGCCAGCTTGTCTCCGGCGTGTGCGATGTAGGTCTTGTTGTCCACGCCCTGAAGGATGCCGACGAAGCTGCCCTGGCTCTTGAGCGTGCCGCGCAGGCTGACTTCGGCCGTTCCCAGGCCGGAAAGTCCTGCCACACGCTTGCCGGGATCGTTCGCCGGGGCACCCCGGCGGAGGAGGCTGACAAAGGGATCGCGACGCCCTTCCGCGTTGTAGGTGAATCCCTGTGGTTCGACCGGATCGGACTTTTTCTCCGCCACCGCGCTCTGAGCGGGGGCACCCGTCGTCGGCACCGCAGCCGTTGCCGCGGCCGGTGCGGCTGCCTGCTGGCCGGTTGCTGGGGCCTGCGCAAGACCGACCTCTCCGGCGAGCAGAAGTGTCAGCGGTAAGAGAGCAAGAGAGCGAGTCACCAGCGTTACTCCGTTCGCGCAGCGGTGGCCGGAGTGGCCGCGGCCGCCGGTTTCGCGTCGATCAGCACGAACGTCGTCGCCGTGCACTCCGCGGTGATGGTCGACCCCGCAGTAGCGGCCTTCTCGTCCTGCGCCTTGATCTTGATGTTGCCCACGTTGATGATGCGGGGGAACTTGCTGACACGTTCGAGGAACGCTCCCAGATCGTGGTACGTGCCTTCGAGCTCGAGACCGATCGGCCATTCCGCGTGCATCTGCCGCCGCGTCACCGGGCGCGGCGTGAATCCGCGAATCGTGAGACGCGACTGCGTCGCCATCGCCTGAACGCGTCGCAACAGATCGGCGACGTCCTGCTCCTCTGGCAGCACGGCGCGCAGGCGATCGAGCTGGGCTTCGAGTTGTTCCACTTCGCGTCGGAACTCAGGGAGCCGCTTCGCGGTCGCGAGACCGCGATCGATCGTCTGATTCACTTTGGCGAGCTCGCCCCGGCGCGTCTCGAGCGCGTCCATGGCGTCGCGAGCAACCCAGTTCCAGAAAGCGCCGACAGCCGCGAGCGACAGCACGACGAATACGGCGACCTGGTTGTGCCAGGGCAACTTGCTGAGGCTGAAGTTGATGGCCATCGCGCTTATCTCTTAGCCGGCGGCGGTGCGCCCCTGCCTGCGGGAGCCGCAGCAGCAGCGGCGTTACCGGCGGAAGCCAGTTCCGCTTTCACGGTGAAGTTGATCAACTCGGTGGGCTGAGCGTTCGGACCAGCGCCGCGGCCGGCTTCAACCTGGCTGTCGACAATCTCAATCGGCTTTTTGAGCAGCGCGCTGTTCCCAAGATTGCCCACAAAATCCGAGAGTCCGATGAGCGTCGTGCTGAGGCCCTTGATCGTGACGCCCGAGCCGTCCTGCGACATGTCCGTGAGCCACATCATCTCGGGGAGGCTGCGGCTGATGTGGTCGAGGAGCTGCACGGGAACGCTCTGCCCGCTGCGCAGTTGCTCGATCAACTGCACGCGTTGCTGCAATTGCGTGCGCTGCGCCTCGAAGCGTTGCACCTCCGCGAGCAGCGATTGGAGCCGTGCCGCTTCCTGCTGCCGGGCGGCAATTTCCGCCTCGAGTTGCGCGGCCTCGTTGTTGAGACTCCAGTACCACCAGCCGATGCCCACGACGGCGGCGACGAGGATGAGACTGCACGCGAACGTGAGCCGCTGTCCGAGGTCGAACGAGGGAACCTTGCTCTTCGTGGTTTTCTGGCGCTCGGTCCCGAGCAGGTTGATGCGAATCATCGGTCGCTCACCTTCCGCAGGGCGAGGCCGACGGCCACTGCCGCCGTGGACGTATGTTCAACCGCGTCCCGACCGAGCTTCTTCGCATCCCAGAGAATGGCGCGGAACGGATCGAACTCCTCGACCGGCGCGCTGAAGCGTTCCTGCAGCATGTCGCGGAAACCATCGACGCGCGATGCACCGCCACTCAGCATGATCCGGTCGATTCGGTCCGACGACGCCGTCGCCTTGAAGAAGTCGAATGTCTTCTGCACCTCGAGCAGCACGTTCTCGGAGACCGCCCGCAGCACGGGCTGCGCCTCTTCGAACGACGCGCCATCGACGGGAATGCCCTTCTTCAGCTGCTCCGCCGATTCATGCGGCAGGTCGAGTTCTTTCTGAACCGCCTCGGTGTACGCGTTGCCGCCGATCGAGATGTCGCGGGTGAACATCGACTGCTCACCCTGGAGGATGTTGATGTTGATCGCGCTGGCGCCGGCGTTCAGCAGAACGACGACCTGCGCCGGATCGAGACCGTAGTTGATGTCGTACGCGTTCTGCAGTGCAAATGCGTCGACGTCGACGATGACGGGTGTGCGTCCGGCCTGGGCGATCACGCCGGTGTAGTCGCCGATCTTTTCTTTCTTGGCGGCAACCAGGAGCACTTCCATGCTGCCGCGAGAATCAGGTCCGGTTCCGGGATCCAGAATCTGATAGTCGAGATTGACGTCCTGGATGTCGAACGGGATGTACTGCTCGGCCTCCCAGTAGATCGACTCGTCGAGCTCCGTCTCCGTCATCACCGGCAGCGTGATTTTTTTGACGATCACGGCGTTGCCGGAGAGCGAGGCGCAGACCTCCTTCGCCTTGAATGCCTTGTTGTGCTCGAACACGTTGCGAATGGCCTCGGCCACCGCGCCGGCATCGATGATGGCGCCGTCGACGATGGCATCGGCGGGTACCGGCTCGGCACCGTACGCCGCAACGCGGAAGCCCTTGCCGGCGGCCTTCAACTCCACCGCCTTGACAGCACTCGATCCGATGTCGAGTCCGACTACCGATTTGGATTTACCAATGCCAAACATATAGAGCTCTCTGACGCACTGCCCTACTGTGATCCTCGATCACAGGCGCAACCGCCGTGCCACTAGCTCGACCACTCGGTCTTTGGCCTATTTCCACGTATTCGCGCTAGGCGCTCGTCTTGAAGGTGGCGGTTTTTCGAACCCTTCTGACGACAAAACGGTGCGCGAATCACACTTCTGTCATGTGGCCATCTGAATCTGTCACGCGGCTATCTGAACCGCGCGCGAGTCAAAGTTGTTATCGGCAGAATTGTTCCGGACTACAAACGAACAGGGCTTGCGCACGGGGTGACCGACGAACCCCGGAGAGCTCACCGACGAAGTCAGCGAAGTGCCACCGACGAAGTCGGCAAGTGCCACCGACGAAGTCGGCAAGTGCCACCGACGAAGTCGGCGAAGTGCTACTGACTCTGTGGCTTGACAAGATGTGACAGCGCTCCGTATCATTAGCGTTTACGGTCGTAGGAAACGTCCGCGCTGATGGCGGGCGCCCGGGAAATAAACCGCCCGGGCTCAGCAGCGTGGACCACCCCAGCCTCTGCCGATAGTGAGGTAGAGGCGAGGAATCCTTTTCACTGCAACTCGCTTGTGTTGGGGGACTCCTGAGGACGGTACGGCTGTTTGACACGGCCGGTGTCCGGAGCACGGGAGTTAACCGGCATAACCGACACAAGCAAGGGTGCGGAGTATTTCATGCGTACGTTTGTGGCGAGCGCGAAACGCGCCGACAGCCAATGGCACGTGATCGATGCCCAGGGTCAGGTTCTGGGGCGAATTGCCACCCTCAGCGCGCGGCTGCTCCAGGGTAAGCACAAGCCGTCTTACACGCCCTTCATCGATACCGGGGATCACGTCGTCATCATCAATGCTGGCGCGGTCAAGCTCACGGGTGAGAAGGAGCAGAAGAAGATCTATCGCCGGCACAGCGGTTACGAGGGCGGCCTGCGCGAGGAGCGCGCGGTCGACGTACGAAAGCGCAAGCCGGTTCGTTTAGTAGAGGAAGCGGTTCGCGGCATGTTGCCGAAGACCAAGATGGGAGACGCGATGTACCGGAAGCTCAAGGTCTACGCCGGTCCCGATCATCCTCATACCGCACAGCAACCGAAGAAGATCGAGGTCGCATAGCTTGGCAAGCATCGAATACTACGGCACAGGCCGCCGAAAGACATCGACCGCACGCGTTTTCCTCCGCCCCGGCAAGGGCGCCATCACCGTCAACCATCGCGAGTTCGACAAGTTCTTCACGACGGACGCGCTGCGCATGCAGGTGCGCCGTCCGCTCCTGTTGACGGAGACCGGCGAGAAGTTCGACATCCTCGCGACGGTCGATGGCGGTGGTATCAACGGTCAGGCCGGCGCCATGAAGCTCGGTATTGCGCGCGCGCTCTGCGAATTCAATGTCGAGTTGCGGAAGCAGCTGAAGAAGGATGGACTGCTGACATCCGACTCGAGAGTCAAGGAACGTAAGAAGTACGGTCTGGCTGGCGCCCGTAAGCGGTTCCAGTTCAGCAAACGCTAGAAAAGAGGGAGGGATCTTGCCCGGGATTGCGATGAAGGATTTGCTGGAGGCCGGAGTTCACTTCGGTCATCAGACGAAGCGGTGGAATCCGAAGATGAAGGAGTACATCTTCGGCGAGCGGAACGGCATCTACATCATCAACCTCAATAAGACCGTCAAGAAGTTCCGCGACGCTGAGGAGTTCATCACCAACCTCGCTGCCGATGGCCGAACGCTGCTGTTCGTGGGCACCAAGCGTCAGGCGCAGGACGTCATCGCTGAAGAAGCACAGCGATGCGGCATGTACTTCATCAACCAGCGATGGCTCGGTGGACTGCTGACCAACTTCACCACTATTCAACGCAGCCTCGGACGCCTTCGGGATCTCGAGTCGATGGTCACTGACGGCCGCTACGACACGCTCTCGAAGAAGGAGATCGCCCGCAACGAGAAGGAGAAGCGCAAGCTCCTCAAGAACCTCGAGGGCATCCGCCAGATGTCGCGCCTGCCGGACGCCGTCTTCGTCGTCGACACGCGCAAAGAGAAGATCGCCGTCGACGAGGCGCGCAAGCTGAAAATCCCGGTCATCGGCGTGGTGGATACCAATTGCGATCCGGACGAAGTCGATTACGTGGTGCCCGGCAACGATGATGCGCTGCGCGCGATTCGGCTCTTCGCGTCGAAGATCGCCGATGCCGTCGTCGCCGGCCGCGGCATGCGCGAGTCGCGGATGGCGGAAGAAGACGCGGCGCGCGCTGAGGAAGCGGCCGCCGCTGATTCAGCCGCTCGACTCACACGCGCGGTGCGCCCGCAACGCCGAGCCGAGACCACAACCGCCGGGGCCTGAAAGCAGTAGAACCGAGGTTCATGCGCCGGCCCCATGGCCGGCGTTCTTTTGTACGGTCGGAGATTGAGATGGCAGAGATCACAGCAGCAATGGTGAAACAGCTTCGCGACCAGACGGGCGCGGGCATGATGGAATGTAAAGCAGCCCTGACAGAAGCAAACGGCGACATGGAAGAGGCTGTGACACTGCTTCGGAAACGAGGTCTGGCGCAGGCCGCCAAGCGAGCCGGCCGCGCGACGGCGCAGGGAGTGATCGGCAGCTACATCCACATGGGTGGCCGGATTGGCGTGCTCGTGGAAGTGAACTGCGAATCGGACTTCGTGGCGCGTACCGAGGACTTCGGCAACCTGGTGAAGGAAGTCGCGATGCATATCGCGGCGGCCGATCCGAAGTGGGTGCGACGCGAAGACGTGCCGTCCGAAGCGATCGAGAAAGAGAAAGCGATCTACCGCGCGCAGATGGAGAACTCCGGAAAGCCGGCCAACGTGCTCGAGAAGATCATCGAGGGCAAGCTCGGGAGCTTCTATTCGCAGTTCGTGCTGCTCGATCAGCCGTCGATTCGCGACGGGAGCATGACCGTCGCGCAGGTCGTGGCGCAAGCGACCGCAAAGACCGGCGAGAACATCCAGATCAATCGCTTCGTGCGATACCGGATGGGAGAAGGCGCGGAAGCTTAGGCTGTGCCGTAGGGCGGGTCCTGCTCTACGGACCCGCCGCGTCTAAACAACAAGACCCGGCCTACACAGCAGCTATAATCGCAAGTCGATGTCTTCCGACGCTGTCATCTCTACCACCCAGACCCCCGTCTACAAGCGCACGCTCCTCAAGCTCTCCGGTGAAGCCCTGATGGGCGAGCAGCAGTTTGGGGTCGATCCCGCGATCACCACACGAATCGCGCTCGATATCGGGGAAATCCAGAGTCTCGGGGTCGAGACGGCGATCGTCATCGGAGGGGGCAACATCTTCCGCGGGATCGCGGCCAGCGCGCGCGGAATGGATCGGGCGACTGCCGACTACATGGGCATGCTGGCCACGGTCATCAACGCCCTTGCGCTGCAAGACGCGCTCGAACAGCACGGTGTAGTCACGCGCGTGGTCACCGCCATCGAGATGCGTGCTGTCGCCGAGCCCTTCATTCGGCGCCGGGCGATCAGGCACCTCGAAAAAGGCCGGGTGGTCATTTTCGCGGCCGGGACGGGCAGCCCATATTTCACGACCGACACCGCCGCTGCCCTTCGCGCCATGGAGATCAGGGCTGATGTGATCCTGAAGGGTACGAAGGTCGACGGCATCTACACGGCGGATCCAATGAAGGATCCGGAAGCAACGAAGTACACGAAGATTTCGTATCTCCAGGTGCTCGAGCGACAGCTGAAAGTCATGGACGCCACGGCGATCTCGCTGTGCATGGACAACAAGCTGCCGATCGTCGTGTTCAACCTGCGGCAGGCTGGCAATATCCGTCGGGTCGTATTGGGCGATCCGATCGGCACGACCGTGTCGGTGTGAAGGGGTCAGACCCTTTCACACTTTCGCACCAACCAACTGAGCTATGGAATTCAAAGACCTGAAAGGCATGTTCACGGACGTCAAGGGGCGGATGGATGCGGCTATAGATCGCGTGCGGCGCGACATGGCGCACGTACGAACCGGACGCGCCACGGTCAGCCTGCTCGACGGCATCCAGGTCGACGCCTACGGCACGCGCATGCCGATCAACCAGGTGGCGACGCTCTCGGTCCCTGAACCTGCGCTCATCATCGCGCAACCGTTCGACCCCCAGGTCATGGGTGCAATCGAAAAAGCGATTCGCGCGTCGGATCTGGGCCTGAATCCCGCGAACGACGGCAAAGTCGTACGCGTTCCCATTCCGGCGCTGACCGAGGAACGGCGCAAGGAGCTGTCACGCCACATCCACAAGCAGGCAGAAGAGGGACGGAACTCGGTTCGCGGGGTTCGTCGAGACGCCAACGAACGGCTGAAGAAACTGCTGAAGGACCATACGATTTCCGAAGACGATGAGCGGAAGGGCCTCGATCAGGTGCAGAAGATGACGGACGAACACGTCAAGTTGATCGACGAACTGCAGAAGAAAAAGGATCAGGAATTACTGGGGCACTAGTCCCCGAAAGACACCCCAAGAGAACGCGCCGTCAGCAGCAGGTCGTAGTCGAGCGGCACGGTCTTCGTCTTCCCCACCACCTCGCCGATCGGAATCGGCACGAGATCAGGAGGATGGTTCGCCACCATCTTGCCGAAGTGGCCGTGGAGCAGCAGCTCGACGGCTTTCCCGCCGAACCGTGTGGCCAACGTTCGATCGAACGCAGTCGGGGTTCCGCCACGTTGCAGATGACCGAGCACGACGTGCCGCGTCTCCTTCCCCGCACGCTCCTCGAGCTGCTTCGCGCACAGCGCGCCCGCTCCTCCGAGCCGTTCCGCATGGCCGCCGTGCGCCGCTTCGATGACTGACAGCGAGCCGTCAACCGGTCGCGCCCCCTCAGCGACCACGACGATGCTGAATCGGGCACCTCGAGCCTCGCGGTCGCGGAGACACACCGCCACTTTGTCCACGTCGTACGGAATCTCTGGAATCAGGATCACGTCGGCTCCGCCGGCGACGCCGCTGTGGAGCGCAATCCACCCGGCGTAGCGGCCCATCACTTCGACAACCATGATCCGGCGATGGGCTTCGGCCGTGGAGTGCAGTCGATCGATCGCATCGGTTGCGAAGTCGACAGCCGTATCGAATCCGAAACAGCTCGTCGTCCCGACGATGTCGTTGTCGATCGTCTTCGGGACGCAGACGAGCGGTATGCCCATCTTGTAGAACTCGTACGAGATGGCGAGCGTGCCGTCGCCGCCGATGCATACCAGCGCGTCGAGCGACATCTTGCCGAACATCTCGAACACCCGCTCTGCGTAGTTGAACGTGCCCTGGGGCGTGACGATCGGCTCGGCAAACGGATTGCCGCGATTCACCGTCCCGAGGATCGTTCCTCCGAGCCGCAGTATGCCGGTGACATCGCGCGGTCCCAGCGGGCGTGACTTTTCGGGGTAAATGAGACCGTCGAAGCTGTCCTCGAGCCCGATGACCTCGACGCCGGCGTTGGAAGCGGCCTTCACCACCGCGCGAATCACGGCGTTCAGACCCGGGGCGTCCCCGCCTCCGGTAAGGACTCCAATTTTTTTGATCTTCGGCATGGCGGCAGCCGTCGCGGGGGGTCGCGTGGCGAGTTACCTGAAGTATAGCAGTCGAGACACGTCGTAACGCGCTGCAGCAAGACACAACGTTGTAACGAAGGTCAACGAAGCTGACAGCAACGTAGGATTGAGTGGAGTACGGCGAGAATCACATTCAACAGCGAAGACCTGCCCGAGATCCGTCGCACGGTGAAGTGATCACTAGCGGGGACGCCTCTCCGCTTCGGGCGCACGGCGGCGTCCCGCGTGGCAGGATCCCTCGCCTGTTGGTGCCGCGCGCTCTTTCGTAATTAGCCATTGGTCTTTGACAACTAGATATTCAATGAGGGCCACCGGCCCGACCTAGCGATCGCAGGCTACGTGAGACGTCCGTCCGTTGGAGCACCTGGATGCGGTCAGCAGCACCTCTTGACTGGCAGGGCCATCTTCCCCTTTCGGAACGTGCCACAAGAAGTTGCACGCCTTGCACAGGAAGAAGTCCACACCTGGAGAATAGAGGGCGTGATTGACGTCTTCAACTCCGGGACGATGGCAGTTCGGGCAGACTGTTCTTGCCGACACCTTACCTAGAAGCTCAGCAAGAGTCGTGCAAGGCGGAAAGACTTAGTGTTTCCGTCAAACGCGCTCGAGATTGTCTGAACTGCAGAGACCTGCGTCTGCCGGCACGGCGAATTCACCGGGTTAGTTTGGGTCCCAAACGAGACTACCTGGGGGTGTCTACCATTGGATGTCAGATTTGTAAGAATGCACCTTCGGGTCGGTCGTTGATGGCAGCTTCTTCCGCTGAACAACGCTCTCCGCATACGCCATCAAGCGGCTGAGTCGGCTGTCCGTTTCCGCAGTCTTCTCGCGTGTTGCCGCCGATTTCTTCACGAGATTAGCGATTTCGTCGCGAGTCTGTTGCATACGCGTGCCGGATTGCTTGGCAGCATAAGCAGGATTTCTGCCATACACCCCAATTCACGAAACGGTTCGCGACTCGCCAGACCAGTTAATAAGGATTATCGCGTCCCGCGCGGAAGGGCGCTCCATCGCGGCTCAAACGTGTCTTGAGCACTTCTTTTTCTATCGAGGAACCTCTCAACGCTAGCGATGAGGGCTTGCAGTTGACCGTGAAGTTCCGCAGCCTTCTTGCGAATGCGTTCTGACTTATCCAGTAGCGCTGTTACCTCAAGCCGCGTGCCCCGCATGGATCAACTCGTTACTACTGTGTGAAGAGCACCATTCTTGCCAGCCACGCGGCCGAGGCTAGCACTTCGGCGGCATGCGCCGGTAGTGATGAGCCTCCATGAGTCTGACGGGAGGATGAGTTCGCATATATACTCGCGTTCTCGCCTGAGGCTCGAGTGCCGCATCGCATCTGCCCGCAATGTCGCGCTACCGGCCGAATCCTCACGGGTGCAAGCCAAGATCTGAACGACCTTCTGGCGTGGCGCATACCTTCCGGCGTGCGTTGAAGCGAGCCGGCATTACGACGGGCGACGTGAGTCTCCAGACGCTGCGCCATACGGCCATCAGACGGATGATTGATTGCGACGGGGATTGACGATTTCACAGTAATGGCCATCTCGGGCCATCGGTCAGTGCGGATGCTGGAGCGCTATACCCATCCGACGACCCGCCAGGAAGCTGGACGCGCTGACGGTCGACTTGGATGGGCAGAATCCGGGCAGAACTGAAACAAGCACCGAAGAAAACATTGGTGGACGGCGCGAGGCTCGAACTCGCGACCTCCGCATTGCGAACGCGGCGCTCTCCCAACTGAGCTAGCCGCCCACTGTTCTCGTGTCGCGCATACCGTCGAAACACGGCGGCATGCGCATCCAACTACTCTAGCACTTGGGACTTGCTGGCCGCAATTACGGCGGTCTCCTGGGACAGTCAGTGTTCGCGCTCGAACGTCAGATAGAGTGGCGCCGCGCCGAGGACCATCAGGAACCCGAAACTTCCCCATCCCG
>Ga0207691_10001773_pt1 | contig 21242 bp, 25 predicted proteins | sample KBSM13metaG_FD_184327 | JGI IMG/M metagenome (GOLD analysis project Ga0207691, IMG submission 184327) | Miscanthus rhizosphere microbial communities from Kellogg Biological Station, Michigan, USA - KBS M1-3 metaG (SPAdes) (version 2) | ecosystem: Host-associated > Plants > Roots > Rhizosphere >... | reverse complement strand
TCGCGATCATGATCGGCTTGATGCCATACGACACGGAAGCGGCTTGCGGACGCGTCCCAAAGCGAACGTAGGCCCAGCCCAAAGCTCCGGCCATTGCGGCCGCCGGCAAGACGAACGCAGCGCCTGCCAGGAGCAGACCGCGAAAGCCCGCACGCCGCTGGCCGATGTGAATGGCCAACTCCGTCGAATTAGGGCCAGGAATCAGATTGGTGATGCCGATCAAGTCGAGAAACTCTGCCTGTGTCAGCCAGCGTTTTCGACGAACGACTTCGTCCTCCATCATCGCGATGTGGGCTGCGGGCCCACCGAACGCCGTCAGCCCGAGACGTAGGAAGAGTCCACCCAGCTCTCGTAGAACCGTCACCGCGCCAGCATAGCCTCGTTATCTGCACACGGGATCAACGATGGGCGTTGCGAGCAGGTCGATGGCGTCACCGTTACGAGACGAATGTATCAAGCCAACGAGGGTCGGCGACACGTGGGAACTAGACTGCCCGCCTGATGTCGATCAGACCGGGGATTTCCACGACAAGCTGCGCCCCATCTTCGAGACCGCCACGAACCACTGCGCGAGCTGCCACGGCCCCTTACAGACCTCTCCTGCGCAAATGGATCGCCGACGGCGCGCTGTATCCCTAAAGCGTCGCCCCCGGAGCGCGTGACAGGGGCGCTGTAGTCGTAAAATAGCTTACGAGGCCGGCACTCGAGCGGTGCCGACCTCGTTGAAGGTCCATGTCGTCAGAAGCTCGAATCCCCCAGAGAATTGTTCACAGGCAGTACAGGTAACCGCAAGTGTTCGGTAAACTGGTGCACCTGGAGGTGAGCGTGCTCACCTTGCCGCTGGTCACGGTGCAGCTGGTGTTCAGCAGTGAGTTGTCCGGGTTGTACACGCGGTTCGAGGGATAAGTCGGCGAGCTACCAGCGGTAGTGGTCGTGTTGGAGCCGTTGTCGCCATCAGACGGATCGATTGCGACGCACGTGCGACCTTCGGGGCAACCCTGGTTGGTGATCGTGTATTTGATGAAAGGGTTGCCGCTACCGCAAGTGCCGAAGCCATAGAAACACATGCCGTTGGACAAGTTCGTGGCCTCGGTTGCAGTGAGCGGAGTACCGTCGGGCCTGTCGGCTTGGAACACGTAGTGTGGACCACAAGCGCCCACGCCGAGATCGACCGGTCCGCCCACCTTGGTCAGCTTGTGCGCTGGCGGCAACTTGCTGCGGTTGTTGCGCGCGAGGTCGGCCAGGAACCCGGCATCGCGGTTCATGGAGGCAACCACTTCGCTATTGAACATCGACGGGTTGAACGCGGCTTGGTCGATCACCAGGCGACCTTCCTGTTGGCCCAGGATGGCTTTGGTGTTTGCGCAGTTGTTCTTCAAGCAAACGGCAGAGGACTTCAGAACCACGGCTTTATACATCCCGGGGAATAAGTAGCCGCCGGCAACGACTTGGAGATCGTGCGCCGGATCCCAACGGCCGAGCTCATCCGCCATTGCCACCGCTAGCGCGGCTTTGGTCGGGTTCAAGCCGCTGTTCGTATAGCAGGCGCTCACCTCGGCTGAGGAGAAACCAACCGCTTCCGCTCCGTCGTCTGTCGCGCTCACACAGCCCGCCAGCAACGAAAGGCCCAGGGATCCAACCGCAATCAACCGTGAATATTTTCGCATCGCACAACCCTCCACCGTTAAAAACCTGATTCCCGGTATTGCAGGCGCCGTGCCGAACTTCGGTTGACTGTCGGTTGAATCATGATCGAGTCAGTTGGCTTCTGTTCCGCGGTGTTTTCCAGGTTCATTACATGGGATACCGCGCTCACACATGTGCAGGTCACCTGCACGAGTCGTGCAAAAAGAGCCGGCCGCGTTTGCGCAACTCGCGCACCTGGCGTCCCAAAGTGCACAACACGGACAGCACGAACATCGGCACTCGGAGCAGCAGTGGCTAAGATCATATCTGCGCAGGTCATTTGGCTCGAAACCATGGACCTTTCAAGCGAGCCGACCGCTACATTGGAGAACAGCGGCGTAGCGGCAGCGGGGTACCCCCCAATAACGGCGAAGGCTCGAGCACCGGCTCGGCTCGAGCGGACAATCGAGCAGCACTGGCCCGCTCGCCATGAGCGGCATGCCCTTCTACAACCGCTTCCTGCGCCTCACCAACAGTCAGTGGGAGAACAGCGTACACGACCTGCTCGAGTTGTCGCAGCCCACGGGCGAGTCCGAGCAGTTCCTCCACGCCGTCGCCGGCACCACTGATTTCGAAGGAGAGCGCGCTCGACTCCACGCTCGACCACGGCTATTGCGCGCGTGGCTCGCAGTTGCGGCCGTCGTGGGCTTGGCCTCGTGCTCTTCCCATGGCTCGCGCGCCGGCGTGGGCGGTGGCATCTCGCCGACGAAGGGGATCGACGGCGGCCAAAGCGGCGCTGCCTCGAGCAGCGGAGGCTCCGGAGGCAGTGGAGGAGGCAGCAGCGAGACGACCAAGCGCTGCCCAGCGGTCGACGGGAAGTTGGCGTATGGGCCAATCGGTGATCCGCAACCATTGCCTGCAACGGCGGATGCCAGCGCCGCGTGTGCGAGCTGTAGCGCGGTGCTGGATGCCTTTGGGTTTCGCACCGCCGCAGGCTACGGGTTCGTGTGGAATGCCGGCTACGATTCCAACGCACCCGGTCCGAACCTTTACAGCTCGAGCGTGGACTCCGATTTCAAGGCGGGCGAGCCGCCGGCGCTGCTGGCCGAAAACACCACGTATGACCTCGACGTGGTTCCTGCACCGGGCGGGTTCGTCGCAGCGACGTGCTCGTCGAAGTCCGAGCCTGGCTGGCTGCGGCTGAACCAGGATCTCGGCGGCGCGTCGGGCTCGAGCATGGTCGCGCCCGACGTGCCTTGCGAATACCGTGCTCCCGGCATCCTATGGACCGGTGAGGGCTACCTCACTTCTTTCGCTGATTCGCGCGGTTTGGTGGTCGCATTGCTCGACGAACGGAGCAATGTGGTCAATGAGCAGATCGTCAGCGCACTGAGCGAGGCCGGGAAGGCCCGCTTCTCGAAGAACGGCGATCGCGTACTCTTCGTATTCGACCAGGACTCCCGGAAGCAGGCCTGGTACGGCGTGCTCGACCTGCGAGGAACGCTGCTGGGAGCGGTCCAACCGATTGGCGACGCGGGCTCGAGCCCGTTGGATTTCGTGATCGTAGCGAACCGCGACGGATGGCTGGTAGCGAGCCACGTTTTAGGGAAGTACGGCGCCCAGCTGACGGGGATCTCTGGGGACGGGCTCGTTTGGCGAGAGCAACGAATCCTCGAGCAGGGCTATGCTGGGTTCCACGCATTCACCCCGAGCGCCTTCGGCGGGTCGCTGCTTGTCGGCTCGCTAGACGAATCTGGTCAATTTGGTGTCCCATATCAGATGCTCGCCCTGATCGACGACGCGGGTGACGTCGTCTACTCCGAAGTGACGAAGGCTGATCCCACACAGCCCCGGCCCATCGCTGTCGTCCGCGATCCGCTCAGAGATCTCGTCGTCGAGCTTCTGCCCGAGGGCTCCGGACGCCTGCTGACCGTCCAGGAGTACGGCTGTCTCGACTGACAGGGACGAATCGCAACGGTTGGCCTGGCGCACTTCGACGGGTCATTGCTGCATGTATGCGGCAAGCTCGACTCGCTATTTGAAGACGCACGCTTGTGCTATTTCATCACTAGCGCCAAACAAAGCAAGCTGGAGGGAGTGGGCTCATGCAGTACACGACTCTTGCCGCCTTCATGGATTACCTGAAGGCCCGGGACCCGCACCAACCCGAATTCGCCCAAGCCGTTCGCGAAGTCATGGAAAGCGTGTGGCCCTTCGTGCTGGAACACCGGCGCTATGCCGACCAAGGCTTGCTCGAACGCATGGTGGAACCGGAACGCGTCATCCAGTTCCGCGTGTCCTGGGTGGATGACCATGGCACGACGCGCGTCAATCGCGCCTTTCGCGTGCAGCACAACTCGGCGATCGGCCCGTACAAGGGCGGCATGCGTTTCCACCCCTCGGTCAACTTGTCCATCCTCAAGTTCCTCGCCTTCGAGCAGACGTTCAAGAACGCACTCACTACCCTGCCTATGGGCGGCGGCAAGGGCGGGTCGGACTTCGACCCCAAGGGCAAGAGCCCGCGTGAAGTGCAGCGCTTCTGCCAGGCGCTGATGCTCGAGCTGCACCGCCACCTGGGCGCGGACACCGACGTCCCCGCCGGCGACATCGGCGTGGGCGGACGCGAAATCGGCTTCATGGCTGGCATGATGAAGAAGCTTTCCAACAACGCCGCCTGCGTCTTCACCGGCAAAGGCCTGTCCTTCGGCGGCAGCCTGATCCGTCCGGAAGCCACGGGCTACGGCCTCGTGTATTTCGTCGAGCAGATGCTCGCGCGCGCGGGCAGCGGTTTCGAGGGCAAAAGGATCTCGGTTTCGGGCTCTGGCAACGTCGCGCAATACACGATCGAGCGCCTGCTGGACTTCGGCGCAAAGGTCGTCAGCGTCTCCGATTCGGGCGGCACCGTGTATGACCCAGCCGGCTTCGACCGCACCAAGCTCGAGGCCCTGATGGAGCTGAAGAACCATCGCCACGGCCGCGTCGAAGAATACGCAAGCAACTCGAAGCTCGAATATCTGCCTGACCGGCGTCCCTGGGCCATTCCAGTGGACATCGCCCTGCCCAACGCGACGCAGAACGAAGTCAGCGAAGCCGATGCGCGCATGCTCGTGGCCAACGGCGTGCGCTGCGTGGCCGAAGGCGCCAACATGCCCTGCACGCCCGAAGCCGTGGCCGTGTTCCAGCAAGCGGGCGTGCTGTACGCGCCGGGCAAGGCCAGCAACGCCGGCGGCGTGGCCACCTCGGGTCTGGAAATGACACAGAACGCCCAGCGCCTGCCCTGGACGCGCGAAGAAGTCGACGCGCGCCTGCGCACCGTAATGCTGGAGATCCACGCCAACTGCGTGAAGCACGGCGAAAGCGACCAGCGCGTAGACTACGTGAAGGGCGCCAACATCGCGGGCTTCAGCAAGGTGGCCGACGCGATGCTGGCCCAAGGCGTGCTCTAGGCCAAGTCGTTGACGTCGAGCCGCACCGTAGCGTTGTGGGTCTCGGCGCCGAGCGCTACCCTCGAGACAGACCTTTGAGACGACACGTCCCATGACAGCTATCTTGCCTATCCTTGCGCCAACGGCTGAGTTGTCTTTCAACGGCTTGCTGGTTGCTCACATTGAAAATGTGACGCTCAGTGAAGGGACATATTTTGCGACGTTTCAACTGCGTGTTAGCGATACCGAGCCGGGGCTTCCGTCGAGGATCGCTGCCTTCGTTCGGTTTTCGCTCGATTGGAATGAGCGGTGCGCGGCGCGTGAGCGTGCGCATCCATCGGAGTTCCACCAATTCGGGGACCTGATTGGTCCGGATCGATGGCGGGTCACCTGGCCGAACGAGTCGATCGCCCTCAGTGAGGCGCCGATCTTTTCCGACGGCAACCAGATCGGTTGGCGGTAGCCCATGCGCAACCATGTGGAGCACGGACGTGTGCGCGGATTCGCTCACGCTGCGCGTCGGTCATCTTCAGCCGGGCAATGGTACTGATTGACGGCCGCATGTCATCCAACACGATATTGTTCCCCTGCTGATGCCCATGGATCCGACGGAAGTGGAGTTGCAGGCTTCGGCCCTGGATGTGATTCGCTCCTTGGCAAGGGGGGACGGCCTGGATTTGGCGGCTGCCGAGCGATTGAAACAGGCGCTTCATCTCGCTGAGCAAGCCTGGTCAAACAGCACGACCATCTCCAAGTCGGCAGCAAATCTGTTCGTCGACCTGGCTTGGGGGATCGACTCGCAGAGCTACGCTTACCGCGGCGACGAGGCGGAAAGGATCAGGACGTTTGCCCAAGAAGTCGCTGACCTCGTGAGAGTCTGCGTTGCAATCTGATTGAGTTGCCGGCCTCCCGTCTCTCACGCCGAAAGCAGTCAGAGCAATCAGTTGGGCACGCAGCTGAACGTCGTGGGGTTGCAAATCTGGGATGCGCAATCAGTACCGTCCCGACAGTCCACGCAGCGGCCACTCAGTTGATCACAGTGCTGGGTGCCCCAGCAGGACTGCCACGCGGAGGAGTCCCAGCGGCGGCATTTCAATATTGCTCCCACGCTGAAGGTTCCGAAGCGATCTTTTGATGGCTGCCTGCTCTCGAGCGGTGTGGGGCACTCACCATCAAGACAGAATCGAAGTACACATCGCGAGTCTCGAGTCGGCACAAACTGGCTGAAGATTTTCGCTATTTCTGCAGCGGACCGCGCGAGACGTTCCGCTGTCGCGCGAGTCTCGAAATTTTCATCGTCGCAATCCAATCGGCTGCAGCCGGGCTCTTCCCTGAACTGCAAACCCCAACTTCGGACCCTAGTCTCGGAGCTCCCGTATTATGTCGCGTCAACCAAACCATCTACTTTGCGAGCAGTCTTGGCTTTCAGCACTCTTCGTTTGCCTCGCCGTCACGGCAGCGTGTGGCGGCACTTCCGACACCGAGGAAGCGGGTGCGTCGGGCGGTAGCTCCTCGAGCATGGCAGCAGCAGGCAAGCCAACAGTAGCAAGCGCCGGTTCAGTCGCTGCCGGAGGCCAGCTCGTTGGCTCCGGTGGCTCGGGCAACTCGGCTGGCATCGGCGGAAGTTTCCAGTTCGCTGGTGCAAGCAACCAGCCAGGCGGCATCGGTGGTGCGCCGGTGACCGGAGGCACCGGCGGCGGCTCGAGCGGTGGCTCGGGTGGCGCAAGGTGGGGCTCGGGTGGCGCAAGGTCGGGCTCGGGCGGCTCTGCGACGGGCTCGGGCGGCGCAAAGTCAGGCTCGGGCGGCTCGGCCGGCCATGCCGGTCAATCATCGGGTGGTGGCGCGGGCGGGATGACACCCACCTGGACAGAGATTTACACCAAGTTTCTCAGCAACGCGCAGTACGCATCGAACTGCAATGGTGCCGCTTGCCACAATCCAGGCAAGCAAAAGGGCTATGACTTCTCGACTCAGGCGAATGGCTACGCGAGCGTGAAGTCGAAGACGTCGCAGTTCGTATCTGAATTGTCGAGCGGTGCGATGCCACAGGGCAAAACGAAAATGCCCGCCGCCGATCTTGCAATCATCAAAGCGTGGGTCGCCGCCGGCGCGCAGAACAACTGAAGCGCTTCCCGTTTCGCGAGCTGGCGAGTGACCAACGAAGAACAGCCGTTCGAGGAAACTCGGACGGCCGCCAACCACCCTCCGCCACGATGTCTGCACCGGCCTGCCAACGGCTTCGGCGATCAGGCGCGCTGTCGTCTTCTGACAGGTGCGACACATCAAAGTAGCTGGCAAAAAAAGTCTAGCCGCGCGCCTAGCTCGAAAGATGCCGAGTCTGGAAGGAATGCGAAGGAGACACCTCCTCCCGTGAGCGCGGTTCGCGTTACCTCACCCAATGGAAAAAACTTCTGATTGTGCCTTGCTGAAGCCCCCCCACGGCACCCATGGATTCAGCTGATGAAAACCAACCGAATATCGCGTATGGCATGCGCACTTTCGTTCACAGCTGCTCTCGTCGCCTGTGGAAGTGGTCCGGGAGATCCCACCGGCAGCACCTGTCCGCCCACGTCGACGCTCACCTACTCAAACTTTGGGCAGGCCTTCATGCAAAACCACTGCCTGGCTTGTCACTCGGCGAGCGGACCGGAATCCCCCAAGTTCGATTCCATCGCCAAGATCCGAGCCGCGTCCGGCGATATCGATCGCTCTGCTGCAGCTGGCCCGAATGCGGTGAACACCTACATGCCGGAGGGCGGGTCCGTCGACGAGGCAGAACGGCGCAAACTGGGTGAATGGCTCGCGTGCGGAGCGCCCGAATGAGCTGCAAAGACAATTAGCCCAATCGAAGACTGCCGGTCGGTCGCGAGAGCGCTTTGCAGTTCGGCGATCTGCGTGGTCGATCATTTCCGCGGCCGCGCCAGCTGTCCGTACGGTCCACCCGCTGCCCGTGGTGGGTGCTTCTCCCGTTCAGCTCCGGTTCCATTCTCGCTACTTTCTGAAGATGGCAGTGAGATACGGACGTGAGCTGACGGTTGCGCCGCAGATGCTGCCAAGCGGTTGGGCGGCACTATTCTATTTGTACCGACTTCGATGAGCTTTCGACCATCGCCGGGTGCGCTTGCGGTGCACGAGGAGGGACTTGAACCGTCACGCCTTGCGGCGCCGGAACCTAAATCCGGTTGGCGTGTAGCGAGATGCCGCGAGATGTAGCGACCGACGGATTTGCCGCAGCTTGGGCTACATCTAGCGTCGTTTCGATACGGCCGGGGAACGATTCAGGGACGATTCCACCGGGCTTTGGGCGGCTCGTTTTGGTGCACTGGCCGGGACGATTCGGAGACGAGAACCCCCTCCCATCGAGTAAGCGCGACGGCAAAGGGGATTGGTCCCCCTGCTACGTCGTGAGATCCTCGAGGCGTGGACAGATCGGTGCTGGATGCTCGACGCGTAATCTGGCGCGTGCTGCTGGCGAGCGGGCTCGGCGCGTGCGGCCCGAAGAGCCAAGTCAAGAGTGTAGCGTGGACCGAGCCGCTGGAGCTCATGAGCCTGGGAACCGGAGACTGCGTGGTCGTGGCAGGAGGCCATGTCAGGTGCTCGGGCTGGCTTGGCGCATTGGCGAGCCAGGTACAGGGAGAGGTGATGAGCTTGGCGAGTGGCAGGGGCGCACTCGGCTACCCGCGCTGCGCAGTCACGCACGGTGGGCAGGTGACGTGTTGGGGTTGTGACAATATCGGCAAGTCCCGGCCACCCGCAACGCAGCCAATCGCGAAGGTGAGGCAAGTAGTCGTTGGCGGAATGCGCGCCTGCGCTCTGGACGAAGCGGGCACGATTTCTTGTTGGGGCGCCGAGTATCCGAGCCGGGATCTGTCAACCTACAGCGACTCGGCGATTTGCAGGCGTTCGGAGCCTGAGCACATCAGCCGGCAGACGCAGTTCCCGGTCGCGACGCGTATCGCGATGACTGCGGACGGCCGGCTTTGCGCCTTGACCAAGCAGGGCGACGTCTTCTGCGAGGGCACGTTTCAACCAATCGGCGATCCGCTCGTACGCGCAGCGTCTCAGCCACCGGCTGGTCTGCTGCAACCGGTGCCGGAGCAGGGAGTCAGAAAGCTGACCCTGGTGCGCGCCGAGGATCTGGTCGCGGGGAATGGCCACTTCTGCGCGCTCGGCATCGATGGCAGCGTGACCTGCTGGGACGAGAATCAATACGGACAAGCGGGCGCCCCGACCGAGCTGTGCGTCGAATACGCCTACGGCGACGGCTGCAAGGTCGGGCCGCATCGCGTACAGCTAACCGAGCGCGCGACCGCGCTGGCGGCCGGTGCCCACCACACTTGCGCCATCCTGAAGGACCGGACGGTGGCGTGCTGGGGTAGGAATTCCAAGGGCGCGCTCGGATTCGCTTCGGACGCCGTCTGCCATCCTAGTTTTCGTGGCTTCTGCGACGTGGTTCCTCAACGCGTGCCGGGCATCCACGGCGCGCGTGAGCTCGCGCTTTCGAAGTCGTTCGTACAAAGCTGGGTCTTGTCGGATGCCGGTGAGGTGCTGACTTGGCCGGAGGGCGCTGATAGCAAGCCCGACCCGCGACGCCCCATCGCGGTGTGCCAAAACACTGATGACGCTTGGCAACCGGAGCGGTTGGCAGCGAGCGAGGCGGCTTGGTTGGGGCGGCGCGTGCGGGTGCGGGGCGTCTACTCGCAAGGCAACTTGAGATCGAGCAACTCGCGAGCGACCGGCCAGCTCATGCTGCAGGGTGGGTCCCTGGCGGAGGGCGAAGACGCGATCGTCGACGGCCAGCTCACGCGCTTCTACCTGGGCGCCGACGAGCCATCACCCCTCGGCATCTTCGTGTACGACACGTGTCTGGTAGGCACGACACCGTCGCAGCGATCGAGCAACTAAGCGAAGCCGACCGCCGCAGGCAGAGCCGAAGTCACTCCAAGTCCCAACGCGCGCAATACTGGCCCGAGCCGGCAGGCGCCGGAGGAGGGACTTGAACCCCCACGCCTTGCGGTGCCGGACCTAAACCGGTGGACGCTTAGCGAGGGATAGCGAACGACGCCAAAGCGGCGCGTCGGGACTTGGTTCGCTACCGCTAGGGACAATTCGAGCATCCGGGGCACGATTGGGGGACGCTTCGAGGCCGGCCACTTGGTATACTTGGCACGGTCATGCGCGATACCTCGGAGCCAGCTTTGGAGCGCTACTACGAGCTTCTGCGCGAGCGAACGCCGCTTGCGCGCCTGAATGCTGCGCTTAGCCTGAGCTCAGCCGTTCGAGAGCTAGCGGAGTCCTCGATTCGTGCTGCCGATCCCGGCGCTCCGGCTGGGGTAGTACGTGCGCGCTTGGCCTTACGCCTCTACGGGCCCGAGGTCGCCGCTCGCCTGTTCCCTGGCGTCCACTAGATGTCCGCTGACGTCGGCGAGAACGCGATCGACATCGCCCTCAAGGTCGCGACGGCATTGACCTCCGTCGCAGCGGAGTACTTCGTCGGAGGGAGCTTGGCTAGCTCCCTCCAAGGCGAGCCGCGCGCCACCAACGACATCGACTTCGTGATCTCGCTGCCGGCCGGGCGCATCAACGCGTTTCGCAACGCCCTCGGTGACGAGTTCGAGGTCGACACCGACATGCTCCGAGACGCGGTCCTGCACGCTCGCTCCGCCAATGCCTTCTATCTACCAGTCGTTACCAAGATCGATTTCTTTGGCCGCGGCTACGAACCGTTCGACGAGAGTGAGTTTTCACGACGGCGCGTGACCATCGTTCGAGCAAGCGGAGAGTCACTGGTGGTCAAGAGCGCTGAGGACACCGTGCTGCGCAAACTGCTTTGGTTCCGCGAAGGCGGCTCGGTCTCGGAAAAACAGTGGCGCGACGTCGTCTCCGTACTTCGCATCAGCCAGAGCACCATCGATGACGCCTACCTCGACTTATGGGCCGCGCGCTTGAATCTCACCGATCTGCTGACACGAGCCCGAACCGCTCGAAGCCCCGCGCGATCGAATCAATGAGGTCATCGAGCGAGCGCGCGCGCCGCGGCGCTGTTGCGATCGCGAGATACTTTGCCAGCGACGACCACGCCCGATCGTCGCTACGCTTTCAGTGCACGAGGAGGGACTTGAACCCCCACGCCTTGCGGCGCCGGAACCTAAATCCGGTTGGCGTGTATCGAGACGCCGCCAGATGTAGCTAAAGGCGGATTTCGCCAGGGTGTTCGCTACATCTGGCGTCGTTTCGATACATGCCGTGGACGATTCAAAGACGATTCGACTGTCCGCCGCCAGTCCGGAGCATCGGGGAAATTCTTGACGTTTCCAACGAGCCGCCGGACGCGCCTTGAGCCTGGGCGCGCACGGGAACGACCTCGCGCCCGAGTGCGGCTGCCGTTCAAAAGGCACGGAGGTGCGGCATCGTTGCATTTTGCGGCTATACTCGGCGAATGGACGCTGCAGAACGCAAACGCACGGAACAGCAGGCGCGCGCTGCGAAGACCTTGGCAGAGAAAGCACCCATTACCGCGGCCGAGCTCTCTCAGCGCGCGGTGGAGCTCGTCAAACGTGTCCATGAGACCGGCGAGGCGGTAGTCGTCGTTCAAGACGGGCAGCCTGCGGCGGTGCTCGTGGGCGCAGAAGAATTCGCTCTGCTTCGAGAGCACAGGCGCTTTGTGGCAGCGATCGAAGAAGGCCTCGCTGATGCCGATGCTGGCAGGGTCCTGTCGACACAAGAGCTGATGAGGTCGCTCGAAACGGAGTTCGGGCCGATTGCGTGGCAGTAACGTGGTCCAGACGCGCGCAGGAAGACCTGCGTGAAATCTTCGCCCGCATTGCAACGGACGACCGCCTCGCTGCGGAGCGCTGGGTAGCTCGGCTCGTGGAGCGCGTTGAGAACACGAGCGAAGTCCCTCTTCTCGGCAGGATCGTTCCAGAGCTCGGACGCGCCGAGATACGCGAGACGTACCTGCGGACGTACCGCATCGTTTACCGGACGGACGAGGCGGGTGTCTGCGTGCTCACCGTGTTCGAAGGCAGTCGCTTGCTTCGACGCTCCGACATCGACGAACTTTGAACCAACCCAGTGCAGGAGCAGCGACTTGAACCCCACGCCGCAATGCGAGCAGTAGATCTTTTGGGGTCGGGGCCCCAAAAGTCAGGGGTGGGGCCCCGTTGAATTACGCGCTTCGTGATCCCCGAAGGGGGACACCTTCAACGGGGCGGGGCCGAAGGCCCCGACGACAGTGCACGAGGAGGGACTTGAACCCCCACGCCTTGCGGCGCCGGAACCTAAATCCGGTTGGCATGTATCGAGATGCCGCCAGATGTAGCGAAAGGCGGATTTCGCAAGGGCGTTCGCTACATCTGGCAGCGTTTCGATACAGCCCGTGGACGATTCAAAGACGATTCTCGAGACCGCTTGCGACGGCCGCAGGTAGGGCCCGTGTTCCGGAACCACGGGACGACTGGAGACGATTGGAGGACGACCCCATCGGATTCCTGGCCCAAAACAAGCCTCTCAGCCGTGCCCGAAGAAATTTGGCCACATGCGCGGGTGCCTCCCCTGATTTCGCTGAGCTATCCTATGCCCATGGCGCACGTGACCTCCCAGACCAAGCTGAGCGAACTGAAGGCCAGGGTTCGCGCAGCGGGCAAGAGCAATCAAAACGGCGCGGCACGACTCGTGCGAAGTGTTCAGCAATCGCTCCGCGTCGAGGGCTACGACGTACGCGAGGAAGCCCTCCATTCGGCGCTTCGACGTGCCGTTACTGGACGTCCGCGGTAAAGCGTGGCTCGTCAGGGTCGACGCACGGAACCACTGGAGACACTTCACGGAGTCGTGGAGAATTACTCCGAGATCGAGGAGCTGCTTTGGAGCGGGGAAATGAAGGCGCGACGTTGGGTATTGAACCGAGCGCAGACGCCCTTGTGGCCGATCCCTTCCATGCGGTTAGGGGTCATTGAGAGACGTTTCCCAGCCTTGCGGCACTCCCCGGCCGAAGCCCCTCGGCCACTCGGCCTTGCCGTGGTAAAGTCGAAATCATGGCCGCCGAACCAGCACGTCGCCAAGCGAACTACGAAGACGTGCTGCGTGCTCCGGACCATCTGGTGGCTGAGGTGTTGAACGGTGACCTCTACACCAGCCCACGGCCCGCCGGACCGCACGCGGAAGCCGCCTCTGTGCTCGGCATGGATCTGGGGGGCCCTTTCCATCGCGGCAGGGGTGGTCCTGGAGGCTGGATCATTCTCGACGAACCCGAGCTACATCTGGCCCGCGACATTCTGGTGCCCGATCTCGCGGGTTGGCTTCGCACGCGACTGCCTGCTGTACCACCGACAGCATTTTTGGAGCTCGCCCCAGACTGGGCTTGTGAGGTCGTGTCGCCTGGCAGCGAACGCATCGACCGCGAACGCAAGCTGCCCATCTATGCTCGGGAGCGCGTCTCGCACGTATGGTTGGTGAACCCACTGGAGCGCATGGTCGAGGTCTTTCGTTTGGACGGCGACGGCTATCGCTTGGTCGTCACTCGCGGCGGGACAGATCGCGTGCGACTAGAGCCGTTTGGCGCGATCGAGATCGAGCTCGAGGCGCTCTGGCCAACTTCCCTGGCCGAACCGAAGTAGTGAGTCCGTCCTTGAACGACGTTGATGCGGTGGACGACAGGCCAGCGGTCCAAGCACTCGTTGCAAGTCTGCAGTCCGCATTGCCCGAACTAGAGCGGATACTCGACGAATGCAGCGACCACTGGGGATACGAAGATCCCATCTATCGCTTCTACCATCAGAGCTTCAAGGTCTACGCCCTGGGGCGTACCACCACCCGGATCGTGTCTGCACTTCAAGCCCTGGCGCCAGATCAGCAGCTCAATGAGTGGTTCGTGCGCATCGTGAGCGAAGGTACCGAGAAGGTCTTCACGCCGGAAGACAACAGGCACTGGCTAGAGGCAACGCGACCGATTGTCGAGGCCTTCTTCCATTCGCGCTACTTTCTGGAGATGGCGGTCAGATACGGACGCCAGTTGACCGTTGCGCCGCAGCTGCTGCCGAGCGGTTGGGCAGCGCTGCTTTATTTGTATCGACTGCGATAAGCGTGCGTACTCAGACCTAGCTAGTCTGAGCGAATTAGTCGTTTCAACTCAGTGCACGAGGAGGGACTTGAACCCCCACGCCTTGCGGCGCCGGAACCTAAATCCGGTTGGCGTGTATCGAGCTGCCGTCAGATGTAGCGAAAGGCGGATTTCGCCAGGGTGTTCGCTACATCTGGCGTCGTTTCGATACACGCCGTGGACGATTCAAAGACGATTCGCCCGGCTCCGAGGGCGCGCCTGTGGACCGGATCGGGCCACGAGGCGGTGGCCGGATCAATCACGCCAGTTGGCGATGCGTAGCTCGAACCCGAGATCGGGAAGCCGAGCGTAGTGGCCCACGTTTCCGGTGACGAGCACGAGCCCCAGGGCGCTGGCCGTGGCTGCTATCATTGGGTCGGCGCGTCCGATCGGCTGTCCACTGCGCTCAAGCTCGGCGTACATGTTGCCCGCCAGAATAGCCACTTGAGTATCGATCGGCAGCACCTCGAACTGGGGCAGTTCGGCGATGAACCGCTCCAGGGCAAGTGCCCGCGACACCTTGCGAAGGCCCTTCACGACTTCTGCAACGGTAACGACCGAGACGGTGAATGCGCGGTATTCATCAGAGTATGTGGCGGCGTGCTCCAGCACTCGGCTGTTTCGGCCACGCATGATCTCCGAAAGGATGTCGGTGTCGATCAGGGCTTTATCCACGCCGCCTCAACGGATCGCGTTCACGGGACTGCATAGCGGACTCGCAAACCTCGTCCATCAAGCCAGGCTCGTCCGCGAACAGGCCTAGGATCGCTGAGCGCTCGGAGCCGTTTGCGCCTTCCGACTGTTCGGCGGCTTCGTGGACAACGCGTTCAACGAGTCTCAACCGTTCCGGCAGAGGTAAGCTGCGGATAGCCGTGAGAAGATCGTCGATATTGGTGCCGGTAGCCACGGCGCTGATTCTAGCACGTGCCCTACCTCCTCCCGACGGTCTCCTAGGCGTAACGGTGCACGCGCCATAATTTCCCATAGAAACTGGTCGGTGTCGTTCAATGCGGCTGGAGACGATTCGGGGATGGTTCGCACCGAGTGACGCCTACTGGGGCTTGGAGCGTATCCTGGTGTTGGCGGTCACTCAGAAGGGCGCAAATCTGGGCGCGTCTCGTTGGGCTTGAGCGCCTTTTTGGCTGCAGCGCACTCCTTGGCTTCTTTGGCGCGGTAGCTCTGGCCTTCGATGTGCAGGACCTCGCACCGGTGGATCAGTCGGTCGACGAGGGTGACGACGCACGCCGCGTGCGGGAAAACGTCGGGCCACTCGGAGAAGGGCTTGTTCGTGGTGAGCACGACCGGCTTGAGCGCTTCGTAGCGGCGCGTGACGACCTCGAAGAGCAAGTCGGCGTAGCGGCTATCGTAGGAGAGGTAGCCAACCTCGTCGATGCAGAGCAGCTGCGGGTGGACGTAGTGCCTGATGCGACGGTTCAGGCCAGCACTGCTGTCCTGCAGCGCCAGCTCGTTGAGCATCGCGCTGGCCGTGGTGAAGCGGACAGTGTAGCCGCGCATCACGCTGTGATGAGCGAGATTTTTGAGCAGCATCGTCTTGCCCACGCCGTTCGGGCCGAGCAGTACCGAATTGGCGCCGTCCTCGAAGAAGCTGAGTTTGAAGAGGTCGTCGACTGCGCTTTTGTCTATTTTCTTCGGCCATTTCCAGTCGTAGTCGGCCAGTGCCTTGAAGCGGCCCAAGTGGGCGTCTTTGATGCGGCGTTCGAGGCTGCGACGCGTGCGCTCCGATTCTTCGTACGTAATCACCGCTGGCAGCCAAGCCGCTTCCTTCACCTCGTCCCAGTTGGCGAGCAGGCCGTGCAGGCCGAGGCGCAGCGCGCGTTCGCGCAGGTCGTGATCGTGGCGGAGGTCATGGGTCATGGTCTTGGTCCTTTCCGATATTGTCGTAGTCCGCGAGCGAGTGCGGCGTGACGATGGGGCCTTGCACGCGCGCGTCGGCGGGTAGGTGGCGGCCTGCGACGGGCGGCAGACCGCGCTCGTAACGGCGGTGTTCGAGCACGTGCCGCACAGCGGCGAGGTGCGGCGTGCTGCGCTTGAGCGCTTCGGCGATGGCGGCCTCGACCTCGGCGGCGCCGTTCAGATCCAGCTGCTTGATCAGCGTGATCGTTGCGCCGCCGAGGTTCTTGCCCTGCTGGGCCAGTGCACGAAACAGCGCGCGCGACGACGGCGCTGCTCGGTACAGCCGGTCGAGTCCGCGATGCTCGCTTGCCCGGCGCTTGGCCTCTTCCAGTGCCTGGATATGAGCCGGATTCTCGATCAATTGTCGCCGATCCCACGAGCGCTCGTGCTCGGCCACGAGCTCGATGCCATCGAAAATGCGCACCCGCTCGAGGCTCGCCACCACCGTGACGGAGCGCCGCGTTACCGTCGCCGGCACCGAGTAGTCGTTCAGATCGAAGCGCGCGTACGGTGTTTTGCCGATGTCCGCCGTGATGCGTTCGTCGCATACGTAGCCGTGCTCCGGTAGCGCGAGCAGGAGCGGACGCTCTTGCTCGAAAGCGTCCCGCACCAGAAGCTTCTCGTTCTCGTGCGAGCGGCGCTCCGCCGCTGTCGTCTGGCACCACTCGAGTGCCTGACGGTTCAGGTCAGCGAGACCCTCGTACTTGCGAGCGGGAAAGAAACTGGTCCGGATGTACTGGATGGCGCGCTCCACGCGGCCCTTCTCGTTTCCGCGTGCCACCGCCACTGGTCGCGGCTCGTAGCGGTAGTGCGCCGACAGTTCGAGCAGTGTCGGGTGAAAACGGATCGCATCACCTTTTCGCTCCAAAACTGCGCTTTTCAAGTTATCGTAGAGCAGGACACGCGGCACGCCGCTAAAGAATTCAAACGCGGAAGCGTGACCGTGGAGGAAGCTCGACATCCGAGCGTCTAAGTAGAATCGCAGGAACACCATCCGCGAAAAGCTCAGCACCATCACAAACGCCATCAGCTGACGTTCCGCGCTCCCGACAAGGAGATTGCCGAAGTGCGCCCAGTCGACCTGCGCTTGCTCGCCCGGCAACGTGCGCAAGCGCAAGTATGCTTCCGCCACCGGGCGCGGCCGGTGTAGCGCTACCACGCGCCGGAAGTGATCAGGGCTTCCCGCATAACCACGCTCCTTCGCCATCACGTACAGCCGACTCGCGGGCAGACGCGGGTACGTTCCCAGCGTCTCCACGATCAGTGGCTCGTACGGCGCGACTATCGACGGCTTGTGCACGCGCGACGGAGCCGCAACTCCCTCGCGCGAAAGCGTACGGCGCACCGTGCCGTGGTGGATGCCCAGCTGCGCCGCAATGGTTCCGATCTTCCACTTTTCCGCGTGAAACAGGCGCACTACCTCAGCGGCCTGTTCCTTCGTGATCATCGACTGCCTCGAAGCGGCACCCGCAGCTCTCGAAAGTCACCGAGGCCGCGCAGGCGCTTGGGGCGGACGTGGCCGCCGACTTCGTACCGCACCAACTGGCTCTCGCCTGGCCACAACTCGTCGCCGAAAAGGCCCGACTCGAGCCAGCTCGGGGAGCCGGGCTCCGCAGCAATCACAACGTTGAGCGGACTGCCGTTCCACAATGACAAACCCTCCAGCAGCGTGAGCAGCGCTCGCGGGTGGCACGGGCGCAGCGGCAGCCGCGCCTTCAATAAGTCGCCCCATTCCGGGCTCGTGCACCGTAGTCGCGCTTCTGAGACCGTTGTTCGAAGTTGGGCTGTGAGTCGCATCATCGGTACTCCTGGTCAGGGCGGCACCTTGTTGCCGCTCGACTTCGGTGCCCGAGCCCGTCGCTAACTGCGAGGAGTGATGCGTCACTTTTTCCAGCTGCCGAGCGCGATAGCGGGCTTGTCGTGCCGCATGCCGTTGCCCACCGCGTCGCGTCCGCTGGTAGCGCCGCCCCGCTTCACGCATGCTCTGCCGCCGGCTTATTGAAGAGCACTCGCGTCCGCAAAACTCCTGCCCCTGGTCGCAGCGCCCGCACAGCTTCACCTGCTTACGACAGCGGCGGCACTGAAATAGCCTGTAAAAGTCTTTGATCGCTGGCCCTGCCCAGCAGACTTTTTGGCTCTATCGACCACGATCGGCGAAGCTCGCGCCACAACCGATCGCTGGTTGGAAAGGCTCGGTTGCACCCGGGCCTTTCGCCTATCTGGGCTCCGCGATCATCCGAAGCCGACGGCGCTCAGGCCCAATTTTCCGCCGTTCCAGCCCGCTTAAATCTGGCTCTCAGCACCGCGCGATTCTGGGCGCGGTCGCCATGCCGCCCAGCTACGCGCCGATTTGGATGCCCGCTGACACCTGGACTCGAAGCCCTCAGGAGGCCTCCTCTCGGGCTCTCTCCCAAGGCGCCACCTCAGGGCTACGAAAACAGCTCCTCATAGCGCGCTAGCATGAGCTCAACCAGGTCTCGAAAGGCCTCGCGATCTTCGTCGGTCTTCGCGATCTCACGCTCCGCTGCGTCAATCGCAACCGCACGCTCAGCCCGGGGCATGATTGCAATGTTCCAACACAGCATCCCAAAGCTGACCGCCTTCTCGACTTGCTCCTTGCTACCGTCCGATTTGTCGAGCAATGGCTGGACGAACTCGATCATTTGCTGAGCCCATCCACCGCTGCGTTCGCGGTTTTCGAAGTAGTCCGCTGCGGCACCGATGTCATCATCGCTCAATCCGCCGGACACCATGAATTGGGCGTCGGCCCGTTCGACGACACGAGGGCTTGGTTGTTCCCGAGCCAGCGTTTGATCGCTCTCGAGATGGCAGCGTTTGTATTTCTTACCAGAGCCACAGGGGCAAGGATCATTGCGCGATGCCTTCATGGCGCCTTGCTAAACGAGAGCGTTGACGCAGACAAGGAACCAATCGAAAAAGCCTTGTGGACTACGAAGCCTTCCGCACCGCCTGGACCGAAGCCCTTCGAGCTTCTCGCCTCCCGCTGATCGGCCTCCACGCGAATGAGACGCTGGACACCCGACGCCTCGATCGCTCGTACGTGATCTACGTCGAGCCGTTCGGTGGGCAGGATGCACCGCCGTTTCACGTGACCGCGACCTTATCGTGGGCATGGCACACGACGAACACGGTTCGCGGCACGACTCACGACGGAGACTTGCTTTCAGAGATGCTGGGCCGGGACCAGAGCGAAGACCTGGTGACCGAACCGCCGTATGTCCGAGTCGACATCAAGCTCAGCGCCTCGGCGCCGTACGACAAGCCTCTACCGATGCCGTCGAAGGCTGCTTGGAAAGCGTGGATCCACGAGACTTTGGAGCGACTCGACCGCATCGAGCCACTGCTCCCGGGGGAGGTCTCACGTGAGAACCGCGCCGGGATGCTGGAGGTACTGGCCTGGCAGGAATCGCCGAAGGCCCGTGTCGTGTGTGATCGCAACGGTGACCTGTCATTGGAAAGCGTCAAAATTGCCGCCGGTCAGCTCATCGAACTGCCGCGTCTACTCGACGTTTCTGACGAGCCCGATCCAGGCCCCGAAACGCAACTGACGGAGTTCTTCGCGCGGGTTCGCGCATCGCTCATGGCGTGGATGCAGGCGGTAGACCATCTGAGACCGAGGTAGTCGAGATGGTCGGCTCGGCGCATCGATTTTTGGAGCAGTGACCTTCGCTGTCACGCTGACGCCCGCGTGGCTGATCCCTCCGATGCCGACGGGTCGTTGACGTAAGCCCTGCCGCGCTGTCGAGCCATGCATGCTGGTCACTCTCGGTGGCGAGCGCGACTACGCCTATTCGGGCGACGGCTGAACGAGCTCTCGGACAGATGTGTTTACCCGCCCAAGCAAACTCAGATCGTCCAGCCAATCGTTGGCGCCTAGTTTTTCGCCGTTGCCAGGGGCTATTCAGTGCACGAGGAGGGACTTGAACCCCCACGCCTTGCGGCGCCGGAACCTAAATCCGGTTGGCGTGTAGCGAGACGCCGCGAGATGTAGCGAAAGGCGGATTTCGCTAGGGTGTTCGCTACATCTGGCGGCGTTTCGATACAGCCCGTGGACTATTCAAAGACGATTCAGAGCGCCTCGCCACCACCGGACGTCGCACCGGAACTGGCGGACGCAGCCACCGGGCAGCGCGTCTCGCGAGGTGCTGGTTCCCGTACCGTGGGGGCGATTGGGAGACGTTTCCTCGACGCTGTCAGGCACCGCACCAGTCTCCGCTGGTCGAGGCTCCGGCCTTTGCCTATGCTCATAGGCATGAAAGCCGGAGGCCTACGTCAGACCCACCAAGACTCGCGAGGCCGAACGTGGTCGGTCGTAGTCGTGCCAGCCGCGCAGGCCGACACCGAGGACGCGGCATTCTGGCGAACATTGACGCCCGAGCAGCGTGTCGTTGCCGTACACGGGTGTCTCGAGAGCGCGCTGAAGGCGCAGGGAAAAACTCGTGTCCCAAGACTTCGAAGAACTGCTCGAGTCGTTAAACGCTAGGAAGGTGCGCTACCTCATTGGGGGCGCGCACGCCCTTGCTCTCCACGCGCGGCCACGCGCCACGAAGGACCTTGATCTGTTCATCGCACCTACCCGTGCCAATGCCGCGCGTTTCATCAGGGCGTTGTCAGACTTCTTCGGAGGGCCTGCACCGAGCTACGTGTCCGTCGAGACTTTGCTCGACCCGGATCTCATCATCCAACTGGGCGTTGCGCCCATGCGTGTCGACGTCCTCTCCCACTTCGGTACGCTGACCTACGCGGATGCGTGGCGTACTCGAGTCGACGCAAAGTTCGGGTCGGTCGATGCCCATTTTCTCGGTCGGGACGAGCTCATCGCCGAGAAAACCTTCTTCGATCGTCCGCAAGATCGCGCTGACGTCGCGGTACTACGCGCCAAGCCATCCCGCGCCAAGCGAGCGCCCCCCAAAACACCTCGGCGCCGTTCCTAAAGTTTTCAGTGCACGAGGAGGGACTTGAACCCCCACGCCTTGCGGCGCCGGAACCTAAATCCGGTTGGCGCGTATCGAGCGGTAGCGAATAGGCACCAGGGAGACGTGTCGTCCCGCCGTTCGCTACGAATTGCATCCTTTCGCTGCGCCTCGGGACGATTCAGAGACGATTCGAGGCTCGTCGCGGCCCATCAGGGATCGAGCTCTGCTACAATCCCCGCATGG
>Ga0207691_10001772_pt1 | contig 21258 bp, 20 predicted proteins | sample KBSM13metaG_FD_184327 | JGI IMG/M metagenome (GOLD analysis project Ga0207691, IMG submission 184327) | Miscanthus rhizosphere microbial communities from Kellogg Biological Station, Michigan, USA - KBS M1-3 metaG (SPAdes) (version 2) | ecosystem: Host-associated > Plants > Roots > Rhizosphere >... | reverse complement strand
CGTCCCATGGATCGGCGTGATGGCGGCTGGCTACGCGTTTGGCGCCATCATGATTCGCGAGCCCGACGAACGGGACCGAATCTGCCTGCGGATCGGTCTGGCTGCGACCGCGCTCTTCCTGGTCGTCGGCGGGATTGGCGTCCTGGTGCAGCCGGCAGGTCCTGGCGCGCCGCCGGTATTGTTCCGGTTGCTGAACCAGCAGAAGTACCCGGCTTCCCAGTTGTTCCTGTTGATGACGCTCGGCCCGACCATCGCCCTCCTGCCACAGGCCGAACGCACCCGCGGCATCGTCGGCGACGTGCTGGCGGTGTTCGGCCGCGTGCCGCTGTTCTACTACCTGCTGCACATCCCGCTCATTCACGCGGCGGCGCTGGTCGTCTCGCTCGCTCGTGAAGGTCGCGTGAACCCCTGGCTCTTCGGCAACCACCCGATGATGCCGCCGCCGGTTCCGAACGGGTACAGGTGGAGCCTTCCGCTGCTCTACCTCGTCTTCGCGGCCGTCGTGGCAATCCTGTACGTGGCGTGCCGATGGTTTGCTCAGTGGAAGGCGCGCCGCCAGGGCGCCTCCCGCATCATGGAGCTGTCGTCCGCGGGGGAAGTTCTCAGTTCTAAGTTCTAACTTCTCAGTTCTACGTTCTAAGTTGTTAATGGGATTATGGGTGCCTTGAGAGGCCCTCGCCCTTCTCGCCACCGCTACCACGATTTCCGCCGCGACTACCGGCAGCAACGGCTGGACGACGCGGCCGAGAGCGGGAGCCGGCAGGAAGCCGAATCGCCCGACCGGCGTCGCGGCAAACGGCGGGAATACGTGCGCGAGTACCTGCGGTGGCTGCGGCCGCACCGGTTCGCGGTCGCCACGGTCTTCGTGCTGGCGCTGGTGACCGCCGGCCTCCAGATGATCGAGCCGTTGTTCATCCGGTTCATCATCGATCGCGTCCTCCTCAACACCGCCCTGGATACCGCGTCGCGCCTCGCGCACCTCCATCGCGCCGGGCTGGTCTACCTCGGCGTGATCTTCGCGAGCAGCCTGTTCGGCGTACTCAAGGATTATCGGCAGCGTCTGCTGAACGTCCGCGTGATGCTGTCGCTGCGGCAGTCCCTGTTCCACCGGCTGCTGCACCTGCCGCTGCCCAAGCTCTGGGACATGAAGACCGGCGGCATCCTGTCGCGGCTGACCGGCGATATCGACACGACGACGGGCCTCATGCAGATGGCGATCGTGTCGCCGGGCGTGTCGATCATCCGCCTGCTGTTCGCGATAGTCGTGCTGTTGACGATCAACTGGCGGCTGGCGCTGACGGCGCTCGCCATCGTTCCGGGTGTGATGCTTCTGAGCTTCATCTTCGCGAAGCGCGTCCGGCCGATCTACCGATCGGTCCGCAAGGACGCGGAGCTGATTGACGGCCGCGTCGGCGAGACGTTCTCGGGCATCCGCGTCGTGCGGGCGTTCCGCCGAGAGCTGCGGGAGCTGCGCGAGTACATGCTCGGCCGCCACACCGTGCTGCGCAAGGAGCTGTTCGCGCAGCGGCGCGAGCTGTTCCTCTGGACGACGTGGGGTTTGCTGCTGGCCGCGGTCAACCTCGTGATTCTCTGGTACGGCGGCTACCTGAACATCGTCGGCGGGGCCTCGATCGGCGACATCATGGCATTCCAGTGGTACACGTTCCTGCTGCTGAACCCGGTGTGGCAGATCGTCAACTCCTTTTCGGAGATTCAGCGCTCGCTGGCCGCGATGGAGCGCGTGTTCGAAGTTCTGGCGATGGAGAGCGACAAGCCGGACCGTCCCGACGCGCGCGACGCGCCGACGATTGTTCGCGAGGTCGTGTTCGATCGAGTCGATTTCGAGTATCGCGAGGGTCAGCCGGTCGTGCGTCACTTCGACGTCGTCGTGCCCGGCGGGACCGTGGTGGCGCTGGTCGGGCGCAGCGGCGCGGGCAAGACGACGGTGACGGACCTCGTCGCGCGGTTTCACGATCCGACGCGCGGGCGCATTCTGCTCAACGGCACCGACATCCGCGAGTTCCGGCTGCACAGCTATCGCGACCTGCTGGCGATCGTGCAGCAGGATGTGTTTCTTTTCGACGGATCGGTGCGCGATAACATCGCCTACGGACGGCACGATGCGACCGACGCCGAAATCGAGGACGCCGCCCGCCGCGCCAACGCGCACGAGTTCATCGTCAAGCTGCCCGAGGGATTCGAGACCACCATCGGCGAGCGCGGCGTCAAGCTGTCGGGCGGACAGCAGCAGCGCCTGGCGATCGCGCGGGCGATCCTCGCGTCGCCGCAGATCCTCATCCTCGACGAGGCGACCAGCAACCTCGACACCGAGAGCGAGCAGCTGATCCAGGCGTCGATGGCGTCGCTGCTCGCCGGGCGAACGACGTTCATGATCGCGCATCGCCTGTCCACGATCCGGCGCGCCGATCTGATCCTGCTGATGGAGGACGGCCGCATCATCGAGCGCGGCACGCACGAGGAGCTGATGGCGCGGCGCGGCGTCTATCATGCGATGGTGATGCGTCAAATGGCGTCGCACGAGGAGACGATCGACGACGCGTGGGCGCACAATGCAGACCGTGCCCTTCCCTGACTGGATCGAGCCGATGGCCGCGACGCTCACGCAGGAGCGGTTCAGCGGCCCTGAGTGGATCTTCGAGCGCAAGTTCGACGGCATCCGGCTGCTCGCCTTCAAGCAGGGAGACGAGGTGCGGCTCTTCTCCCGGAATCGCCTGCCGCAACACTACCCCGCCGTCGCCGCGGCGATCGCGGCGCTCCCCCATCGCGACCTGATCCTCGACGGAGAAGCGACATGGCGTGCGGAGGACATCGCCGGCTATTACGTGTTCGACCTCCTCTGGATGGACGGGCGCGATGTGATGGCGATGCCGCTCGAAGAACGCCGCTCGCTGCTCGCCGGCCTGCCGCTGCGGCCGCCTCTGCAGCGAGTGCCCACGCTCGACGAGCCGAAGCCGTGGGAACACGCCTGCCGTGAAGGCTGGGAAGGCGTCATCGCGAAGCGGCGCGATTCGCGATACGAGCACCGCCGGTCGCCGCACTGGCTGAAGATGAAATGCGAAGCCTCGCAGGAGCTCGTCGTCGGGGGGTTCACGGATCCTCAAGGCGGCCGCGTCGGTTTCGGCGCGCTACTCGTGGGCTATTTCGAAGGCGACGACTTCGTCTTTGCCGGCAAGGTCGGCACCGGGTTCGATACGAAGCTCTTGCTGGAATTGCGCGCCCGCCTCGATGTGCTCGAGATCGAGAAGACGCCATTCACGATTGCCAAGGGATTGCCGCGCCTGCGCGCCCATTGGGTGCGGCCCGAGATCGTGGTCCAGGTGTCCTTCATCGAGTGGACGGTTCACGGCAAGCTTCGCCACTCCCGGCTCATCGGCATCCGCACCGACAAATCGCCGCGCGAGGTCACCCGCGAAACCTAGTGGCGGCCTACTTCGACGTCGCCGCGTGCTGCAGTCGAGCGATCTCGTTCCGAGCCAGGCCGTACTCGGAATACGTGCGCGCGCCCTGCTGGACGACCCAGCGGAAGTGGTTCAACGCCTCCTCGTGCCGACCGGCAAGGCCCGACTTGAATCCCACGTAAGTATGCGCCTCCGTTTTTTGACCGAGGTCACCCGCCATCGTCAGGAAGCGCTCCGCATCGAGTTGGCCCTGAAGGAATTGCACGACCGCGAACGTCCAGCTTTTGACGGGTATGGCCGCGCGCGCGTCGGACAGGATGCTGTTGGCGTCGCCGGCTTGCCCGTCGCGCCACGAGGCGATGGCGGCCAGGAACGACGCGTACTGCGCCGTTTCGTTGCTCAATCCCACCCGGTCGATATAGGAACGGGCCGCCGCGGCAGCCACATCGTCTCGGCCCACACGCAACGCCATCCGGGCCTGCGCGAGATAGAAGGCGGGGTTCGGGTCGCGCTGCTGCACTTGCTGAAACGCGGCGTTCGCATGCACATCTCGCTTCATGGCCAGTGCGGCAGTGCTCAGGCCCGACCACGAAAACGTATGGTCGGGGTTCAGCTTGAGCGCTCGATCGAAGGCGGCGATCGCTTCCTGATGACGCCAGCTCTGTGCGAGGGCCACACCCAAGTAGTACTGAGCGGCCAGATGCGTAGGCGACTCTCGCGTCACATCTGACAATGAGGCAATGGCCTCATCGACTCGATCTTGCGTCAGCCTGACGCCTGCAAGTGCGACGCGCGCCTCGACATGCTCGGGATTCATCGTCAGCGCCGCCTGCAGTGCTTTTTCGGCCTCGTCGGTCGCACCGACATGCGCGAACAGGCTGCCTTCCAGCTGGCGAACGTCGGCTTCGCGCATCGGCTCTGCGGTGAGGTTCGGTGAACGATCGGCGACGCGAGGCAGCATCAACGCCGGAAAGGTGATTCGAGAGAGATACGGACGAAGCTCTCGATCCATGCCATCGACATCGATCCCAAACGCCTCTTTGAAGGCCACGTCCTGCGATGATGACTTTGCAAGCGCGTCGAGGTATGTGCCGAACGACCCTGCCGGGCCGTTCCGGCCGACAAGAAGGTAATGAACGAGCGCCCACGCCTCCGCGTAGAACATCTGGACGCGATCGCCGGTGCGCCACATCTTTTCCGTCTCTCGCGGCGAGACCACCTCCCGCAACGGCATGAAGGTTCTGCCGCCACGTAACGACGATACGCGTACGCCGGGTGCCCGTCCGATCAGGCTTTGTCCTTTGTAGTCGGGCTCGAAGGTCGAGTAGAACTCGGCCAGACCTTCGTCCACCCAGGTCGGGACGAACGAGCGCGCATTCCGATGGATCAGGTAGTGGGCATACTCGTGGAAAATGAACGCGTAGTTGCTCTCCGACGCGCTGAACGGGAGCACGATGAAATTCGCGTCAGGCTCCTGGGTGAAATAGGCGCCTACGTTGTCGACCGGCTTGCCGCGGCCGTCTCTAGGTCGAAATCGGGCGAAGGCGTCGACGTCTCTGAAGACGACGACCCGCGTCGGGACCGGCGACGTCGTACGTATGCCGGGAAACAGGCTGGACATCGCCGCTCGGAACGCATTGAGGTCCGCAAGGATCCGCTTTAATTCGCCCTCGCGTGCGTTCCCGACAACCGTCAGCTCGGGTGTCACGATCTGCCGCCATGACGAGCTGAGTGTCGCGGCGCCGTTCGGCGTCGCGCGCTGTTGTCCGTGCGCCACGGGGAGCGGCGGGCCGGCGACGAGCAGACCCATGGCAATCCAGCGGCGGCACCACGACGAGGGTGACAATAAAGCGCACCCGGCTCGTTTCATCGCTTTGGGGTGAGGAAACACTCTAGCATCATGATGACGTCGTGATCACACACCCCGACAAAGTGCTGTTCCCCGATGACGGCATCACAAAGGGTGAACTGGCCGCGTACTACGAGGCGATCGCCCCGGTGATGCTGCCGCACATCAGCGCCCGCCCGATCACCATGGAGCGGTATCCGGCGGGAATCGACAAGAAGGGGTTCTGGCAGAAGGACGTCTCGAAAGGCTTTCCGCCGTGGCTGGAACGCATCGCGGTCCCGAAGAAAGACGGGATGGTGCACCATCCGCTCGTGAGCGACACGCGATCGCTGCTGTGGGTGACCAACCAGAACACAATCACCCAGCATGTGTGGACCTCGCGGGCGCCGAACCTGTATTACCCCGACGTGTGCGTATTCGATCTCGATCCCTCCAAGCAGGACGAGCCCGGCGAATTGCGAGCGGCCGCGCTGGCGCTTAGAGATCTGTTGAAGGAGCTGGGACTCGCGACCTGGGTGAAGACGTCCGGCTCCAAAGGTTTTCACATCCTCGCCTCGCTCGACGGCAGCGCCAGGATGGGCGAGGTCGCGCGATTCGCGCATGCGGTCGGCGCGCTGCTGGTCGCGCGACAACCGGAACGATTCACCCAGGAATTCAGCAAGGTCGATCGGGGCGGGCGGATCCTCGTCGATACCGGGCGCAACGGCTACAGTGCCACGTTCGCGGCGGCGTACACCGTGCGTGCGAAGCCTGGCGCCCCGGTCTCGGCGCCGTGCACGTGGGAAGAAGTCGAAAGCGGCAAGGTCCAGCCGCGGACGTTCACGCTGCGAACGATGGCCGATCGTGTTGCCACGGTCGGCGACCTCTGGTCCGATCTCCACAAACGCGGGAGCTCGCTGCGGCGCCCGATCGAACGGTTGAAGAAGTTGTCCCGGCAGCTCTGAAGGGCTGCGCTCCGAGTGTTCACGCCACGGCCTTGAGAGCTGGCTCGTGCGACGCCGCCGGGGCGAGCGCTGCCCGTCCACGCGCGTAGGCCACGACCGACAGCAGCCCGCCGATCACGAACGGCACGACCGCCGGCGCCAGCGAGCCGCCCATCGCCGTCATCACCGTCGCGCCGACCATGATGATGGTCAACCCGGCGGCCGCCACCGGCGTGAGCACACGCTTGATGCGCAACAGTTCCGGCAGGATCAGTCCAATCGCCCCGAGGACCTCGCACACGCCGATGAATCGCAGGAACACGCCCGGCAACTCGACTGGCCCCTTCATCATCTCGATCGGCATGACGAGCTTCATGCCGCCGGCGAACAGAAAGAGCGCCGCCAGCAACCCCTGAATCGACCACAGCGCAACCTTTGATGTCCGTGTCATCTGTCCGTCCCTCCCTTACTGACACGTCGAACGAACGGGCGCCCGATCGACACGTCTGGATGTCGTTGAGTGGCTTACATTTAGCGTGATGTTTAGATACAATCCGGCGCGGTGACGATGGTCGAGCGGCTCAGCCGCTGGAAGGACGAGGGCGTCATCACGCCCGCCCAATTCGAGCGGCTCGGGGTCATCGCCCGGAAGGACCGCTTTTCGGTTTCCCTCGAGCTCAACGCGCTGCTCTACCTCGGCGTGCTGTCGATCGCAGCCGGATTGCTCTGGACCGTCCGGACGCATTTCACCGATCTGGGCGACAGTGCGATCGTGCTGGCGCTGTCGGCGATCATCGCCGTCTGCGTCTGGTACTGCTTTTCACGCGCACGCCCGTACTCGCCCGGCGAGGTCGAATCGCCGACCGCAATCTTCGACTACGTGCTGTACCTCGGGTGCCTGGTCTTCGCCATCGAGCTGGCGTTCGTCGAAATGCGATTCGCGCTGCTCAAAGACGCATGGGATACCTACCTGGTGGTGTCAGCCGCAGTCTTCTTTGCCGCGGCCTATCGATTCGACAACCGGTTCGTGCTGTCGCTGGCGCTGTCGACACTCGCCGCCTGGTTCGGCATCAAGCTCTCACGGTTCGGCTTCGGACTCGCCGACCCGCTGCGCGCGTCGGCGCTGGTGTACGGCGCCCTCGTGGCCGGAACGGGGATCGCGCTGCAGCGGCTGACGATCAAACCGCATTTCGTGCAGACACATCTGCACGTCGCCGCGACGGCCGCCTTCGTCGCGTTGACGTCGGGGGTGACTTCGGCCAATACCGGTTTCTTCTATTCGTTCGGACTGCTGACGCTGGCCGTCATCTCGATTGCGTACGGCATCCGGCGCCGCGAGTTCGCGTTCGTCGCCTATGGAGCGGTCTATCCGTACGTCGGCATCAGCCTGAAGCTGGCTCAGTCGCTCAGCGTCACGACCACGATGGCCTACGGCGTCGCGTCGGGCACTGCAATGGTGATCGCGATCGTGTACGTGGCGCGCCGCTTTGGACCGGAAGCATGAGCGTCTATTCGACGGCCGACGAAGAACGGATTCGCGCGGGCGCGCAGGTCCGCGCCTGGACGCAGTCCGGGTTGCTGGATGCGGCACAAGGCGCCGCCCTCGAATCCGGACTCCGGACGGAGCTCAGACGCACGAATCGCGCTCTGCGAATCGCCCTCTTCATCTTCGGCACCATCGTCGTGGTGGCATTAGTGGGACTATGCATCCTGGCGTTCGATCTGAAACGCGATTCAACCGTTGGCTGGACGGCGATGATCGCAGGCGTCGGGTACTTCATGCTCGCGCAGTTCCTGGTTTTCAAGTTTCATCTCTATCGTTTCGGCGTCGAGGAAGCGTTCGCGGTGTGGGCGGTGGTGTTGGTCGGCTTCGGGGCCGGGTTCCTGGTGTCGTCCGGCGGCACCTACGGCAACTCGCCAGCACTGGCCGCTTTCGCAACCACGTCGGTAGCGAGCGCGGTCGTCTATTGGCGGTTCGGGTATCTATATGCCGCGTTCGCCGCACTGGCAAGCGGCGCATTCGCGGCGTTTTTTCTTGGTCTTCCGGGGGCGGCGGCGCGGATCGCGTCCGCGTCGATTTTCCTCGCCGCGTTCGTGATCGCACGACGCGCCCACCGGGCGCACGGCGAGGAGTTCCCCGGCGACGACTACGGAGCGATCGAATCGATCGCCTGGATCGGCATCTACGCTGTGCTGAACCTGAGGCTGTCGCCCGACCTGTACTCGGCGATTTACCGTTCTCGCGCAGACGTGCCGACGCTGTTCTACTGGGCCACTTACGCTGGCATCTGGCTGCTCCCCGCGACCGGTTTCGCGCTCGCGGTGCGGGACAAGCATCGACCGATGTTGTGGGCGAGCCTCGTCACGGCGATGGCCACGCTCGCCACCAACAAACCGTACCTTGGCTGGCCGCGACATACGTGGGATCCGGCGCTGCTCGGCGTACTCCTGCTCGCGACCGCGATGGCGGTGCGACGCTGGCTGTCGCGCGCGGCGGATGGACTCCGTGGCGGATTCACAGCACAGCCACTGGTGGCAAGCGTCGATCGACAGGCGCTCGACGCGCTCGGCGCGCTGGCGGTCGCGGCGCAGCCCTTCGCGCCGCGCATGCCGAGCGAAACCCCAGCCGTCGGACCCGGCCGCGGCGGTCGATCGGGCGGCGGTGGCGGCGGGGCGGACTTTTAAACTTAAACTCAAAACTTAAAAGTTAAAACCTCAAAACGTGGATGGAGCACAAATGAGTCCTTGGCGAGCGATATGTGCGGCATGTCTCCTGGCGTGGCCGAGCGCCGTGCAAGCACAACCGGTGCGGGCAGTCCCGCGTCCGCCGGCGCAAGCGCCTGGACCGCCGCGTCCGGAAGACGGCAGTGCCGCTCCGGACGGCTACGCGCCGCTTCCGGAGTGGCTGGGACAAACCCGCGCCTCACGAGCGGCGAAAACGGCCGCGTACGAGGTCGAGACCGTTGCTGAAGGATTCGCCGCGGCCTTCTGCTTCAGTTTTCTTCCCGATGGCCGGATCATCGTCGGCGAGCGTCCGGGCCGCATCAGGATCGTCGGCAAAGACGGGAAGGTCTCTGAGCCGATCGATGGGATACCGGCCAATCTGTTCGTTCGCGGCGGGCAGGGCTTGTACGAAGTCAAACCCGATCGGGCGTTCGCCACGAATCGGACGATCTATCTGACGTACACCGTGCTGCCCGACGGCAGCAATCCTGCCGCGCTGCCGCGCAGCCCCGGCGTGGTCGTCGCCGCCCGCGCGAAGCTGTCGCCGGACGACAGACGTCTCGAGGACGTGAAAGTGCTCCTCAACGCCGAGGGCACCGGGGGCCGGCTGGTTCAGGCCCCCGACGGGACGCTATACATCACGTCCACGATTCCGGCCGGCGTGGGAATCAACTCCGTCGACTGGCCGCAGCCGCAGCAGTTCGACAGCAACATGGGCAAGGTGCTGCGCATCAGCGCGGACGGATCGATTCCGAAAGACAACCCGTTCGTCAGCCGCGCCGGGGCGCATCCGGAAATCTACGCACTCGGCTTCCGCGACATCCAGGGTGTCGCCATCCATCCGCGAACCGGCAAACTCTGGACGAGCGAACATGGACCGCGCGGCGGCGACGAGATCAATGTCGTCGACAAGGGCAAGAACTACGGCTTCCCGGTGATCGGCTACGGGCGGGAGTACTCGGGGAAACCGATCAACGGCGACAAGACCGCGCAGGACGGCATGGAACAGCCCGTGTACTTCTGGACGCCTGACATCGCACCGGCGGGCATCGCCTTCTATTCGGGGAAGCTCTTTCCGGCGTGGCACGACGACCTGTTCGTATCCACGCTGGTCGGCCGCTCGCTCGTGCGTCTCGTCATGAAGGACGATCGCGTGGTCGGCGAACAACGCCTGTTGACCGAGCTCAACGCCAGGATCCGCGGCGTCGCCGAAGGTCCCGACGGCGCCCTCTACGTACTCACCGACGGCCCCAGCGGCAAGATTCTGCGACTGGTGCCAAAGCGATGACGCTATTCCCAGCGAAACACCCGCGACGACGCTGCCATCAGCACCAGAAAGGTCGCGGTCAGAACCGCCACGTCGCCGAGGTGTGCTGACCAGCCCTCGCCCCGCCAGATGCCCTTCAGCAGCGACACCGCGTAGGTGAGCGGCAGCACGCGCGCCAGCGCGCGCAGCAGCGGCGGCAGCGACTCGATCGGCACGAACAGCCCTGACAGACCGACCATCGGATAGAGAACCAGCGTGCCAATCGGTTGCGCGAAACGGGCCGTCGGCACCACGCTCGCGATCAGGAATCCGAGCGATAGGAGGCTCACCGTGGTGAACAGCAGCGCCACCGTAAACGACACCATCGGCACGGCCGCCGGTATCGGGAAGTACCGCCGTCCAGCCAGCACCATCACCGCGAGCGTGACGAGCGTGAACAGCAGCTTCGCGAGAACGTGCGCGGTCAGGATCGTGTGCGGGCGCAGCGGCGTCGCTTTCAGCCGTCTGAGGATGCCGCCCTCGCGATAGATGGCGATGATCGCGACGAGCGACAGGACGGCGCTGGCGACAATCAGCAGGACGCTCAGGATCGGGAGGTCGACCGACACGGCGCGCGGGACATCAGGCGACGCCCGTCCCACGCGAGGACCGAGCAGCCGGCCCAACCCGACATAGACCAGCACCGGAAGACCGACGGTTCCGACGACACCGAGCGGCTCGCGCAGGAAGATCTTGATTTCGAGCCAGGTCAGTTTCCAGAGTCCGCGCAGCATGGTGTCAGCGGAGGAGACGGAGAGAACGGTTAACCACAGAGCAACGGAGCAACCGAGGTAAACGGAAATGATCGCCGGGTTCGACGGGTTCGGCCTGCGCAGCAGGCCGACTAGCGGCAACCGTGTGCCTCCGTTCAATCTCCGTTGCCCTGTTACTCTGTGGTGATCCCGTTCGCTCCGTGATCTCCGCTATCTCTCCTCTCAGTCTCGAATCTGATGACCGGTGAGCTTCAGAAACACGTCCTCGAGTGTCGGAAGCTCCGTCCGGAAGTCGATGACGCGGATCCGATGCTCGCCAAGACAGTGGATGACGTGTGTCACCAGATCGTCGCCGTGGCCGCGAATCGTGAGCCGGGGTCCCTCGCTGCTCACCGAGTCCACCTGCGGCATCGCCTCGAAGCGATCGCGGGCCGCGGCATCCTCGGTGACGACGATGACGCTTCGCTCGGGGCAATGCCGTCGCACGAGCGCCGCTGGCGGTCCGATGTCGACGATGCGGCCGTGGTCGATGATGGCGACGCGGTCGCAGAGGCGCTCGGCCTCCTCCATCAGGTGCGTCGTCAGAAACACCGTCTTGCCTCGATCGCGGATGCCGCGGACGAGATCCCAGATCGCGCGGCGCGCCTGCGGGTCGAGGCCGGTCGTCAGCTCGTCGAGAAACACCACTTCCGGGTCGTTGATCAGCGCGAGCGCGATGAACAGGCGCTGTTTCTGACCGCCGGACAGCGTCATGAACCACGCGTTCCGCTTGTCGCCAAGGCCGAGTTGCTGGATGAGACGATCGCCGTCGACCGGCTTGCGATAGAGCGACGCCCACAGGCCGACCGCTTCCCGGACCTTGATGCGTTTCTGGAGCTGCGCCGCCTGCAGCTGGACGCCGATCCGTTCCTGCAGCTGATAGACGTGCCGTTCTGGATGAAGGCCCAGCACGGAAATCGCGCCGCCATCCGGCCTGCGCAGCCCTTCGACGCACTCCATGGTCGTGGTCTTGCCGGCGCCGTTCGGGCCGATCAACCCGAAGATCTCTCCCGCCTGCACCTCGAACGAGACGCCATCGACGGCGACCGTCTTGCCATAGGCCTTGCGGATGGCGTTAACGTGAATGACTGGCTGGGACGTCATCGGCGGATTCTCGCCGCCGGAGGACTGCCTCCGCGACGGGCACCGTTATGATACGGCTGCGCTGCTTCGCCGACGACATGAACGGCCTGCTCCTGGCCTCCGCATTCCTGCTCGCCTTCGCCCCACGAGCGTACGCCCAGACCGAACCTCGGCCGGCTCCGCCGATCCCGGATTCGAAGGGCCTGCTGACCCGCGCCGCCTTTTTAGTGTCTGTCGCCGGGATGGAGACCGCGGACCCTCGCTTCTCGCTCGTTGAACGGAGTCGGGCTGACGTCGATCTCGCGGCGTATCGGCGGGGCCGAATCAACTTCTTCATCGATACCGAGTTGATCATGGGCAGCGAGCGGCGCGCATTCGATCTGAATCAGGCGAACATCATCTTCGAAACCTCCGCGTCCTACCGCATCGGCCTGTTCAACATCGCCGGCGTCGTGCACCACGTCTCGCGGCATGTCGTCGATCGCGAGTTCGATCGCGTACCGGCCTGGCACACCATCGGCCCGCGGATCGAGCGGACAATCGTCACGCCGAATACGACGATCGACTTCATCGCCGATTACGGCTACGTCGTGCAGCACACCTTCGTTGACTACACGTGGACGAGCCAGCTCACGCTCAGAGTCGACCGGACAGTGCGGCGCCGGGCACACCTCTTTGCGAGCGGCAGAACCGGATGGGTGGGAGTCGACCGTCCCGTACTCGGCCGCACCCCACAGAATGGCGGCCGCGTCGAGGCTGGCGTCCATCTTCCCGGCCAGCGCGCGTTGTTCGATCTCTTCGCCGCGCACGAGCGGCGCGTCGACGGCTATCCCACGTCTCGCGAACCATCGTCTTGGCTGGAATTCGGTTTCCGGCTCGTCACGCGCTGAAGCATTCTCCGATCCGCACGCCGCGTGAACCGTTTTTCAGGGCAGCGTCGACGCGTCCGCATTCCGCGCCGGCACCATGCCGCGGAGCCACTCACTCACTTTGCTCGCGCTCGGCGGCAGCGGGTCGCTGGCCAGCACATAGAGGATCACCGTCGTCAGCAGGACGAGCGCCGCGAGCAGCGGGATGAAGCGCAGGTGGAGCAACCGGTAGGCGAACCACAGCGGATAGGACAGGACGATCGACAGCGTGAGAAAGGCGATCCGCAGCTGCGCGTCGCGGATGCGCCGCGGGTTGCGGAGTCCCTTGGCGGCCCGCCGATAGGCTTCGCTCTCGGCGGCCTCGATCGACGTCCTGAATACCGTCCGCGTCAGCATGAAGAAGACGCCGCCGCAGAAACACGCGACGAAGACGCGCAGCGCCAGGTCACCGCTCAGCCAGTACAGGCCGGCGACCGAGATGAAGTAGACGATAACGCTGAGATTCGTGAGCTGGAACGCAAGCCAGACGTTGGTGCGGCCGGTCCACACCTGGAATCGGCGGCACAGCCGTTCGACGAGGTTCAATACTGCGGAATCGACGTACGTCATCCGATCGTTTCGCCCGCCCGCCGGCGCGTCACTCGATGGTATCGCGGATCACGCCCGACGGGTTGCGGTCCGAATCGGAGTGATAGAGTGAGCGACGTCATGCTGATCCGTCCTGAAGGGCGAAGGCTTCAGCCGAGCCGAATAATCGATCGGCGCCGGGTTCATGAGACGGCGTGTCTCGCGTTCGCCGCCGTCGTGGTTCACGCGTGCACGGTCGCGACCGATTTCTCGCCAGGCAACGACGGCAGGCTGACGGCGCGGCCCGCCTCGGCGTCGACGACTCGGGACGCGACGGCAGGCAAGTCCGCCGCCGACCCGCCAGTTGCGGGAGCGCTCGACGCCGAGTTCGCGCCCGGCACCACGCGCCCGCTCAAGCTCGAGCGCTCGCGGGATGCCGTGCTTCAGCTGCCGTCAAAGGCGACCGGTCAGCCACTGGCGTTGCTCGTCATGCTGCATGGCGCCGGTGGCAGCGGCGAAGGCGTGCTGCGCCGCGTCACAGCGGCTGCGGAGGACGCCGGCGTCGCCGTGCTCGCGCCGGACTCGCGCGATGCGACATGGGACGGCATCCGTGGCGGCTTTGGACCCGATGTCACGTTCATCGATCGTGCGCTCGCTCGTGTCTTCGAGCGCGTCCCGATCGACCCGGAGCGCATCGCGGTCGGCGGATTCTCTGACGGCGCGACGTACGCGCTGTCGCTCGGCCTCGTCAACGGCGATCTCTTTCGACGCGTCGTCGCCTTCTCGCCGGGCTTCATCGTCGGCGGCACACCACAGGGAAAGCCGCAGTTCTTCGTGTCGCACGGCACGGCCGATCAAATCCTGCCGATCGATCAGTGCAGCCGCGTGCTGGTGCCGCAACTGCGGCGGCGCGGATACGAAGTGACCTTCAAGGAATTTGCCGGCGGCCATCAGGTGCCGCCGGACATGGCAGCGGAGGCGCTGCGATGGGTGGCGAACCGCGGCGCCTAAAGATATCCGGCAATCCTGCAACGCCGCCACCGCAACAAGATCGCCCCCCGGGGTCAGACCCGGGGGGCTGACCCTTCAGACGTCGACCGCATCGCGCACCTCGACTTCGGCATCGTCGAACGGGAACGGGTACGACTTCACCCACTCCAGCGCGTCTTCCTTCGACTTCGCCCGGATCAGCCAGAACCCAGCGACCAGTTCCTTCGCTTCGGCGAACGGACCATCGATGACGGTTGCCTTTCCGCCGGAGAACTTGACGCGTGCGCCTCGCGAGCTCGGTTGTAATCCCTCGCCGGCCAGCATGACGCCCGCCTTCACTGACGCCTCGTTCTGCTTCACCATCGCCCGCAGACGCGGCTCCGCCGCAATCCGCCCGGTTTCCGTGTGCGGATCTGCCTTGAGCATGACGACGAATCGCTGTTCGCCGGCTGGGCGGGGCGATGTCGACAGGCTGACCGCCGGCACGCCTCCCGGACATCCGCCTTCGCGAATCTCAATCTCTTCGTCGCCATTACGGCGCGGCAGCCGCTTGACCCACTCGATCGCGTCCTGCTTCGACTCGACGTCGATGATCGTGAATGTCCCGACCGCCTGCGCACCTGATGGGACGTTCTCGATTGCTGTCGGCTCCCCTGCTGTAAAAGTCACGCGCGTACGCGTCGGACCAAGGGCAACGCCGTCAGGGAGTGGCGCATCCGTCGTATCGCCTTTACCCAGCACCATGAATCGCATCGCCACAGTGTAAACTTTCAGTTTCTTCTTTGCATGGATTCGCCGGAACAGGTGGCACGCACGAGCAGCACAGACGGACCGTGGCTGTTGAACCCGACCGATCGAGACGACGTGGAGCGCTACCTCGTCTCTCAGGGAATGCTCGCGCCGGACGCGATACCAATCGCGGTCGCGCGCGCGGGCGCCGGCAACATGAATCTGGCGCTGCGAGTCACCACTCGCGACAGCCGCTCGTTCATCCTCAAGCAGGGCCGGCCATGGGTCGAGAAGTACGCGCACATTCCGGCGCCGTTCGAACGGACCCTCGTAGAGGCCGCGTTCTACGCGGCGGTGCAATCGCAGCCCGGCGTCGCGCGGCGCATGCCGTCAGTGTTTCACGTCGACGCCGACAATCACGTGCTGCTGCTGGAGGACATCGGTTCGGCCGGCGACTTCACGTCGTGCTACGACGATGGAGCGGTGACGAACGCCACGGTCGCCGCGCTGCTCGATTGGCTTCAGCAGCTGTCGCAGGTCACTGTCCCGCTTGATGCGCGATCGGTATTCGCGAACCGCGCCATGCGCGCGCTGAACCACGAGCACATCTTCGAATTTCCTCTGCGGGAAGCCAACGGCCTCGATCTCGACGGCATCACGGCCGGCCTCGCCGGCGAGGCACGACTGCTCGCGACCGACCGGCCCTACGCTCGCGCGGTCGCCGCGCTGGGTTCGCGCTATCTAACCGACGGCGAACCGCTCGTCCACGGCGACTACTTCCCCGGAAGCTGGCTGAAAGCGGCCGACGGCCCGCGCGTGATCGATCCGGAGTTCTGCTTTCTCGGCGATGCAGAGTTCGACTACGGCGTGCTGGCCGCGCATCTGACGATCGCCAGGTGCCCTTCGGACGTCGTCGCACGCGTCATGGCGGCGGCTGTCGAGCGGCGCCTCGATGCCACGCTGGTTGCGGGCTTCGCGGGCGTCGAGATCATGCGCCGCCTGATTGGCGTTGCCCAATTGCCGTTGTCGGACGACATCGGCCGCAAGCGGGCGCTCTTGCGTCTCTCGCGTCAGCTGGTCGTCGAACCGCATCGGGGTTTTCCATGACGTCGCGAAACGGCCGGCAACCTTTCGTAGCGCAGGCCTTTCCGCCGCCGCGCGCCGATATCTCCAACGAGCCACCGCGAGACCTCGCCGAAGCACGTAGGGCGAAGGCTGGCAGGCCTGCCAGTCGCCGCCTGGGCAGCCCTAAAGCGCTGCGCTCCGTGGATTCCAGAACGCGCTCTCGCTTGGTTGTGGTCGCGCTTGCGGTCGCAGTGTTGACGATGGCGCAGGCCTCGCCGCCCAGAGTGGCGGTCTGGATCGATACGGACCCCGCGATCGGCGAGAAGGAACGCGACGTCGACGACGGTCTTGCGCTGGTTCAGGCCTTTCGCTCGCCCGAGCTGGACGTCCGCGGCGTATCAGTCGTCTTCGGGAATGCGCCGCTCGATCGCGGCCTACCGATCGCTCGCCGCATCGTCCGCTCGGCTGGACCGCCGCGGTTGCGCGTCTTTGCCGGCGCCGCGTCGGCCGCCGACGCGAAAGTCGAGACGGAGGCGAGCCGCGCGCTGGCGACCGCGCTGCGGGCTTCGCCGCTGACGATTCTGGCGCTCGGGCCGGCCACCAACGTCGCCACGACCCTCGCGAAACATCCGGAGCTCGCCTCGCGCGTGACTCGAATCATCGCCGTCGCCGGGCGCCGCCCCGGCCAGCGCTTTACCACCGGCACCTCGAACGCCCGCGGTCATCGCGACTTCAACTTTGAGCTCGATCCCGGCAGCTTTCAGGTGCTGCTCGACTCGAACACCGAGGTGGTGCTGGCGCCGTTCGAAATTTCCTCGAAGATCTGGCTGAACGGAAGGGACCTCGATCGCCTCGCGGCCTCGTCTTCCGCGACCGCGCGCGCCCTCGCGTCTCCGGCGCGGGCGTGGCTCGCCTTGTGGACGCGGCTCTTCGGCGTCGACGGCTTCAACCCGTTCGACACACTGGCCGTCGCCTACGCGATTTCTTCGAACGGCTTTGACTGCGCACGACTGCCGGCCCGCATCGACACGCTGCCGGACGATGTGACGGAACCGGGCGTGCAGGGCGTGCAGGTCGATCGCAAACCGTACCTGCTGGCGTCACAGGAACTCGCCGGCGCCGTGGCGCGCGTCACCTATTGTTCGACGGCGCCGCCGAACTTCAAGCAGGACCTGCTGGACCGGCTGATGCGATGACGGAACGCGTCAACGATGAGCGCAGAGATCGCAAAAATCGCAGAAGTACACAGGAGTCTTGGCGCTCTTTGCGGCTGTTGCGATCTCCGGCAGCGGCGGCCATCGCGACTTTTCTTCCTGCCGCCGTCATCGTCGGAGCCAGCTTCGATCACGCGTACGATCGCTATGCTAAGGTGATTCGCGACCACGTCCGGATGCCCTCAGTCAACTATTCAGCGCTCAAGAAGGAACGCGCGGCGCTCGACGCAGCCGTCGACGCGTTCGCGCAGGCAACGGAGGCGGACGAACACGCGTGGACGCGCGAGCACCGGCTCGCGTTCTGGATTAACGCCTACAACGCATTCACGCTCCGCGCGATCGTCGATCACTACCCGATTCGAGGACCCTGGCTGACACTTCAGCCGCGAAACAGCATCCGGCAGATCGACGGCGTGTGGACGACGATGCGCTGGCGGGCGGCCGGCCGCGAGGTAACGCTCGACGACATCGAGCACCAGATCCTGAGGCGCGAGCTCAAGGAGCCTCGCATTCACTTCGCGATCAACTGCGCGTCGGTCAGCTGTCCGCCGCTCCCGCCGGAGCCGTATCGCGCCGAGACGCTCGACGCCCAGCTCGACGAGGCGGCGCGGCGCTATCTGGCAAGCCCGGAAGGATCGCGCGTCGACGGCGACACGCTGCGCGTCTCGAGCATCCTCGATTGGTACGGACAGGACTTCGTGGAGCGGTTCGCGTCGCTCGCACCCGATGGCCCAGGCGATAAGGAACGCGCGGTGCGCGGCGTCGTCATCCGGTTCGGACCGCCCGAGGCCGCCGCGCTCGCCCGGAAGACGTCGGCTCGCATCCGGTTTCTGAGCTACGACTGGTCATTGAACGACGTGCGCTAAATCTGGGTGGGATCTCGTCGCGCATGCGCGACAAGAACACCTTTCTTGTTCAATGCGTCGCGCGGCTGTTCTCGTCCTCGGCGGTCGCCTGGTCCACCATCCGCCCGTCGAACAGATAGACGTGCCGCTGCACCTGCGTCAGCCATCGTGGATCGTGTGTGACCAGGCAGATCGTCGCACCGCCGGCATGCAGCTCGCCGAACATCTGCATCAGCGCCTCGCCGCTCTTCGAATCCAGATTGCCCGTCGGCTCGTCGGCCAGCAGGATGGCGGGCCGTCCGGTGATCGCCCGCGCGACGGCGACCAGCTGCTGTTGCCCGCCGGACATCGACCCGGGACGCTGTTTCGCTCGAGGCGCCAACCCGACGCGCTCGAGCGCGGCATCCACGCGCGCCTTGCGGTCCGCGGGCGCCACTCCGCGGAGGGTCAGCGGATACTCGACGTTCTCGTAGATGGTCATGTCGCCGATGAGATTGAAACTCTGGAAGATGAGGCCCACGTCCAAGTTGCGCACACGCGCCTTCTCGCCCGGCGACAGCCGGTCGGTCGCGCGGCCGTTCAACCAATAGCGGCCCGACGATGGCGTGTCGAGCAACGCCAGCACAGACAGGAACGTCGACTTGCCGCATCCGGACGGACCGGAGACGGCGACATACTCGCCGCGCTGGATGTCCAGGGTCACGTCGTCGAGAGCCCGCGTCTCTTCGCCGTCTCCCTTGAAGATCTTGGTGACGTGCTCCAGGCGGATGACGGGCAGAGTGGGGTCTCCGGCCGCGGCCTCTCCGCCAGGCTGTTCCTCGCGCTTGCGCCACCAGGGCATAACAGGCTCCTCCTCCGAAGAAGTGTCGTCGCCGCGCCGGGGCTGGGGGCTAGGGGCTAGGGGCTAGGTACGGTGAACCCCACGCAACTGACAGCTAGCCCCGAGCCCCCAGCCCCGAGCCCCTGGCAGATCTCTTGTCGGCGACCTATTAGACGTATGAGATGGAGAAAAGAGCTGACGCCGTTCAGTGGGTCATGCCATAGACCAGGTAGTTGACGCCCAGCTTGTAGGCCTCGTTCGAGGCGTCGAAGGGGAAGAGGCCCTCGCCGGACCACTCCCAGTACTCCGGCACGTCGTTGTCGAAATTGGCAATCACCATCAGCCGCCTGGTGGGGTCGTTGGCCTCGAAAATCCCGTAGTAGCTCGGCGCGATCCGGGACATCGGGTGGACGATGGCGTCGATGTCCTTGATCTCGAAGAACGATCCGAAGATGCGGTGCGAGCGATCCAGCCGGACGAAACGGCCGTCGGGCAGCACGCGGCGCATCTGCGCCTCGAAGTTGCTCCACTGCGCCGCGCCGTCGAAGTCCTCGAAGATCGCGAAACCGCCCTTGAGCAGGTAGTCGCGGAACGTCGCCGCCTCGCCATCGGTCAGGTTCCAGAACCCCGGTTCCCACATGAACGCGATGGGGTGCTTGAACAGCTCGGGATCGTCGAGTGTCAGGATTCGGCTGCCGTCGGCCCGGACGTCGATATTCGTCAACTCGCGGACGATCGACCCGAGATGCTGCTCGGCGCGCGGGTAATCGTGATTCCACGCCGAGCTGAAGCCCCGCCTCGAGTAGCCCAAGTCCGATTTCCAGCGCAGCCGCACGAACGTGAACCGCCCGTCGTACGCCACGTCGGCGCGATACGGGTCGTGCTGGGCGGACGCGGTGGCCGCGACCAGGACGGCGACGGCGATCAGCCGAGGCGTTCGGCCCAATGCCCTCAGCTCCGGTCGTAGAAAGCCGGCGGCTCAATGTTCAACGCGCGCAGGTACACGTAGCCCTGACCGCGGTGATGGACCTCATTGTCAATGACATAGAGGATGAGGTTGTGCAGTACGTCCTTGTACTGACCGAAGGCCGTGATCGTCTCCTGGAACCGCTCCGGCGGGATCTGCGGCCACAGCGCGTTGAGCTGCTCCGTACTCTCATCCCAGAGCTGCAGGATGCCGTGTTTCGGCCGCGCATCGCGGCTGCTCGTGGTGCTCCAATCCCCGGAGACCGCACCTCGCACCATCGGCACGGCCATGGTGATCATCTCCAGCGCGAGGGCGCCGAAAGGTCGCATGCCGCCCACAGAGAAGCTGAAGAGCTTGTCGTCGGGGAACGCGGCGATGACGCGCCGTGTCAGCCGGCGGTGCCCTTGCCAATGCACCAGCAACGCGTCAGAAGTGATGAACGGCGTCGATACAGAAGCCACGCAACCTCCAGGAATTTGGCTACCAGCGTAGCCGAGAGTCACGGTCGCGCGCGAATCCAGGCCTCGTTGAAGTGCGCGTGCTTGATCGCCTTGCGAACCAGGCGTCCTTCTGCGTCACGCGTCGCGCGGTCGGGCGGCAGGAAATAACTGTAGCTCGCGTGCAGCGTGCCGTCCCTGGCCTGGATGATCGACGGGTAGTGATACTCGCCTCGCTGCGGATCGCCTTGCCCAGGGACTTGCCCCGCCGACCTGTCTCGCCGAAGCGCCTCTGGCGCGGAGGCGGAAGCCGGCTGCGGCGAAGGCGGATCGCGCTCGAGGTGCCGTGTCCACGGCCACGTCGCGCCGTCGTCTTCCGAAAGCGAGACGGCCAGGCTGTAACGCCCCTGTTCGAGGTCGTTGTACACGAGCACCCAGTGGCCGTTCGCGAGCGCCGTCACCTCGGCGCCGGATCCGGGATTCGGCAGCGACGAATCTTCGACCGCACTCCAGGTGTCGCCGCGATCGCGCGACCGGCTGACGTGCAGACGCTTGGGTGCCGGCCCGTTGTCCCGCATGTAGGCGACCAGGGTGCCGTCCCTTTTTCGAACCAGCGACGGCTGAATATTACCGAAGCCGACGAGCGGCGTGCTGGTCTTCCAGGTCGCGCCCCAGTCGTCGGTGATGGCCATCAGCGAG
>Ga0207691_10001768_pt1 | contig 21283 bp, 13 predicted proteins | sample KBSM13metaG_FD_184327 | JGI IMG/M metagenome (GOLD analysis project Ga0207691, IMG submission 184327) | Miscanthus rhizosphere microbial communities from Kellogg Biological Station, Michigan, USA - KBS M1-3 metaG (SPAdes) (version 2) | ecosystem: Host-associated > Plants > Roots > Rhizosphere >... | reverse complement strand
CTCGAGCACGGGCAGCAACTGCGCCAGAGGCCGTCGACAGAGTTCGGTTAGCCGCGCGATCTCGTCTGGGAAATCTTGCGCAGTTACTTGAGTGTCCATTTGATTGGGACGATCTGGTTGTGCCTGAAGCGTTGAGAGAAACACTCAAAGACATTGTGTTTGAGGCCAGGAACCGGGGAGCCTTCTGGGAACAAGAAAACAGCCGTCGAATGTTTCCGCAGGGGAGAGGCTTGATGGCGTTGTTGAGTGGGCCACCGGGAACAGGCAAGACCATGGCTGCGCAAGTCATCGCAGCCAGCTTGCAACACGATCTGTTTCGAATCGATCTCTCGAGCATCATCAGCAAGTACGTTGGCGAGACTTCACAGAATCTCGAACGAGTTCTTTCACGCGCTGCTGATATGGATGCAGTTCTGTTGTTTGACGAGGCCGATGCCATGTTCAGCAAGCGCGTTAGTGAAGTCCGCGATGCACAGGACAAGTTTGCGAATACGGACGCGGCCTATCTGCTGCAGGCGATCGAATCGTTTCCGGGCATAGCGATTCTGGCAACCAATCAAAAACACAATATTGATCCAGCCTTCATCCGACGCTTGCGGTTCGTTATTGATTTCGAAAAACCCAATGTGGAGCAGCGGCTGGAAATCTGGTTCAGGGTAATTGAGCGACTTGTCGGAAGTGAACGAGTCGCTGCGATGCGCGAAGACCTGAAATTTCTCGCGGAAAGTGTTGATGCAACTGGTGCTCAGATCAAGTTTGCAGTGCTGGGAGCAATTTTCATCGCTAAGCGCGCCAGTCAGCCCTTGTCTATCAGACACGTGCTTCGCGGACTCGAGCGTGAGCTTGCGAAAGAAGGTCGCGCACTTGGCAGTCGAGATCGGAAAAGGATGTTGGAAGCTGCAGGTTGAAATTGAGGCTGATCGCAAGCGCGCTAAAGAACTCGCATGCATGTGAAGATTCAACAACTCACCAGGCAATCAGAGTCGACGCACCGGGCGACGTCTGCCGACGCACCGAAACGACTCGTTAGTCGGGCGGGCAACCACACATTGAGAAGCCAGATGCGAACGAAACTCACAGTCGGCGACGCTGGTGATCATTCTGAGCACGAGGCTAACCGGATCGCAGATCAGGTTATGGCGAGGTCGACAACTGAACCAGTTACAAGTGCGCCACCGCATATACGACGCTCTGTAGCTCGGTCAACTCGTGATGTTGGTGCTGCTCCAGAGAGCGTGCATCAAGTTCTTGGCAATCCTGGCCAAGCGCTCGCAACACCACTCAGGAGCGACATGGAGCAACGCTTCCAACATGACTTTTCTGCCGTGCGAGTACATACAGGACCAAGTGCCGAATTATCCGCGAGCGATGTGAACGCTCAGGCTTACTCAGTAGGAAGTGACATCGTCTTTGGTGCCGGCCGCTTCGCACCCGGAACACATGACGGTCGAAGATTGATTGCGCATGAGCTCGCCCACGTGGCCCAGTCGGGCGAGGCTGGACCGCCCACCAGCCAAGTAGTGAGGCGCCAACCCACGAATACGAACACACCGAAGAACCCTGACCCGAATGCTCCAGAGAATCGCGTTGGTCCACTTGATACGGCACAGGAACTTGGGGAGTCGGGAATACTTTTCATCCCGGGCCCTGCCGCAAAACCTGGAGAGGGTCTCAGCATAGCCGGTCTGCGCATTCCGTACAGAAGCTTTCGGTTGATCAATCCAATAGAACCTCGAACGGTTCCTCAGATTCCCGCGAGCACAGACGATTTCGCCGATCTAGTGCTGAACCAGTTTCAGCCAGGGCATACGCTACCTCGCCCTGGATATCCGATGAAGATGCTGCCGCGGTTCGTGATGGATGTATCGCAGGGTGGCGTCAATGTCACACTCACAGACCTAATCGATCTGGAACTATTTACCAATAAGGTTGCTTTTGCGAGGCGGCCTGTTCAGGGCACATCACTCGATCGTCCGCCAACCGAGGATAACTCAAAGACGATCGGCCTGGTTTTTCCCTTCCTCAGTGTCGGCCGCCGTTTGCGCTTACAGACCACGATTCGTATCGACGACGATTACCCGGAATGGTACGTGGATCCCACGTTGATCGATCTCACGCTAGCCAGTGAGCGCTTCAGCGATATGAAAGTTGTGCGGCGTGGCAAGCAGTTTGTAGTTGATCCGCTGGTGCATGCCCGTGCAACTGTCTTCGAAAGAGTCGGCTACAACGTTGGAGCCAGTGCTCATGTAGAAGTCAACCGGTTAGTTGGGGCATTGGTGAACTCAGGGATTGGTAGGGACCAGGCAGTTAAGATTGTGGATGACTTGCCTGCGATGTTCAACGAGCTGCTGGCAAGTGCAAAGAGTCTTGATACTCAACAGGTTCTCGGACTTCTGAGTCAGATAAAGTCCCCGGCCGATCTACGACAGATGGTACGGCAACTTATTGCCAGGCATCTCCCCGCGGATACCGATTCCAAAACAGTCGATCGCGCGACCGAGGAACTAGTAGCGGAGATTACGCATCCGGGTCTTACCTTAACGGGATCATTAATCCTGAGGCTACCTGGTTCCGGCTTTGAGCGGGCGTTGCGAGGTTTGGGTTTTTTGGAGCCCCGAGTCTACTTTTCGGCAGCAACTACTCGATCGGTACGTGGTGCGCTGGCTGGCGATCCATTTGGTTTCAACTTTCCCTACACGTTCTTCTCGCTTGGTCCAACGGTAATACCGGCTGGTCAAATCTCCGAAGCTCCGTCACCAGCTCTTGGACTATCCACGTCACGCTACGGTGAGACTGCCGGTGGTTCATTTTCAGTAGCCGGACGGCCTTTCATTCAAGAGAGTGGGATTCCCGGCCTCGTGGGGGTGGCCGAGATCAAAGGGGTCAAGCGGATCATGGGTATCGACGTCGGAATCGAGGGATCGTACAAACTTGAATCGGGCGGTCCTGCTCAAAAGCCAAAGAACCTCACCGAAGAAGAACCGTTCGTCACCGATTACAAAACATTCCAAGGTTCACGTTATTCAGGAACTCGCCTGCGCGAAATTCCAGAGTTGCAAGATCGGGTCGAGGGTGTGCTCTCGTACCCACGCTCGACCAATGAGCTACAGCTTAAGTTGACGATCACGAAGAAGTGGTGAATCGCCGATGGTGAAAATCGATAGCCTTAATTTGTGTATACCTGGCGTAAGCAAAGAAGAAGCCCAAGCGATGGGCCAGAACGTCGTAGAACGCGTTGCAAGATCTCTTCCTGAACGCACGAAGAATAAACACCTCGGTGCAGTCTTTCTACGCGTCCGAGTCCCAGTTGGTACTCCGCGAGATGAGATTGAAAAGCTCGTCGCATTGTCGATTCTCGAGAAACTTGGATGACTGTAATCAACCAACAAGTGACTATGCCTGAAATGACGAACGCCGTTCGTCCTGTGCTTGGAATGAAACCGCACAAGCGTGGATTGGCCGGCAACCACACGCGCATAGCCGAACGGTTTCTCCAACGTAAATGCGCCTGTAGTGGCCAATGTGAAAAGTGTAAGAAGACTGACGAGGTAACGTTGGGCCACGCGCTGCAAACAAAAATATCTTTGGGTGCACCTGGCGATCGCTACGAGCAGGAGGCTGACCGTGTTAGCGAGCAGGTGTTGACCACTTCAACGAATTCGTCAGTTGAAAACTCACCTCCACGTATTCAGCGCTTCGCCACTCAATCGAGCGGAGAAACCGCAGCTGCGCCGAAGAGTGTTGACGATGTTCTGTCCAGTCCTGGTCGACCGCTGAATCCGGGCTTACGAAGGGATATGGAGCAACGCTTCGGTTACGACTTTTCGCAGGTGCGCGTGCATTCCGGTGCTGCAGCCGGAAATTCGGCAGGGGAAGTCAACGCGCATGCCTACACAGTGGGCCGCGACATTGTTTTTGGTCCAGGTCGATTCGCACCGACAACACAAGAGGGGCGTCGCTTGATTGCTCATGAATTGACGCACTTCGTACAGCAGTCAGGACCAGGTGTGGGCGCGAAGAGCACGAAGGTTCAGCGCAAAGTCGTTGACGATGATGAACACCTTCCGTGTCGCAATACCCCGCGTCGTAGTGCGCAGTTCGTTGCAGACCTCGAGGATCAAGCTGCGACGCTCGCCGAGAACGCGGCAATTGCGCTTCGCGCACGTCCGCCTATTCAGTCGACTCAGGAATTTTTATGGAAACGATTCCGCCGCAATTTCAACGAGCCACGTGATCGTTGCGGGTTCATTCCGGAGATTGCCGATCGGCTTGATGCAATTGCAAGAGGTATTCGAAATACGGAAGTCCAGTATGGGTGTGTGAGCGCTGGTGAACCTTCAAGTCAATGTAACGGTCACTTCGCGTACACCGATCCAGGAATGTTCGGCGGCAACAGGATTGATTTGTGCGCGCGGTTTTGGGCCGCGAAGACAAACGATAAGGTCGTCACGATATTGCACGAATGGGCTCACTACAAGTTTGAACCTCGAGGAGTGATGGACGAGCCGCAAGGTGGCTTCGATGCGGCTGAGTGCTACAGCAGTTTTGCTGCTGAACTTGGAAATTTTTCGTTTACAGAATTTGAGGATGCCTCGAAATGCGAAGCTAGAACCGGTTCGGCGCCACCACTCGATAGCGAGCTGCTCCACCAAGCCTGTCCACGGAATGTATTTCTCAACGTTTCGGCACTGACTGGCCTTGCCGCGAATGTTCCTGGATCAAGTCATTTCGCTGGCGTCGGCGTTAGCCTGGTGTTCCCGGTAACTAGGTTACATGACTGGGAAAAATCATTAGGGCTGAGATACCTACGCTTTGCTCCCGAGGACGATCGTGGCGCGCAGATGCTAATCCTGCGCGGCGATCTCGCTTTCCGAAGACGACCACGGCGTTATGGAAGTGAACACGGTGCTCATGTTGAGGGAGGAATACTGGCTTTGCCGTCAGGAGCAGGCGGTACTGATGTTCGTGGTTATGTCGGCGCCGGAGTTTCTTATGGAAAAAATATTCGAATCAGCGAGGACCTTGCCTTACGCATTGTTGGCGAGGTTGATGTGGGAAGGGCGACGGCGCGAGAGGATGAGAAGGGCTTCTGGTTAGCCAAGGCCGGCTTAAGCATTGGGTTTACTTGGGACTGAGGCGAAGGATTTTAGAGAAAGCGCAATGAGCATTGCGACCCAACAAGTCACTAAGGCGCAGACGGCGAAAGCAATTGATTCTGCCCTCCCCGTGAAAACGAAAATGCGCGGCGTCGCTGGCAATCACACGATGCTCAAGGGCCACTCGCTACAGCGCAAATGTTCCTGCGGTGGTCAGTGTCCGAAGTGCAACAAGCAGGATCAAGCCAAGTCAGGGCTAGCGATGAGTCAAGCCGATGATTACTCCGAGAGAGAAGCAGAGAGCGTGGCGCATGAATTAACAAGGAACCCTGCGAATAGTCTTGGCAGACGCATCAGCAGAAAGTCTGCCCCCGCGGCAAAGGTTTCTCCCAAAGTTAGTGATTCGGAATCTGACACTGAAAATGGCGCAGCGAGTCTTCAGGAGTCAGAAGTCAGTTCTGAAACTGAAGCGCAACTGCGAAATGCCGTTGGCAATGGACGGCCTTTACCAGGGCCACTACGAGATTTCTTTGAGACGCGTTTGAATCATGACTTTAGTCAAGTTCGAATTCACACCGACCACACTGCCGCCGAAACGTCTCAAAGCTTAAATGCGGCGGCGTTCACGTTTGGTTCGGACGTTTTTTTCAATGCAGGTCTCTTCAATCCACACACGGCTTCCGGCGTTGGTCTAATTGCACATGAACTCACGCACGTCGCGCAGCAACCAGGAGACAGTGTCTCAAGACAACTTATCCAAAGAGACAAACTCCCATATCGCCAATTGACCTGGGGAAACTTTACCGGCGCCGTACCTCAGACCGTAACAGATGAGGGAGCTGGAATCTGGAGTAGTTTCGGGATTCCCAGTTCAGTGAATTTCAAGCCGAGCGTTACGGATACCAAGAAAAGATGCACAGTAAAGAACCCCGAAAAAGGCCAGCCTAAGACAGACACCTATTGGGAGGGAACAGTACAGATCGATCTCACTCAGTTTGATACTGATTTTCAACCTTTCATGGATACGGCTCAGTCATGGGCGCTCCCCAAACTCAAGGACAATGGCGCAAGCTATTGCGCGGGAGAAGTCGCTACATGTGAGCGTATGTTCGACCAAAACCCGCGGTCCCGCCCGACGTTGGGATCTGCCACCGCGACATCCAAAGCCGATTGTCGACGAGGTTTTCAGACCACCTGCCTTGCTAATCGGAAAAAAGAGAGCGACCGCGTGTTGTCACATGAACAGTGGCATTTCGAGATCACGAGAGTGATTGCCGAGAAGGCTCGGGCGAGCTTTAAGACAGCTGCGGCCGCAATCAATCCCACTTCTCGCGAATGTGGTCCAAAGGCGGCAATGGACAAGCTTGAGAATGATCTTGTTCAACCACGCGCAGATTTGATTGCGCAGGGTCAGATCTGGTTAACACTGAAAAATACTGTCCAGGATGAGTACGACGCCAAGACAACTCACGGTGGAAATGCAGCTAAACAACATGACTGGGAAATACTGATCCAGGGCGGACTAGTGGGCTACGGAGTTACGGCGGGTGCCGTGGTAACTCCGGCAACCACCACAACTCCTCCACCTAATCCCCCTGCGACTCCTGCCCCAACTACCCAACCGACTAGACCGGCTCCGACGAGACCACCGACAAGATAATCGCCATGGCAAACGGATACACACAAAGCCCGCTGCTTCTCAAAGGCGCAATCATTCAGTTTTCAGCGCCACTACTGGTGCCAGTTCCAAACCTCATCGTCTTTCAATACAACCCCGAAACGATGACGCGCACGATCTCGCCATGGAAGCATTCAGACGGCGCCGGAGCTGGAACGGACTGTACCAAGGACACGGCAAAGGCAGTGAATCCACAGGCTCAACCTGTCGATCCAGATGAGACAGTTAGTCTAACGTTAGAGCTTGACGCAACTGATGACCTCGAAGATCCGGACAACAATCGCGTGGCGGTAATTGCCGGAGTCGCAGATCGTCTTGCCGCGCTCGAGATGCTGCTCTATCCGGCGGGAACCACCGGTCTCGGGTCCTTAGTTAATGCTGTTAGCACAACCCTCGGTGGCGGCACGTTGATCGACACGGTTCCGCGCACCACCGTTCCAGTCGTCCTCTTCTACTGGGGACCGGGACTCATTGTTCCCGTCCGGATCGAGAGTTTCTCGGTGGAAGAGCAAGCCTATTCACCGACGCTTTTTCCAATCCGCGCCAAAGTGACGCTAGGGATGAGGATTCTCGATGCGGCTACATTTGGTAATGACCAGAGAGCGGTCGTCAAGATTGCCAAAGCTAGCTACCTCTACTCGCGCGCACAAAAGGAGACACTAGCCCTCGCAAGGATTACCAACGAACTAACGCTAGGCGAGCTGCCCTTCTAAGGAGAAGTTATGTTCGATCCAAAAAGCCGCTATTTCGGTCTTCAGACTTACACAGTAGAAGATAGTCGCGGTCGTCAAGTGGCGGTCGTTCCTGTTCCCGCGCCGCCTAACCAGGCAACGCTTGGTATCCACCTGCTTCGACAGGGCGAGCGATTGGACCACCTGGCTCAGCGCTACCTGGATAACGCAGCTGGCTTTTGGCTCATTTGCGAGCTTAACGAGGTGATGCTCCCGGAAGCACTGACAGAACAAAGAGAGATTTCTATTCCGGCTGGTAAGGCGCGGTAAGTGGAGTTGAAGCATGGGGCTGGGAATCGCCATTGCGATTGACGGAACACCGAACAAGGAGCTCGCCGCAGCTTCGTTGGTTGATATCCATGAACGCGCGGGAGAGATGACTACTTATAGGATCCGCTATGACATAGATATCAGTGCGGGAGATTTTCCAATGCTGTTGGATGACCGCATTGGTGCCGGTTCAGAACTCACCGTGATTGTACCTATCGACGGCAGAAACAACTGTCTTGTCAAAGGGCCCGTGACCGGCCAACACATTCATCTCGAGCACGGCGGCGCGTGTTCATTTGTGGAGGTGTCAGGCTGCGATACGTCCATTGCCATGGATCGTGAGACACAAACCGTGCTGTGGGCGGATGTCGCCGACAGCGACGCCGTCAGTTCGATCTTTAGCCGGTATGGCTTTACGCCGGACGTAGAAGTGACCTCGGCTGGACACTTTGAGACGAAGCACACGCTGGTCCAACGAGATACTGATCTCCGTTTTGTGCAACGGCTGGCCCGTCGCAACGGTTTTCTATTTTGGATCACTTGCAATGAACTCGGAATAGAAACGGCTCATTTCAAACGGGCTCCTCTCGAGAGTGATCCTGACAACGACCTAATCATCAATCTTGAGTCAAACAATGTGGAGGTCGTTGACATCAGTTGGGACGTTGAGCGACCGACCAGCGTCGTGGCCGCGCAACTCGATCTGAACGACAAGTCAGACATCGACGGAACGGTAGCTCAATCACCGCTTACCTCATTGGGTGCGCTGACTCTTAACTCGATCGCCGCAGGCACTCGGTCGATTCACCTGGTTGCACCAGTTGACGACGCTGGTGATCTCCATGGCCGCGGCGAAGGGGCTTTGATCGAAGCCGGCTGGTTCATCCGTGCAACCTGCAAGACCACTGTCAATGCGCTCAAAAAACTGGTGCGCGCTCAAACAGTTATTAACTTGCGAGGCGCCGGTACTCGCTTTAGCGGAAAGTATTTCGTCACTGGTGTGAAGCACACGATAGATGCCGCACAGCACCGCATGGAAGTGGAACTAAGTCGAAACGGTTGGGGAGCTTAACGTGGATTACGAATCGATATCGCGTGAAGAGGTGCAGAGTTTAGTCGACTGGGTGCGTGGTCATTACTTCGGGAAATACCGCGGCGCAGTTTCAGACAATGCAGACCCAACCTCGCGCGGCCGTCTCAAAGTGAAGGTGCCAGCCGTTCTAGGGAGTCTCGAAGTATGGGCCATGCCCTGTGTGCCATATGCCGGCGACGGAGTTGGTTTCTACAGTTTGCCCAAGCCTGGCACGGGTGTCTGGGTTGAGTTTGAAGCCGGTGATCCAAGTTATCCGATCTGGAGCGGATGTTTTTGGGCTGACAACGAACTGCCAGATCAAGCTGGTGCAGCAATCAAGATCTGGAAGACCGACAAAGTAACAATCCGTATCGACGACGGTGGCGATGCCCTGAAGTTCGAAAACAGCGGTGGCTCTCGAATAACCGTTGCGTCAGATGTTCAGACTGAAAGCGGTGGTGGCAAACACACCGTTGGAGCGACGGGCGTAGTCAGCGAATTAGGCGCGGGGAAGGTTGATGTAAAGCCGGCACTGGTGATCGTAAACAACGGATCGATTGAGGTCATTTGAGATGGCATCGAAACCACTGACAGTCAACTCAGTTCTGCTTTGTCCGCATGGTGGATCAGTCTCGATCTCTACCACCAACTCAAAGGTCAAACTTTATGGCGCTTTCATCGCGCTCGCGACTGATCAATTTTCTATCTCGGGTTGTCCCTTTCAAATTCCAATCGGTGTCGGAACTAAACCAAGTCCTTGCCTGACCGTGCAGTGGCTGGTTGTGGACCTGAAGAACAAGGTCGTTGGATCTCAAATTCTTAATGAGGCGAGCGTTGGAATGTGCCTGACGGCGGAGCAGATACCACAAGGTACCGTAAACATTGTAAGTGCCTAAGAGGTTGCGATGGCTACACCATTCACAAGTATCAAACATCCGTTTGCCATAGACCTGGGTCGCGGACGACTTGCAGAAGAAGAGAACTATGTAGCGCACGTTGAACAAATGATGTTTCAAGTGCTTTTCACAGCACCAGGCGAACGTATTGATCGACCAGACTTTGGTTGCGGGGTAAAGCGCCTGGTGTTTGCTCCAAATAGTGAGGCCACCGCGGCGTTGGCACAGATTACGATCTTCGAAGCTTTAACGCGCTGGTTGGAAACAGCAATCACCGTCAACGATGTCAAAGCTGCCGCAATCGACTCACGGATGGAAATCAGAATCTCCTACACCCTCAACGCGCGTGGAGAACGCCGATTCTTGAATCTCGTAGTGACTCCATAAATCATGGCTGCAATTGACCGCATAGAAGTTCTACGCACGCACGACGACATCGTCGGCATCGACTTCATTTTTGTCAGCCAGAGTCAGACAACCCTCTTCGTATACTTCCATCCGGCCGCAACTCTGAATGCGGAACAGATACTTGGTCCAATCACTGCAGCTCAAATCAAGATTTTTAGTCCTACCGGTGGCGAGTGGCTTCCGGTTGTTCCACTTGACCCGACGTTTCCGCCAACGTGGATAACTCGAGACGGTCGACGTGTTCTTAGTGTACGCACTTCACAGCCAGGCGATTTCTCACGTTACGTTTTCCAACTCAATCATCCGCTGGTTGATCCCTACTTCCATGAAGTCGGTTTCAGTTTCAAAGCGAACTGTCCGAGTGAACTCGATTGTGAAGCAAAACCTCACGAGTGTCCTGATGATGAGTTAGTCGATTATCCAGTCAATTACACGGCCCGTGATTTCTGGAGTATTCGACAAGCGCTGCTCGACTTCGCTTCAGAGCGTCATCCCGATTGGAAAGATCGCCTTGAAGCCGATCTCGGAATGATGCTGGCCGAAATGATGAGCGCGATGGGTGACGAGTTTGCCTATTACCAGGATCGCATTGCTCGTGAACGTTATTTCGAAACTGCAAGTCAGCGACGTTCTCTCCGACGTCACGCAAGGCTGGTCGATTACTTCCTGCACGACGGAAAGGGCGGAACAACATGGCTCGATTTCACCGTGGACGCGGCAGCGCCTGTACACGTTGTTTCCTCAGGCACGCCAGTGTGGGTTAGGCCACCATCCGTTCTGCCAGGAGAGACTGCGGACCAGCGACGTGGCCGCAGTCCGTCAGTTTATGAAGTTGGTCATGGGATTGTTCAAGGACACAGTGGTCTAACTCCACCGCTCGGAGTGTTGGCTTCACAAGCGAACATCTATCACAGTCCAAACTTCAATCTTCGCAACGGTGCGAACGAGTTGAATGCGTATCAATGGGACGACAACGATAAGTGTTTACTTGTTGGTTCGACGTCTGTGTACGTGAGCGGGCATCACGCTGCTGATCTCCCACTCGAAGACTTCACTAATCCAGACGTAGCGGGGAAGTGGGTTGTACTGAAGACCAATCCAAATGACGCGAGTGTTCCGGTTCGGACGTGGTTGGTGCGTTTGACTCGCGTCACAGATGAAGTTGATCCACTGATTCCGCAAAACATCACCAGGCTCGAATGGGAAGAAGCACAGGCAACACCATTTGAGATGGAACTAGAGACGTTGGTAGTTCGCGGCAATATTGTTCCTGCAACTGCAGGCGAAACTTTGGAATCTTTCTTCGAAGTCGAACCCGATCCAAACGCCTTAACGCTGCCGCCACTTCAACCAACGCCGGCGCCAACGACCAATACCTACTACAACACCGGGAACTTCTCGCGCTTCACCGTTGAACGTTCCGCCTTGTTATTCACTCTTCCCGGTTCTGAAGATCGCGACCTCGTTTCACATGGCCGGGACATCGATCACACGGCACCGGAAGTTCGTGTGATGGATGGAACTCGCATCGCCGGTGTTTGGATCACTTCGAGCGAGTGGGAGTGGAAGCGCGCGTTCCTTAGCGTCAACTCATCTTTCCCAACGGACAAGCATTTCACTATTGATGATGGCGCGTGGCGACGGGTCGCCGGGTATAGACGCGTCGATGAAACCGGAACAGTGCAGGAGTTTGTGCAGTTCGATTACGCGAATGGTCTGGGTGCAACGGTCGAGTTCGGTACCGGTGAATTTGGTGAAGTCCCAACTCGAGGCACGCAGTTAAGAGTTGTCTACCGACTGGGCCATGGTCGAGGTGACAACGTCGCAGCAGATTCTTTAAACGACTTCGATTCGCTCGCATTGAATTTTGCTAGTGCGGTTACCAATCCGTTTGGTGTTCTCGACGCGATTGATCCGGAAACGCCGGACGAAGCGCGTCACGTTGCGCCACAAGCGTTTCGCGCTGAAACGTTTCGTGCAGTTCGTGAAGAAGACTACGCAGCAGCTGTTGAGAAGCTCGATTGGGTTCAACGGGCCGGCGCGAAGTTTCGGTGGACTGGAAGTTGGCTGACGTTGTTTGCGACGCCAGATCCAAAAGGAAGTTTCGCGTTGACTCCCGCCGAACGAGTTGATCTTGAACGTCAACTCGACCGCTATCGACTCGCCGGTCGCGAAACTTACGGAATGGATCCAAAGTTTGCGAACCTCGATCTCGAGATTCACATCTGCGTTGCACCGAATGCTTACAAAGGTGACGTAAAGGAAGCAGTACTCGAAGTGCTGTTTGGCAAACGTGGAGTTCATGCACACCTCGGTTTCTTCTCACCCGACAACTGGACGTTTGGTGATCCGCTTTATCGCGCGCGGCTTGAAGCGGCAATCCAGGAAGTGCCCGGGGTGCGCGCGGTTGAAGACATTTACATTCGCAGACGAAGTTGGTTTCCAAAGCGTTTGTTTAGTGAGCTGGTCTATCAAGTCGCGAAAGACGAAATCATTCGAGTCGAAAACGATCCTAATGTGCCCGAACGCGGTGCAGTGCGACTTGTCATGGAGGGTGGCGCATGAACTGTATCTGCGACGAATTCATTTTCCCTCCAGCGCTGTCGATACGAGCTGGACTCTCCCAGCTGCCGCGGCAGATCGGAACGTTCGCGGAGTTTCGTCGCGCGTTGTTGCACGCTGCGTCGATCCGAACGACAGCCCAAATCGAGAATCATCCACTTTGGTCGTTGCGCTACTTGATCGAACGTGATCGTGAAGGATTGAAGAAATCACTCGAAGCGTTCGGTAAGTGGCGCGGTCGTCATCCCGAAGATTTCGGAATGATGCTGATCGAAATGTGGGCCTACGTATGTGATCTCACCTCGTTCTACGACAGTGTCTTCGCGAACGACTCGTACCTTGGTACGTCGGTTCGTCGCGACTCTATAAGAAAGCTAGTTGATCCACTCGGCTACATTCCTCGGCCAGCCGTCGCGGCACTCGCCGAACTCACCGTGTTCGCTGACGGTCGGCAAGCGGTGGATCTTCCCGTTGGAACAGCTTTCAGTTCGGGCGCGTTCTCAGGTCATCCTCCACAAGTATTTGAGTTGAACCAGGAGACGGCAATTCATCCATTCTTCAACGAGTGGAGTGTGTTGCCCATTCGCCGCTCGACATTTGGACCAACAGGAGCAAGCCGCGACAAACTGTTGTGCGAGCTTGGTTCTGTGTCGGTGAAGGATGGAGACCTGGTTGTTGTTAGCGTTGGATCGGCGAGTCACGTTCGGACTATCACCAACGTAAAAACTGAAGAGGGCGTGGACCACCAGGATTATTCTGCGGTGACCCTGTCTTCGTCCGTTTGGATTCCCGGCTCGACTCCGGTCGCCTCGGTAAAGCTGCTAAAACCCACCAGCAAGACTTCATTGTGGAGTCGAACTGGAGGTGCCTATGGGCCAATTTTCTCAGGCTCACCACTCGCAACAATCACTGCCACGAGTTTTTTATTGGAGTCAGTGTCAAGTGCTTTCAAGAAGAACCAGAATGTGATCGTAGAAAAAAGTTCGGTGTTTACTTTTTGCGTACTTAACCAGGTTGAAACTGTAGATGTAACACTCAAACCTGCGGGCACTTCAGAAATCAAGGACGGCAGTAACGTCGTAATCGCTAAAGTTCCCATTCCTGCGGTTACAGCGCAGACAACGGAGATTAGAGTTACCCCACCAATTCCAGGGATCGGTTTGATTGCTCTCGATGATCCGAGCGAGTTTACGATTCATCATTCATTCATCACCGCCGCAAAAGTCACAATCGAAGGACTAACAAAAATTGATCGAACGGACCCGATTGAAGTTGGTTTGCCGATTGAGGAACCGAGTGGAGTTCTACTACCTGGTAAGTTTCAATTCGAGGATGTCAACGGCTCGGGACTTTCCAGACCAGGCTCACTCAACTTCACCACTGGTCACTTCAGCGTGCAGGGTGATCCCTGGCCCGATCCACTAAGCACACCAGTCAAACTCTTCGGCAACATCGTCTCGACCTCGCGCGGCGAAACAGTCAAACCAGAAACACTCGGCGTCGGTGACTCATCAACTGCGAACCAGAGTTTCACATTAAAGAAGAGTCCGCTTACTTACCTGCCGAGCCCTTCCGAAAACACTTCGTCTGGACTGACGAGTACGCTGAAGGTTTACGTCGATGGCTTGCAGTGGACGGAAGTGCCGACCTTCTATGGCCACAAGTCCGAGGACGAAATTTATATAGTTCGCCAGAACGATAAGAATGAAAGCCAAGTGACTTTCGGTGACGGTGTGTTAGGTCGAAGGTTGAATACGGGGGCGGTCGTTGTTGCCTACTACAGATTTGGCGGAGGTGGCGCAATGCCGCCAGCCGGTTCGATCACCCAGATTGCGAAACCGGTTAAAGGTCTCAAGAGTGTGCGAAGTCCCGTCGCAGCATATGGTGGCGCCGATGAGGAGGCAGCGAACAGTTTGCAAAAGTTTGCCCCGCGCTCTGCCTTGCTACTTGGTCGGGCGGTGTCGTTGCCTGATCTTGAAGCGGCCGCCGCCAGCTACGCTGGCGTTCGAGCTGTTGCCGCAGAGTGGCGTTGGAGTCAAGTCCTTCAGGTGCCCGCAGCGCATATCTGGTATCTCGCTGATGGAGATCTCACGCAGCTCATACTCAACAAGTTAAGAAGTTTGACGCAGCCTGATACTCCGATTCAGGTTGAGCGTGCTTTGCCCTATGCAGCCAGGCTCTCTATCCAAATTGCCTGGGATGAGAAGCGGTTTGAAACAGACGTTCTTATTGCCGCTCGGACTGCGTTGACAAATGTCGATACGGGAATGTTGGCGCCTGAAATACTTGGCATCGGGAAGACCCTATTTCGAAGTCAGCTGTTCGATGCTGTGCTGAGCGTCGAAGGTGTTACATCAGTTACGGGTCTGACCTACAACTACTCACCGTTCTCGAACTTCGGAGTCAAAGCGCCCTCTGGTTACTACTTCGACTTCACTAATCAACTCTTTCTAAACGGGAGGAACGCGTGATGAGCACACGTCACGATCATTTCGACCGTTACTACGCGGAAAAAATTTGGGCGCTGATTCCCGAATACTATCGCGAAGAAGATGGACTTGCAGAAACGCCTGGCGTGTTGCGTGGATTTGTCGAAGTGCTCGCGCAACAGGCGGCGACGTTGCGACGGAGCAATGATCAGCTGTGGGACGACGAGTTTATCGATCTATGTGCTGATTGGGCCGTTCCTTATCTGGGTGAACTCGTCGCGACGCGCCTGGTGTCAGCGCTGAACCTGCGTGCGCGTCGTGTTGATGTGGCGAAGACGATCTACTACCGCAGGCGAGCAGGCACACCTCGCATTCTTGAGGAACTGATCGCTGACATCACGGGTTGGGAAGGAAAACTGGTTGAAGAGTTTCGGCGGCTTGGTCGGATGCGTCACGGTTTGGATCCGCATCCCGGTCCGTTTGCTGGTTTGCACACCGGGACCATGCCGGGCGGTTGGGCCGACCTGCGAAGTGCTCATGGAGCAGAGCTGGCAGACTCACCATTTGAAGAGTTTCATCACACCCCGGACGTTCGCAGGCCGCGCGGACGTGACGGTCGCTATGGCATCGCTAAGCTTGGTTTTCATTTATATCGACTCAAGGCAACTCGCCTCGATGATGTGACGCCCAGGCCTGGGCCCTTAGCCGGAACGTTTACGTTTGATCCTTCAGGGCGCGATGTCCCGTTATTCATTCGCCGTCATCGGACGGACGATCGTGAACGATTCGATTGGGAGGAGTGGATCTCAGCGAAGGAATGGGAAGTTCCGTCGCCGATGCGTTGTCGAGTTCTTAACCACGCCGAGTTTGTGATCACTGAACAAGTGTTGGCGGCAATCAGGCCCATACTCACCAGTCCGCCAATTTCGCTTTCAGTTGCCAACGCCAACATCATTCTTGCGTTGTTGCGCAGATTCCATCTCAAGCGCATACCGAGCGAGGCACGACTGTTTCAGATTTCAGCAGCGCTCTCCGCTACACCAGCGTTGATGGCCGCGCTCCAAAATCCTCTCGTTTGGAATCAGCTCCTGGTCAACGCGATGATTGACGACTGCGGTAAACACGCGCTGCTTCCAATCGGCGTCTATGCCGCAGACCTGACACCGTCGACCACCGCTGAAGACACCTCTGACGCGTCCGTTGTGATCAAACGATTTCGAAACGACATTCTTCCGAATCGGTTTGTGCCGGTCGCTCGCGAATTAATTGTTGGCGGCGATCTCGCGGCGTTCACAGTGACGGTCGGCGGCGTTGCGAAAGATTGGGTGGTTGACCCGAAACGCGGTCGCCTGCGTTGGGTCGGTGGCGGCGCTGCACCTCAGCCATTACTCAGTTATCACTATGGCTTTTCCGCAGACATAGGTGCGGGTGGGTATGATCGATCCGAGTCGCTCACCGCGGCGGTCACGAGAACTATAAGCGGTGGTGGCGCGATTCAGACGGCGGTTCCCGGGGGAACAAACTTCCTGCCAACCGGCACGTTCCTTAATCCCGATGTCGCGCAAATCACAGACTCGGCGAACTACACGCCGATAGATAATCGCAATCAGATTGAACGCCTCGAGTTTCGCGCTGCCAACAGAACTCGTCCGTATCTTCGACTCACGCACAACTGGTTGCTGAACACCGCGGCGGCAGGCGAGGCTGAACTCACGCTTGATGGACTGTGGATAGGCGCGGATGGTGCTTTCTCGATTCGACTTCTGGGCGACTACAAGCTCGTAACGCTTCGTCACGTGACATTCGATCCGGGTGGGGTCGACGCCTCGGGAAACGCTATTCGTCCAGTTCCACTCAGCATCAGAGGCAACGTTGAAAAGTTGGTGATTGAAAACTCGATTGTCGGTCCGGTTCTTGTCGAAGGCGCGGGCGAGTTAACTAACCTCGAAATTCGTGACTCCATCGTCGATGGCCAGGAATCAACTGCTCCGGTGATTTCAGTTCCCGCAGGCAAAGTCACGATGCGGAGTGTCACCGTTTTCGGCGAAGTTGAAGTTGAATGGCTCGACGCATCAGAAACACTCATCACCGGCTTCACCAACGTTACAAACACCCAGGGTGGATGCTTCCGTTTCAGCGCTGTTGCTGAACGGCAAGACCCGCTCAACCCTCTGTCGCCTCACAGTCGTGTGCCACACCCATTTGAGTCTTACTTCGTCAAGGACTTCGACGGCACTTTCACTTCACGAGTTTTTGGTCAACCCGGCTTCGCACAACTCTCGGAGAGTGCGCCCGCGTTTCTTCATCGAGGTGCGGAGAATGGATCGGAAATAGGAGCTTTCAGCAGTTTGTTGAATCCAATCAAGCTCGACAGTTTACGGGCAAAGGTCGATGAATTCGCACCCTTTGGCCTTTTGCCTGTTTACGTTTTTGAAACCTGATTCGAGGACTTATGCCTAACATCGATATCTCACGAGACGCCACCGACCTCCGCAAACACTACGACCGCGTCCAGATGCAACAAGGACGCGTGCTCACTGACGACGACTTCAACGAGGCCGAGCGCCTTGATGCCGAAGACGCTCGTCGTGTGCGCGTCGATGTCATTGGCCCAGCGGGAAGTCCTGACGATGGCTTCAGGTTGAAGGTGGTTGCTGGTCAACTCACTTTGAGTGCCGGCACTTACTACACGGGTGGTCTGCGTCTCGAGTTGGAGTCTGACGAACAATTCAACCTGCAGAAGGATTGGCTGCAACAAGGTTCAAGTCCAGGCGAGACGTTGACCCCTCCAGCTGGTTCTCAGTTTGATTTTGTTTGGTTAGATGTTTGGCAACAGGCGGTCACTGCAGTTGAAGACAAGGAGTTGTTAGAAGCTGCGCTGGGAGGGGCAGATACCTCAGCAAGAATACGGACGATGCGTCGTGCTCATGTGTTGCCGAACGTTGGCGATGTTGATTGTGCAGACGCCTGGACACAACTTGTTACTTCGCTGGCAGGTGAAGGAACACTCAATAGTGATTACGAACTTGTTCCCGATTCACGACTAACGGTTGAACCTGATGGAACTGCAGGTACTGACGACTTGTGCACTCCGCCAGTCAATGGTGGTTATCTCGGCGCCGAAAACCAGGCGATTCGAGTTCAGATCACCGGCAACAATCAATTCACCTGGGGATTTGATAATGGTGCGCCGCTGTATCGGGTGAAGTTGGTTGCTGACAACACCGGCAGCCTGCAGCGCATTCACATGCTGACCGTCCCGAAGGACCAGGCACACTATCCACTCGAGGGACAAGTTGTCGAACTGTTGCCTTGGTCGGCGTTGCTTTCCAATGGTCAGAAGAACGCTGAGTTGTCTGGCTTCCTCGCTAAAGTTGATGGTGGCTACAACCCCGACACTCAAGAACTTCACATCACTGCAGCACCAGGAAATGACACGGGAACTCCACCGATGGCGTTTGGTCAACGTTGGAGTGCGCGCAGTGATGCGGCGCAGATCAACAACGAGAATCCACCGGAAGACGTCTACTTCTACATGCGCGTTTGGAATCGCGGAGCCGACACAGAATCACCCGCGAACATTAACTTCGTTGCCGGTACTCCAGTAGCACTTGCGAAGACTGGTCTTCAGGTCACTTTCACGGGAACTCAGCTGCGCAAGAACGACTACTGGATCGTCGCTGTTCGACCAGAGACTCCAAATACGTTTGTGCCTTGGGAACTCACGGTTGGTAGACCACCTCATGGTGTACGTCGTTGGATCGCTCCTTTGGGAATGATTCATTGGCCGGGTGGAGGTGTTGGACCAGTTGAGGTAACTGACGATTGTCGCCCCACATTCCTCCCGTTGACGAAGATTAAAGGTTGCTGTTCCTACACTGTCGGTGATGGCACCCACAGTTTTGGCAACTTCCTGAAGATTCAAGATGCGGTGAACGCACTACCGGCACGTGGCGGACAAGTTTGCGTGTTGCAGGGAATCTACGACCAGAGTGTTGTGATCGATAAACGAGTTGCGATCACGATTCATGGATGTGGGAAGAGAACACGAGTGCAGGCAATCTCGGATCAAAAAGGTCCATTGCCGGCATTCTTGATCACCAACTCGACCGAGATAGCACTCGAAGACATGGCGATCGAGTCTGGTCCTCGCAGTGCTGTCGAGGTTCAGAACTCACGTCATGTAACAGTGCAACGCTGTTTGATCCAGATGCGTGATCGTCCAACAATCTGGCAGGCAATCTTTTCCCGAGGCGACGATGTACTGATCGATTCAAACATCATCGAGGTACTACCACGTGAAGGTGGTCCACCATTGCCGACGGTTCCCCCTGCATTTGGTACGGCGGGAGCACCGTCAGGTGTTCACACACCTCCCGATCCTGTGGTCATTGGTTTTGCGACGCGAGGTGGTGTGCAGTTGGGTGGTGGTTCGGATCGCGTTCGGATTTCTAACAACATCATTCGCGGCGGCATCTGGAACGGAATCACGCTCGGCAGTGTTCACATCGTTGGCTCGAAAGATCCAGACGATCCTCCGGATAGGCCGAACTCGGAAGATCCGTGTGACCCGTGTCGTCCAGTTGATCTCGGTGATGATGATCCAATTGAAGGCAACATTCGCTTTGAGTCAGCTGGCGATTTGTACGACATCGAAATTGTCGGCAACAAGATCACCGACATGGGTATCAACGGCATTGGCGTCGTGCGCTTTTTCAATCTGACAAAAGGCGGCGATCTCGTGGGTGTTCATGGCCTCCACATTTACGACAACTTCATTGCGCGTTGCATGCGACGCAACATCGCGCAGGTTAGCCAGGCGATGCAGTTTCTCACGGGCTATGGCGGTATCTCACTAGCCAAGGTGAGCGACCTGCGTATTCTTCGCAACGAGATAGTCAACAACGGTATCAGTCACATTCAACCGATCTGCGGCGTCTTCGCGATTTTTGTTCAAGGGCTTCAGTTGGACGACAACCGCATTATCAATAACGGCCCGCGATCAGAAGCGTCGGTGAAGAATGTGCAAGCCGGCAATCGCGGAGGCGTTCACATCTGGATCATCCTGCCGGTGATAGAAGTGACGACAGCAAACGCGCTGTTTAAGTCGAACGGGAGGACGTTAAAGAGCGTACCGACCTGTTCGATGCGCGACAACATCATCGTCGCGCCGCTTGGACGGGCAGTTACTTTCTTTGCAGCGGGAGCAGTGGTAGTAAATCGCAATCGACTGGTGACGGAAGCTTCCACGTTGCGTGACCTGGATTTGCTGGCAACGACAGTCCTGATAGGTAACCTGGGATTGAGCAATGAATGGACAATAGGTCTTTTGTTGGTGCTGATCCTGATCATTATCGGCAGAGGCAAGAACGATATGACGCCGGCGCGACTTTGCACATTCGCTAAGCTGCTCGGGTTACTCAATCCCGGTCCACCAGTTTCGTTCTGGCCGCCACTCGTTAGGAGATGGGTAACCGGGAAGACGATGCTTTGCGAGAACCAGATTACGTTCGACGTAACGGAAGAACCTTTTGGTTTTGGTATCAGTTCAATTTTTGTCTTCTCGCTTGATGATGTCGGATTTACAGACAACCAGTGTGAACTCACCAGCACCAATCAATTCCTGTTTACCCAGGCGATTCTTGCAGGAGGAAGTGTGCGCGAATCCGATAACCGGTTCTCAGAGACGTGGTTTCATGTGGCGTTCTCTGCGTGGTCAATCGGCGGCATGAACACGACTACGGACAACCAGGCGACGCATTGTCTGCGCGCGCAGAGCTTCCTCGGATTGCGTGTGTTTAAAGACAATTTGAATTTTGTCAAAGCGTTCTGCCCGGGTGACTGTGAAGACGGCGGGTGAAGAGTTTTTGCGGTGGTACATCGTCAGTACCACTTCGCGGTAGCGAGTGGTCGTTGCAAGACTCTCATTCTCCCCAAGCTTCAGCTTGGGGTTACAGTAGTGCCTAGTTTTGAGGAACCGTTTTAACGGTTTACGAGTTTGAGCCAATCAAGCTCAACGCCGAAGGTTCATTGGCGTTCGAATTCATTTTGCACAGGTAAACCGTTGAAACGGTTCCTGAGTAACTGGGGCGCACCTTAACCCCAAGCTAAAGCTTGGGGAGAATGAGAGCAACTCCCGCT
>Ga0207691_10001767_pt1 | contig 21287 bp, 19 predicted proteins | sample KBSM13metaG_FD_184327 | JGI IMG/M metagenome (GOLD analysis project Ga0207691, IMG submission 184327) | Miscanthus rhizosphere microbial communities from Kellogg Biological Station, Michigan, USA - KBS M1-3 metaG (SPAdes) (version 2) | ecosystem: Host-associated > Plants > Roots > Rhizosphere >... | reverse complement strand
CCGAGTTCACGGCGTTCGCGCAGCGCTGGAGCGGCACCTACGTCGAAGACCGGATGCGCAACGACTGGCTGCTCGAGCTCGCGCGCCGGCGCGACTCCGCGACCTTCGCCGCCGAGTTTCCGCGCTTTCGCATGAACGACGATCGCGAGGTCACGTGCTTCGCGCTCGCCAACGAGGTCCTCGCCGGCAAGGACGTGGGCGACGCCGGCGTCACCGCCTGGCTGGCGCAAAAGGAGGCCGATGACGGCTGCGCCTACCTCGCGGCGACCTTGCTCGCGCTGAAGCAGCTCAGCCCGGCCGACATCTGGAAGAAGGCGCGCCTCAGCATCGAGGCCAACCGGCCGCGCGCCGCGCGCCAGGCCGCCGCCCTCGTCTCCGACAGCGCGGGCAGCGCGGTCGGCGAGATCGTCGACAGTCCGTCCCGCTATCTCGCCAAGAAGGCTGGCACCGCGACACGCACCGATGCCGAGCTTACCGCCCTGGCGCTGGTCCGGCTCGCGGCAAGCGACAGCGAAGCGGCGGCGGCGCTGCTCGGCGATCGCTGGGAGCGCGCCCTGCCCCCTGACCTGGCGTCGTACGCCTGGACCAGCGTCGCGCGGCAGAGCGCGATCAAGCTGCAACCGGAAGCCGCCGACCAGTTCCTGCACGCCGCCCGCGTCCTCGGCAAGAGCGGCCGCGAGATCGATCCGTCGGACGAGACGCTGGCCTGGAAGGTCCGCGCCGCGCTGCGCGCCGACAACGGCCGCGCCCGCTGGCAGCAGGTGATCCAGGCGATCAACGCGATGTCCCCGGCCGAGCAGAAGGACGCGGCGTGGGTCTACTGGAAGGCGCGCGCCCTTCAGGTCGTGGCGCGCGACTCGCAGGACGGCGAGGCGCTGCTCGCGACCAGCCGCGAGCTGCAGGCGAGCATCGCCGGCCAGCTGAGCTACTACGGCGCCCTCGCCGCAGAGGAGCTCGGCCAGCCGCTCGCGCTGCCGGCACGGCCGACGCCGATCACCGCCGCCGAGCGCGCAGCGGCGGCCGCCGATCCCGGCCTCGCGCGCGGCCTGCTGCTGATCTCGATCGGTCTGCGCGGCGAGGGCGTTCGCGAATGGAACTACTCGATCCGCGGTCTCGGCGAGCGCGAGCTGCTGGCCGCGGCGCAGCTCGCCTGCGAGCGCGAGGTCTGGGATCGCTGCATCAACACCAGCGAGAAGACCCGGGCCGAGATCGACATCGAGCAGCGCTATCCGACGCCGCTCAGGAAAGAGGTCTCGGCACGCGCCAAGGAGATCGGTCTCGACCCGGCGTTCGTCTACGGCCTGATCCGCCAGGAGTCGCGCTTCATCGTCGATGCCCGCTCGGGCGTCGGCGCATCGGGGCTGATGCAGCTCATGCCGGCGACGGCGAAATGGACCGCGAAAAAGATCGGCCTGCCCTACAGCCCTTCGCTCATCACCGACCGCGATACCAATCTCAGGCTCGGCAACGCCTACCTGAAGCTCGTCCTCGAAGACGCCGGCGGCTCGCAGGCGATGGCGGCAGCCGCCTACAACGCCGGTCCGGGCCGGCCGCGCAAGTGGCGCGAGGGCCCGGTCCTCGATGCCGCCGTCTGGGTCGAGAACATCCCCTTCTCCGAGACGCGCGACTATGTCAAGAAGGTGCTGTCGAACAGCACCTATTACGCCGCCCTCCTCGGCGGCAAGGGAACCGCCCTGCGCTCGCGCCTCGGCCGCACCATCGGCCCACCTGATCCGAACGCACCACCGCCGGAGAAGGACCTGCCCTGACGCTGGCCGGCGGGCTCGGCGAGAATCGTCGATCGCCGGCGCCGATGCCGGCACCAGAGCTCGCTCCGTGACCCACTTCCTCATCCTCGGGGCGACCGGATTCGTCGGCCGCAGCGTCTGCGAAAAGCTGGTCGAGCGCTCGGGCGGCGGCGACGACCGGATCCGTGTCGCCACCCGCCGGGTCGCGCGCGCCCGCCACCTGCAGCTGCTGCCGACGGTCGAGCTCGCCCCGGGCGACGTCCACGACGACGCGACGCTCGCACGGATGCTGCGCGACACCGATGTCGTGATCAACCTGGTCGCGATCCTGCATGGCAGCGAGAGCGAGTTCGAGCGCGTCCACGTGCGTCTGCCCGAGCGGCTCGCTCGTGCCTGCGTCGCTGCCGGCGTTCGCCGCGTCATCCACGTCAGCGCGCTCGGCGCGGCGGTCGATGCGCCGAGCCGGTATTTGCGCTCGAAGGCGCGCGGCGAAGCCGCGCTGCGCGCCGCCGGCCTCGACCTCACGGTGCTGCGGCCGTCGGTGATCTTCGGCGAGCGCGACCGCTTCCTCAATCTTTTCGCCGAGCTGCAGTCGCTGTTCCCGGTGCTGCCGCTCGCCGGCGCGAGCGCGCGCTTCCAGCCGGTGTGGGTCGACGACGTCGCGACCGCGATCGCGCGCGTGGTCGACGATGGGTCGACCACCGGCCTGACGATCGAGTGCTGCGGTCCGCGCGTCTACACGCTGCAGGAGCTGGTGGCGCTCGCCGGGGATTGGTCGGGCTCCTCGCGCCCGGTGCTGCCGCTGCCCGCCGCGCTCGGCAAGCTGCAAGCGCTGGTGATGGAGCTGCTGCCGGGCAAGACCTTGATGTCGCGCGACAACCTCGACTCGATGCGGGTGGCCAGCGTCTGCAGCGGCAAGCTGCCCGGACTCGATCGCCTCGGCGTCGAGACGACGCCGCTCGACGCGGTCGCGCCGCGCTATCTCGGCCACGTCTCCGGCGAAGCGCGACTCGAGGCATGGCGGGCCCGCGCCCGCCGCGGCTGACGGCCAGGCTCGACCCTCGCTTGCCGCCAACGGCGCAAGCGATGCGCCAGTCGCATCGCAGCAGTGCCGAAATGACATCGGCCGAGGGTGTCCCAAGCCCTAGCATCGCGATCGCTCGCAGCTGAGGGGAACGGTGCATGGATCTCTACATCGGCAACAAGAACTACTCGTCGTGGTCGCTGCGCGCCTGGCTGCTGATGAAGCAGACCGGAATCGCCTTCAGCGAGCGCCAGCTGCGCTTCGATCACTCCGAGGGTTCGCCGTTCACGACGACCCTGCTCGCTCTGGCGCCGACGGCGCGGGTGCCGCTCCTTGTCGATGACGGCTTCGCCGTGTGGGACTCGCTGGCGATCGCCGAGTACCTCGCCGAGCGTTTCCCCGACAAGCGTCTCTGGCCGCTCGACGGCAAGCAGCGGGCACGCGCCCGCAGCCTGTGCGCGGAGATGCACAGCGGCTTTCCCGCCCTCCGCTCACGCTGCCCGATGAACATCGAGGCATCGCTTCCGGAGGTCGGCACGCGGCTCGTCGCCGGGTGGCCCGACGTGACCGCCGAGCTGCGTCGCATCGATGCCATGTGGAGCGAGGCGCTCGCGGCCTCGAGCGGCCCGTTCCTGTTCGGCGCGTTCGGCATCGTCGACGCCTACTACGCGCCGATCTGCGTCCGCGCCCAGACCTACCAGCTGCCGCTGGGCATCACCGCCCAGGCCTACGCGGCGCGCATCCTGGCGCTGCCCGCGATGCACGAATGGAGCACCGCGGCGCGCGCCGAGCACGACTTCGTCGAGGAAGACGAGCCGTATCGCCAACGGCCGTAGCGCCTCGCTCGCCATCCGTGCGCAGGCGCCTGGAGAAGCGAACGACAGGTCCGGCTCACCCCCGGAGCCTTCGAACCGAGCCGGCAGCAGGCATGCTGGCCTAGACTTCTCGCGATGAAACGCTTCCTCGTCGGCGGCGCGGTTCGCGATGAATTGCTAGGCCGGCCAGTCGTCGATCGCGATTGGGTCCTGGTCGGCGCCGATGTCGAGCACCTGCGCGAGCAGGGCTACGTCGCGGTCGGCAGCGACTTTCCGGTGTTCCTGCATCCCGATACGCGCGAGGAGCATGCGCTCGCGCGCACCGAGCGCAAGACCGGCCCCGGCTATCGCGGCTTCACGTTCCACGCCGATCCCGACGTCACGCTCGAGGACGACCTGCGCCGGCGCGACCTGACGATCAACGCCATGGCGCGCGCCGAAGACGGCACGCTGGTGGACCCCTACGGCGGCCAGCGCGACCTTGCCGCCAAGGTGCTGCGCCATGTCTCGCCTGCGTTCGCCGAGGACCCGGTGCGGATCCTGCGGGTCGCGCGCTTCGCGGCGCGCTTCGCCGACTTTCGCGTCGCCGACGAGACCCTTGCCCTGATGCGCGCGATCGTCGCCAGCGGCGAGGTCGATTCGCTGGTCCCCGAGCGCGTCTGGCAGGAGGTGTCGCGCGGCCTGATGGAAGACCAGCCTTCGCGCATGTTCGAGGTGCTGCGCGACTGCGGCGCGCTGGCGCGGGTGATGCCGGAGGTCGATCGCCTGTTTGGCGTGCCCCAACCCCGCGATCATCACCCCGAGGTCGACACCGGCGTGCACCTGCTGATGGTGCTCGACATGGCGGCGCGCCTCGCCGTCTCGCTCGCCGTTCGCTATGCCTGCCTCGGCCACGATCTCGGCAAGGGAACGACACCAGCCGAGATGCTGCCGCGCCACGTGCGCCACGAAGAGCGGAGCGTCGCCCTGGTTCGCCAACTGAGCCAGCGGCTGCGCGTCGACAACGCCTGCAGCTCGCTCGCCGTACTCACCGCACGCGAGCACGGCAACGTGCACCGCAGCGGCGAGTTCGGCGCGGCGGCGATCGTTCGCCTGCTCGATCGCTGCGACGCCTGGCGCCGGCCCGATCGCTTCGCCGAGCTGCTGCTCGCGTGCGAGTGCGATGCACGCGGCCGGCTCGGCCGTGCCGACGCGCCCTACCCGCAGCGCGCGCGACTGCTCGAGGCGCTGCGTCTCGCGAACGCCGTCGACTCGACCGCAGTCGCTGCCGAAGCCGCCGCGCGCGGCCTGGCCGGACCGGCGATCGGCGCGGCGATCCTGGCTGCCCGCGCGCGTGCGGTCGAGGCGTTGCCGCCGCAGGGCGATCGATCGGATGCCGCAGCCCCGGCGCCCGCCGGCAATCCCTAGAGGCGCTGCCGGCGGTCGCCGACGGCGAAGCCGATCGGCGCGAACGCCACGTCCTTGCTGAACGCGAGCACCTTGAACAACTCGCCCATCTCGTGCTCGTAGACGAGGCGGGTCGCGTCGACGCGCTCGCGCACGTCGGCCTCAGCCAGCAGCTCGCCCAGGCCGCAGTTGAGGAGAAAGCGCGCCTGCGACGTGTACCCGGCGACGTCGAGCCCTGCGTCCTGGCCGGTGACGGCGAGGGCGGTGAAATCCAGATGGCTGGTGATGTCCTTGAGGCCGACGTCGACCAGCGGATCGGTGTCGGCGCGATGCGCGCGATGGCACATCAGCGTGCCGTCCGCGCGCTGCGGGTGGTAGTACTCGGCCTCGGGAAAGCCGTAGTCGATCAGGAAGATCGCGCCGCGCGCCAAGCGATCGGCGAGCGTGGCGATGAAGGCGCGCGCATGCTCGTGCAGCTCGGTCGTGCTGCCTGCCGGCAACGGCGTCGCGACCGGCGGCCGCTTGTCGCTCTCGCGATCGCTCCATGCAAAGCCAGCGCCGCCTTGGCCACGAACGACGCCGCGCTCGCGCCAGGCGACGCCGTCGAAGTGGATCAGCTCGACCGGCATCGCATCGAGCACCTCGTTGCCGACGACGATGCCGCGCAAGCTCGCCGGCAGCTCGTCGAGCCAACGCACGCGATCGGCGAAGGCGCTCGTGGCCGAGCGCTGACGCTCGCGCAGCGGCGCCGACAGCTCGACGATCGAATAGCGGCGCACGCGCTCGCCGAGCGCGCCGAGCAACTGCGCCGCGAGCGCGCCCGAGCCGGCGCCGAATTCCCAGATTTCGTCCGAGCCGCTCGCGTCGAGCGCCTGCGCGAGCTGGCGCGCGAGTGCCCGACCGAACAGCGGCGACAGCTCGGGCGCAGTGACGAAATCGCTGCCGCCCGAAGGCATTCTTCCGACGATCGTCCGGCCGCTCGCGTAGTAGCCGAGGCCGGGGGCGTAGAGCGCGAGCGCCATGAAGCGGCTGAACGGAATCCAGCCGCCGGCACGGTCGATCGCCACGCCGACGAGTCGCGCCAGGGCCGCCGATACACTGCTGTCGTCCAAGCCCTCGTGCACCAGCACATTGTAGGAATCGTGGCCACGCCCACTGCCCAGACCGTCGCCGTGGCGGCGCCGCGCCGAAAGCTGCCGGTCGAGATCGCCAAGCTCGGCAAGCGGCTGCACCGCCAGGTCGGACGCGCGATCGCCGACTTCGCCATGATCGAGAACGGCGACCGGGTGATGGTCTGTGTCTCCGGCGGCAAGGACAGCTATGCCCTGCTCGACATCCTGATCGAGCTGCGCGCGCGGGCGCCGATCGAGTTCTCGCTCGTCGCCGTCAACCTCGACCAGAAGCAGCCGGGCTTTCCGGCCCACGTCCTGCCCGAGTACCTGGCCGCACTCGGCGTCGACTTTCGCATCGTCGAGCAGGACACCTACTCGGTCGTCAAGCGCCTCGTCCCCGAGGGCAAGACGATGTGCAGCCTGTGCTCGCGCCTGCGCCGTGGCGCCCTCTACCGCGTTGCCAGCGAGCTCGGCGCAACCAAGATCGCGCTCGGCCATCACCGCGACGACATGGTCCAGACGCTGTTCATGAACATGTTCTTCGGCGGTCGTCTGAAGGGGATGCCGCCCAAGCTCGTCAGCGACGACGGTCGACACGTCGTCATCCGGCCGCTCGCCTACGTTGCCGAGGCCGACCTCGAGCGCTGGGCGGTCGAGCGCGCCTTCCCGATCATTCCGTGCAACCTGTGCGGCAGCCAGCAGAACCTGCAGCGGGTCCGCATCGGCGCGATGTTGCGCGACTGGGAGCGCGACGACCCGGGTCGGATCGACCGCATCTTCGACGCGATGGCACGCGTCGTGCCGTCGCATCTCATGGACCGGAACCTGTTCGGCTTCGCCGGGCTCCAACCGACTGGCATCGCCAATGCGGCGGGCGATCGCGCCTTCGACGGCGACGACGTGGTGCTGCCGGAGGGACTCCGATGAGAACGATCGCGATCCTCGTCTCGACCGCCGCGCTGGCCGGCTGCGCATCGCTCAGCGCGGTCGACGCCGACGTCTCGAGCTTCAGTCGCTGGCCGACGGGCCGGGCACCGTCGACCTACGCCTTCGAGCGGCTGCCGTCGCAGCAGGCGCAGCCGCAGCAGGCGCAGATGCTCGAGGACGCGGCACGCCGGGCGATCGAGGAGGCGGGCTTCGTCCCGGTGCTCGAGGGGAGCACCGCCGATGTCACGATGCAACTCGGCGCGCGCATCACCGAAACCGACAGCTCGCCTTTCAACGATCCGTTCTGGTACGGCGGCTACGGCCCGTGGGCCCGGCCGTTCGGCTACGCCGCCTACGGACGCGGCTACTGGCGTCGCGGCTACTGGGGACCGGGTGCGTGGGCGCCGTACACCTGGGGCTGGGGACCGTATTCCGACTTCCCCTACTACCAGCGCGAGGTCGCCCTGCTGATCCGCGACAAGCGCTCGGGCGATCCGCTCTACGAAGCGCGTGCCGTGAGCGAGGGGAATTCGGCCGGCACTCCGGGCGTGCTGCCGGCGATGTTCGCCGCCGCGCTCAAGGACTTCCCGAGCGGCAGCGCCGCCAATCCACACCGCGTGACGATTCCGACGACGCCGGCGCCGTGAGCAGTGCGCTTCAGCTCGCCGCCTCGGCGATCAGCGCCCGCAGGTCGCCTTCATAGCCCTTGAGCTTCTGCGCAGCGGCCCGCCTCTGAGCGGTGCTGGTCGAGTTGTGCAACGCGCTCGCGAAAGCGCACTCGTACGACAGCACGCGTTCGGCATGATGGCGAAAGGCCTCGTTCGGCGAGCGATCGATGCTGCGAAACAAGGCGCGCACCTGGGCCACCGCCTCGTCCCGGCCCAGGTTGCCGCTGCTCAGGCGACGCGCCAGCGCGACGGCGTCGTGCTGGCGCCGCAGCCGCTCGCCGTACAGCATGTCCGAGTCCTGCGGCGAGCCGGCGACCGATCGCACCACCATCTCGCGCTGGGCATCGTCGAGATCGCCGTACAGCATCTCGGCGAGGCCGCCGATGCGCTTGACCATCGCCTTGCGGCGCTTCTCGGGATCGCGCTGCAGATGGTCGCCGCGCCAGTCGGCATTCTTCTCGGCGATGTGCTTTTCCATGTGCACGACCTGCGCCGCCGTCAAGCTCTGGCCGATCTCGGCCACCGCCGGCGCGACCTGCTGAGCGACGGTGTCGGCACGCCGGCGCAAGTCGCCGAACCAGGCGCAGACCCGCTCCGGCGTGGTGTCGCTCTGCAGCTCGAGCTCGGCGCGGGCGAGCTGGTCGACGTAGTCGGGCAGCTGCGTGCGGCGGTGCCAGGCCATCGCATCGTCGAGCGCCGTTCGCACACGCGGCGACTGCACTTCGTCGAAATCGAAGTAGCCGTCGAGCAGGCGAAAGACGATCGGCGTCGCCTGTCCGTAGGCGACCTTCACCAGGCTGCAGCCGACGAGAACCACGACCAGCACCAGCGCGAGCGCCGCGATAATCGGCGACCGGGCACGGCCCCGGGGCAACGCGGATGACAGCATGGGGTTGAACGTCGTGGTGATGGCGGCGGGACAGGGGACGAGGATGCGCTCGGCGCTGCCGAAAGTGCTCCACACCCTCGGCGGTCGCCATTTATTGCAACACGTTCTCGCTGCCGCCGCCGGACTGGGGTCGGCACGCGTCATCGTCGTCACCGGCCACGGCGCCGCCGAGGTCGAGCGCCGGACGAGCGCACCGCCCGGACTCTCGTTCGTCCGCCAGGAGCCGCAGCTCGGCACCGGCCACGCGTTGCAGCAGGCCGTGCCGCTGCTCGACGACGACGGCACCACGCTGGTCCTCAACGGCGACGTGCCGCTGATCGAGACCGGGACCCTCGAGCGCCTGGTCGCCGCCGCCGGGCCGGACCGGCTCGCCCTGCTGACGATCGCCCTGGCCGACGCCCACGGCTACGGCCGGATCGTGCGCGGTGGCGATGGCGCGGTGCGGGCGATCGTCGAGGAGAAGGACGCGACGGTCGAGCAGCGCGCGATTCGCGAGATCTACACCGGCGTGATGGCGGCGCCGACGCGTCGCCTCAAGGCCTGGCTGGCGGCGCTGCGCAACGACAACGCCGCGGGCGAGTACTACCTGACCGACGTCGTTGCCGCCGCGGTGCGCGAAGGCGTCGCGGTGACCGGGATCGCCGCGGGCAACGAGACCGAAGTGCTCGGCGTCAACAGCCCGACGCAGCTCGCCGACCTCGAGCGGCGCTATCAGCGCGCCGCCGCGCAACGCCTGATGGCGGCAGGGGTTCGCCTCGCCGATCCGGCTCGCTTCGATCAGCGCGGTGAGCTCGCCTGCGGCCGCGACGTCGAGATCGATGTCGGCTGCATCTTCGAGGGTCGGGTCGAGCTCGGCGACGGCGTTCGCGTCGGCGCCTACTGCATGCTGAAGAACGCGAGCGTCGCGGCCGGCGCGACGATCCGTCCCTACACCCACATCGACGGCGAGGCGCTCGGGGCGACCGTGGGCGCCGGCGCCATCGTCGGCCCGTTCAGCCGCCTGCGCGGCGGCGCAACGCTCGGTGCCGACGTTCACATCGGCAACTTCGTCGAGATCAAGGCATCGACGCTGGGCACGGGCGCGAAGGCGAATCACCTCGCCTACATCGGCGACACCGACGTCGGCGAGCGCGTCAACTACGGTGCCGGCAGCATCACCGCCAACTACGACGGCGCGAACAAGCATCGCACGACGATCGGTGCCGACGCCCACATCGGCAGCAACGTGGTGCTGGTCGCACCGGTCGTGATCGGCGCCGGCGCGACGATCGGCGGCGGCTCGACCATCGCCAAGGACGCGCCCGCCGGCCAGCTCACGGTGGCGCGCGCACGACAGGCGAGCCTGCCCGGCTGGAAGCGTCCGACCAAGAAGCGCTGATCCGGACGAGGCGCCGGCGCGGCCCTCGCGCTGGCATCACCCGGCCGCCGGAGCGACTTGCGCGACCGCGAGGCAGAGGTCGGCCCACGCCTTGGCCTTTTCGTCGCCGTGGCGAAGCAGGAACGCAAGCGAGAACGTGACGATGACCGGCACGCCGGCGCGCTCTTGGCAGCGGCCGCGCCAATGGCCGATCGGCGCATCGCTGCCGAGAACAGCGGCCGCGGCGGCACGGCCCAGGGCGAGGACGCAGCGCGGCGCGACGCTCATGATCGCGGCCGCAATCTCGTCTTGGTCGTTCGCCAGCGCAGGCGGCGCGGCGACGGCGAGGAACGTCGCGCGCCGCTCGCGCATCGGCGCCGAGCGCGTGATGCCGATCGCGCGCAGCATGTTGTCGAGCAGTTGCTCCTGCTGCGCGTCGGCGCTGTCGAAGGGCTCGCCGACGACCAGCCAGTCGGCGGGCGCGAGCTTCGCTGCGGTCACCGGCGCGCTCGTCGCGCGTGCCGGCGCCGGCATTGCCGCTGCGACTGCCGCTGGTGCACCTGCGGCAGCGGCGGGCGCGCTCGCGCGGGGCGCATCGCCGCCCTCGATCACCGCAGGAGCGGCGGTCGCCGTGTCATCGCGCGACCAGAGGTGCACCCCCATCTCGCGCAGCATCGCGCGCTGACGCTCAGTCCAGCGCATCGAGAACTCGCGCGTCGGCAACTTCCAGGCTCATCACGATCGCGTCCTCGCGCCGGCCAGCGGGCGCGGGATAGTAGTCCTTGCGTCGGCCGACCGGAGCAAAGCCGAGGCGCCGGTAGGTCTCGCGCGCGTCGTGATTGCTTTCACGCACTTCGAGCCACAACCTTCCCGCCTGGCGCAGCCGACACAGCTGCACCAGCTCGGCAAGCAAGCGGCGCGCGTGGCCGCGGCGACGGGCGCTCGGCGCGATCGTGATGTTGAGCAGGTGCATCTCCTCGACGCCAGCCATCGCGACGCAATAGCCGATCAGGTCGCCGTCGACGTGATTCAGCGTCCAGGCGGCGTAGCCGGCGACGAGCGAGTCGACGAAATTGCCGCGCGTCCACGGAAACGGATAGACCTCGGCCTCGAGCGCGAGCACGCCGTCGAGCGAGCCGATGGTCATCGGCCGAAGCACGGAGGCGCGATGGTCGATGAGGGCACTCATCGTTGCGGCTGCGCCGCGCCTCGCGCTTCGCTTGACAGGATCGCTCCGTCCCCACTTCGGTCCCTTTCCTCCGAGAGGGAGGGGCGGACCCCGCTGGGGTCCTTTTTGGTTCGGGCCGCTTCGCGTTCGGCGGTGGTCTGGGCGACGTGGTCGCGGACGTAGAGCGGCAGCGCGAGCGCGGGGTCGACGGCGGCGCCGTCGGCCCACGCTTGCGCGGCCAGGCGCAGCATGGGGATGGCACTCGGCGTTGCCTGGGGCATGAGCGCGGCGCCTGCAGTCGCGAGCCGGCCGGCGAAGACCGTGATTGCGTTGCCGGCGATCGCTGCGGGCGGATCGGCAAGCCAGCGCTCGGCGAGCGCTTCGCAGTCGGTGAGGAAGGGGTCGACTCGGGTCGACCACCGTCCATCGAGGTGCTCGTACTCGGCGGCGTAGATCTGGTCCATGCGCGCGTCGATCAGCGCCCAGACGCGGCGTGGCGCGAGGCCGGCCGCGCGTGCGTCCTCGGCGACGGCAAGCAGGCTGTCGATCGGCAGCACTGGCTTGCGCGCGCCGAAGGCGAGTCCTTGCGCCACCGAGCACGCGGTGCGCAGGCCCGTGAATGCGCCAGGGCCGCGACCGAAGGCGATCGCGTCGACGTCGGCGAGCGCGATTCCGGTACCGTCGAGCAGGCCGAAGATCGCCCCCAGCAGCGTCGCCGACGCCTTGGCCCCGCCTTCGCCGTCGTGCGAATAGAGTCGCTCGCGATGCCGAAGCGCCACCGTCATGCGCTCGGTCGCGGTGTCGAATGCGATCAGCGTCGCCATCTTGCGGGTCGCCCTACCGCGTCGTTGGAAAAGGTCACGCGGCCAGTTTAGCGGCGCGTCGCGAGCCGCGATGCGCGTGCGATCATGACGCCATGCGATCGCGACCGAGGGGGTCTGCCGGAGCACGCGGAGGCGTGCCGGCATGGCGCCGGCTGCTCGCCTGCGGCTGCGTCGTGGCGCTCCTCCCCGCCGCTGCCGTCGCAGCGCCGCCGAGCAAGGCGACCGTCCCCGGTAGCGCGATCCCGCGCCGCGCGGCAACCGATTCGCCGACCCTGCCGCGCAGCGTCGAAGCGGCTCTGGCGCGCGCCGGGATTTCGCACGAGGCGATGGTCGCGTGGGTCCAGGAGGTCGACGCGCCGCGGCCGCGCCTCGCCTGGCAGGCCGACAAGGCGGTCAATCCGGCCTCGCTGATGAAGCTGGTGACGACCTTCGCCGGGCTCGAGCTGCTCGGCCCGGCGTTCAGCTGGTCGACGCCGGTCTGGCTCCAGGGCTCGGTCAGCAACGGCGTTCTCGCCGGCGACCTGGTCATCAAGGGCAACGGCGACCCCAAGCTCGTTCTCGAGCGCATGTGGCTGCTGCTGCGGCGCGTCCAGCAGGCAGGCGTGCGCGAGATCCGCGGCGACATCGTGATGGACCGCAGCGCGTTCCTCCCGGGCGAGCTCAACCCCGCCGATTTCGACGGCGAGCCGCTGCGTCCCTACAACGCGGGCGCCGATGCGCTGCTGCTCAACTATCGCGCGGTACTGCTCACCTTCACGCCCGAGCCCGGTCGTGGGGTCGCGACGATCGCGGTCGATCCTCCCCTCGCCGGGGTTCGCATCGACGCGAGCGTGCCGCTCACCTCGGGGCCGTGCGACGACTGGCGCGGCGCGCTCAAGGCGGAGTTCGCGGATCCGACCAAGATGCACCTCGCCGGCGCGTTCCAGGTCGCGTGTGGTGAAAAGATCTGGCCGATCGCGTATGCCGATCCGAAGAGCTACAACGAGCGTGCCCTCGCCGGCCTCTGGGCCGAGCTCGGCGGCAAGCTCGGCGGCGTCGTTCGCGACGGCGCTGCGCCGGCGCTGACGCCGAGCTTCGAGCTGCGCTCGCCGAGCCTGGCCGAGGTCGTTCGCGAGATCAACAAGCTCAGCAACAACGTCATGGCGCAGCAGCTCTTCCTGACGCTCGGCGCGACCCAGCGCAGCGCCGGAACGCCCGAGGCGGCGCGCGAGGTCGTCGCGCAATGGCTGCGCGCCAAGGTCGGTGCCGCGGCAGCCGGCGCGGTGATCGTCAACGGCTCCGGCCTCTCGCGTGAGTCGCGCCTGAGCGCCGGCCTGCTCGGCCGCCTGCTCGCTGCTGCGTGGTCGAGCCCGGTGATGCCCGAGCTGATGAGCTCGCTGCCTGTCGCCGGCGTCGATGGCACCCTGCGCCGGTCCAAGGGCACGCCCGGTCGCGCCCATCTGAAGACCGGGTCGCTGCGCGATGTCGTCGGTGTCGCCGGCTACGTGCTGGCCGACTCGGGCCGGCGCTATGTCGTCGTTGCCATCGTCAACCACGCCAACGCCAATGCCGCGCGACCCGCGCTCGATGCAGTCGCCGAATGGGCGGCGAGCGACGCGCCGGCGCTCTCGCCGGGGGCGTCTCCCGAACCGCCCTGAGCGCGGCGCGCAGCGCCGCGCTCTAGGTGAGCTCAGAAGGAGTTGTTCTGCGCCCGCGTGACTGCCGCGCTGCCGAAGACGAGCTGGCCGGACGCGCTCAGGTGACGATCGTCGGCCCAGAAGTAGGCGGCGCTGCCGTTGGGCACGAACGTCTGCGCGGTGCAATCGAGGCTCGACGGCGGAGTCAGTTTCGACTGGGCGAGGTCGCAGACCGCGTCGGTCGTGTTGGTGATGCCGTCGAGCCCCGGATTGGCGACGACGGTGTCGACGATCTCGTCGAGCAGGATCAGGCCGATGCGGCGGCCGTCGTTGTACATCGTGTTGCGCAGGGCGGCGTTGAACCTTTGCGACAGGCGGGTCAGGAGCGCGGCACGGTCGGTGTCGGCGTGGGCTGCTTTTTCGGCGTAGGCGAACGGCGTGAAGCCCATGTCGGGAATGGTCGCAATCAGCACCTTGGCGCCGCCGTCGGCGAGCCGGTTGAGCTGTCGGGCGACTTCCGCGCCCGCGAGCCTGATGTTGTCGGTGATCTCGACCTCGCTCAGCGTCGGGTACAGCGAATACTGGACGACGATGTCGTTCACGCCGACCAGGATGGTCGCCATGTCGCCGGCGCCGAGCGGCGAATCGGCCTGCTGGGCGTCGATTTGCCCGGCGAGGTCGAAGGCGCGCGCACCGCGGGTCGCGCGGATCCGGCTCGTCGGCGCAGTCACCGCGGTCGAGCCCGGATTGCACTCCGGAAAGACCAGGCCGTAGCTCGCGGCGACGCTCTGGTTCCAGATCGCGTTGAGCGTACAGACGAGCGTCTGGTCGGTGGCAGAGACCGTCGCGTTGACCGTGAACTTGGCGCCGTTGCTGTCGTTGTTGAGGTCGATGATCATGTTCGACTCGTCGCCGAACGAGACGATGCGACTCGGAATGAACAACGTCTTCGAGGTGCTGCCGCCGCACGAGCCGGCGGCGAGAGCGGCACACATCGCCATGCCGACGAGCACTCGTCGACCTCCATCACTCAACTTCACTGTCATTCAAAGGCTCCAGGATTTCGGATAGCGCCGGTCAAGAGGCCGCAGCGCGACTGAGCCGATCACGAACGCCGTCCCACTCGGGACCCGGCGGCGGCTCTTCGACCCAGATCAGATGCACGCCCTCGCGGTCGAGTTCGCGCAGGATCGAAAACAATTCATGGGCGGCTTGCTCGGGCTTGGCCGGCATGCGCCGATGCACGACGCCGGGGGCAACCCCGGAGGGCACGGACCGGGAATATACCGCCAGCTTCAACGGCTCGGCGCCGAGCACCTTCAGCGCCGTGCGCAGCATCTCGGTCGGCATCAACCGCACCTTCGCGCTCGGGGCGTAGTGCGCGACGAGCGTGCCGGGCGCGCGCGGCGACGAGGCGTCCGGCGCGAGCAGCGGCTGGCCCGCCGCTGCCTCGATCCGCTCGCGGCTGAGCACGCCTGGACGCAGCAGCACGGGTCGGCCGCTGGCGCAATCGACGATCGCCGACTCGATGCCGATGCGGGTCGCACCGGCGTCGAGCACCACGAGCGCGGAGCCGAATTCGTCGACGACGTGCGCCGCGGTCGTCGGGCTGACGCGGCCGAAGCGGTTGGCGCTCGGCGCGGCGATGCCGGCAACACCGGCGGCGCCGGCCTTCACCAGCAGGGCGTGGGCGACCGGATGCGCCGGGCAGCGCAGGCCGATCGTCGCCTGGCCGGCAGCAGCGGCGCTCGCCATGCCTGGAGCGCGGCCGACGATCACCGTCAGCGGCCCGGGCCAGAAGGCATCGACGAGCCGCTCGGCGACCGCCGGCATGGTGGCGATGAACGGCTCGGCGCGGGCACGATCGGCGACGTGGACGATCAGCGGATGCGCCGGCGGCCGACCCTTCAGCGCAAAGATTCGCGCCACGGCGCTGTCATGGTCGGCGCGGGCGCCGAGGCCGTAGACCGTCTCGGTCGGAAACGCGACCAGCTCGCCCGAAGCGATTAGTCCGGCGGCGCGATCGATCGCCGCAGCGTCGAGGCCCTCGAGTACCACGGGTCAGCCTTCGCCAGGCGCGTCGCGCCAAGGCAGGCCGAGACGGCGGGCCGACTCGCGGGCAAGTGCCTCGGCCGCAGCGGCGCTGGCCGCGGTCAGCGTGAGGTGACCCATCTTTCGCCCGGCACGCGGTTCGCGCTTGCCGTAGAGATGCAGGTGCGCGCCCGCGAGCGCGAGCACCGCCGGCCAGTCGGGCTCGGCGCGGGTGCCGTCGCGCTGCCAGAGATCACCGAGCAGGTTCAGCATCACCGCCGGCGAGTGCAGGCGCGGCGCGACCAGCGGCGCGCCGGCGAGCGTGCGCACCTGAAGCGCGAACTGCGACAGGTCGCAGGCGTCGATGCTGTAGTGACCCGAGTTGTGCGGCCGCGGCGCGATCTCGTTGGCGACGAGCGCGCCGTCGGCAAGGACGAAGAACTCGACGCACAGGACGCCGACGTAGTCGAGCGCCAGCGCCAGCCGCTCGGCGCACGCGATCGCCTCGCGCTGCACGGCCGGCGTGATCGCGGCGCGCGCCGGGACGCGTGTCACGGCCAGGATGCCGGCCTCGTGAACGTTGTCCTGAACCGGCAGATGCACGACCTGCCCGTCACGGCCGCGCGCGACGACGACGCTGATCTCGGCCGCCAGCGGCAGGCGCTTCTCCAGCACGCAGGCGACGCGGCCGAGCGTCGACCAGGCCGCGTCGAGCGCCGCGCGATCGGCCACCGACGCCTGGCCCTTGCCGTCGTAGCCGAGACGCGCCGTCTTCAGGATCGCCGGGAAGAGAGAGCCGTCGACCGCCGCGACGTCGGCCGCGGTCGTGATCAGGCGGTGCGGCGCGCAGGCGATCCCGCCTCGGGCAAAGGCGGCCTTTTCGGCCGCACGGTCCTGGCACACCGCGACCGCTGCGGCCGCCGGCGCGACCGGCCGCCGCAGCGCCAGCTGCTCGAGCGCGGCAGCAGGAACGTTCTCGAACTCGGTCGTGATCGCGTCGCAAGAAGTCGCGAGGCGATCGAGGCCGGAGGGGTCGAGGTAGTCGCTGCGGATGTGCTCGTGGGCGACGAGGCCGGCCGGGCTGTCGGGGTCGGCGTCGAGCACGACCGTGCGATAGCCGAGCGTCTGGGCCGCCTGGACGAACATCCGGCCGAGCTGGCCGCCGCCGACGACGCCTAGGGTCGCGCCCGCAGCGAGGTACGCCCGCTCGCCGGCGCTGGCGCGCGGCCCGGCCGAGCCGAGCGTCACTTCAGCTCGGCCGTCATCGCCCGCGCTGCATCGCTCTGGCGCAGCCGATACGCCTCGAGCTTGGCGCGCAGGGCGGCGTCGCCCGCGGCGAGCATTGCGACCGCGAACAGCGCGGCGTTCGCCGCGCCGGCGCTGCCGATCGCGAAGGTCGCAACCGGGATGCCGCGCGGCATCTGCACGATCGAATAAAGCGAGTCGAGGCCCTTCAGGGCGCGACTCTCGACCGGAACACCGAGCACCGGCACGGTCGTCTTCGCGGCCAGCATGCCGGGCAGGTGCGCGGCGCCGCCGGCGCCGGCGATGATCGCCCTCAAGCCGCGCCCGGCGGCGGCTTCGGCGTAGGCGAACATCTCGTCCGGCATGCGATGCGCCGAGACGACTCGCGCTTCGTGGGCGATGCCGAACTCGGCGAGAATCGCGGTGGCAGCGCGCAGGGTTTCCCAGTCGCTGCTGGAGCCCATGACCACGCCGATCACCGCTGGGGCGCTGCTCAAGGCGGTCGCTTTCGAAGTGGCGGATGAAGAGGCTTGAATTGTAGGCGGCCGGGCTTCACCTTCCTCGATCGGCCGCCCCCACGGTGCCTGTTTTCCTTTTGCCCGACGACCATGCAAGACATCACGCACCAGAACCTCGAAGCCGACCTCGTCAACGCCTCGCTCGAGCGGCCCGTGCTGCTCGACATCTGGGCGCCGTGGTGCGGCCCGTGCAAGACGCTCGGGCCGACGCTCGAAAAACTCGAGACCGACTACGCCGGCCGCTTCAAGCTGGTCAAGCTCAATGCCGACGAAGAGCCCGAGATCGCGCAGCAGCTGTCGCAGATGTTCGGCGTTCGCAGCATCCCGTTCTGCGTCCTGTTCAAGGGCGGCCAGCCGGTCGACGGCTTCGTCGGCGCACTGCCCGAAGCCGAGGTGATGAAGTTCCTCGACAAGCATGTCGCGAGCGCCGAGGAGCAGGCCGCCGAGGAGGAGGTGCAGGCGGCCGAAGAGCTGATCGCCGAAGGCGACACCGACACCGCGATCGACAAGCTGCACGCCGCGCTCGCCACCAACCCCGCCAACGACACGGCACGCTACGACTACCTGCGCGCGCTGCTCAACGCCGGACGCGTCGCCGAGGCGCGTGCCGCGTTCGACCCGGTCGCGACCAGTCCGGTGCTCGACCCGCGCCTGGCCGCCGCCGGCCACTGGATCGCAGCGCTCGAAGCGGCGCCGAAGGCGCGCCCGCGCGACACGTTGCAGGCGGCGATCGCCGCCAACAAGCGCGACTTCCCATCACGCTTCGAGCTCGCCCAGTCGCACTTCGCCGCTGGCGAGTACACCCAGGCGATGGACGAGCTGCTCGAGATCATCATGCGCGACAAGGCCTGGAACGACGAGCTCGCGCGCAAGAACTACGTCGCGATCCTGCAGCTCATGACGAAGGCGCCGGTCGCGCCCAAGGCCGCCGAGGCGCCGAAGAAGGGCACGCTCGAGATCGCCGGCAAGGCGCTCGCCGCGCCGAGCGATCCGGTCGTCGACGCCTATCGGCGCAAGCTCAGCATGGCCCTGTTCTAGGACGCACCCCGGCGCGCACGCTCCACTCGCGCTAATACGCGCGGCTCACGCCCCGAGCTGCGTCGCGACCGACCGGTACGCCGCCGCGGTTTCGGCGATCACCGTGGCGGGCAACGACGGCGCCGGCTGCTTCTTGTTCCAGGGCTTGCCGGCCACCGATGCGCCTTCGAGCCAGTCGCGCACCGACTGCTTGTCGAAGCTCGGCGGATTGCGGCCGGGGGCGTACTTGTCGGCCGGCCAGAAGCGCGACGAGTCGGGCGTCAGCACCTCGTCCATCAACGTCAGCGTGTCGGCGTCGTCGAGGCCGAACTCGAACTTGGTGTCGGCGATGATGATGCCGCGCCCGAGCGCGTACTCGGCCGCCTCGCGATAGAGGCGGATCGCCGTGTCGCGAACGCGCGCGGCGAGGTCGGCGCCGATGATGTCGCTCATCCTGGCGAAGTCGATGTTCTCGTCGTGCTCGCCCATCTCGGCCTTGGTGGCGGGCGTGAAGATCGGCGCCGGCAGCCGCGATGCGTTCTGCAGCCCCGGCGGCAACATCACGCCGCAGACCGCGCCGGTCGTCTGGTATTCCTTCCAGCCGCTGCCGGCGAGATAGCCGCGAACGACGGCCTCGACCGGCAGCGGCCGCAGCCTGCGCACGAGCATCGAGCGGCCGCGCACCTGATCGCGCTCGTCGTCGGCGACGACGCTCGCCGGGTCGGCGCCGGTGAGGTGGTTCGGCACGATGTGGCCGAGCCGGGCGAACCAGAAGAGGGCCATCTTCGTCAGCACGCGGCCCTTGCCCGGAATCGGCTCGCCCATCACGACGTCGAACGCCGACAGGCGATCGCTCGCGACCATCAGCAGCCGATCGCTGCCGACGGCGTAGTTGTCGCGCACCTTGCCGCGCGCCAGCAGCGGCAGCGAATGGAGCTTGCTTTCGAAGAGCGGCGTCTCCGCCGCCTCGTCGTTGGCGGAAGGCGCCATCGAAGGGCCTCGGCGGCGAGCCGTCAGACGACCGTCTGCGCCAGCTCGCCCTGCGCGTAGCGCTTGGCGACGGTCGAGAGCGGCTGGGCGTTGATCTTCGCCGCCTGGCCTTCGCAGCCGAACTGGACATAGCGCAGGCGGCAGATCTTCTTCGCCGCCTCACGCGCTGGCTTGAGATAGTCGCGCGGGTCGAACTTTTCGGGATTCTCGGCCAGGTACCTGCGGATCGCGCCGGTCATCGCCAGACGGATGTCGGTGTCGATGTTGATCTTGCGCACGCCGTGCTTGATCGCTTCCTGGATCTCCTCGACCGGTACGCCGTAGGTCTCTTTCATCGCGCCGCCGTACTCTCGGATCTCGGCGAGCAGCTCCTGCGGCACGCTCGACGAGCCGTGCATCACCAGGTGCGTGTTCGGGATCCGGCGATGGATCTCCTTGATCCGGTCGATCGCGAGGATGTCGCCGGTGGGCTTCCGGGTGAACTTGTACGCGCCGTGGCTGGTGCCGATGGCGATCGCGAGCGCGTCGAGCTGGGTCTTCTTGACGAAGTCGGCGGCCTGCTCCGGGTCGGTGAGGAGCTGCTCGCGCGTCATCGTCGCCTCGGTGCCGTGGCCGTCCTCCTTGTCGCCGCGCATCGTCTCGAGCGAGCCGAGGCAGCCGAGCTCGCCCTCGACCGTGACACCCCGCGCATGCGCCATGTCGACCACCTTCTTGGTGACGTCGACGTTGTAGTCGTAGCTGGCGATCGACTTGCCGTCGGCCTCGAGCGAGCCGTCCATCATCACCGACGAGAAGCCGAGCTCGATCGCGCTGCGGCAGACGTCGGGACTCTGGCCGTGGTCCTGGTGCATCACCAGCGGCACCTTCGGCCATGACTCGATCGCAGCCTCGATCAGGTGCTTGATGAAAGGCTCGCCGGCGTACTTGCGCGCGCCGGCGCTCGCCTGGAGGATGACCGGCGCACCGACCTCGTCGGCGGCAGTCATGACGGCCTGCACCTGCTCGAGGTTGTTGACGTTGAAAGCCGGGATGCCGTAGCCGTTCTCGGCGGCGTGATCGAGCAGCTGGCGCATGGAGACGAGTGGCATGGCGGAACCTCTTCGAGATCGGGCGCCGCAAAGCGGCGAAACGAGCACTTTACAAGACGCGCCTGCACGAGGCGCTCGCGCGGTCACTCGCGGAACGGCCCGGCCCGGCCGGCCGAGCCGGCTCGCCGACCATCGCTCTCGCCCCGGAAACCGGCCTGCGCAGGGGCGGGACATGCCCTTTGGGCCACTGCCGCGACGCCCTTCGCGCAGCGATGATGGCAACCTTTGTCGGCCTGTTCGGCACTTCCTGGAGTTGCCCGTGACTCGTTACTCGAACGCATTGGTCCTCGCGCAGCTGCTCGCTGCCTTCTCGCTGTTCTCGGCGCCGGTTGCGGCGCAGGCCCCGAACCCCCCGGCGGCCGCATCGCCGTTGCCCGCGGATCCGTGGCCGCGCGACATCAGCATCGCCGGCGCCGCGGTGCTGGTCTACCAGCCGCAGGTCAACAGCTGGAACGGCAACCAGCTGGATTTCCGCGTTGCGATGGCGATCAAGCCGACGGGCGCGACGTCCGAGACCTTCGGCTCGGCCTTCGTCACCGCGCGCACGCAGGTCGACAAGGTGGCACGCACGGTCGTCTTCGAGAACCTGAACATCACCAAGAGCGACTTCCCGACCCTGCCCGACCACGGCAGCAGCTACACCGCGGCGCTGCAGGCGAGCATGGCCAAGAACATGCGCTCGATCTCGCTCGACCGCCTCGAAGCCTCGCTCACCGCCGATGGCATCAAGCCGCCGGCGATCGCGCTGAAGAACGAAGCACCGACGGTCATCGTCAGCTATTCGCCGGCGATCCTGGTGCCGATCGACGGCGCGCCGGTGTGGAAGCCGCTGCCCGAGAACAGCCGCTTCCAGCGCGTCATCAA
>Ga0207691_10001765_pt1 | contig 21303 bp, 19 predicted proteins | sample KBSM13metaG_FD_184327 | JGI IMG/M metagenome (GOLD analysis project Ga0207691, IMG submission 184327) | Miscanthus rhizosphere microbial communities from Kellogg Biological Station, Michigan, USA - KBS M1-3 metaG (SPAdes) (version 2) | ecosystem: Host-associated > Plants > Roots > Rhizosphere >... | reverse complement strand
ACGAGCCACCGAAAACGCTATCTTTCACAAACTCTCGCCACAAGCTGCGCTCGATGATGCCAACCAAACCGTGCAGCGCCAGCTCGACCGAGCCCTTCGTCCCCCGCGCGGCTCGATTGTGCCTTGGAAATATTTCATTGCCGTTTACCTAGCGCTTTTGGTGCTGGCCGCGGCTCATGTTTACTATTGGGAAACCAGACCTGGGCGCAGCGGGTCCGCGAGCCTTGAAGGCACGCGCAGCCGTTACTTTCGCTCACAATGGCGCGGCGGCTGGCTCTGTGCTTCTCCGTGGATCATTGGCTTCATTGCGCTCACGGGCGGACCGATTCTCTTTTCAATTATCATCAGCTTTTGCGATTACGACATTCTTAATCCGGCCCGCTTCGTGGGGCTGGCGAATTATCACTGGATGTTTACGGGTGACCGGCTCTTCTGGAAATCGGTCGGCAATACCGCTTACATGATCATTGGAATTCCGTTAGGCATGGCGCTCAGCCTCGGAATCGCGCTCCTCCTCAATCTCGAGATCCGCGGCGTCGCCGTCTGGCGCACCTTTTTTTATCTGCCGTCGATCGTCCCGGCGGTTGCCTCGAGCATTCTCTGGCTGTGGATTTTCAATCCGAACGCTGGATTACTTAATGCTTTCCTGGCCAGCGTCGGAATCCACGGGCCTAACTGGTTACAAGACGAAAGCACCAGCAAGCCCGCGCTTATCCTGATGGGATTGTGGGCCGCGGGCGGGGGCATGATCATCTGGCTGGCCGGGTTAAAAGGAATCAGCGACACTTACTACGAAGCCGCCGCTCTCGACGGCGCCAATGCGTGGCAGCAGTTCCGCCATATCACTCTGCCACTTCTTTCCCCTTACATTTTCTTCAATCTCATCATGGGGTTGATCGGGACCCTGCAAATCTTCACCCAGGCGTTTATCATGACTCAGGGCGGCCCGATCGATTCGACGCTGTTCTACGCTTACCACCTCTTCAACAGCGCCTTTCGCTTTCTCCAGATGGGCTATGCCTCGGCGCTGGGATGGTTTCTTTTCCTGGTCGTCTTTGGCCTAACGATTCTACAACTCCGGCTCTCGAAGCGGTGGGTGCATTACGAAGGCGGTTAGGTGACGTATGAAAATCCTTCGCCTACTTCTCATCTACTTCCTTCTCGTCGCCGGCTCGGTCGTTTTTGTCTGGCCCTTTCTCTGGATGGCGGCGACTTCGGCTAAGCTCGATCGGGAACTTTTTAGTGAGTCGCTTACAGTCTGGCCGGAACGGCCTATTCCCCGCCTGCAATCGCCTTACCTGGATGATCGACTGTTTGAGAACCTGCGCGGTCCGCGTCTCGAAGAGGCGGTTGGCTTGATCGAAAAGGCGCTCGGCGCAGTCGATTATTCCTGGCCAGCGGATCTCCCTCGCAACGAGTTGTTGCATCAGACTGCGCGCGGCACCTATGCCCGGCTTCTAAACATTCTGCCGGGCGAAGACTGGGAGTTATCGCAAGATGAACTGCGCGCCAGAGTTGGACCCCACATTTCGACGCCGCTAATCAGCGAAGTCGTCGGCCAGTTGCGGCGCGTTCTCTGTCTTGGCGCTTTTCGTGCGCAGTCCTATGACCAGGAAGAAAATCTGCTTGTCCCAGCCACAGCGGCGGCAACTGCCTGGCAAGTCGACGGCCCAGCCCGCGCTCAGCTGCTGCAGAACGACACCCCTAACGAGCGCAAGGCTGAACTTAGGTATGATTTCTCGAAGGGGGACACCATCAGGCTGAGCCAGACTTTTCACACTACCTTTCCACTCGAACGCCTTCATCGGCTGCAACTCTCACTGCAATCCGATGATACCTGGCATCGGCTCCAGCTTTTTATCGAGAAGAACGGACAGCGGTTCCGGGCGTCCAGGACACTTCCGCTGTCTGATCACGAATGGGTGATTGATAGCTGGCAGGAACTCGGTCCGGACGATCGGCCGACCAAGATCAAGACATGGACACTGTTGAAGCCGGTAGTTGAGGGGCCGGGGTCAACGATCCCAGCCACAACAAGTAAGCCTAACGAACTCAAAGTGACGTTCGAGCTGCAGCGCAGCAATCAGCTCGAGGCCTGGTGGGCCAAAATCCAGCGGAACTATCGGCTCACCTTCGATCAGACTCCTTTCTGGCGTTACGTCGGGACGAGTTTGTTTCTCGTCATCCTCAACCTGGTCGGCACGCTCTTCAGCTGTTCGTTAGTCGCCTACAGTTTTGCGCGTCTGCAATGGCCAGGACGCACGCTCTGCTTTGCGCTCCTTCTCGCGACGATGATGATCCCGGCTCAGGTCACGATGATTCCGCAATTTCTCATCATGCAGAAGCTCGGCTGGTACAACACTCTTCAGCCCCTTTGGATTGCCAGCTTCGTTGCTCCGGCATTTTATGTTTTCCTGCTCCGCCAGTTCTTCAAAGGCATTCCGCGCGACCTCGAAGACGCCGCTCGCCTCGACGGTTGCGGCTCGCTTCGTATCTACTGGCACATCATGCTTCCACTCGTTAGGCCAACGCTCGCTGCTATCGCCATTTTCACTTTTCTCGCGACGTGGAACGAATTCATGGCGCCCCTGATTTACCTGGCTGATCAGCGTCTCTATCCGCTCTCATTTGGCCTTTATGCTTTCCAAGTGCAGGTCTCAAATCCCGGCACAGCCAAGGGCATGGGGATGGTCATGGCCGGGTCGCTGCTCATGACTCTGCCGGTGATCGCGATTTTCTTTTTCGCGCAGCGCTACTTCCTGCGTGGCGTTACGCTCACCGGGATGAAGGGCTAACGCCACCGCGCAAAATTGGACGCGCAGATGCGCGTTCCTTCGAGAGGCTCAAAGAATGTTAACCGCGCGCGCCGCCAGTAACGCGATCGAAGCTAGCGAAATCGACGACTGCACAATCATCAAAATCTTGGCCCAGCGAGTCAGCACCGGCACGTCTGTCGGCGAAAAGGCTGTGCTGGTGTTGAAAGCCAGAAAAAGATAATCGACGAATCCGGGACTCCACGGATGCTGTCCCAAGCGTTTGCGCAATTCTGCCGTCATGGTCATTTGCGGAAAAAGAAACGCGCCGGCTTCGTGGGTATGCCGCCGATCCCGCTCATTTGGCCCGCCGGCATCAAGTCGCCAATACCAGGATGCAAAGACCAGAACATTGCTGACCCACAACGCCGCGGCCGCTCGCAGCAGCTCGCCGGGCGGGTCCAAATGTTTCGGCAAGCGCAGAATGAGTAGAATTAGAGACGTAGCCAGCGCGAGGGTGATAACTGCGAGACCCAGATAGGCGAAGACCTCGTTTAACTGGTGTCGCCCGGTATGATGAAACACTTTCGCCGGAATGAGCATCGCGGCGATCAGCGCCAGGGGCAGCCAGCGCGGTCCGATGGTCAGATGTTCCGGCACCAGGTAGAACAGGACGCCAGCCGCGAGACCAGCCAGCAGAGCGGGCCACCTCGGCTCGGGATCGAATTGTTCCTCGGTCTTCATGGCGCCACCGATGCAAGCGGTGGACCACGTTTCACCAATTCGTCAAGACTTGTCTGCTTCGACGTCGATTGAGATTGTGACCTCTTCACCGACCGCCGCAGTCCCCTCGACCATCTTGCTCCAGTTCAAACCGTACTCACTGCGCTTGATCGGGTCCGGTGTGACCTGCCAGCCGCTGATTGCTTTGCCCTGCATCCCCTTCCCTTTGCCGAGGAACTTGACGTGCAAAGTGATCTCTTTTGTCACGCCATGCATCGTCAGGTCACCCAGGATGTCGCCGCTGTCCGCCCCGGTCTGTTTCACGCTCTTGCTCTTGAAGGTGATAGTCGGGTATTTCGCGACATCAAAGAAATGATCGCTGCGAAGATCTTGATCGCGGTTGTCGTTCTTGGTGTCGATGCTCGCGACGTCGATCGTCGCTGTCACAGAAGATTTCTCCGGATGATCAGTATCGACATTGATCGTGCCTTCGAATTTCTTAAAGTTCCCAGTCACGAAGCTAAAAAAGTGGCGCACCTTGAAGCTGATCGAGGAATGGACAGGATCGATCTTGTAGGTGTCTTCGGCGTGAACGGTCAGAATAGAACCGCAGAGCAAAGCGGCGAGCAGGGACAATGATTTCTTCATGGCATTCCGACGTTAACCAATTGCGTTAATGTGGCTAGGAATTTTACGAGCAAGGCTACGAGGAGATTCCATTCCCTGCACGTCATCCTGAGCCGGCGAAGCGCGGCCGAAGGCTTGCACTGAGCGTAGTCGAATGTGCTCTCTCGTTGCTTCCGGGCGCCCGGGATTCCGCGCGACGTTAGATCCCCGAAAATAGTAAGATATTCTTCTTCCGAGGCCGCGGGATCAGGATGACATGCCTTTCTGCCGTTCGTTCATCAACCGTCTAGCGCTTTGAGCAAAGTCGCGCGCGATTTTGGAAGCCGCCCAAAGAGCGCCCCGAGCGCCTTGGCCGGGTCGCTTTTCAAGATCGCCGCCGTATGCACGCCCGAGAGGCGCGCGAGTTCCGCTTCGAAATGTTGCACCGCGCGCAGGCTGGCGTCCTGCGCGTGAAGAAAACCAAACGCGCGCTGCAACAGATGGAAAAGCTCCGGCATGGGATGCTCGGGTTCGGTGGCGAGTTCGATTAATTCCACAAAGTAGGAAGCGGTCTGGGTGCGCAGATAATTTTCTCGAATTCCCGCAAACGGATTTCGCAGAACCGCCTCCGTCAAAGTATGCAAACTCGATTTTCGACTCCGCGCGATCTGGATCTCCGATTCAAAGAAAAGATCGAGCTTGCCCGAGAAAGCACTTTTCTGCCGACGCGCTCCTTTCGCCGCGGTATCGATTCGCCCTAACGACTCCGTATACCAGGTGACGACGAGGCTGGTGTCGCTCAATTTTCGTTTACGCAGGAGAATGGCGTTCGAGGTCTCCATAGGTTGAGAAAAGTGAGCCTACATCTCGAAACCTTCTCTGCCACGTTCCAAAGATTGGGCTCGACCGGGGTTCTCTCCGTCGTTAGGTCTGAAGCGAATGAAGTCGATCCGCCAATTGCTAACTAACCCTTGGTTAGCCTCTGCCATCGGCCTCTATCTGGCAGGAGTCGTCATCTTGTCACGGAATCCCGAGTTCTCGCTTTCCGACGCTCTTCTCGAGTTGCTCATCTTCGGCCTTGGCTTTTCGCTTGTCGCGTGGTGGACAACGATGCGTGCGACACCGCTGGTCGTCGCCCAGCACCCCACGAGGCGCGAGATGCTGGGGCTGGTTGTGTATGTCGTTGTTTTGTCGGTCTACCTTGCGTTCGGTCCGCAAAAGATTGACTCGCTGCTACCACACGACTGGATTTCATCCGAGCGGATCCGGTTTTTCGTTAACCTGATCAGAAAGCTGGTCGTTTTCGTCGTTATCCCTTTCGTACTTTTTGGTCCTTTGTGCGGCTACCGATTGCACGACTTCGGTTGGCAAAAAGCCAGTCTGCGAGAGCTATTCGGTTCTCATTTTCTGGTAGTCTTCGTTACCAGCTTGCTGATTCTCGCTTTTCAATACTTTCTCGGTGGAGGCGCTGCTCCCCTTCGTGAAGGAAAATTCAATCTTCACCAGCTCGTTCTGGGATTACCGCTCTGTTTTGCCTGGCTGGCGATCGAAGCTGGACTCGTCGAAGAATTCTTTTTCCGCGCGCTCTTACAGTCGCGGCTTAGCGCCTGGTTCCGCTCCGAAGTTACTGGAGTCGTTTTGATGGCACTCGTTTTTGGCTTGGCGCACGCGCCGGGCTTTATTTTCCGGCGTGCCGGGGTGGTCGAGGGATTGGGAGCGAATCCATCACCGATAGACGCGATTGCCTACTCGATCGTCACTTTGGCTGTGAGCGGAATCTTTTTCGGAATCATTTGGGCCCGCACCCGGAATCTCGCGGCATTGGTCATCATCCACGCCGCAACCGACCTTTTTCCGAACCTCTCCGGCTTCGTTAAGACTTGGGGGCTCTAGCCAGCGCGAATGCCGGCGACGATCATTGGATCGATTTGTCGGCGCCAAGGTCACCGGCGACGGCCGTTCCCATGCTCCTTTGCACGATTTCCAGGCAGTTGGGGTAGCGACGGTTGTTAGACCCGGCCCCCTGGGCCGCGTAGACGACTTCGAGGCAATTGGCGTAACGTTCGCTATTCGGTGTTGAGCCGCGAAGCGCGTAAAACAGGATATACAGATAGCAGATCACCGGCAGGAAAAACGCGTGGTGAATCCCAAGCCGATCAGCCAAAACGCCCTGGGCCAGCGGAATGATCGCTCCGCCCACAATCGCCATATTCATAAGCCCCGACCCCGTTCCGGTCAGTGACTTAAGCTCGGCCACTCCCAGCGCGAAAATGCTCGGGAACATGATCGAATTGAAAAGCCCAACCGCAATCATGCTCCACATGGCCACGTGACCGTGCATGAGCATGGAAATCGTGACCAAGGCCGCGCTGCAAATCGCGCATCCTCCGAGCAAATATCCGGTCTTAACCCGCTGCAAAACCCAAGCGCCGACGAAGCGACCAATCATCGCGCCACCCCAGTAGAACGAAACATATTTTGCGGCGGATGCGGGAGGAAGGCCGGCGATGTCGGGTTGACCGAGATAGTTGACGAGGAAACTTCCGATTGAAACCTCCGCGCCGACGTAGGCAAAAATTCCGATCGCGCCGAAGAGCAGGTTGGGATGTTTCCAAATTGAATCCGGCGTCTTTTCTCTCGCGCGCCCCTCGGCCTCCGCGATTCTCGGCAGGTGGGCAAAAGCGATCGCTACCGCCAGCAAGACAAGGGCAATGCTGATAATGATGTACGGCATCTTGACCGATGAAGCCTGCTGCACGCGATAAGACACGGACGACGCCAGCTGCTCTACCACCGCTGGTGCTGTTTTCAGAATGAGCAGTCCCCCGACCAGCGGTGCCAGCGTCGTGCCTAACGAATTGAAAGCCTGGGTCAGATTCAACCGACTCGATGCCGTCTCCGGTTTGCCCAGGACGATCACATAAGGATTGGCCGCGACCTGCAGACCGGTAATGCCGAGGGCGAGAATCACCAGCGCCATGAGAAACAGCGCGAATGAAGGAACCGACGCCGCGGGCACGAACAATAAGGCGCCGGCACCCATGATGAGCAGACCGACGACCATGGTTTTCTGATATCCGAGCGCGTTTACGATTTTCGACCAGGGCACGGAGAAGAGGAAGTAGGCCGAGAAGAATGCGAATTGGACCAACATGACCTGCGCGTAGGTCAGATCGAAGATCGACTTCAGATGAGGGACGAGAATGTCGTTCAAGCTGGTGAGAAAACCCCACATGAAGAACAGCGTCGTGACGATGATTAGCGGACGGTGGTAGTTTCCGGCGGCCGATGAGGTCGGACCATCCCGGGGCGGTTGAAAGCTGGCTGCCATCGCCTGATAGATAGTCTGCTCGGATCAGACCCGCGGACACAAGCGCAAACGCTTCGGCGACTTCATCGTGCGGTTCAAAATCATGGGTGAAGATTTAAAACCTCAGGCGCGATCGAATGAACGATGACGTTGGTCAACCCCGCGATCACAAATTGGACACCAATCGAGGCCACGAGCAATCCGAGGATGCGTGTGGCGATATTAAGACCAACATCGCCTAACAGCCGCCGCAAGTATCTGGCCGAAAGCAGAATTACGAGTGTCACCGCGGAAATTGCCACGGTTACACCAACCAATCCCCAGGAGAGAGAGGCGCTTCGCCTTTGCCACGCCTCGCCGGCGTATAGAATCAGGTTTGCGATCACTCCCGGTCCGACCAATAGCGGCATAGCCAGCGGGACCACGATTTGGCCATAGACAGATTCGGCCTCCTTGAGTTCGCCAGCTTCCGAAGTGACCGCAAGATCTTTGGTCTTATTCGCCGCATCGTGCGCGACAGTGCGAATTCCAATCAGCAACAGAAGAATACCGCCGGCGATCCGGAAAGCATCCAGCGTGATACCAAAAAACTTCAGCAATGCGGTACCCGCGAAAAGGAAGAGCAGCATCAATCCCAGCACCGTGATTGAGACGAAGATCGCCAACCAGCGTTGGACGCCGGCACGCCTGCCAGCCGTATAACCAATGAAAACGGGAAGCATCCCGAGCGGATTGACAAGCGCAAACAACGTCGCGGCAAACGTGCCCAGAATAGTGGCTTCGTCTCCTCCCATCCCAAGGTTTGAGGTCATCTTGCTAGCACTTTGCGAGTGGCGGCGCGCTTCCGCCAGATTACTGGCGTTGATTTAACACCAGCCGTCCCGAATGAGGGTCGCTGCTGGAATTGGTTTGCCATCATTTAATGTCACGACTGATTTATCGTATTCCACCTGAGCCGAATGGTATGCCTCCCAAGTTATGCTGAGGCAAGAAACATAGTGCGAGCTTCAGCCGCCCAGGGAGCAGTTCCTAAAACCTCGGCTCAGCGATTGTGCGCGATTGCTTCTTTGATTATCTGACGAGCTGTTTCTGACAATGGTCCCATGCCACTCTTGGGCAAACACCACAAACCGATGTCCTGGTTTCGATCGTAAAGAAAAATGACGCCTTCGCTTGCTTCGGCATGATAAAAGGTGGCCCTCGAATCGGCAATTAACTGAAAAAACTTCTCCCGCCAGGGATGATCCGGAAACGCGAAAAGCTCGTCGCCAAGCTTCTTCAATTCTTCGGGGCTGATTGTGCGAATCGATTGGGCCACGGCTTTGCGCCGCGCTTCGGTAATTTCGCCGATATCGTGGAATTCGTCGAATGGCATGATGATTCCTTTCGGTTTTAGTTCGTTAGGCTGAAGGAAGCGTGTTGCCGGACGCCGCCGAATTGTTCTCGTTCAAAAAAGGGCCTCATGCGAAGCGCGAAAGGATTAGGATCGCGCCCCCGATGGCGATTACGTCCTCGAGGAGCGCAGCGGGGAGATCCTTGCCAAAAGCTTGGGCCAGCCATGCACGCATCGTGGCACCACCGAAGGTTCCAATCACCGCACCAACCGCACCAAGCAAAAGGCCGATCAGCATTGCGCCGCTCGGCGCGGCCACCGCAGCTCCGCACAAACCGCCAGTCAAAATCCGGGCACCGAATGCCATTGGCATTTTCCGGCTTGGCGTCGTGGGCAGTTTGTCCGTGACTAGTTCTCCCAGTGCGAGTGCGGTCGCCACGTAAGGCGTGATATTCGCCCCGAGGAATGAAAGCCATGTCCCATGCAAAGGTAGCCAGCCCGTATGCGCGGCCCAGCTTACGGCAGCTACCGGCGTCATGGCTCGCAGGCCTGCGATGATTCCGATGAGGCATGCCAGGATTATCATATGAGACTCCGCTTAGCTTAGAGCACTCCTTCCTCGACATCATAAACGTCGAAGAAGAACTTCACTTTACTCGGCGGATGGCAGAACTGCGGGATATACGTTTCGAAGTATTCCTGCACTTGTTCCGCTAAATCGCAGAGCCGCAAACCACGCATTTCGTTGTTCCATTTGATAATGGCTTTGCTGTCTTTTTGCGTCGCGTTGTCTCGTGTCCAGCGATCAACCTCCTCATCGGTCGCGCCGGTGGCAACGAACTCCTTGAACTTCATCGCGTCCAGACCGGTGAACTTCCAGAAGTAGGCGCCAAGACCGCACGGATAGAAATTGTATTCGCCGTTGATGCCGAGCAGATCGGCCCGCGCTTTGTCGAGCATCCGTGCGGCAATGACAAAGCCGCCGAGCGTTTCTCGCGGACTGCGCGGCGGTGTTTTCCTTAAGTCGCGAGCCAGTTGTTTAAGCTTGTCTGTGTTCATAGGCTTGGAGTTTCGATTATTCAGAGGGCACCAGCACCGGCGCACCTTTGTCCTTCACGAAGACGACGAGGAATTTTGCCGGTTCGGTTTCGCTGGCGTTTCGCCCGACGACGTGAACATCCTCGGGGCCTTCATAGAAGGTTTGACCAGGCGTCAGAGTGACTTCCTTACCGCCTCTTATCTGCATGATGATCGAGCCTTCGAGGACATAGATAAACCCATGCGCGTTGTGCCGATGGACTGGGTCCTTGCTGCCTGGAGGATACTCGATCAGGAGCATGAGACCTTCCTTGCCTGGAAAGTCCGCCATATCTTTCGCGAAGAGCTCAGTCACCTTTGCTTCCTTGGACTTATCGGTAGTTGAATCGGCGGCCGTAGCGTGGCCTAACGACAGAGCGGCGAAAACAATTCCGCAAACGAACAGGGCGACCAATGTCGCCGCCTTGCTGAGCCACTCGGCGAAATGCACTGAACCGAGACGCGGATTGGAGCCGGGGACGAGACTTTGATCGTTCACCTCTATGCCGAAGTAGAGCGGCTTGTCGTTAGTGACCACTTTCCGGCCGTCACCGGTCGCATCGAAATATTGCCTGACAAGTTCGTCCTGCCGGATCTGATCGGGCCCAGCCACTTCAATCATTCTATTGCTGGGTTGACCGAGCCCCGCTTCGGCGACGGCCGCCGCAACATCATCCGCGGCCATCGGCTGCATGAGGATGGATGATAAACGAACGGACGTATCGCCCGCTCCCGATTGGGCAATGCCTTTCACGAATTCGAAGAATTGCGTCGCGCGCACGATTGTAAACGGGATGCCGGAAGCCTTAATCAAATCTTCTTGCGCCATCTTCGCGCGGAAATATCCACTTAGAGAACCTGCTCCGCTCCCGAGCAGGCGGTCGGTTCCGACCACAGACAGGGCTACGTGATGTTTCACTCCCGCGGCCTTTTCCGCGGCAAGAAGATTGCGACCCGACGTTTCGAAGAATTCCATGGCGGGCTTGTCTTCGAAGGAAGGTGAGTTCGCCACATCAACCACTACCTGAGCATCTGCAACCGCTTCAGCCAGCCCCTCGCCCGTAACCGTGTTTACGCCTTGGGAGGGCGATGCTGCAATTACCTCATGACCATGCTGGCGAAGAATAGTTACCACCTTTGATCCAATGAGACCGCTGCCTCCGATCACTACGACTTTCATGTTGTTATTCCTTTCCGTTTGCTAGTCCAACGATTGCTCTCTCAAATTCTTTCGCTGCTGAGTTGGCTTAACCTTTGATGAACGCGAGCAGATCGGCATTGATGACGTCGGCGTGCGTCGTGATCATACCGTGAGGCAGATCTTTGTACGTTTTCAGCGTTCCGTTCTTGAGGAGCTTGGCGGAGAGCGGGCCAGAGGCCTGATAAGGCACGATCTGGTCGTCTTCGCTATGCATAACCAGAACCGGAACGTTGATCTTCTTTAGATCTTCCGTGAAGTCGGTTTGCGAGAACGCAACGATGCCATCATAACCCGCTTTGGCACCGCCCATCATTCCCTGGCGCCACCAATTCCAAACGAGAGGTTCGATCGTTTTGACGCCAGGACGGTTGAAACCGTAGAACGGGCCCGCCGGCAGATCGTAATAGAACTTGGGCCGGTTGGCTGCGAGCTGGGCCTGGAGATCGTCGAACACGGATTTGGGCAGGCCTAACGGATTGGCCGGCGTCTGCACCATCAGCGGCGGAACCGCGCTAATGATCGCCGCCTTCGCCACGTCCTTGTCGCCGTGACGACCCAGATAATGCACCACCTGACCGCCACCCGTCGAATGACCGACATGAATCGCATCCTTCAATTGGAGATGATCGGTTACGGCCTTCAGATCATCGGCATAATGATCCATGTCGTGACCGCCGTCGGTTTGAGTCGAGCGACCATGTCCGCGCCGATCAGTCGCAATGACGCGAAAACCTTTGCTGAGGAAAAACATCATTTGCGGATCCCAATCATCCGCCGACAGCGGCCAACCGTGGCTGAAAACGACCGGCTGTCCGCTGCCCCAGTCTTTGTAATAGATGTCGATGTTCGCTCCGTTTTCCTTTCCGACAGTGACAAATGGCATTGTACTTTTCCTTTCTGGTTGAGATTCCGCTTCAGAAGCGCCCGCGTGGCAAAGTCCCCCGAACCGAGGTTCGACCCGTCAGACCGTTGCCGTCAAGGTTACGATCGCGTGACCTTGTCGAAGCAGTGAAGGAAATCCAACTCGCCCGCAATCGCTTGTGACAGGAATCAGATTGCGGCCACACACGGGCCATCCAGACTAGCTCGGCCCGGATTTCGTGGGACTCTTCTCGGGATAATTGATCGAGCGAAAGATGAGCCAGCGTCCATTTTTATCGGTTCGAAGCACATCCATGCTGCGATTCCGCGCTTTCACTTCCGTGTTGCCGTCTTTTGTGATTCGCAACTCCCAAATCGAGCGGACAAAGGCAAGGCCGCCATCAGCGTAAATTTCCTGAAGATTTGGGACCCACTTTGTGCCGGGCGCGCGGCTCCTGAAATCCTGGGCATATGAATTTTCGAGATCTTTGTAGTGCTGATCCGGAGCGCCCTGGAATGAAAACTGAACGTCAGGATCAAAGATCGACATCACACCTTCGAGATCACCAGCTGCGTAGGCGTCCACCCACTTCTCGAAGGTTTGAGATACAACTTTGGCTTTCTCCAAGTCTCCATTCAAAGGAGGACCCTCTCCGGCAGCGGGAAACATTGCCGCGACAAAAGCAAGATATGTCAGCAACGTGAATTTTTTCCAAATCGATCGGAGTGCGATGTTTTTGGGATTCATTCTAAATCTCCACTGGTGAGGTCTGAAAACTCAGGCTGAAAGGTTTTCCCGACCGAAGCGAAGCGCGCGCGCCATCCAGATGAGCTCGTCAACGAACTTCTTCAGTCGACCGACATAGGCCGGATCGGTGATTTTTCCCGAAACTGGGTCGAACAACTTCCCGGCCATGCCGAAGTAGACGTCGGTAAAGATCGTGACCAGACCCAACTCTCGCAGAACCGGCAGCAAATTCTGAATCATACGCGCACCGCCAAACGGTCCGGCCGAAACGCCGCAAACACCGACCGCTTTGTGAATGTATTCCTCCAAATTGGTATCGAGCACATGCTTGAGCAGACCGGGAAAACTGTGGTTGTACTCGGGCACAACGAGAATGAGTCCATCGGCCCGCTGGACCGTCGCGCAAAATTGCGAATCTTTCAGGGCCTCGCCAGCGTCATCAATCGAGAGCCTGATCTTTCGGATATCAATCAGCTCAGTTGTCATGTCCTCGCGTTTTGAAACTTCTTCAAAGACGAATCGCGCAACCGGTTCGCTGCGGCGACCCTGACGCGAAGTGCCGAGAATAACAGGAACAAAGACAGGTCGAGTGGTGGATTCCATAAGCGGTATGTCGTCTAATTCGGGCTAACCTTACAGGCCAACGTTGTAGCTGTGATCGATCATCCGAGCAAGCACACGAGGACCTGCCACTCTGAGTCTCACACGCCGCCGCGATCACCGATTTGCCTGGCCTGCCTCGCGGAACGCCGCGAGCCATCCGAGGCTTTGTCGCTAAAGCTCCATTCAGCCACAACCGCAGCGATCTAGATCTGGCTCAGGCAATCTTACCTCGTGACCTTGGCGATAATCCCATGATTGACGCCCGAGTCATCCGTGTAACTGCCGCAAATGATACTGGAATCGTTAATGCCAGCCAGCGAAGTGGCAGTGGCTCCTGGATAATCAAAGGAAACAAAAGTAGAGGGCTGCTTGAATAGAAGACCATGTTTCACACCGGCGTCATCGAGCCATTCGCCCACCATTAGGTCATTGTTATTGATGCCGAGCAGAGTGGTGGAAGCGGCCCCGGGGTAATCGATCGGATAGATCTTGCGGCCCCGCTCATCGAGTAGGTAACCGTGGTAACTCGTGGACGGCGCCGCGTCGTAATATTCGCCCACCACCGCGCCCGAGTTGTTGATTGCGTTGGCGTCCACATAAGGAGAGCGTCCGATTGTGACGTCGTAGTATATGGTATCGATAGAGTGCTTTCCGACGCGCGTGTTGCTATCCATGGCTTGAAACGACCCGGCGAGGTCGCCGTCATCGTTGATGCCGAAGAAATAGGTGTTAGCACCGTTTGCACCGAACCCCACCGTAGTCGTCCGTTTGCCCTCCTGGTAGTAACCGTAGTAACCGGGAAAATAGACATTGATATATCCGCAAAAAACCTGGTTGTTATTAAGGCCCCGGGCGAAGACCAAATCCGCTTCATTAAAGCTTGCGACATGCTTGAACGACTCGTTTGGCAATCGCAGAAAACTGTGGGTCGCGCCGCTACCGTCCACTGCAGTGCCAATCACCTGGGTGAGGTTGTTGATTCCGTGTGGGGTAGTGGAGTTACCCGTTCCATAATCGAACGTTTCCACCACCCTGATATTGAGTTGCGCATGAGCCGTCGCGAGGGCGCCGAAGCACGCTCCGGCACAAAAAAAGAACCTGGAGAGTTTGAGCATGGAAGTTCCTGTTTGGTCAGCGTAAAAATGTCAATCAAAACGCGGGACGCGCGCTGTCCCAGCTGTCTTTGACCGCTTCTGAACTCTCGCTAGTCACGCGGCTTCTTTGCCACTGCGTAAAGCGCGTTGACTTCGATCGATTGAATATTGCCTAACGACTCTAGGTTCGCTATCCGAACGCGCTCTCGCGCCGCCGGGTCGAGTTGTTCGATAGTGCTCCGATAACCCGTTCCGAGAACAATTGTCCACCAATCGTCAGGCGTGGCCAGCTCCTGGAGGTTTGATTCCGGTGTGATATTTGCGTTTTCGATCCCGCTGGCGCGCAATAATTCCTCGAGGCCCGCGGGAGAATCGATTCGCGTCCACGGATCGAAAGCCCTGACCAGATCCCTACGTTCGCGGGAGACTGCCTCCCAAAAAGCAGAGGCTCCCGGCTCGAACACCCGCGGTCCCCAGGTGGTGATCGCGAGTTGTCCGCCTTGGCGCACCATGCGCCAAAGTTCGCGGACCGCTCTGGCCATGTCGGGCAGGAAGAAGATTCCAAAGACGCAGACGACAGCGTCGAAGTTTTCATCGGCGCACCCTGATCGCGCCATGTCGCCAACCTGGAACCGGATGTTCGTTAGGCCGAGCCGACGTGCTTTGGCGCGAGCAAGCTCGAGCAGGCGCTCGGCCAAATCCACACCGAGCACTGTGCCCGACTCACCTACGTTTTGCGCCGCTGGAATTGCCGATGCGCCGCTGCCGCACGCCACATCGAGCACGCGATCGCCCGGCTTTAGCCGCAGCCGCTCAATCGTTCGCTGGCCAATCAGATTCCAGAAAGCCAACGCCGGCTCATCGAATGAATCCGCGGCGGCGTTATAAGTAGCGGTCGCTTTCGCCTTGGCCTCTTCCGTCTCATCAGTTCTCATCGATTCAGCTTGGGTCTTCGCCATTTCTTGGCAGTTTCCTTAGGTCCGTTTTCTTACCATGAAACAGTTCTCAGTCACATGAGATCATGAAGAACAAATCGATGAACAAAGCCCTAACGATCCTGTTGCTGCTGATCGCGGGTGGCGCGGGCTTCTACATTTGGAAGAAGAACCAGCCGCCGCAACTTCCGCGCGGCATTGCGGCCGGCAATGGTCGTCTTGAGGCGACGGAAGTAGACGTTGCCGCCAAGCAACAAGGGCGCGTCGCAGCCGTCCTGGTCAACGAAGGAGACATGGTGCAGCCGGGCCAGGTTCTGGCCAACATGGATGCGGCGGTCCTCGAGGCGCAATTGCGCGAGGCCGAGGCTGACAAGTTACGCGCGGAAACGGACCGCAATGTGGCCGCCGCAGTCGTCGGCCAGCATGAAAGCGAATACGACCTCGCTTTAAAAACGCTCAATCGCACGCGCCGTCTGTTCCAACAAAAAGCGCTCGAACAAAGCCAGCTCGATAAGGATTCAGGCGCGGAACAAACCGCGGCTGCGATTGTCGCCGCGTCCAAGGCGCAGGTCGCGAGTGCAGAAGCAGCCATCGCCGCGGCGTCTGCAAAAATTGAGAGGGTCAAAGCGGACATCGCCGACACGGTTCTGAAAAGTCCGCGCGGTGGGCGCGTCGAGTATCGCCTCGTCGAACCGGGCGAAGTGATTCCCGCCGGCGGCAATGTCGTGACGTTGCTCGACGTCTCTGATGTTTATTTGAATTTCTTTCTGCCCGCAGGTGAAGCGGGCAAAGTTCCGATCGGCGGCGATGCGCGGATCATTCTCGATGTGCGTCCCGATCTCGCGATTCCGGCGAAAGTTTCGTTCGTCTCGCCCACTGCGCAGTTCACACCCAAAGAAGTCGAGACGCGGAGCGAACGCGAGAAGCTGATGTTTCGAGTCAAGGTGAGGATCAATCCCGCGTTGCTCAAGCCTTTCGAGGAACGCATCAAGACCGGCGTGCCCGGCGTCGGTTACGTGAAGCTCGATCGCTCCGTGGAATGGCCGGAGCAGCTCAAGTCGCCGATGGACAAGGGTCTGCCGCCACCGAAGCCGGAAGATTTGCATTGAGCTCGGCAGCGCCATCCGCCGCACCCATCGCGCGGGTCGCGGGTTTGAGTCATCGCTACAAAAACACCGTCGCGTTGGCGGGCATCGATTTGGAAATCCCGGCGGGTCGGATGGTCGGACTGGTCGGGCCCGATGGTGTGGGAAAGTCAACGCTGCTTGCGCTCATCGCGGGTGTGCGAAAAATCCAGAGCGGCACAGTCGAAGTCCTCGGCGGAGACATGGCGCAATCGAGCCATCGCACAGCGGTCTGTCCGCGCATCGCCTACATGCCGCAAGGTCTGGGCAGGAATCTTTATCCGACGTTGTCGGTTTTTGAGAACGTCGATTTTTTCGGACGTCTCTTCGGTCAGTCGCAAACGGAACGGACGTGGCGAATCGAAGAATTGCTCGCGAGCACCGGGCTGTCACCGTTTGCCGATCGTCCCGCAGGAAAGCTCTCCGGCGGGATGAAACAGAAACTCGGGCTGTGTTGTTCGCTCATTCACGATCCCGATCTCCTCATTCTCGATGAACCGACGACCGGTGTGGATCCGCTTTCGCGCCGGCAGTTTTGGGAATTGATCGATCGCATTCGCGCGCGCCGCGCCGGCATGAGTGTAATCGTCGCGACTGCTTACATGGATGAGGCGGAAGGCTTCGGCTGGCTGGTCGCGATGGATTCCGGAAACGTGCTGGCGACGGGAAGCGCCGACGAACTCAAAGCGAGAACCAACACGCATGGACTCGAAGAAGCGTTCATCGCCTTGTTGCCGGAATCCAAACGCGCCGGGCATCGCGAGATTCACGTTCCGCCACGGGCCGCGTCCGATCAGACCATCGCGATCGAAGCTTCCGGCCTAACGAAACGCTTCGACAAATTCACCGCGGTCGATCACGTGAATTTCAAAATCGAGCGCGGCGAAATCTTCGGATTCCTCGGCTCGAACGGGTGCGGCAAGACGACAACGATGCGGATGCTGACCGGCCTGACGCCGACGACGGAAGGCACGGCGAAACTTTTCGGGCGCCAGCTCGACGCGCGCGACCTGGAGACGCGCAATCGCGTCGGCTTCATGTCGCAAAACTTTTCCCTCTACTCCGAACTCACCCTCGCACAGAACCTGGAACTGCACGCGCAGCTCTACCATGTGCCGCCGGAAAAAATCGCGAGCCGGATTGCTGAATTAGTCGAACGCTTCGGCCTTGCCGATTATCTCGACTATCTCGCCGAAGCTGTGCCGCTCGGGATTCGACAGCGGTTATCACTTGCCGTCGCCGTCATTCACGAGCCGGAAACGTTGCTGCTCGACGAGCCAACGTCCGGAGTTGATCCGGTCGCGCGCGATCAATTCTGGGAGCTGCTCATATACCTTTCGCGCGAGAAAGGCGTGACCATTTTCATCTCCACGCATTTCATGAACGAGGCCGGTCGCTGCGATCGCATCTCGCTCATGCATGCCGGTCGGGTTCTGGCCTGCGACACGCCGGATGCGCTGGTGAAGTCGCGTCAGAAGGATTCCCTCGAAGCGGCCTTCATCGCGTATCTCGAAGACGCTGTGCAGGAAAAGGAACCGACTGAAGTCGCGCCGCCGACCGCAGAACGCGAAGGCGCAACGATTGCCCGCGGCAGCAGCTTCAGCCCTCGTCGTCTTCTGGCCTATGCACGTCGCGAGATGCTTGAGATTCGCCGTGATCCAATTCGCCTCGCCTTCGCACTTTTGGGCACCGTGCTGCTGATGCTTATTTTCGGTTACGGCATCACGCTAGACGTGGACAAGATTTCGTATGCCGTGCTCGATCGCGACGACACCACTCTCAGTCGCGATTACCGGGAAAATATCGCCGGTTCGCGTTATTTCAGCGAGCACGCGCCGATTGTAAATTACAGCGATCTGGAACGACGAATGCAGAGCGGCGAGTTGCAGCTTGCGCTCGAACTGCCGTCGAATTTTGCGCGCGATGTGAAACGCGGCCACAGCCCTCACATCGGCGCATGGCTCGACGGCGCGAATCCATTTCGCGCGGAAACCTCGCGCGGTTATGTCCAAGGGATCCACAAGAAGTGGCTGGACGACTACGCGCATCGCAGTGGCGCACCTGCCGCCGTCTCGTTAGCCAAGATCGAGACGCGGTATCGCTACAACCAGGATTTCAAAAGCATCTACGCGATGGTGCCTTCGACGATAGCGCTCCTGCTCGTTTTCATTCCCGCGGTTCTGGCCGCGGTCGGCGTAGTCGGCGAAAAAGAAATGGGCTCGATCACCAATCTTTATGCGACACCCGTGACCCGCCTGGAATTCTTGCTCGGCAAACAGGCCCCCTACGCCCTCATTGGGTTCATCAATTTTCTGATTCTCACCGTGCTGGCGTTGTTTCTTTTCCGCGTGCCTTTGAAAGGCGGATTTGTGCCGCTCGCGTTCGGCGGGATTCTCTACGTTTGGGCAACGACCGGACTCGGCTTGTTCATGTCGTCCTTCGCGAAAACGCAGATCGCGGCCATTTTCGGCACCGCCATCGCAACGACCATGCCCGCGACGCAATTCTCCGGGATGATGACGCCGGTCGCGTCTCTCACAGGCGCGGCCGCGTTAATGGGAAAATTATTTCCCACGACCTATTTCATCAAAATCAGCGTGGGGAGTTTCACCAAGGCGCTTGGGTTCATCGATCTCATCCCGAATTACGTCGCGCTCGCCGCGTTCATTCCCGCGCTCACCGTTCTTAGCCTCCTTTTTCTCAAAAAACAGGAAGACTGACGTGAAACGATTCCAAAACATTTTTCACCTTGGGATCAAAGAACTGCGCGGCTTGCGGCACGACACCGTTATGTTGTTGCTCGTCGTCTACGCGTTTTCATTCGGGGTTTACGGGCCCGCGAAAGGAACGGGTTCAGAATTAACCAACGCGGCCATCGCGATCGCGGATGAGGATCAATCGCAACTTTCCCAGAGGATCGGAAACGCGTTTTTTCCGCCGGCCTTCCAGGCGCCCCGACGAATCACTCCCACCGAAATCGATCCCGCCATGGATGGTGGCGAATCGAGCTTCGTTCTCGATATTCCTCCGAATTTCGAGCGCGACGTCCTGCGCGGACGACGACCCGCGTTCCAAGTCAACGTCGATGCGACCGCGATGCAACAAGCGGGGATCGGCGCCGGTTACATCCAGAACATTACGATGAACGAGATCAACGGCTTCGTGCAAAAAGCGCCGGCGAAATCACAACCGGCCGCGCAGCTCGCAACCCACGCCAAGTTCAATCAAAACCTGACCAGCTCGTGGTTCAGCAGCATCATGCAGATCATCAACAACGTCACCATGCTCGCCATCATTCTGGCGGGTGGCGCGCTCGTGCGCGAACGCGAACGCGGCACGATCGATCATCTGCTCACCATGCCGTTGCGTCCGACCGAAATCATGACTTCGAAAGTCTGGGCTAACAGTCTGGTCATCGTGATTGCGACCGCGCTTTCGCTGCGGTTTATCGTGCAAACCGCGCTCCATGTCCCGATCGCCGGCTCGGTGCCGCTTTTCCTGCTCGGGACGGCGGTCTATCTCTTTTCTGCGACCGCGCTGGGGATATTGCTTGGCACTATCGCGCGGACGATGCCGCAACTCGGATTGCTCTTCATGATGGTGGCGTTGCCCATGAATCTTCTCTCCGGCAGCAACACCCCGGTCGATAGCATGCCGGCGGCGTTACAAGCCGTCGTTCAGGTTTTTCCTTCGACGCACTATGTCAATTTCGCGCAGGCAATTCTCTATCGTGGCGCAGGGTTTGAAATTGTCTGGCGCAGCTTCGCGATTGTGGCCGGGATTGGTGCTCTCTTCTTTACCGTAGCTCTGTTTCGCTTTCGCCGGACCGTCGCCGCCAGCTAGGATCTCGCTCCGTTTGGCCGGCCAACGACTCTCCACATTCATCGGGAGTCTTAGTGAGATCCGGACATTACATTTTTGTCATCATAAAAGCCTGGTGTTTGCGTAAATTTTCTGATTAACAGGCAGCTTCAGAAAATGTTCGTGACAAGGCGCAGATTTTTGTGATCATCCGCACCGCCGAACGTCCGGGCAGTCTCATTCCCCCGAGGCATGCTAGCCATCAAAAATACCTAACTAAAACTATGTCCTCTTATTCTCGCCGCTTTCTTGCCTTTCGTAGCGCCCCACTCGCGTTGGTCGCGTTCGGCACTCTGCTGGTTCCCGCCACGAAGGCGCAGAGCAACAGCAACAAGCCTGTCGTTATCCAGTCGTATCACAACGACGTCTCACCGGCCTTGCGTGATATGGAGCCGTGGCCGGTACAAAGACTGCAAGAACACGAAGCAGCCGAGAACCCCCTGATCGTGACTGCGCACGTCGATCAACCTGATCCGGTCGTTCAAAGGTCCTCACTGCTCGGTCAACTGGCGCCGTCCATATCTCCAACGATCCTGAATTTTTCTGGCATACCCTTCCCGGGAGTTGGTTGTAACTGCGCCCCGCCCGATACGAACGGCGAGGTAGGCGCGACGCAATTCGTGCAAATGGTCAACGAAGGTTACCAAGTCTTTGACAAGACCACCGGCGCGTCACTTCTCGGGCCGGCCAGCATCACTTCAATTTGGTCAGGGTTCGGCGGCGTTTGCCAGACCGCTGGCAATGGCGATCCGGTCGTGCTCTACGACCAACTCGCTAACCGCTGGGTCATCAGTCAGTTTGCCGGAACCAGCATTCCGACTGACGAATGCGTCGCAGTTTCGACCACGAGCGATGCCACTGGCACTTGGAATCGCTACGGCTTTCACCTCGGCTCGAACTTCTTTGATTACCCCAAGCTGGGCGTCTGGCCTGACGCCTACTACATGAGCATGAACGTGTTTAATTCCACAGGCACGGCCCTCCTTGGGCCGCAAGCTTTCGCAATGGACCGGACCAAGATGCTCGCGGGCCTTCCGGCCACGATCATTTCCATGCCGATCCTCGGTTCCTCAT
>Ga0207691_10001764_pt1 | contig 21304 bp, 13 predicted proteins | sample KBSM13metaG_FD_184327 | JGI IMG/M metagenome (GOLD analysis project Ga0207691, IMG submission 184327) | Miscanthus rhizosphere microbial communities from Kellogg Biological Station, Michigan, USA - KBS M1-3 metaG (SPAdes) (version 2) | ecosystem: Host-associated > Plants > Roots > Rhizosphere >... | reverse complement strand
CGCACCTCGGCTCGCGCAGGGCGCGCGCGATCGCATCGTCGAGCGCGTGATGGCGTTGGACGAGAGCCCCTCCTGCGCGGAGCTGATGGAGGCGGTGGGGAGGTCGAGCTCTCGTGTCCCGGGCGAGTGAAGCGAAGCGGAACGAGACTCGCGCTTCGCGCTCGCTCGTTCGGGACACGAGGTGAGTTAGCCGCTGCATCCTCACAGCCGTTCACCGCCGCGCGATGTAACTGCCGAGCCGTTTGCGCAATTCCGTCAGCCGCGGCTCGTCCGACACCAGGGTACGGAACCGGTTGTCGATGTTGTAGGACGAGAGCGGCGCCAGGCCGGTGGGCGGAGGGACGTCGGCGCGCGGCGAGAATGTGCCGTTGCGGCTCTGCTGCTCCTTGGCCAGATACCAGGTGAGATAGAGCTTGGCGGCGTTGGGGTGCGGCGCGTCCTTGAAGATCGCGGCCCCGACCAGGAACACCGGCGTTGGGTCGGCCTGCGAGAATACCGGCTCGATCGGCTTGCCCTGCGCCTTGAGCCGCGGCGTGGTCGAGGTGGAATCGAAGGTCGCGAGCTTCTCGCCCGCGGCGATTGCGTTCGACACCGCGGCGTGGCCTGATGTCACGAAGCTCGGCTGCTGCGCCATGTACTTGTCCATGTAGTCCCAGCCGTATTTCTCCACGATCATGTTGAACACCGAAATGGCGGCGTCATCTTCGGTCGGATCGGTGGTGATGAGCTGGCCCCGAAACCGGGGCTGAAGAAAATCGAGCGCGGATTTCGGCACCTCGGCCGCAGGCAGGAGGGCGGTGTTGTAGGCGTAGACGACGGTGTTGACGCTGACCGCGGTGAAGGCGCCGTCCTCGTCCTTGTAGGCCGCATCGATCGTGTCCGAGCCCTCGGGCTTGAACAGGAGCAGCGCGCCCGCCTTCTTCCACTTGCCGAAGTCCTGGATGGTCTGAAAGATCGCGAGATCCGTCTCCATGCGTTTGGCCGCGAGCTGCTGCTCGATCTTCTGATTGAGGCCGTTGCTCAGGCCGCCGGTGAGCGCGACGGTGACGCCGGGAAAGCGCTGCTCGAAGTCCTTGATCCAGCGGTCATGGGAGCCGGTCGGGCCGGCGCCGTAGAGCACCAGCGTCTTCTCGAGCTTGGCCTTCTCGTACAGCGCGTCCATGCTCTCGGCATGCGCGAGCGCTGCGCAACTGACGGGCAACGCGATGAGCGGCACCAGCATCCGCCGCGGCTTCGACAAGGCGCGCATGGTCGTTCCTCGCTTGGACAAGTTGGCCTATCATACACTTTTGGAATTCGTCCGATGGCCGAAAAGGCGGAAGAAACCGGGAGGAGCGACCGATGCAAGGCCACGACGTTGATCGCAGACTGTTCCTCGGAGCGAGCGCGGTGACGCTGCTCGGCGCGGCAGGCGCGGCGCGCGCGCAAGCGCCGCAGGCAGTGAAGGCGCCGCAGGCAGCGAAGGCGAACGACGCCGGTGCCAAGCCGACGGCGCGCGTGGTCGACTTCATCGCCGGTTTCGATCTCAAGCAGGCGCCTGCGCTCGCGGTCGAGCGCGCCCGCACCGCGTTCATCGATACCGTCGGCGTGATGCTGGCGGGAAGCCGCAGCGAGCCCGCCGGCATCGTGCTCGAGCTGGTGCGCGCGGAAGGCGCCAAGCCGGCGGTCTCGATCGTCGGCCAGTCGCTGCGCGCCTCGCCGCAACTGGCGGCGCTGGCGAACGGGGTCGCGTCGCACGCGCTCGACTTCGACTTCACCTATATGCAAGGCCAGCTGGTCGCGCCGATCATTCCGGCGCTGCTGCCGCTCGCCGAAGGCACCGGGGCGACGCCGGCCGAGACGCTGGCGGCGTTCATGGTCGGCTTCGAGGTCGCTTCGCGGCTGAGCCGCGCCAACCCCAACCACAACGGCGGCGGCGCCTGGCACGCCACCGGCACCATCGGCACGATCGGCGCGGCGGCGGCCTGCGCCCGCCTGCTCAAGCTGCCGGCCGCGGACATTGCCGACGTGCTCGGCATTAGCGTGTCGATGGCCGCGGGCGTCAATGCCAATTACGGCACCATGACCAAGCCGCTGCATGTGGGGCAGGGCGCGCGCAACGCGATCCTGGCGGCGCAGCTCGGCGGGCGCGGCTTCACCGCCAACCCGGCGGCGATCGAAGGCCGCGGCGGGTTCGCCAGCACCTTTGCGCGCGGGCTCGAATGGCAGCCGCAGGCGTTCGACGATCTCGGCCGCAGCTTCGATCTGGCCGAGCGCGGCTTCCGGCCCAAGCGCTATCCCTGCGGCGGCGTGATCCACACCGGCATCGACGCCGCGCTCACGCTACGCGACCAACTCGGCCCGGGCGTGGCCGAGATTGCCGCGATCAAGGCCGGGATCTCCAAATACGCCGCCAACCGCGCCAGCGAGCAGTACCCGACCAATACCGAGGCGGCGAAGTTCAATCTGCAATATGTCGTCGCCTATGCGCTCGCGAACGGGCCGCCTGGTCTGTCGGCGTTCGGCGAGGACGCGATCAACGACGCGCGGGTAAAGACGCTCGCTCGCATGGTCTCGGTCGCCATCGACCCGGAGTTTGCCGACGCGCAAGAGGACTATCCCACCAGGCTCACGGTCACGCTCCGCGACGGGCGCACGCTCGAACGGCTGCGGGTCTATGCCAGCGGCACGCGGCAATTTCCGATGTCGCCGGCGCAGATCGAGGACAAGTTCTTGGATTGCGCGGCGCAGGCGCTCGCGCCCGACGCGGCGAAGCAGATCCTTGCGACGTTGCGCACGCTCGGTGAGCAGGCAAGCTTCGCCGAATTCTGGCCGTTGCTGCGCCGGGGCTGAGCGGGCAGGCCGGAATCAAATCGCCGGCCCCGCGATGTCGCGAAGCCGGCGTTTGTTTGTTCGATCAGTCGGGGAGGGACGTCGCGGCAGAGTTAGTTGACGCCGCTCGCGGCGCTGGCGGCGCGATGATCGCCGATCGGCTTGACGACCACCTTGGTGCCGACCTTGACCCGGCTGTAGAGGTCGATCACGTCCTCGTTGACCATCCGGATGCAGCCCGACGACACGCGGCCGCCAATGGTGTCCGGCGCGTTGGTGCCGTGGATGCGGTAGACCGAGCCGCTGAGGTAGAGGGCGCGGGCGCCGAGCGGGTTGGTCTCGCCGCCGGCGACGAAGCGCGGCAGGTAGGGCTGGCGCTGGATCATCTCGGGCGGCGGCGTCCAATCCGGCCACTCGGCCTTGCGCTCGACGGTCTTCGTTCCCGACCAGGCGAAACCTTCGCGGCCGACGCCGATGCCGTAGCGCATCGCCTTGCCGCCGGGCATCACCAGGTAGAGGTAGGTGTTGGGCGTGTCGACGATGATGGTGCCGGGCGCTTCGCTGGTGCGGTAGTCCACCACCTGGCGGCGGAACTCGCTGCGCTGCGCGCCGTCGTCGGCGGGATTGGCATAGGCCGGCGCGGCCACCGGCTCGCGATGCGGGCCAAACAGCGCTTCGAACGGGTTGAACGGATTGGCGAGCGCGCTGGTGGAAATGGCGGTCGCGGCCACGAACGTCGCGATGGCAGCAACGGTCTTCAAACCGGAAAGCTTTTTCATGGTGATCCCCCTGATCCCGTAACTGTTGATTGGTCGGAGCGGAGGGGCGGTTGGTTCAAAAATGGTGGGGAAAATTAATCTCACGGCTCGGTGAACGCCGCAGGTGCGCGCTGTTAAGCCAATGATATTAAAAGAATTTTTGTGCAAGCCCGGAGACGGCCGGCGGGCACGGCGGCGGGCCCTGAGAGGCTAGTGGAAGGTCCGGATGGCGCCCTGATACCGCCCACGCGGCCGTTAACTGCCTTGCGTCAGGACTTGCGGTCGGCGTGCCAGCCGACCACGGCGTCGGAAACGGCGTCGGTCGAGGCGAAATAGGGCTTGATGTCGAGAAGGGGCGTGTCGTCGAGGCAGTCGAGTCCGATCACGGAGAGCCGGGGCCCGTCGACGCCCACCAGTCGCACGACGCTCATGGCGATGGGATTGGGCCGGGCGGGGGATCGCAGCGCAAAGGTCCCGCGCGCGATGCCGTAATGCCGCGGCACCTGCAGAACCAGATCGCGCCGCGACCGGTTCATCCAATAAAGCACCACCAGATGGGTGCAACTTTCGACGTGGGTGAGCGCCTTCGCCCACCGCGGGTCGACCTCAAGGGTGCAGACGGCGTCGGATTCGCGCGCATTCTTGGGGCAGTCGGCGCGCTTGGTCCAGGGCGTTCGGATACGGCCGATGAAATAGAGCGAGGCGTCGAAGGTGTCCGGAAGCCCGATGGCAACCTCGCCGTCCCGGATGCCGAAGGCGTTGTCGTTGTCGTTCATGGGCTCTCCCGAGGAAGCTCCACAGATGTCATGCCGGGCCAAGTCCGGCAATGACTCCTAGGTCCGGCAATGACCCGGCCTCCGCGTCCTGCCCACCCGCCGTCTTGCAATCCGTGCTTAAAGGTATAAAGATATCTTTATGTCCCCGCCGGAAGGCGGGCGCCATCGGTCGAACCGAGAGTAGTGCCCACATATGCCCACCGTTGCCCACCTCTCTTTCGAGACCCTGAATGGCACCCTTAAGGCCGCGGGCGAGGCCACTCGGTTGCGCATCCTCGCTCTATTGGGGGAGGCGGAGCTCACCGTGTCGGATCTCACCGCCATCTTGCGCCAATCGCAGCCCCGCATCTCGCGGCATTTGCGACTGCTGGCGGAAGCTGGCCTGGTCGAGCGTTTCCGCGAAGGGTCGTGGGCGTTCTTCCGTCTGGCCGAGCGGGGCGGGGCGGCGACGCTCGCGCGTGAGCTCGTGTCCCGCCTCGATCCCGACGACGCCACGCTCGGGCGCGATCGTGAGCGCCTGTTCGCCGTGCGGACGCAACGCGCGGAGGCGGCGCAAGTCTATTTCGGCCGACATGCCGCGCAGTGGGACCGCATTCGCAAGCTTCATGTCGCCGACGAGGCGGTGGAGGAAGCGATCAGCGCCGCGCTCGCCGATGTGCCGATGCGCGCGCTGCTTGATCTCGGCACCGGCACCGGGCGCATGCTCGAACTGTTCGGGCCGCGGATCGAGCAAGGCCTCGGCCTCGATCTCTCGCTCGACATGCTGGCGGTGGCGCGGGCGCGGCTCGACCGCGCGGGCCTGCGTCATTGCAGCGTGCGCCAGGGCGACATCTATGACCTCGCGCTGCCGAGGGACAGCTTCGACGTCGTCATCGTCCATCAAGTGCTGCACTTCCTCGACGACGGCGCGCGCGCCATCCACGAGGCGGCGCGGGTGCTGCGGCCCGGGGGCCGCCTTCTGGTCGTCGATTTCGCTCCCCACGATCTGGAATTTCTGCGCGACGAGCACGCCCACCGGCGGCTCGGCTTCTCGTCCGATACCGTGGCGCAATGGATGAAGGCCGCTGACCTCGACGTCGTGCTGCAGCGCAGCCTCGCGCCGGAGCCGACGTCCGAAGGCAAGATCGCAGTCTCGCTCTGGCTCGGGCGCGATCCGCGCATCCTGTTGGCGACCGCTGCGCGCGAGGTGGCGTGATGACGGCGGAGACCCGCGCCAGCCGCTTCGTGCACGACGGCCATGAACACGCGGAGGATCCTCGCCGCATCCGCGTCTCTTTCGAATTCTTCCCGCCGAAGACCGAGGAGATGGAAAAGACGCTGTGGGATTCGATCACCCGCCTTGCGCCGCTCAAGCCCAACTTCGTCTCGGTTACCTATGGCGCCGGCGGCTCGACCCGCGAGCGCACGCACGCGACCGTCAAGCGCATCCTCGCCGAAACCGCGCTCACGCCCGCGGCCCATCTCACCTGCGTCGCCGCGACTTGCGACGAGATCGACGCTGTGATCCGCAGCTATTGCACGGCGGGCGTCCGCCACATCGTGGCGTTGCGCGGAGATCCGGTCGGCGAGCGTTATGCGCCCCATCCCGGCGGCTACCGCAATGCCGCCGATCTCGTCGCCGGCATCAAGCGAATCGCCGACGTCGAGGTCTCGGTCTCCGCCTATCCGGAAAAGCATCCGGACAGTCCGACCGTCGAAGCCGATCTCGACATGCTCGCGGCCAAGGTCGATGCCGGCGCGACGCGTGCGATCACCCAGTTCTTCTTCGAGAATGACAAATACTTCCGCTATCTCGACCGGGTGCGCGCCCGCGGCATCGACGTGCCCGTCGTGCCCGGCATCCTGCCGGTGCAGAATTTCAAGCAGACCAAGTCGTTCGCGGCGCGCTGCGGCGCCTCGGTGCCGGACTGGCTGGCCGAGCGTTTCGACGGCCTGGACGATGACGCGGCCACCCGCAAGCTCATTGCCGCCGCGGTCGCCGCCGAGCAGGTGCTCGATCTCGTCGATCGTGGGGTCACCGATTTCCACTTCTACACCATGAACCGCGCCGATCTGGTCTACGCCGTCTGCCATCTGCTCGGGCTGCGGCCGAGCCACGCCTCAGGTCCGGTGCCTGCAGCGGCTCCTCTCCCCGTTGCGGAGAAAGCGCGGGGAGTCGGGTGATGAACGACAAACGCGATACCTCGCCGACCGCGCAAACGCTGCGCCGCCTCGCGGCCGAGCGCATCCTGGTGCTCGACGGCGCCATGGGCACCATGATCCAAGGGCTCGAGCTCGACGAGGAGGGCTATCGCGGCGCCCGTTTCGACGCCTGGAACCGCGAAGTCCGCGGCAACAACGATCTGCTCATCCTCAGCCAGCCCGACGCGATCCGCGACATCCATCTCGCGTATTTCCGCGCCGGCGCCGACATCGTCTCGACCAACACCTTCTCCTCGACGCGCATTGCCCAGGCCGATTACGGCATGCAGGGCATCGCCCATGAGCTCAATGTCGAGGGCGCAAGGCTTGCCCGCGCGGCGGCCGATCTCGCGCAAAGCGAGGACGGCCGCCCGCGTTTCGTCGCCGGCGCGCTCGGGCCGACCAATCGCACCGCTTCGATCTCGCCCGACGTCTCCAATCCCGGCTTCCGCGCCGTCACCTTCGACGAATTGCGCAGCGCCTATGCCGAGCAGGTCGAAGGGCTGCTCGAGGGTGGCGCCGACCTGCTGCTGATCGAAACCATCTTCGACACGCTCAACGCCAAGGCGGCGATCGCGGCCATTGCCGACGTTACCGATGCGGGTGGCGTGCGTGTCCCGGTGATGATCTCCGGCACCATCACCGATCGCTCGGGACGTCTTTTGTCGGGCCAGACTCCGGCGGCGTTCTGGAACTCGGTGAACCATGCCGCGCCGTTCTCGATCGGGCTCAATTGTGCGCTCGGCGCCAAGGAAATGCGCGCCCATATCGCCGAGATCGCGCGCCTCGCCGACACTCTCGTGTGCGCCTATCCCAATGCCGGCCTTCCGAACGAGTTCGGGCGCTACGACGAGAGTCCGGAATTCATGGCCGGCCTGCTGGGCGAGTTTGCGGAGGCGGGCCTCGTCAATATCGTCGGCGGTTGCTGCGGCACCACGCCCGACCATATCCGTGCCATCGTGCGGGCGGTGGAGGGCAAGGCGCCGCGGAAGATCCCCGAGCTGCCGCCGCTTCTGCGCCTGTCCGGCCTCGAGGCGTTCACGCTCACCCCGGAAATTCCGTTCGTCAATGTCGGCGAGCGCACCAACGTCACCGGCTCGGCCAAGTTCCGCAAGCTCGTCACCGCCGGCGACTATGCGGCGGCGCTCGCGATCGCGCGCGATCAGGTGGAGAACGGCGCGCAGATCATCGACGTGAACATGGATGAGGGCCTGCTCGATTCCGAGAAGGCGATGACCACCTTCCTCAATCTGATCGCGGCCGAGCCCGACATCGCCCGCGTCCCGGTCATGGTGGATTCCTCGAAATTCTCGGTGATCGAGGCCGGGCTGAAATGCCTGCAGGGCAAGTCGGTCGTGAACTCGATCTCGATGAAGGAGGGCGAGGCCGCCTTCATCGAGCACGCCCGGGCTGTGCGCCGCTACGGCGCCGCGGTGGTGGTCATGGCCTTCGACGAGCAGGGCCAGGCCGACATCTTCGAGCGCAAATGCGCGATCGCCAAGCGCGCCTACGACATCCTGGTTAACCAGGTCGGCTTCCCGCCGCAGGACATCATCTTCGACCCGAACATCTTCGCCATCGCGACCGGGATGGAGGAGCACAACAATTACGGCGTCGATTTCATCGAGGCGACGCGCTGGATCCGCACCAACCTGCCGCAGGTCCACATCTCCGGTGGCGTGTCAAACCTGTCGTTCTCGTTCCGCGGCAACGAGCCGGTGCGCGAGGCCATGCACTCCGTCTTTCTCTATCACGCGATCAAGGCCGGCATGGACATGGGCATCGTCAACGCCGGGCAGATGGCGGTGTACGACGACCTCAATGCGGAATTGCGCGAGGCGTGCGAGGACGTGGTGCTCAATCGCCGCGCCGACGCCGCCGAGCGGCTGCTCGCGCTCGCCGAGCGCTACCGCGGCGGCCAGGGCAAGGAGAAGAAGGAAGCCGATCTGCGCTGGCGTGAACGGCCGGTGGGAGAGCGGCTCTCCCACGCGCTCGTGCACGGCATCACCGATTTCATCGAAACGGATGTCGAGGAAGCGCGGCTCGCGGCCGAGCGCCCGCTGCATGTGATCGAAGGCCCGCTGATGGACGGAATGAACGTGGTCGGCGATCTCTTCGGCTCCGGCAAGATGTTCCTGCCGCAGGTCGTGAAGTCGGCGCGGGTGATGAAGCAGGCGGTCGCCTACCTGATGCCGTTCATGGAGCAGGAGAAGAAGGACAAAGGCATCGAGAAGAGGAGCTCCAACGGCAAGATCGTCATGGCTACGGTTAAGGGCGACGTGCACGACATCGGCAAGAACATCGTGGGCGTGGTGCTCCAGTGCAACAATTACGAGGTGATCGATCTCGGCGTGATGGTGCCGGCGGCCAAGATCCTGGAGACGGCGCAGAAGGAGAACGCGGACATCATCGGGCTGTCCGGCCTGATCACGCCTTCGCTCGACGAGATGTGCCACGTCGCCGCAGAGATGGAGCGGCAGGGTTTCGACTTGCCGCTGCTCATCGGCGGCGCCACCACGAGCCGCGTGCACACCGCGGTCAAGATCCATCCGCATTACCGGCGCGGGCAAGCGGTCTATGTCACCGACGCCAGCCGGGCCGTGGGCGTGGCATCGAGTCTGATGTCGGCGCAAGGGCGCCCAACCTATGTGGCCAACACTCGCCAGGAATATGCCCGCATCGCCGCCGCGCATGCGCGCGGCGAGGAAGCGAAGCAACGGCTGTCACTCAAGGATGCGCGCGCCAATGCGCTGAAGCTCAACTGGTCGGGCAATGACATCCCGCAGCAGCCGACGTTTCTCGGAGCCCGGGTGCTGGAGGACTATCCGATCGCGGAGCTTCGCGACTACATCGACTGGTCGCCGTTCTTTGCCACCTGGGAGCTCACCGGCAAGTTTCCCGCGATCCTGGACGACGCGAAATATGGCGAAGCGGCGCGCAGCTTGTTCGCGGATGCTCAGGCGATGCTCGACCGCATTGCCTCGGAACGCTGGTTCCGCGCCAGCGCCGTGTTCGGGTTCTGGCCGGCGAATTCCGAGGGCGACGACATCCTCGTTTACGGCGACGAGCAGCGAACCAAGCCGATTGCCGTGCTGCACACGCTGCGCCAGCAACTCACACGGCGCGAAGGTCGCGCCAACGTGGCGCTGGCCGATTTTATCGCTCCGCGCGCCAGCGGTCTGGCCGACCACATCGGCGCCTTCATGGTGACCGCCGGGATCGGCGAGGATGACGTGGCGGAGCGTTTCAAGCAGGCCAATGACGACTACTCGGCCATCATGGTCAAGGCACTCGCGGATCGGCTCGCGGAAGCATTCGCCGAGCGACTGCACCAGCGCGTGCGCAAGGAGTTCTGGGCCTATTCCCCGGACGAGACACTCGCGGGCGTGGACCTGATCGGCGAGAAATACCGCGGCATCCGGCCCGCGCCAGGTTACCCCGCGCAGCCCGACCACAGCGAGAAGGAAACGCTGTTCGCGCTGCTCGATGGCGAACGGCGGATCGGGGTCAAGCTCACCGAGAGCTTTGCGATGTGGCCGGGCGCATCGGTGTGCGGGCTCTATCTCGGCCATCCCGAAAGTCACTATTTCGGCGTCGGCAAGATCGAGCGCGACCAAGTCGAGGATTATGCCACGCGCAAGGGCTGGAGCGTCGCCGAGGCGGAAAGGTGGCTCGCGCCGGTGCTCAACTATGACCCGCTGGCCGCGGCACGCACCGCCGCGGAGTAGCGCGGCAACGCGCGCGCTGATCGGCCCGGCATCGCTTGCTTGCGCAAGTCCCGCGCAATGACCGGAATCCCGGCGTTGCTTTGAAGCACTCTCGTTTCTTGGCGATACGCGCCGTCAAAGGCACCAAAGATCAAAAAATGCAAACACCGGAGAGGCACGCTCTCCGGTGCGTCAACGAACTCGGGATCTGGCGTTATTCGTGGATACTCGAACTTAAAACGCGCCCAGCAGGATTGCACCGACGAACGCGAATACCGCGAAAACTGCCAGTACATTGAGCCTTAAGGCAAGGTCCACGTGACGTCCTCCTTGGACAAGGCAGGCGAGTGTAGCAGAGTTCAGGTTAAGTTCTAATGACAATCGTTATTGCACTGCCAAAAGCATGTGCACTGCTTCAAATTGATCGCTCGGCGCGCGACCAAGAGTCTGAGATTTCGAGACAAAAAGTTTTCGCACTACGAGTGTTGATGACTCATAAGAATTATTTGGAGGAGTGAATATTCGGCCTCTCATTACTCGTCACCCGCGCGCGATCAGAAAAAATAGTACCTGACAAACCATCGAGTTAGCTCATTGCCCGGGCGTCAGCCGCATTTCGCTGCGCGCGACCGCGCTCTCGAGCCATGCCGCCGCGGACAGCGCGAACCGGTCGCGACCAAAACGCGCCACGACCTGCACGCCGAGCGGCAGACCGTCCGCGTCCGAAAGCCCTGGGACATTGACACAGGGCGTGCCCAGCAACGTCCACAGCCGGTTGAAGGTCGGCTCTCCGGTCGAACCAAGCCCCTTCGGCGCGGCTCCCGGTGCCGAGGGTGTGAGCATCACTTCGCCGTCGGGCAGCAGATCGATGAGCGCGCGGCGCGCGCGGCGCGTGATGCGGCGGGCGTTGTCGTAGGTATTGGCGTCGATGGTTGCGGCGTCATCGAGTTGCGCGCGCAGCACCGGGCCCATGCGATGGCGATGGAGGTCGTATTCGAAAGCGAGCGCGCGGATCGCTTCATAGCCTTGCACGATGCGATGTGCGCGAACGGCGTCAGCGAAGATCGGCGGCAGTTCCATGTCCTTCACGCGTGCGCCCGATCGTTCCGCCGCGCGCGCTGCGCGCTCGACGGCGTTCTGCATCGCGGCGCTCGCGTCCTGCCAGAATGGAGGGCGCACGAGCGCGACGACCGGCGCAGCTTGCGCCGGCCGGCCATCGACCCGCAGCTCACGGCCGCTCATCGCCGCGGCGGCGAACGCGACGTCGGGCACGCTCGCGCCGAACAGTCCGACGGTGTCGAGCGACCACGAGAAGCATTTCATCCCGACCGTCGGCAGCAGCCGATAGGAAGGCTTGAAACCGGCGACGCCGCAGAAGGCGGCGGGGCGGATGACGGAGCCGCCGGTCTGGCTACCGAGCGCCAGCGGCACCATGCCGGCAGCCACCGCCGCGGCCGAACCCGACGACGACCCGCCCGGCGTATGCGCAGGGTTGCGGGGATTGCGCGTGCCTGCCGGTTCGAGCGAAGCAAATTCGGTGGTGACGGTCTTGCCGAGGACGAGCCCGCCCGCGCGCCGGATCAGCATCACCATCGCCGCGTCCGCCTTGGGCTGGTGGCCGGCATAGATCGCCGAGCCGTACGCGGTGGGCAGGTCTGCCGTGTCGAAGATGTCCTTGATGCCGACCGGGAGCCCATGCAGCGGCAGTGGCGCGAGCTGCTGCTGTTCGACGCGCCGGCGCGCCGCGTCGAGGTCGAGCGCGGCGAAGGCGCCGATCTTGCTCTCGTGCGTGGCGACCGCCTCGGCGCAGAGTTCGACCACGGCGCGCGGTGAAAGGGCGCCGGCCTCGATGCGGCGCGCAAGCTCGAGCGCGGAGAGCATCAACGCCGACCGTCCAACAGCGCCCGTCTGGCCTTGGCTTCCATGATGTCGACGCTCCCCGCCACCTGTCGTTTCTTAACCATATCGCGAGGCGTCGGCCAGAGGCATGCACCACGGCCGAATCTTTGAACAGTCGTTAACAAAGTCCCACGCATTGTCCCGGCCATGGCGTGGGGAGCTCGTTGGTATCTCGTCTGCTCCATCGGTCTTGGCGTCCTCGGCGTGCTGGCGGGCTGCAGTGGCGGCAACATGTTTGCCGAGCGCGAGCCGTGGCGGCGCGACGCCGAGGTGCAATGCCTCAACGCGGGCACCGTCAGGGAGGGCCCGGGCGTCGTCCGCATCAGGTCGATCCAGGGTCCCGGCGTATGCGGGGCCGATTTTCCATTCAAGGTATCCATGCTGGGCGAGAGTTCGCCGCTCGGCTACAGCGACGATCTGCGTCCGCCCAGCGACATCCCGGGGCGCCCGGGATCCGCGCCCGCGCGCTGGCCGATCAGGCCTTCCGAACCGCCGCCGGTCCAACAGCAACCGCCCTATCAGTCCCGCGTGCTTCCGGAATACCAGTCGCGCCCGGTGCAGCCGCCACCACGTGGCGCCGCGCCCGACCAGCCGGTGTCGCTTGAACCACCGGGCGTGACCGATCGCGCCAACGGCGTACCGGCGACCTACGATTTCCGGCGGCCCTATGGGGCGGCGTCGGCGCCGCGATACCAGTCGCCGCCGGAAAACTCCCCGCGCGACGACTTTTCACCGGAACCCTACGAGCGTCGACCGCTGGTCGACACGCCGACAACGTCGCGCAATGCGCCTGGTGGAATCGCGCGAACTCCGCTGCGTGGGCCGTCGCCGGCCGAAGCGCCTCGAGCCTCGGTGCGCGAGGCGTTGCCTGCGGACGTGCCGTCTCGCCGCGAGGCGCCGGTCATCCCGCTCGGCCCCGCCACCGGCGCGCCGGCCGCGGCATTCACACCCGTTTCCGTAAGCCCGCCGGCGACGCTCGCATGTCCCATCGTCTCCGAGCTCGAACGATGGATCACCAATTCGGTGCAGCCGGCGGCGATGCGCTGGTTCGGCGCGCCGGTCGCCGAGATCACGCAGATATCCGCTTATTCCTGCCGCGGCATGAACGGCAATCCGCGCGCCAACATTTCCGAGCACGCCTTCGGCAACGCGCTCGACATCTCCGCCTTCACGCTAGCCGACGGACGCAAGATCACGGTGAAGAACGGGTGGAGGGGCCTGCCCGAGGAGCAAGGCTTCCTGCGCGATGTGCAAGCCGCCGCCTGCGATCAATTCACGACGGTGCTGGCGCCGGGCTCGAACGTCTATCATTACGATCATATGCACGTCGATCTCATGCGCCGGAGCGACGGACACCGCGCCTGCAACCCACGCGCGGTGTCGGGCGAGGAAATCGCCGCGCGCGCCGGCGGGCGGCATGCCGCCCAGCGCGCCGGTGAGCCGACCGTCACCGGCTCGGTCGCGCCGCGGCGGCTGCCATCGCCGCCCAAGCGGCTGCGCGTCGATCCCTACGGTGACGACCGGTTCGACCGCGCACTGCCGCTGGCTCAGCCGGGCGAAGATGGCCAGGACGACTGAGTCGGCTGAGCCGTACGCGCGGTGACATCGCAACCAGTCGGGCCATGTTTCCTGCAACCGCGTGGGAGCAGATTCCCCCGACGGAACGCACCCGTTGCCGGTTTGAACCTGGTTTGCCGCGAAATTGACCAAGGACGAAGTCGCCGGCCGTGTACACATGCGGGTACCGCCATGGTTTTGCCCTAAAACGCTCCCGGCGGCTGCTCCGCAGGCCATCTGCGACACCATGCGGCACCTCTTTAAATGCCGTCATGGACCACCAATATGTTAGGTCAAACCGAATGGTTTCCTGGGAGGAATCAATGTCCCGTTTCAATTTTCGTCCGTTGCTGGCGTTTTGCGCGCTGGTCGCGGTGCTGGCGTTCGCCGTGAGCGACGCCGACGCCCGTGCCGGACGTGGCGGCAGCGTCGGCAGCCGTGGCTCGCAGACCTTTTCCGCGCCGCCGTCGACGGCAACGTCACCGAGCGCGCGACCGATCGAGCGCAGCATGACTCAGCCCGGCCAGCCGGGCAGCACGGTCGGACAGCGCGCGCCGCAGACGTCGCCGGCCGCCGGCGGCTTCTTCAATCGGCCGGGCTTCCTCGGCGGCATGTTCGCCGGCTTCCTGGGAGCCGGCCTGCTTGGCATGCTGTTCGGCAACGGCTTCATGGGCGGTCTTGGCGGCGCGGCGTCGATGCTCGGCCTGCTGCTGCAGATCGGCATCGTCGCCATCATTGGCTATTTGCTGTGGACTTGGTGGCAGCGCCGCAACCAGCCGGCCCTTGCCAGCGGTCCCGCCTTGCGCGACGCCAATGCCACGAACTCGCGTTCGCCCATGAGCTTTGGCAATAACGGCTTTGGCGGTGCGGGCTTCGGCGGCGGCAGCGGCGTGCCAGCCACGGCGGCGCGTGCCTCCGGCACCGACGAGGTCGGTCTGACGCCGGAGGACTTCAATGCGTTCGAAAAGGTCCTGGCCGACGTGCAGGCCGCCTACAGTGCCGAGGATCTCGCGCGCCTGCGCAGAGAGGCCACGCCGGAGATGCTTTCCTATTTCTCCGAAGACCTCGCGGCCAATGCCAGCAAAGGTGTGATCAACCGCGTCAGCGACGTGAAGCTCCTGCAGGGTGATCTCGCCGAGGCCTGGCGCGAGGGCGACACCGACTATGCGACGGTCGCGATGCGCTATTCGCTCAAAGACGAGATGGTTGACCGCGAGAGCGGCCGCCTGGTCGAAAACGGCGAGGACGAAGCCACGGAAATCTGGACTTTCATGCGCGCACGTGGCGGTCACTGGCTGGTGTCGGCGATCCAGCAGACCTGACGCGATAGCCGCAGGCAAAAAGGTTTGCGAAATGGCCGGGCTCTCGCCCGGCCATTTTCTTTTGCAGTGGCGCGGGCGGGCCTTTTTACTTCGGTTTGCCGTAGCCGCCCGCGGTAGGCGTCTGGATGATGACCGCCTCGCCGGCGTCGATCACGGTGGCATCCGCGCCCTCGAGCGCATCGATCCGTCCGTCGTTGCGGCGCACGGAGTTCTGCCCGATCTGACCGGCTTCGCCGCCGGCCAGGCCGAACGGGCGCACGCGGCGGTGGCCCGACAGGATCGTGCAATCCATCTTTTCGAGGAAGCGGATGGTGCGACGGACGCCGTCGCCCGCATTCCATTCGCCGCGTCCACCCGATCCGGTGCGGATGTGGAAATCCTCGAGCAGCACCGGGTAGCGGAATTCCAGGACTTCCGGGTCGGTGAGGCGCGTATTGGTCATGTGGGTGTGCACGGCGTCGGTGCCGGGAAATCCGGGGCCCGCGGGTGAGCCCGAACAGATCGTCTCGTAGTATTGATACTTGGCGTTGCCGAAGTTGAGATTGTTCATCGTGCCCTGGGCGGCGGCGAGGCTGCCCAGCGCGCCGAACAGACAGTCCGTCACCGCTTGCGATGTCTCCACATTGCCGGCGACGACTGCGGCGGGATATTCGGGCGACAGGATCGATTTTTTTGGGATGATGATGTTGATCGGCCGCAGGCAGCCGGCGTTCATGGGGATGTCGTCGTCCACCATCACCCGAAAGACATAGAGCACCGCCGCGCGCGTGACCGGCTCGGGCGCGTTGAAGTTGGTGTTCTGCTGCGGCGATGTACCGGTGAAGTCGACGGTGGCCTCGCGCTTCTCCTTGTCGACGCTGATCCTGACCTTGATCCAGGTGCCCTGGTCCATCTCGTATTCGAACGACGCATCGTGGATGCGGTCGATCACCCGCCGCACGCTCTCGGCAGCGTTGTCCTGCACGTGCTGCATATAGGCTCTGACCACCGGCAGCGTGAAATGCGCGACGGTCTTGCGCAGCTCCTGCACGCCTTTCTCGTTCGCCGCGATCTGCGCCTTCATGTCGTTGACGTTCTGCAGCGGGTTGCGGGCGGGATATTTCGCGCCGGTGAGGAGGTCGTAGAGTGCCTGCTCGCGGAAGCGGCCGCGATCCACCAACTTGAAGTTGTCGATATAGACGCCTTCCTCCTCGATGGTGATTGCGTTCGGCGACATCGAGCCGGGAGAAATGCCGCCCACGTCGGCGTGGTGGCCGCGCGACGCGACCCAGAACAGGACGTCGCGGCTGGCCTCGTCGAAAACAGGCGTGCAAACGGTGATATCGGGCAGATGTGTGCCGCCGTTATAGGGTGCGTTGATGGCGTAGACATCGCCGGGCGCGATCCGGCCCTTGTTCTCGCGAATGATGGTCTCGACCGCACGGTCCATGGAGCCGAGATGCACCGGCATGTGCGGCGCGTTGGCGACCAGCGTGCCGTCGGCGTCGAACACGGCGCAGGAGAAATCGAGCCGCTCCTTGATGTTGACGGAGTAGGCCGTGTTCTGCAGCGACACGCCCATCTGTTCCGCAATCGACATAAAGAGGTTGTTGAACACTTCGAGCATCACCGGGTCGGCGTCAGTGCCGATCGCGCTTTGGCGCCTGAGCGCGACGGCGCGCTCCAGCACCAGGTGGTTCTTGGCGGTGATGCTGGCGCGCCAGCCGTCCTCGACCACGATGGTCTGATGCGGCTCGACGACGATAGCCGGACCGTCCAAGGCCTGACCGGGCGAAAGCTGCGCGCGGGTATAGACCGTGGCCTCGTGCCATTGGCCACGCGAATAGAACTGCGTGCGGCGGGTCGGGGACGCAAGCGATTCGCCGGTCGTCGGCAATACCGGCTCGGTGAACTTCGCGCCGCCACCGATGGCCTCAACCGATACCGCTTCGACCACCATCTCCTTGCTCTCGTCGATGAATCCAAACCGTGATTTGTGTGCCGCCTCGAAGGCGGATTTCATTTTTGCCAGCGTCATTACAGATGCCGCCAGGGGCGGCGATCCGCTGCTGCGCGGCTCTCCCGGAGCCACCGAATAGGCCGGCACCACCAGCGCCATGTCGGTTCCGGCGTAGCGGATGTGCGCGCGTGCGTGCACGGTTACGGCCTCGGGCGCCACGCCCTGGCCGATCACCTCACTCCTTGCCTCCTCGCCCAGGCGGCCGGCGACGGTGGCGATCGACGCCAACACCGCATCCCCGAATGTTTCTTCAACGGCCTGCTGGCGGGTGGCGCGGATGTCGGCGAGGCCCATGCCGTAGGCCGACAACAGCGAAGAGAACGGATGGATCAACACCTTGGTCATGCCCAGCGCGTCGGCGACCAGGCAAGCGTGCTGGCCGCCGGCGCCGCCGAAGCAGTTGAGCGCGTAGCGCGTCACGTCGTAGCCGCGCTGCAGGGAGATTTTCTTGATCGCGTTCGCCATGTTCTCGACCGCGATCCGGATGAAACCGTCGGCGACGTCTTCGGCTGAGCGGCCGTCGCCGATCTCGCGTGCGAGCTGTGCAAATGCTGCACGCACGGCATCGGCATCGAGCGGAAGATTCTGCTGCGCGCCGAAAATGCGCGGAAAGAAATCCGGAATCAGCTTTCCAACCATCACGTTGGCGTCGGTGACCGCGAGCGGGCCGCCGCGGCGATAGCATTTCGGCCCGGGATTGGCGCCTGCACTGTCGGGCCCGACGCGGAAACGTGCCCCGTCGAAGTGCAGGATCGACCCGCCGCCCGCCGCCACGGTATGAATGAGCATCATCGGGGCGCGCATGCGCACGCCCGCAACTTCGGTCTCGAACGCGCGTTCGTACTCGCCGTCGAAGTGCGAGACGTCGGTCGACGTACCGCCCATGTCGAAGCCGATCAGGTGCGTGAAGCCGGCCTCGCGCCCGCTCTCCGCCATTCCGACCACGCCGGCGGCCGGCCCGGACAGAATCGCATCCTTGCCCTGGAACAATTCCGCGGCGGTGAGTCCGCCGGAGGACATCATGAACATGAGGCGGGGAATGTTGCCGCGATCCGGCATCTCTCCGCCTTGCGCGGCGGGTGCCGGAGCCGCGGCGTCGCGTTTTGCGGCGATAGGAGCGCTCACGCCCTTTGCGCTGAGATCACGCGCCACCTGCCCAACATATTGCCGCAGGATCGGCGAGAGATACGCATCGACGACGGTGGTGTCGCCGCGGCCGACCAGTTTGATGAGCGGAGAGATCTCGTGGCTCACCGACACCTGCGGAAATCCGATCTCGCGCGCGAGCGCAGCCACGCGCTGCTCATGCTCGGGATAGCGATAGGCGTGCATGAACACGATCGCGACCGCCTCGATGCCGTCGGCGCGAGCGGCCGAAAGCTCGCGGCGCAGCGCCGCCAGATCCGGCTCGCTCTCGACGGTGCCGTCGGCGTGCACGCGTTCGTCCACTTCGACGACGCGCTCGTAGAGCATCTCCGGTTTGATGATGTGGCGTGCGAAGATCTTCGGCCGCGCCTGGTAGCCGATCTTGAGCGCGTCGCGAAAACCCTTGGTGGTGACGAGGAGCGTGCGCTCGCCCTTGCGCTCCAGCAGCGCATTGGTCGCGACCGTGGTGCCCATCTTCACGCGACCGATCAGGCTTGGGGGAATCAGCTCATCCGGCTTGACGCCGAGGAGGTCGCGGATGCCCTGCACCGCGGCATCGCCATAGGCCTCAGGATTGTCCGACAGGAGCTTGTGCGCCACGAGGCTCCCGTCAGGCCGGCGACCGATCACGTCGGTAAAGGTCCCACCGCGGTCGATCCAGAAATCCCACGGGTCGTTGTGCTGCGCGCCGTCCATCCGCTTTGCCGTCCTTTACCTGATCCGTCTCAATAAGGCTCCGGGCGGCCGAGACCAAGCGTCTCAGACCGCTCGACGCCGCATTGCCGTTGCCCCACAGTGAAGTCAACGCCCGCAGCGGCGACATGAGGGAAGGGAAATGCCGATGGCAACCGCTTCGACCGAACGTACGCGGCTGACGCGCAGGAATGTCTTGAGATGCGCGCTGGTGGCACCGGCGGTTGTGGCCGGCGCACGGCGGGCAAGCGCGGCCGACCCGGTTTCGGTCGGCATGGTCAACACTATCAGCGACGCGGGTTTCTTTGTTGCCGAAGCAAAAGGTTACTTCAAGGCTGCCGGCATCGACGTCAAATTTTCGCCCTTCCCGTCGGCCTCGGGCATGATCGCCCCGCTCGCTTCCGGTGACCTCGACGTAGGCTCCGGCGCGGTGTCGGCGGGGCATTACAACGCAAACGAGAGACAGATTCCGGTAAAGTTCGTCGCCGACAAAGCCCGCAACGCCCCCGACCTGAGTTTCCAGTCCATCGTCGTGCGCAGCGCCCTCATCGAGAGCGGCAAGTTCAAGGGCTTCGCCGATCTGAAAGGCCTGAAATTCGCAATTCCAGCGCCCGCGAGCGTCGGCGAACAGTCGATCCTGAACGAAGCGCTCAAGCGCGGCGGCCTCGGCTGGAACGACTGCGAGCGCGCATTTCTCGGCATCAACGAGCAGGTCGCCGCATTCCGCAACGGCGGGCTCGACGCCAGCATCACCTCGGAGCCGCTCATTTCGATCATGGCGAAGCAGGGGCTCACCACCCGATTTGCGACTGTGGGTAGTTTCTATCCAAACCAGCAGGCGGCGGTGGTCTGCTACGGCGCTCAATTCGTCACCAAGCGTCCCGAGGTCGGCCGGCGCTTTATGAAGGCCTACTTGCAGGGCGTCCGCGACTACAACGACGCGTTGAAGGATGGCCGCATCGCGGGGCCGAATGCCGAGGAGATCATCGATGCGATCGCCCGCTACTCCGTGACCAAGGATCGCGACCTGATCAGAACCGTGATCCCGGCCGCGCTTCACCCGGATGGCGAAGTCAACGTCGATGGCCTCGCCAAGGACCTGGCTTTCATCAAGACGCTGGGCTTGGTCAAAAGCAACGTAGCGGTCCCCGATATCGTCGACATGTCGTTCGCAAAGGCGGCGGTGGCCGAACTTGGACCCTACAAGGGGCGTACCGGGTGAGAGGCACGCGCCCTTGCCGTGGCTTTGAGAACCGGGGGCACCCGTACCAAATTTTATCGTCTATATAGTCCCAATATCGCTGCAATTGCTGCTAGGATAAGAGTGGGGGCGCCGAGGGGATTCTTCGCGGGTTTTCCCGAGACGCCAAGGACCATGACAATGTTGCGATCCTCCGTGTTCGCAGCTGCCGCCGCAATGGCGCTGGCTGCCGAGCCTGCCTATGCGCAGCTCAAATGGGATCTTCCGTCGGCATATCCCGCTGACAATTTCCATAGCGAGAACCTCGCTGCCTTCGCTCGCGACGTCGCGGATGCAACCGCAGGCAGGCTTGCGATCAAGGTCCACCCCAACGCCTCATTGTTTCCGGCGACCGCCATCAAGAGCGCCGTGCGGATCGGACAGGCGCAAGTCGGCGAAATCCTGATCTCGGTGCATGAGAACGAAGATCCGATGTTCGGGATCGACGTGGTACCGTTTCTGGCCGCGAGCTACGACGAGGCGCGCAAGTTGTGGCTGGCGTCCAGGCCTGCGATCGAGCGCAGGCTGGCGGAGCAAGGCCTGATGGTGTTGTTCGCCGTGCCTTGGCCGCCGCAGGGCATCTACGCGAAGAAAGAGATCAACGCGGTCGCCGATATGCAGGGACTCTCCTGGCGCGTGTACAATGCCGGGACCGAGCGCATCGCGCAGATCGTGGGCGCCTATCCCGTGACGATCCAGGCTGCTGATCTGCGGCAGGCGCTCGCGACCGGTTTGATCAACGCATTCATGACATCGAGCGCGACCGGCTACGACACCAAGGCATGGGAGACCATGACCTACTTCTACGATACCCAGGCGAGGCTCCCGAAGAACATCACCTTCGTCAATTGCTCGAGTCGCTTGTCGGTCAGGAGTACGAGCATGCGTGGGAGGTCGTCGTGGTGGACAACGCGTCCTCCGACGGCAGCGCTGACATCGTCGCCGAGCAATTCCCCACCGCGCGCCTGATCCGCAACGCCACCAACGTCGGCTTCGCAGCTGCCGTGAACCAGGCGGCGAAGCTGGCGACGAGCCCGTACCTCCTGCTGCTGAATCCCGACGCGGAAGCGACGCCGCGATCGATCGAACGGCTGGCAACCACGCTCGACGAGCGCGTGACGTGCGGCGCGGCCGCCGGACGACTGCTCTCGATGACCGAGGAAGCGCTGCCCGACTTCCACGCGCGGCGGTTGCCGACGTTGTCCAGCGTGGCTG
>Ga0207691_10001763_pt1 | contig 21304 bp, 18 predicted proteins | sample KBSM13metaG_FD_184327 | JGI IMG/M metagenome (GOLD analysis project Ga0207691, IMG submission 184327) | Miscanthus rhizosphere microbial communities from Kellogg Biological Station, Michigan, USA - KBS M1-3 metaG (SPAdes) (version 2) | ecosystem: Host-associated > Plants > Roots > Rhizosphere >... | reverse complement strand
CGGCGGCACCCGCTGTTCGCGGGCTTCGCGTCCCTCTACGACTTCACGCTCGACGACTTCCAGGTGCGCGCCTGCCGCGAGCTCGAGGACGGCAAGGGTGTGCTCGTCGCGGCGCCGACCGGTTCGGGCAAGACGCTGGTGGGGGAGTTCGCGGTGCACCTGGCGCTCGAGCAGGGGCGCAAGTGCTTCTACACAACGCCGATCAAGGCGCTGTCGAACCAGAAGTTCAACGACCTGGTCGCCCGGTACGGCGCGGACAAGGTCGGGCTGCTCACCGGTGACAACACCATCAACGGCGAGGCGCCGGTGGTGGTGATGACCACCGAGGTGCTCCGCAACATGCTGTACGCCGGCTCCCGCACGTTGCACGGTCTCGGCTACGTCGTGATGGACGAGGTGCACTACCTCGCCGACCGCGACCGCGGCGCGGTGTGGGAGGAGGTGATCATCCACCTGCCCGAGTCGGTGGCGCTGGTCTCCCTGTCCGCGACCGTCTCCAACGCCGAGGAGTTCGGCGAGTGGCTCGCGACCGTTCGCGGCGAGACCGCGACCATCGTGGAGGAGCGGCGGCCGGTGCCGCTGTTCCAGCACGTGATGGTGGGACGCAAGCTGTTCGACCTGTTCGACGACCGCCACCAGGGGTCGCCGGAGGAGGAGAAGGTCAACCCGGAGCTGATGCGGGTCGCCCGCGACGACTGGGCGAGCAACCGCATGCGCGACCGTCGTACGCCGAAGGGCCGGGGCCGGCGCGATCGCGGCGGTCGCCCGGTCGGCAACGGCAGGCGGGTCTGGGTCCCGAGCCGGGCCGAGGTGGTCGAGCGGCTCGACCGCGCCGCGCTACTGCCCGCGATCGTCTTCATCTTCAGCCGGGTCGGCTGCGACGCGGCGGTCCAGCAGTGCCTCAACGCCAACCTGAGGCTGACCAGCCCGGAGGAGCGCGACGCGATCTACCAGTTCGTGGAGGAGAGCTGCGCCGACATCCCGGAGGAGGACCTCCAGGTGCTCGGCTACCAGGAGTTCCTCGACGCGCTGACCCGCGGCGTCGCCGCCCACCACGCGGGGATGCTGCCGACGTTCAAGGAGTGCGTCGAGCAGCTGTTCCTGCGCGGGCTGTGCCGCGTCGTCTTCGCCACCGAGACCCTGGCTCTCGGGATCAACATGCCGGCCCGCTCGGTGGTGATCGAGAAGCTGTCGAAGTGGAACGGCGAGACGCACGCCGACATCACTCCGGGGGAGTACACCCAGCTCACCGGCCGCGCCGGGCGACGCGGCATCGACGTCGAGGGGCACGGCGTGGTGCTGTGGCAGCCGGGTCTCGAGCCGAAGTCGGTGGCCGGCCTCGCGTCCACCCGCACCTATCCGCTCCGGTCGTCGTTCCGCCCGTCGTACAACATGGCCGTGAACCTGGTCCGTCAGTTCGGCCGCGAGCGGGCCCGCGAGCTGCTCGAGCAGTCGTTCGCCCAGTTCCAGGCGGACAAGGCGGTGGTGGGGCTCGCGCGGCAGCTGCGCAAGAGCGACGAGGCGCTCGACGGCTATGCCGCGGCTGCGGCATGCGAGCGCGGCGACTTCATGGAGTACGCCGGGCTCCGGCGCTCGCTGGGCGACCTCGAGGCGCACCGGGCCAAGGCGCGCCGGTACGACCGGCGCCGCGAGGCCGAGGAGTCGGTGGAGAGCCTGCGCCCCGGCGACGTGATCGACGTACCGGCCGGAAAGTACTCGGGTATCGCGCTCGTGATCGACCCCGGCGTGCGCTCCGACCGCGAGGGTCCGCGGCCCTACGTGCTCACGATCGACCGGCACGCGCGTCGCCTGAGCATGGTGGACTTCCCGACCCCGGTCTCCTCGCTGAGCCGATTGAAGGTCCCCCGGAACTTCAACGGGCGTGACCCGCAGGCAAGGCGCGACCTCGCATCGACCCTGCGCCAGCGCACCCAGGGCCTGCCGCCACGTCGGCGCCGGGCGGCCCCCGACGGCGACGCGGGAACCGACCGGGAGGTCGAGCAGCTGCGCAGGCGGCTCCGCGCGCACCCCTGTCACGGCTGTCCCGACCGCGAGGACCACGCCCGGTGGGCCGAGCGCTGGTACAAGCTGCACCGCGACTCCCAGACGCTGCGACGCCGGATCGAGCAGCGCACCAACACGATCGCCCGCCGCTTCGACCGGATCTGCGAGGTGCTCACCGAGCTCGACTACCTGACCGAGGTCGACGGCACCACGACGGTGAACGCCAAGGGCCAGCGCTTGATGCGGATCTATGCCGAGCTCGACCTGGTCGCGTCCGAGGCGATCGAGCACGGTCTCTGGTCGGAGCTGTCGCCGTCCGGCCTGGCCGCGGCCCTGTCGGCGCTCGTGTACGAGTCACGCCGCGCCGACGACGCCGGCCCGCCCCGGCTTCCCGGCGGATTGGTCAAGGAGGCGCTTGCCGAGACGGTGCGGCTCTGGGGCGACCTCGAGGAGCTCCAGCGCGAGCACAAGATCGAGTTCAGCCGCGAGCCCGACCTCGCGTTCGCATGGGCGGCGTACCGCTGGGCCGAGGGCGACGACCTCGACGAGGTCCTCGATGCCACGGACCTCGCCGCGGGCGACTTCGTGCGGTGGGTCAAGCAGCTGGTCGACCTGGCCGGCCAGGTGGCCGACGCGGCCGGCCACACCGCGCTCCGAGACACCGCGCGCACGACCGTCGCGCAGCTCCGTCGGGGCGTGGTCGCGTACTCCTCGGTGTCCTCCTGACCCTTCTGGCCTCCTCTCACGGCGGCCCCCTCGGCGGTGTGACGGTTGACACCTGATTACTAAACCGGTTTAGTAATGGACATGGGCCGCCCGACGATCACCGATGTGGCGACGGCCGCCGGTGTCTCCAAGGGAGCCGTGTCCTTCGCTCTCAACGGTCGCCCCGGCATCTCCGAGGAGACCCGCCGACGGATCCTCGCCACGGCGGAGGACCTGGGCTGGACCCCCAGCGCCCGGGCTCGGGCGCTGTCCAGCTCCCGCTCCCACGCGGTCGGGCTGGTCCTCGCCCGGCCACCGGAGGTCCTCAGCGTCGACGCCTTCTTCCCGGCCTTCATCGCGGGCCTGGAGACCGCGCTCTCCGCCCGCGGACATGCGCTGCTGCTCCAGGTGGCCGAGCACGACGACCTGCCCACGTACCGCCGGCTCGCCCAGGAGGCCCGCGTCGACGGCGTCATCCTGACGGACCTCCGGGTGGACGACGAGCGCCCGGCGCTGCTCGAGGAGCTCGGCCTGCCGTGCGTACTGATCGGCCCGGAGCTCTCCTATCGCAGCTTCGCCACCCAGTCGGCCGTGTGGCACGACGACGCAGAGGGCATCCGCTCCGTGGTCCGCCACCTGGTCGAGCTGGGCCACACCCACATCGCACACGTGGCCGGGCCCCAGAACCTGGTTCACGGCCGCTCGCGACGTCGGGCCTGGAGCGCCGGCCTCGCGGCCGCCGGGCTGCCCGAGGGTCCGCGCATCGAGGCGGACTTCTCGGCGGAGTCCGGTGCCCGTTCGATGGCCGAGCTGCTCCAGCTCGCGGACCGACCTACCGCGGTCGTGTTCGCCAACGACCTGATGGCCACGGCGGGACTCTCGCTCGCCCTCTCCCGCGGCATCTCGGTGCCCGGGGAGATCTCCGTGACCGGCTTCGACGACATCGAGCTCGCCGCCCACCTGCAGCCGTCGCTCACGACGGTCACCACCGACGTCCTTGCCTGGGGACGCGCCGCCGCGACCCGGCTGCTCGAGCTGGTCGACCACCAGCCGCCCACCCCGCACGACCTGCCGGACTCGCGCCTCGTCGTGCGTTCCTCGACCGGCCCCCGTGACGACCGTCATCATCCGCCCCGTTGAAGGAGAGAAGCACCATGAAGAGCAAGTTCCTCACCACCTCCGCCGCCGTTCTCGCACTCGGCCTCACTGCCGCCTGCGGTGGGGGAGGAGACGCCGAGAGTGCGCGCTCCGCGAAGGGCCCGATCAAGGTCTGGCTCTCCAACAACCCCGAGGAGATCACCTGGGGGAAGGCGATGGTCAAGGAGTGGAACGCGGCGCACCCGGACGAGAAGGTGACCGCCCAGGAGATCCCAGCCGGCAAGACCTCCGAGGAGGTCATCGGCGCGTCGATCACCGCCGGCAACGCCCCGTGCCTGGTGTTCAACACGAGCCCGGCCGCGGTACCGCAGTTCCAGAAGCAGGGCGGCCTGGTGCCGCTCGACGACTTCTCCAAGGGCACCGAGTACGTCGAGTCGCGCTCGGGCGACAGCGCCGAACAGTACAAGTCCCCGGACGGGAAGTACTACCAGATCCCCTGGAAGCAGAACCCGGTGATGATCTTCTACAACAAGGACCTGTTCAAGAAGGCCGGGCTCGACACCAGCAAGCCACCGCTGACGACGTACGCCGACTTCCTCGCGACCAGCAAGAAGATCGTGGACAGTGGAGCCGCTCCATCCGCCATCGCCCCTGCGCCGTCGAGTGAGTTCTTCCAGTCCTGGTTCGACTTCTACCCGCTCTACGCCGCCGAGTCGGGCGGCAAGCAGACGATCGAGGACGGCAAGGCGACGTTCGACAGCCCGGACGGCAAGGACGTCTGGAACTTCTGGCACGAGATGTACGCCAAGGGCTACTCCCCGAAGGAGAAGTACGACGGGGACTCGTTCGCCGACAAGAAGGCGGCAATGGCGGTCGTCGGTCCCTGGGCGATCGCGGTCTACAAGGGCAAGGTCGACTGGGGCGTCGCCCCGGTCCCGACCAAGGACGGTGCCGCTCCCGGTGACGTGTACTCGTTCACCGACGCCAAGAACATCGGCCTCTACTCCGCCTGCAAGAACCAGCAGACCGCGTGGGACCTCCTGAAGTTCGCCACCAGCGAGGAACAGGACGGCAAGCTGCTCGAGACCACGGGACAGATGCCGATCCGCACCGACCTGGCGACGACCTACGCGTCGTACTTCCAGAAGCACCCCGAGTACAAGACGTTCGCCGACCAGGCGTCGCGGACCGTCGAGGTGCCCAACGTGCCGAACTCCGTCGAGATCTGGCAGAACATCCGGGACGAGTACTCGTCCTCGGTGATCTTCGACAAGACCCCCGTGGACGACGCGATCAGCAAGGCGGCCGCCTCCGCGAACGATCTGGCCTCGGGTTCGTGAGCACGCCGGTGACGCAGCGGATCCTGGGGCGCCACCCCCTGGGTCTGCTGTTCGCCGCGCCGTACGCCGTTTTCCTGGCGATGGTGTTCGCCTGGCCGCTAGCGCTGGCGGTGTGGATGAGCTTCCACGACTACTTCTTCGCCGCGCCCGGCGTGCCGGTCGACCGGCCGTTCGTCGGGCTGGACAACTACGTCACGGTGCTGGGGGACCCCGACGTACGCCGTTCCTTCGTGAACGTCGGGATCTTCCTCCTGATCAACGTGCCGCTCACGGTGGTGCTGTCGCTGGTGCTCGCCGCGGGACTCAACGCGGCCGTGCGGGCGCGGACGTTCCTGCGGGTCTCGTACTACGTGCCCTACGTGACGGCGAGCGTCGCGCTGGTCGCGGTCTGGCTCTTCCTGTTCAGCTCGGGAGGGCTCGTGAACGAGATCCTGGGGCCACTGGCCCCATCGCCGTCGTGGCTGGTCAACGCGAAGGCCGCGATGCCGGTGATCGCGCTGTTCGTGACCTGGAAGCAGCTCGGTCTGTTCATCCTGCTCTACCTGGCCGCGCTGCAGGCGATCCCCAGGGACCTGTACGACGCCGCGGCCGTCGACCGGGCGACCGGGCTCCGGGCGTTCTGGCACGTGACCGTGCCGGGCGTCCGGCCCGCCACCACCCTGGTCGTCATCCTGGCCACGATCACCGGCGCGAACCTGTTCACCGAGCCCTACTTGCTCACCAACGGCGGAGGCCCCGACGGGGCCTCGACGTCGCCGGTGTTCGTGATGTACCAGAAGGGAATCGAGCAGGGAAACCCCGACACCGCCGCCGCCATCGGTGTGGTGCTGGTGGTCGCCGTGCTCCTCATCTCGCTGGTCAACCGCAAGCTCCTGGAGCGTGACTGACATGAGTCGGACATTCTGGACCCGTACCGCCCTGTTCCTGGGCGCACTGGTGTTCCTCTTCCCCTTCTACTACATGCTCGTCGGGTCCTTCCAGAAGACGCCGGACACGACGGTTCGGGGCATCTTCCCCACGGGCGGCTGGACCCTCGACAACTACACGGACATCAACAGCCGCGTGAACCTGCTCCAGTCGCTGCTCAACTCGGTGATCGTCACCAGTGGCGTGCTGCTCGGCACCGTCGTCTTCGGGGTGCTCGCCGGGTACGCCCTTGCCCGTCTGCACTTCCGGGGCCGCGGCACGCTCTTCGCGGTGATGCTGCTCGTGCAGATCATCCCGTTCCAGCTCCTGATCATCCCGATCTACGTGATGATCGTCCGCAGCTACGGACTGGCCGACAGCTACGCCGGCATGATCCTGCCGTTCGCCATCAACTCGACGGCCGTCTTCGTCTTCCGGCAGTTCTTCATCGGACTCCCGGACGACCTCTTCTCCGCCGCGATGCTCGACGGCGCCAGTGAGCTGCGGATCATGTGGTCGATCGCCATCCCGCTGGTCCGACCGGCGATCCTCACCGCATGCCTGATCACCTTCATCGGCCCGTGGAACGAGTTCCTGTGGCCGTTCCTGGTCACCAAGAACCAGGACCTGCAACCACTCGCGGTCACGCTGGCCAACTACATCAGCAACATCGCGGGCCGCGCCACCAACCCGTTCGGCGCCATCCTCGCGGGGGCGGTGGTGCTCGCAGCACCGGCCGTCGCCCTGTTCGTGGTGTTCCAGAAGCACTTCACCGCCACCGAGATCAGCAGCGGAGTCAAAGGATGACCCTCCCCATGCACCTGACCACACACCGGGGCCGCGCCGCGCTCGCCACCACACTGATCCTCGCCGCGGGCCTGCTGTCCGTGCCCGCGGCGACCGCGAGTCCCGACCGTGCTGCGGCCGGCCCCGGCCCCCGGCTCACGAACCTCGCCCATCTCGACTTCCTCGCCGCGGAGGTCACGCCCCCGACGCAGGCCGGGCACACGACGTACCGGCTCGCCTCACAGCCCGGGATCGGCGTGCTCTGGACCTACGCCGACCGCAACGCGGAGGGAAGCTTCCGACGGCTCGGGGGCGGCACCTACGACGCCGCCACCGACACCTACGGCCAGGGCGCGTTCAACGCCGACGACATCTCCCGCGCAGCGGTCGTCTACCTCCGTGACTGGCAGCAGACCAAGAGCACGTCCAGCCGCGACCGCGCCCGCGAGCTGCTGCGCGGCCTGACCTACATGCAGACCGCCTCCGGCCCGAATGCCGGCAACGTCGTGCTCTGGATGCAGCCCGACGGCACCCTGAACCGCAGCGCGGATCCGGTCGAGCAGCCCGACCCCTCGGACAGCGACGCGTCCTTCTGGCTGGCCCGAACCCTGTGGGCGCTGGGGGAGGGATACGCCTCGTTCCGCGGCTCCGACCCGGCCTTCGCACGTTTTCTCCAGGATCGGCTGCAGCTCGCGGCCCGCGCCGTCGACCGCCAGTCCCTGGACGCCTACGGTCGGCATTTCCAGGTCGACGGCCGGAGCACTCCCGCCTGGCTGATCGCCGACGGCGCCGACGCCACCGCGGAGGCGGTGCTCGGTCTTGCTGCCTACGCCCACGCCGGTGGGGACCCCGCGTCGCGTCGTACGCTGGTGCGGCTGAGTGAGGGCATCTCCGAGCTCGCCGGCGGCAACGCCCGGCACTGGCCCTTCGGGGCGGTGCTGCCGACCCCGACGTCCCTCAGCAACTGGCACGCCTGGGCGTCGCAGATGCCCGGAGCCCTGTCCGCCACCGCCGACGTCACGGGGCAGCGGAGCCTGCGCCGGACGGCACTGCGTGACGCCTTCACCTTCATGCCGTGGCTGCTCACCTCGGGCGGCCCGGACAACGGCCGCGCGCCGTCCCGGACTGACGGCACCCAGATCGCATACGGGGTCGACTCCCGGGTGCAGAACCTGATCGCCCTGGCCGGCCGGTCCGACGACGGGTCCCAGAACGGGGCCCGTCAGCTGGCCGGCATGACCGCCGCCTGGTTCTTCGGCGCGAACGCGGCGAGACAGCCCGCCTACGACCCCGCGACCGGCGTCACGATCGACGGGATCGCCGAGGACGGCACCGTCAACCGGAACTCCGGCGCGGAGTCCACGATCCACGGCCTGCTGACCATGCTCGCCCTCGACGCGCACCCCTCCGTGCGCCGTATCGCCTCCCAGTCCTCAGAGGTGCAGGGCGTGGTGGGCACGCAGTACGTCCAGGCCGAAGACGGCACGCTCGGTGCGGGCGCCACGGCGGTGGCCCCCAAGGACCTGTGGACCGGAGAGGCCCAGTACGACGGCTCCGGGTACGTCCAGCTGGCGGACCACGGCAGCGAGACGCTCGCGCTCGGCGCCCACCCGCGCTCCCTGGTGATCCCGGTCGTCGATCTCCGGCCCGACAGCTCGGCACGCACCGCGTTCAGCGCCGGGAACCGCTTGCTCGGCGCGATCCGGTCGGACTCGATCGGCCCCCAGGGCGACTCCGTCGCGCCGGGTGCTCTCCTGCCGCGGACGCTGGACAAGGCCTTGCCCGCCTCGGCGGACACGGTCACGGTGCGCGCGACAGCCGCCGCCGGCGACGTCGCCCGGCTCGACGCCGTTCTCGTGCAGCCACTCGTCTCCCGGCTCGTGCTCGGCAGCGAGGCGCACGGCACCGCTCTCCTGCGGAGCGCGGCACGGACGGTGAAGCACGCCTTCGTGACACTCCCCGGCACTGGACCCGCCCGGGTGCTCGAGTACGACGGCGAGGGCAGCTTGCTCGCGCGCTCGTCCGTCCGGACTGCCGACGTGCGGGTCCGGATCGCGCCGGGCGGAGTCACCCTCGTGCGTCGCTGACCCTGCACCACCCCGACAACACCAAGGAGTCCGCTCTCATGGCGCACCCGCATGCAGAGTTCCCGCTCGGACCGTTCACGCCGCACGCCGCCAACCCGATCCTGCGCCCCCAAGGCGACGGATGGGAGTCGTCTTCGGTCTACAACCCTGCGGCGATCGTCAAGGACGACCGCGTGGTGCTTCTCTACCGTGCGCACGCCGACGACATCGTTTCCCATGTCGGGCTTGCGACGAGCGAGGACGGGATCAACTTCGAACGGCACCACCAGCCGGTGCTCTCGCCCAGCGAGACCTACGAGGAGTTCGGCTGCGAGGACCCGCGGGTCACGGAGGTGGACGGCACCTACTACCTGACCTACTCCGGCTGGGACCGGACACACGCCCAGCTCTGCCTGGCCACCTCGACCGACCTGTTCACCTGGGAGAAGCACGGGCCGCTGTTCCCCGACTTCAACACGTTCGAGCCCAGGGCGGCTGGCATCCCCACGCCCTGGAGCAAGGCCGGCGGCATCCTCCCGACCCCGATCGACGGGCGGTACCTGATGTTCTTCGGCGAGGGCTCGATCTACACGGCGTGGTCCGATGACCTCATCCACTGGAAGCCGTGCCCGCAGGACGAACCGTTGATGGTGCCGACCCCCGACGGCACCTTCGGCGACTTCCTGGTCGAGGTCGGGCCGCAGCCGATCGTCACCAACAACGGGCTGCTCCTCCTGCTGCACAACGCGGCGGTCAAGTTCGCCGACGGCAGCGTGCGCTACACCTGCGGTCAGCTGCTGGTCGACCCTCGTCGTCCCAACGAGGTGCTGGCCCAGATGAACCGCCCGTGGCTCGAGCCGTCGACGTTCGAGGACCAGAACGGGCTGGTCTCCAACGTCACCTTCGTCGAGGGCCTGGTCCACTTCCACAACGTGTGGTTCGCGTACTACGGCCAGAGCGACTCGACGCTGGGCGTCGCCACCTACCGGGTCGGCGACACCTACCCGGGGGTCACCCGATGACCTGGCTGGGCAGCCCGGTCCACGGCCGCTGGCTGGAGCAGGAGACCGACGGCCTGCTCCGGTTCGCCGCCGCCTCGCGCCATCCCGACGGCGGATTCGCCTGGCTGGACGACGACGGCGCGCCCGTGCTCGACCGGCCCGTCGAGCTCTGGATCAGCTGCCGGATGACCCACGTGTTCTCCCTGGGACACCTGATCGGCCGTCCCGGGTGCGGGGCGCTCGCGGACCAGGGGATCGCCGCGCTCGAGGGCCGGTTCCTCGACGAGGAGCACGGCGGCTGGTTCGCCAAGGTCGGTCCCGAGGGTCCCACCACGACCGACAAGACGGCCTACGAGCATGCGTTCGTCGTCCTCGCCGCCGCGAGCGCCACCGCCGCCGGACGGCCGGGCGGTGCCGCCCTCCTGGGCCGGGCGCTCGAGACGCTGGTCGGCAGGTTCTGGGACGACGACGCCGGCATGGTGGTCGAGCAGTGGGACCGGGACTGGACGACCCTCGACGGCTATCGCGGCGTCAACGCGAACATGCACAGCGTGGAGGCCCTGCTGTCGGCCGCGGACGTGCTGGGGGACACCTCCCTTCGGGACAAGGCGGAGCGGATCCTCACGCGTGTCGTGCACGACCTCGCGGCGGGCAACCGGTGGCGGATCCCTGAGCACTTCGACGCCCACTGGCAGCCGGCGCTCGAGTACAACGTCGATGAGCCGGCGCACCCGTTCCGGCCCTACGGGGCCACGATCGGTCACTGGCTGGAGTGGGCCCGCCTCGCTCTGGACCTGCGCGCGTCCCTGGGCGACCGGGCACCCGACTGGTTGCTCAGCGACGCGGTCGCGCTGTTCGAGGCGTCCGTGCGCGAGGGCTGGTCGGTCGACGGTGCGCCGGGCTTCGTCTACACCGTGGACTGGGACGGTCACCCGGTCGTCCGCGAGCGCATGCACTGGGTCGCCGCGGAGGCGACTGCCACGGCCGCAGCCCTGTACGAGGTGACCCACGACCCGGCGTACGCCGCTTGGTACGAGACGTTCTGGGAACACGTCGCCACCCATTTCCGAGACGAGGAACGTGGGTCGTGGCGGCACGAGCTGTCGCCGACGCTCGCGCCCAGCGGTCTCACCTGGGCGGGCAAGCCGGACGTCTACCACGCCGTCCAGGCCACCCTGCTGCCCCGCCTCCCGCTGTCCCCGACCCTCGCGACCGCCCTCGCCCACGGCCTCCTCGACTGACCCCCCTTTCGTTGAGATGTGCCTCCGGCTCCGTCGAAACGCGCATGCGTTCCCAGCTCGGCGGGGCCGGAGACACATCTCAACGAGGCCGGAGGCACATCTCAACGAGAGAGGGCGGTGAGGACGCGCTCGACCGAGGAGGTCAGGCCCCACCGCTCGGCGAGCGCGGTGAGGGTTTCGGGATCGGCCGGCTCCGTGGGGCAGGTGAGGTCGGGTTCTCCCAGGTCGATGTCGCGGGCGACGGCGACCACGGTGGGCGCGACCTTGAGGTACTCCTCGGCAGTGAGGATCTTCTTGCGCGGGCCGGGGGCCATGCCGGAGTGCGCGTCCTCGGCGGCGTCGATGATGCCGCGCAGGTCGCCGTAGGTGAGCAGCAGCGAGGACGCGGTCTTGTCGCCGACGCCGGCCACGCCCGGGAGCCCGTCGGAGGCGTCGCCGCGCAAGGTCGCGAAGTCGGCGTACTGGCTGGGTAGCACGGCGTACTTGCCCACGACCACCTCGTCGGTCACCCGCTCGTGGTTGCCGACACCCTTGGCGATGTAGAGCACCCGCACCGCGGTGGCGTCGTCGACGAGCTGGAAGAGGTCGCGGTCGCCGGTGACGATGTCGACCGGCATGCCGGCGTCCGTGGCCAGGGTGCCGATCACGTCGTCGGCCTCGTAGCCGTCGGCGCCCACGATCGCGATCCCGAGCGCCCCCAGCACCTCGACGATCACCGGGATCTGCGCCTCCAGCGGGTCGGGCACCTCCTCGATGTCCGGCGTCGGCCCGGGACGGGCGGCCACCACCCGGTGCCCCTTGTACGACGGGAGCAGGTCGACGCGCCACTGCGGTCGCCAGTCGTTGTCCCAGCAGCACACCAGATGGGTCGGCTGGTAGTCGGTGACCAACCGGGCGATGAAGTCCAGCAGCCCGCGTACCGCGTTGATCGGCTTGCCGTCGGGAGACTTCACGGTGTCCGGCACTCCGAAGAACGCCCGGAAGTACAACGAGGCGGTGTCGAGGAGCATCAGCCGCGAGTCGGAGGTCACGATGGCGATCCTTGCATGGCTAGGGTTTGGGGATGGAGGACACGGACCGGCGCATCCTGGAGCTGCTCGCGGCCGACGGACGGATGTCGTTCACCGACCTGGGCAAGGAGACCGGTCTCTCCACGTCCGCGGTGCACCACCGGGTCAAGCGGCTCGAGTCGCGCGGCCTGATCATGGGCTACGCCGCCACGGTCGACCACGACGAGCTGGGGCTGCCGGTCACCGCGTTCATCTCGATCCGGCCGATCGACCCCTCGCAGCCCGACGACTCACCCGACCGGCTCCAGGACATCGCGGAGATCGAGAGCTGCTGGTCGGTCGCGGGGGAGGAGTCCTACATCCTCAAGGTGCGGGTCGCCGCCCCGGTCGCGCTCGAGGACCTGCTCGCCAGGATCCGGGCGGCCGCCAACGTCTCGACGCGCACCACGATCGTGCTGTCCACGCCCTACGAGAACCGGCCGGTCCCGGCGCCCCACGCGCCCTAGCGCGCCGCCGTGGCGGGCTCGGCGGTGCCCTCGAACGCTGCCCGGAGCGCGGCGATGTCGAACGGCTCGCCGTCCACCTTCAAGAACGCCTGCGTGACCCGGTTGACCTTCTCCTGGTCGGGGTCGGTCAGCATCGTCTCGAGGTCCGTGCTGGAGACCTGCCAGGACAGCCCGTAGCGGTCCTTGAGCCAGCCGCACGGCCCGGGTTCGCCGCCCTCCACCAGTGCCGCCCAGATCCGGTCGATCTCGGGCTGGTCCTCGCAGCGCACCTCGAGCGAGACCGCCTCCGTGAACGGGAACTGCGGCCCGCCGTTGATGCCCACGTAGCGCTGGCCCATGAGGTCGAACTCGACGACCATGGTGCTGCCCTCGGGGCCCGGCGCGTCCGGGCCGTAGGGCACGACGGACACGATCCGGCTGTCGTCGAACAGCCCGACGTAGAACCGAGCCGCCTCCTCGGCCTGGGTGTCGAACCAGAGGTTCGGGATGATCGGCCTCATGACGTCCTCCTCGGTGAGCGGGTACGACAGGACAGACCCTCACGGCTCCGGGAAGTCATCGGTCTCGACAGGCTCGACCACCGAGAAGCTCGGCTCGACCACCGAGAAGCTCGGCTCGACCACCGACAGGCCACCGAGCGGGTGTCAGTACGCCTGCAGCGCCGCCGTACGACGGGACGCCTCGGCCATCTCCGCCGCCTTCAGGTGCGCGAGGTCGAGCTGCCCGTGCTGCGCCCACCACGCCTGGCCCTCGGCCGGAAGCGTGTGGATCGGGTCGTAGTACTCGTAGGTGCGCGAGAGCGCCTCGGCGTCGGTTGCCTCGATCGACGTGCGGTAGTTCTTGGTCCAGTACGAGATGCCGTGCACGTCGTCGTAGTCGGCGAGCTGGTGCACCCAGCGCTTGCCCACGAACGGCACGTCGCACACGATGCGGGGCGTCGCGAACCCGGGCAGGTAGCCCATGATGTGGTGCTGCAGGCGCTGCGCCTCGGCGAGGGAGACCCGCCAGTGCTCCGAGAACGGGATCATGTCGCACATGTAGAAGTAGTAGGGCATGATCTGCGCGCCGTCGAGAAGCCGGAAGCACAGGTCGAGCAGCGCGTGCGGCTCGGCGTTGACACCGGCCAGCAGCACACCCTGGTTGCGGACGTCGCGCACGCCGGCGTCGAGCATCGCCCTCGTGGCGTCGGCCACCAAGGGAGTCACCGAGTTGGCGTGGTTGACGTGCGTGTGGATCGCCAGCGAGACGCCGCGGTCACGCGCGGAGCGGGCAACCCGCTCGACCCCGGCCCGGACGTCGTCCTGGAGCCAGTGCTGGGGCAGACCCATCAGCGCCTTGGTGGCGAGCCGGATGTCACGGATGTTCTCGATCTCCAGCAGCCGCGTCAGGAAGTCCTCGAGCCGCGCCCACGGCATGTTCGCGACGTCGCCGCCGGAGACCACCACGTCGCGCACCTGGGGCGTGCGGCGCAGGTAGTCGAGCATGTCGCCGAGCCGGTCGCTGGGCTTGCCGGCGAACTTGAGCTTCTGGATCACCGGGGTGGAGTTGCCGACCAGGTCCATCCGGGTGCAGTGGCCGCAGTACTGCGGGCAGGTCGGCAGCAGCTCCGCGAGCACCTTGGTCGGGTAGCGGTGGGTCAGCCCCTCGGCCACCCACATGTCGTGCTCGTGGAGCGAGTCGCGGGTGGCGTGCGGGTGCGACGGCCAGTCGGTACGACGGTCCGACAGCACCGGCAGCATGTAGCGGCGGATCGGGTCGGCGAAGAACGCCTCGGTCAGCGAACCGGCACCCCTCGGTGTGACGTCGGGCGCCATCGTGTTCATCATCTGCGGCGGCACCAGCATCGACATGGTGGCCCGCTCGGCCTGGTCGCGTCCCAGGTCGGCGTAGAAGGACTCGTCGACGAGGTCGCCGAGCAGGTCGCGCAGCTGGCCGAGGTTCTTCACGCAGTGGGCGCGCTGCCACTGGGCGGAGGCCCACTCCTCGGCGGTGACGTCCTTCCAGCCCGGGAACCGGGTCCAGTCGGGCTCCACCAGCTCGACCCGGCGGTAGGGGTAGGGCTGGCCACCGAGGTCGCTGGAGTCGGGGGTCCAGTCGGGTGTGGAGTCGATGCCGTCGTCGACGTTGATGCTCATGCGGTCCTCCCCAGGTGGCGCGCCTGCGGTGGCAGGGCATACGGACGGGCGCGTCGGTTGTGTCGTACACGGCCGTGGTGTCAGAGTAGGAGAGGAACTTCCGTCAGTCCAGCGCAACGCCGCAAATCTGCCGGTTGATTGCCACAACGATGAAAGGATCTTGCGCGTGAGCAGCACGGCCATCCAAAGCGGCACCCTCAGTGACCCGGTCGGCACGCACCGGGTGCTGGCTCCCGCAGGAGCGCTCCCGCAGTCCGCCGAGCGGCTCGACACCCGGCGCGAGATCTGGGACGACGAGGTGCGGGTGCGGGTGCGCCGGCTCAACCTCGACGCCGCGTCGTACCGTCAGCTGGCGGGGAAGCACACCGTCGACGGCCTGGTCGACGGTGAGGCGGTCCGCGACGAGGTGCTCACGATCGTGGGGGAGCGGGGCAAGATGCACAACCCGGTCACCGGGTCCGGCGGCATGCTGGTCGGCGTCGTCGAGGAGGTCGGCCCGCGGTCGCCGCTCGGGCTCGAGGCCGGGCAACCGGTCGCCACCCTGGTCTCGCTGACCCTGACCCCGCTGGCGATCGAGGACGGTCTGCAGGAGTGGGACGGCCTGGGGGAGCAGATCCCGACCGACGGCTACGCGATCCTGTTCGGCCAGTCGATCGCCGCCGTGCTGCCCGACGACCTGCCCGAGGCGCTCTCGCTGGCAGTCATGGACGTCTGCGGCGCGCCCGCCCTGACCGCGCGCGTGGTCGAGGGGTACGACGACCCGACCGTGGCGGTGATCGGGGGAGCGGGGAAGTCCGGGTCGCTCGCGCTCGCCGCGGCGAAGCGGGCCGGCGCCCGGCGCACGATCGGGGTCGTGCCGCACGAGCAGGAGGCATTGCTGCTGGCGGAGGCCGCGCTGGCGGACGAGGTCGTCCTCGCCGACGCCCGTGACCCGCTCGCGCTGCGCGTCGCCGTGACCGGCGCCGGAGGGCCGGCGGACGTCACCGTGGTCTGCGTCGACGTGCCCGGGTGCGAGGGTGGTGCGATCCTGTCCACCGCACCCTCGGGCACCGTCATCTTCTTCTCGATGGCCACGTCGTTCAGCGCGGCCGCGCTCGGCGCCGAAGGTCTGGCCGCCGACGTCACGATGCTGGTCGGCAACGGGTTCGTGCCCGGTCACGCGGCGTACGCGATCGATCTGCTGCGCACCTCCGACGGGGTGCGCTCACTGTTCGACAGGCGGTTGCACTGATGGTCTCGACAGGCTCGACCACCGCGCGCACCCGGGCCACCAAGGTGGTCAAGAAATTGGACCTGGACCCGGCCACGGTCCGCAAGGCGCGCACCCTGGCCCGGCGGGTGGGCAAGCCGATCGTCGACCTCGCGCGGCAGCACACCACGGTCTCGGTCGAGCGCGCGACGCTGCGCCTGGCCGGCCTCTCCGGTGCCGACGCGGAGGGCACGCCGTGGGTCAACCGGCTGCTCGACGCGACACGCGGCGACGTCGGCCTCGAGCACGGCGTCTCGCTGCCGGTCTGGGACGCGCTGCTCCGCGGCGAGGCCGAGGACCTGACCACCCTCGCCCAGAAGGCCGCTGCCGGCTCGGTGCGGTTCCGGCTGCCCGAGGGACGCGACGCCAACCGCGCGGCGGCCGCGGCGCGCAAGCAGGTGGGTGCGGGCCTGCGCCAGGTCGACCGGGGTCGCAAGGAGCGGGAGCGGCTGATCACCAGGATCGGCGACGCCCCGCGCCAGCCGTGGATCTACCTGATCGTCGCGACCGGCGACATCCACGAGGACATCCCGCAGGCGCAGCAGGCGGCCCGCGAGGGCGCGGACGTGATCGCGGTGATCCGGTCCACCGGGCAGTCGCTTCTCGACTACGTGCCGGAGGGCGCGACCCGTGAGGGCTACGCCGGCACCTACGCCACGCAGGAGAACTTCCGGCTGATGCGCGCCGCACTCGACGAGTCGAGCAAGGAGCTCGGCCGCTACGTACGCCTGACCAACTACGCCTCCGGGCTCTGCATGCCCGAGATCGCGGCACTGGCCGGCCTCGAGCGGCTCGACATGATGCTCAACGACTCGATGTACGGGATCCTCTTCCGCGACATCAACCCGATCCGCACCTTCGTCGACCAGCGGTTCAGCCGGCAGGTCCACGCGCGGGCGGGGATCATCATCAACACCGGGGAGGACAACTACCTCACCACCGCCGATGCGGTCGAGGCCGCGCACACGGTCACGGTGTCCCAGCTCCTCAACGAGTACTTCGCCAAGGAGGCCGGGCTCGAGGACTGGCAGCTCGGTCTGGGCCACGCGTTCGAGATCGACCCGGCGGTCCCGGAGTCGTTCCGGCTGGAGCTGGCCCACGCGATGCTGGCCCGCGAGCTGTTCCCGAAGGCGCCGCTCAAGTGGATGCCGCCCACGCGGCACATGACCGGCGACGTCTTCCGCGGCTACCTGCTCGACGGGTTCTTCAACCTGGCCGGCGCCCTCACCGGTCAGGGCATCCTGCTGGTGGGGATGATGACCGAGGCCGTGGTCACGCCGTGGCTCTCCGACCGCGACCTCGCGCTGCAGAACGTCCGCTACGTGATGGACGCCGCCGGCGGGCTGGCCGAGGACTTCCGGCCGGCACCCGACGGCCTCATCGCCGAGCGCGCCCGCGTCGTGCTGGGCGAGGCGATCGACCTGCTCGAGCGGATCACCGCCGAGCCGAAGGGGCAGTGGCCCCCGTTGTTCTCGGCGATCGCCGACGGCACCTTCGGTCTGATGAAGCGGCCCCCGGAGGGCGGCCGTGGGCTGGACGGCGTGGCCCGGAAGGCCGGGACGTACCTCAACCCCGCGACCGAGGCCCTGGACGGCGTGTCATGACGAAGCTCCTACGGCCGTACGGCGACACCACCGGCGACGGCATGGTCCAGCTGTCCTTCACGCTGCCGATGCCCCACGACAAGACCGCCGAGGGTGCCGCCCAGCAGCTCGCGAACAAGATGGGCATGGACCCGGCCCTGGTCGTGCACGCGAAGCCGATGGGACCGGACTTCACGTTCTTCGTGGTCTACGGACGGGTCAACCACCTCGTCGACCCCTCGCAGGTGGTCGTGGTCGAGCGTGACTACCCGCTGCTGACCCCCAAGGAGGTCAACGCGACCGTCAAGCGAGCGCTGCGGCGCCGGATGGTGGTCGTAGGCGGCTGCATCGGCACCGACGCGCACACGGTCGGCATCGACGCGATCCTCAACATCAAGGGGTTCGCGGGGGAGAAGGGGCTGGAGTACTACCGGGAGCTCAAGGTCGTGAACCTCGGCGCCCAGGTGGCCGTGCCCCAGCTGGTCGAGCGGGCGATCGAGGAGAAGGCGGACGCGGTGCTGGTCTCCCAGGTCGTCACGCAGCGCGACGCCCACCTGCTCAACACCCGCGAGATGTCGGCCGCCTTCCGCGAGGCGTTCCCCGCCGAGCGGCGCCCGCTGCTCGTCGTCGGCGGTCCCCGCTTCGACGAGGCGATGGCCGACGACCTCGGCGTCGACCGCGTCTTCGGCCGGGGTACGACCCCGGGCGAGGTGGCCAGCTTCATGGTGCACCGGATCACGGCCAGCTAGATGCGGCGAGTCGCCAGGCTGCGACACTCCACCGAACCCACCCACCGAAAGGCGTCCTGAGATGGCCTCGACAGGCTCGACCGACGGGCATGTGGGACTGACCGTCACCCACCGGCGCTACGTGCCGTACTCCCACGCCCACTACGCCGGCAACCTGGTCGACGGCGCCTACTCACTCGGACTCTTCGGCGACGTCGCCACCGAGCTCTGCATCCGCAGTGACGGCGACGAGGGCTTGTTCGCGTCGTACGCCGAGGTGCAGTTCCGCGCGCCGGTCCGGGCAGGCGACCTGCTCGAGGTGACCGCCGAGCTGGTCCGCGTCGGCCGCCGGTCCCGAGAGATCCGCTTCACCGCCACCGTGGTCGGCCGCGGCACGCCCGACGTGTCGTCGTCGGCGGCGTCGATGCTGCCCGATCCGGTGGTGGCGACGACCGCAATCGGCACCGTCGTCGTTCCCTGAGCACGGGTCTGGACCTGACCGGCGTGTCGGGTACGACACGCCGCGCTGCAACGGTTTTCTTCATCCGCCGTTCGTCTCTCGCACACGTTTCTGACCTGCGGCTTTGCGGCGTTCGCGCAGGTCACGCAGCGCTTGACAGCGGTATAGGGGCCAATGGCAGAGTGCGGCTTCGTTCCTCCAGGCAGAACGACCTGGTTGGGCGTCGGATCAGGGGTCGGAGCGCGGGTCGAGTGCCACGTCGCGCAGCATCCGTCCAAGGGGCCGGTCGCGCCAGCGGGGTCGGGAGAACACGGGGGGAGAACGTGGCCAGTAGACAACGCACCCGCTTCGCCGCCCCCAGCGACGACGAGTGCGGTCCGAAGGTTCACGCGGCTCCCCCCGATCCTGCCTGGCAGCGACGCCGGGCTGGATAGGCGGGCTGGATAGGGTCGGCCCGTGCAGCGCTTGCTGATGGTGGTCCCCACCTACGACGAGGCCGACAACCTAGCCTGGCTGGTCGGCCGGATCCTGGCCTCGGTCCCGCACGCAGACGTGCTCGTCGTCGACGACAGCTCACCCGACGGCACCGGCGCCATCGCGGACCGGATGGCCGCCCAGGAGCCGCGGATCCAGGTGCTGCACCGACCGACGAAGGAGGGCCTGGGCAAGGCCTACCTCGCCGGCTTCCGATGGGCGCTCGCTCGCGACTACGACGTGATCGGCGAGATCGACGCCGACGGCTCGCACCAGCCCGAGCAGCTCCCGAGCCTCCTCGCCGCGCTCGAGGACGCCGACCTGGTGATCGGGTCTCGCTGGGTGGCCGGTGGCAGCGTGACCAACTGGGCGTTCACGCGCGAGCTGCTCTCGCGCGGCGGCAACCTCTACACGCGGCTGCTGCTCGGCATCCACGTGCGCGACGCGACCGCCGGCTACCGCCTGTTCCGACGTACGACGCTGGAGAAGATCGACCTCGACGACGTCTCGTCCTACGGCTACGTCTTCCAGGCCGACCTGGCGTTCCGCACGCTGCGAGCGGGGCTGCGCGTGGTCGAGGTTCCGATCGAGTTCGTGGAGCGGGTGCGGGGCGACTCGAAGATGACCCGCGACGTGGCCACCGAGTCGCTACGGCGGATCACCCGCTGGGGGCTCTCGGAGCGTCGCCGGCAGCTTCGCGAGCGTCTCTCCCGCCGAGCGGCGTGAAACATTCCGCGCCGTCTGCTCGTTGAACCGCTGGAAGGGCGTGTGATGAAGCGAAAGTTCCCGAGGTGGCTGCTGCTGGCGGCGTTCGTCCTGGTGCCCCTGATCGAGATCTACGTGATCATCCAGGTCGGCCAGGCGATCGGCCCGTGGTGGACGATCCTGCTGCTGATCGCCGACAGCGTGCTCGGCTCGTGGCTGGTCAAGCGTGAGGGCGCGCGCGCGTGGCGGGCGCTGCGCTCGGCGCTCGACGAGGGCCGGATGCCGGCCACGGAGCTCGCCGACGGGATGCTGATCCTGGTCGGCGGCCTGCTCATGGTCACGCCCGGCTTCGTGCTGGACATCGTGGGCGCGCTCTGCATCCTGCCGTTCACCCGCCCGATCGGGCGCAGGGCGCTGGCCGGTTTCGTCAGCCGCCGGCTCACGGTGACGGCCTTCCCCGGCGCGGCTTCGTACGGCGGCGGCGCGCCGGGTGGACCGGCCGGACCTGACAATCGCCCCGGACCGGATGTGGTCCGAGGCGACGTCGTCGACTGAGGCGGCCGCGAGGGCCGGCGCTCAGGCCTTGGTCTTCCTGCGCGGCCGGTGGAGGTGCGCCGGGCCGATCTCGCCGCCGCGGAGCAGCTCCAGACGCTCGGTGAGGATGTCCTCGAGCTCCTTGACCGAGCGGCGCTCGAGCAGCATGTCCCAGTGCGTGCGGACCGGCTTCTCCGCCTTCACCTCGGGCTTGATCCCGTCGACGGAGAGCGCCTCCGCGCCGCAGCGCGGGCACTCCCACACAGCCGGGATCTCGGCCTCGGTGGACATGGTGATCTCGAACCGGTGTCCCTGCGGGCAGGCGTAGCCCACCTGCTGCCGGGCGGCGAACTCGATTCCACGCTCGTCCTCGAAGCTCTGGCCTCCGAGACGGGCTCCTCGAAGTGTGCGCTCTGCCATGGAGCACCTCCCACAATTGGTTTGCTACGGCAACGAAGTCGGGGGTCTCGAAGGGGTGCCACGCACCCGATGTCGAGATGGGAAGGGCATAGGACCCTTCGTCATCCCTCAACGACTGTCGTACTCCGATGATTCCCCCAGCGCCACCCCTGCAAGCGTGCTTTGCGCCACTTCGAGGCTCAGACCACGGCTGGGAGGCGGTTGCCGGCCTCCTCGATCCCGCGTTTCGGGTCCAGCCGGAGCAGGAAGAACACGCCCAGGACGAAGAAGACGATCAGGGCGAAGATCGCCGGCCGGTAGGACCCTGTGACCTGGAACATCAGGCCGAACAGCAGCGTGCCGAACCATGACGT
>Ga0207691_10001762_pt1 | contig 21305 bp, 22 predicted proteins | sample KBSM13metaG_FD_184327 | JGI IMG/M metagenome (GOLD analysis project Ga0207691, IMG submission 184327) | Miscanthus rhizosphere microbial communities from Kellogg Biological Station, Michigan, USA - KBS M1-3 metaG (SPAdes) (version 2) | ecosystem: Host-associated > Plants > Roots > Rhizosphere >... | reverse complement strand
GGCCGCAAGCCCCACGGACGCGCCGACTGCTGGCATGATTCACGGCCCGACGTGCGATCGACGAGGTGGCGAATGACCGACGCAACGCTCAAGGAGATGAGCCGCAGGCTGCAGCGGCTCGAGGACGTCGAGGCCATCCGCCGGCTGAAGGCGCGCTATCTCAACGCCTGCGACTCGCAGGATCCCGAGGGTGCCAGCCGCTGCTTCGCGGACGGCGAAGTCAGGATCGACATGGGGCATGTCGGCGTCCTGAGCCACAGGGACCAGTTCGCCGCGCTCTACCGTGCGGCGGGATGTCACCCGCACATCCTCGACATGCATCACGGCACGAATTCCGAGATCGAGATCCTGGACGACACGCACGCGCGGGGGCTGTGGGCGCTCGAATATCGAAACATCAACACCAAGGACAAGACCGTCACCTTCCTGAGCGCGGTCTACCACGACGAATACGTCAAGTCCGATGGCGACTGGAAGATCTCGGGCAGTCGTACCGAGTTCAAGACGGCGCTGCACTCCAGCTATGCCGGAGGGGTGCTCGAAGCGGTGCTGGCCGCGAAGTCCGTCGCGGGCGCGGTGGACTACCCGAAGGAGACCGCCTGATGTCGTACAGCCACGCAGAAGTCGAAGCCGCGATTCGCGGGCTGTCCGAGGCGTTCAAGGAAGCGGAGCGCCGCGGCTCGTGGTCTTGGCTCGCGGACGAGTTCTACCACGAGGACTGCGTGTATACCTGCCCGTACGGCGGGACGATGCTGGTCGTGGCGAACGGACGGGAGGAAATCCGTCGCACGCACTATGGGCGCGACATGGAGGTCGGCGCCGCCTGGAAGGGGTGGAGCTTTCCGATCTTCGACTGGGGAATCAATGGCGACCGGATCATCAGTCGCTGGGCGAACCGCGGGCCGGGCCGTCGTGCCGACGGCAGCCACTACGAGACGCAGGGCGTGTCTTTCATCACCTACGGCGGGGGCGGAAAGTTCTCCTCGCAGTACGATCTCTTCGACATGGCGCACCAGATGCGACTCTGCGACGAGCTCGAGGAGGCGGGCCTGCTCGACCGGAAGCTGAAATCCGACTGGGTCATCCCGATGAAGCGTCGCCTGATCGACATGCTTCAGCAGGGGTTGCCGCCGGCCTGAGACATGGCCGCTTCGTTCCACGCAGCGCATCTCATCGAGAGGAATTCATGACCGAACAATTGTTTCCGGCGGGCGCGGTGCTCGTCGTCGGCGGCAGCGGCGGGGTTGGCCAGGCCGTGTGCATGGAGTTCGCGCGCGCCGGCTCCGACGTCGCGCTCACCTATCACAGCAAGCGCGACAACGCGGAGAAGGTCGCGGAGAAGATCCGCGCGCTCGGGCGCAAGGTGAGCGTGCACCAGCTCAGGATCGGCGACGCCGCGCAGGTCGACGCGGTCGTCGCGGCGGCGGCGAAGGAGCACGGCCGGCTGCACACCGTCGTCGTTGGCGCGGGCACGCTCGCCGAGCAGGTGCTCATCTCCGAGATGAGCCGCAAGCAGTGGCAGACGGTTATCGACCAGGACTTGAACGGATTCTTCAACGTCGTGCAGGCGACCCTGCCGAGGCTCCGCGAATGGGGCGGCGGTTCCTATGTGCATCTCGGCTCGGCCGGGCACCTGCAATGGCCGCCGCGCGATGTGATGTCGGTGGCGCCCAAGGCTGCAATCGAGGCGCTGATCACCGGTATCGCGAAGGAGGAGGGCCGGTACAACATCCGCGCCAACACAGTGCTCCTCGGGGTGATCGAGGCGGGGATGTTCCTCGAGCTCACGAAACAGGGGGTATTCGACGCGAAGTGGGTCGAAGAGGTGCAGAAGAACCTCGCGCTCAAGCGCTGGGGCAAGCCCGAGGAGATCGGCTACGCTGCGGTCTTCCTCGCATCGAGCCGCGCCGGGTACGTGACGGGGCTTCGCATCCCTGTCGCGGGGGGGTTCGGTCTGTGACCCGGCTGCTCGAGGACAAGGTGGTCGTGGTCTCGGGCATCGGCCCGGGCCTCGGCGTGCACCTGGCAACACAGGCGGCCGAGGCGGGCGCACGGCTCGTCATCGCCGCACGCACTGCGGAGAAGCTCGACAGCGCCGAGCGCGACATCGCGACGCTCGCGCCCGGCACCGAGGTGCTCAAGGTGCCTACCGACATCGCGCAGCGGGCGCAGTGCAAGCGGCTCGCCGACGCGGCCATCGAGCGCTACGGGCGCATCGACGTCCTGCTCAACAGCGCATACATCGCCGGGAGCTTCGGTCCGATCGAGAGCGCCGATCTCGACGACTGGAGGAAGACCCTCGACGTCAACCTGTTCGGAACGCTCGCCCTTACGCAGGAAGTCCTTCCTCACATGAAGAAGGCGCGGCGCGGGTCGATCGTCAACGTCAATTCGCAGGTGACCCGCAAGCCCATCGCCGGCCAGGCGGGGTACGCGACGTCCAAGGCGGCGCTCGCGTGCGCGACGTCGTATCTCGCGCTGGAGTGCGGGCAGTACGGCATCCGCGTCAACTCGGTGTTTCTCGGCTGGATGTGGGGGCCGTCGGTCGCAGGGTACTTCGCGCACGTGCACAGGACGCAGGGCACGAGCGTCGAGACGCAGAAAGCTGCGGTCGCGGCGATGATCCCGCTCGGGCTCATCCCTCCCGATAGCGAGTGCGCGCGATCGATCATCTACCTGGCCTCGGACATGGCATCCGTCGTCACCGGTGCAGCACTCGACGTCAACGGTGGCGAATACCTGCCACGCTGACCGGGAGCTCAGGCGGCCTTGACCGGGCGGCGCAGGGCGAACGATTCCCATACCGCGACGATCAGCAACACAGTGGTGGCGGCGGCGCCGATCTGGAGTGCCGAGGCGTGGAGCTCATGTGCGAACCAGGGCAGTACCGCGAGCAGGGCGAGCCCGGCGAGATGCGAGAGCGGCGGCGTGCGACGGACGTTCGTGACCCACTTGAAGAGCGTGGCGCCGGCGAGAAACACAGCGGGCCCGCCGATCAGGACCGCGATCGCGGGCGCGGTCGCATGTCCCGGGTGGAGCAGCATGATCTCGTCGCCTACCGCGCAGATGATGATTCCGGCCACGATTGGCAGGTGCAGGTAGGTGTAGCCGAGACGCGCCAGCCGGCCAGGATCGCTCGAATGCGTGATCCGGTGCTCGCCCCGCTGCGCTCCGGTGTCGAAGTAGATCCACCACAGCAGGATGCTGCCGAGCACGGCCACGAGAAAGGCCGTCCAGGCGTCGTTCGTCCAGGGCATCTCCGCAAACGTGGCGCCGGTGACCAGCAGCGACTCGCCGAGCGCGATGATAACGAAGAGACCACAGCGCTCAGCTAGGTGCCCGCCGTGCACGTTCCACTCGGCGGTGCTGGAGCGGCCGAGCCCGGGCACCGCGAAATAGCACCATGGACCCGCGAACTCGATCGCAAGAGCGACGAGCCAGAGTCCGAAACGCAACCGGCCCTCGCAGTACGCACCGGCGATCCAGAGCGCGCCAGACGTGCCTAGCCAGACCAGGATGCGCTGGAAGTTCTGCAACAGAGTCGCCGGGCCGCCCCGCACCGCCCACAGGAAGAACAGGGTTCGACCGACCTGCATGAAGGCATACGCGCCCGCGAAGTAGAGGCCAAGTTCGTCGAACGCATGCGGAATCGACACCGACATCACCAGGCCCGCAACAAGCAGCACTAATAGGCAGGCCCGCACGGGAATGCGTTCGGGGTCGAGCCAGTTGGTCACCCAGGAGGTGTAGATCCAGACCCACCATACCGCGAGCAGCAGCAGGGTGACGCGCAGCATCCCCGTGAGCGTCAGATCCGCAACCAGCGTATGAGAGAGCTGCGTCACGGCGAACACGAACACGAGATCGAAAAAGAGCTCGATCATCCCCACCCGGCCAGCATCCGAGTTATCGCGCCTGCGCAGTAACGGGGACATCAGCGAGCCACCCTGGCCGCGCTCTTGAGCAGCGCGCCCACGAGCCGGCTCTGACGATCGATGCCGGTCTTGGCGAAGATCGCGCGCAGGTGTGCCCGCGCGGTGTTGAGACTGATGCCCTGATCCCGCGCTGCTTCGAGAAGGCTGCGCCCCGCCGCGAGGCGCAACGCGAGCGCGGCTTCCTTGCGTGTCAGCCCGAAGAACTGCTGCACCGCCTCCGCCGACAGCTCGGCCGGCGCGCGCTCGCCGACATCGGAGCCGATCACCACGGCGACTCGTGCGGCGAGTCGACGATCGTCGGCGAGCAGACCCTGTGGGGTCGGTCGTACCACGATCTCGTACGCCGGCCGGCCCGACGGCCGCGTCACGCGCATCGCCTGCGCGACCGCGGGGCGGTTCGACGAGAACTGATCCACCGCTCGGGTGACGAGCTCGCGGAAACGATGGCCGTCCTCGCGACCGCCGAGCACGATCCGGTCGTCGCTCGCGGAAATGCCGTCCCGCTCCGCGAGCACTTCCTCCGCGAGCCGGTTCGAGTGGACCATGCGGCCGTGCTCGTCGAGCACGATGGTCGCGAGCGTCAGGCTGTCCATTGCATCGGCGTAGAGCTCGCGCCCGGACCGGGCCTCGTCGAGATCGGAATACAGACCTACGGCCAGGCGCAGATGCGGAGCGAGTGACTCCACCAGCCGGCAATCGGCATCGGTGAATTCCCCGGCGGATTTCGAGCGGCACAGCCGCAGCCGTGCGTGGAACCGCTCCGCCTCCCGCACATCGAGCCCGAGCGCATATTCCACGTCGATCGGAACCAGCCATTCCCGGTAGTAGGTGCTGGCGCGGAACTCCGCCGGGTCGACGAGATCGAGCAGCCGCACGGCGCGACCGTCGGCGATGTTCACGAACGGGTCGATCGCGGCGTAGGCGCGGAGCTCAGGCGGCAGCCGGGCCGTGTCGCCATTGAAGGTGTACAGCAGCCCCGGCCGCGTGCCCTCGGGCCAGCGCAGACTCAGGACCGAGTTGATCGTCGCCAGCTGCACGGACAGGTGCCGCTGGAAGTCCAGCCAGCCGTCGGGCTCGCGCACGCCTCGATACAGCGCGAGCAGCAGCGCATCGAGCACGGTGCCGTTTCCAGTGCGACGATTCGCGCTGGATTTCGCGGCGGCGCGGCGCGCCGGGCGTTTGCTCCGTGTGGAGGGGTGCACGATGGGCGTGGATGCTACCCTGTCGCGACCCTCCAGGAGCAGCCATGCCCGCCACGCCAGACCAGGTCCGCCGAGCGATCGAAAACTACGTCAAGGCCTGGGCCACCAACGACAAGAAGCTCTTTCTGAGCCTGTTTGCGCCCGACGCGCAGTGGTGGGATCCGGTCGGCACGCCGCCATTCAAGGGTCTCGAAGGCGTCGACCGGTTCTGGGACTTCGCGCACCAGGACGCCGGTCGCACGCTCGAGCCGCGAATCGAAGAGATCCGCGCCTGTGGCAGCGAGGGCATCCTGCGGTTCACCATGCAGGTGCGCATCCCGGCGAAGCGACAGGCGCTCGACCTGTCGATCATCGATCATTTCTCGATCGACGACGCGGGCCGGATCCTGACGGCGCGCGCCTTCTGGGACGAAACCAGCGTGTCGATACCTGCAGGCTGGCAGCCGTTCGCGCCCAACGTATCCGAGGCCTACGAGACCTGAGGCGGGGCGCCGTGCACGGTCACTGCGCTGGCAGGTCGCGTCGGCGGGGACTCGTAGTCGGCAAGATCCGGCTCGCGCGTCCACCGCCAGTAATCGACCAGCCGCCAGGGTGAGGTCGTCACGACCACCCCGCGCGCGTTCTGGTACCAGTTGTGCACCCCTCGGTGCGACCAGACCATCCGCGCGAGGGCCGCGCGCAGTCGGGTAGTGTAGGTTTCATATGCCTCGGTGCGGCACGCGAGTGGTGCGCCGCGCTCGATACTCTGGCGCAGGCAACCCAGTACGTACCGGACCTGGCACTCGGAATGAAAGATGATGCTGCCCGCATGTGCCAGGTTTGTCCCGGGCCCGTACAGGCAGTAGAGGTTCGGGAATCCCGGTATCGTGATGCCGAGATACGCGGAAGGCTCATCGCCCCACTGCTTGCGCAGGTCAGCGCCGCCGCGCCCGATGATCTGCATCGGCGCGAGAAAGCGGTCGGCGTAAAAGCCGGTCGCGAGCGCAATCACGTCGACTTCGTGACGGCGTCCGGATACGTCGATCACCGCCTTCTCGTCGATCGACGCGATTTTTTCCGTTACTAGCTCGACGTCGGGGCGCTTGAGCGCCGCGAGCCAGCTGCCGTTGTCCTGCAGGATTCGCTTGCCGCCGACCGGGTAGTCGGGAACGACCTTCGCGAGGAGGTCTGCGTCGTCGCCCACCTGCGACGCAATCCAGGCGGTGAGGTGCTCGCGTTGCAGGTCGTTCCGCTCGTTAACCGCGCGCTCGGGGTGTGGCCAGGTCGGGTCCGCCGTCCAGACCGGCAGCATCGCGTCAGAGCCGGGGTAAAACAGCAGGAAGCGCAGCCAGCGCGCGTAATACGGTACGTGACGGAGCACCCACTGGTGCGCGGCGCTCACCGCCTCGTGGTAGTGCGTGTTCGGAAACATCCATACCGGTGAGCGCTGGAACACCGTCACGTGCGACGCCTCCGGCGCAATCGCGGGCACGAGCTGGAAGGCGCTCGCCCCGGTGCCGATGACGGCGATGCGCTTGCCCTGCCAGGCGAGGTCCTGTGGCCACGCACCGGTGTGCGCGACCGTCCCCTTGAACCGGTCGAGTCCGGGGATGTCCGGGTGCCGTGGACGGTTGAGCTGTCCGACCGCCGAGATGATCGCATCGGCAAGCAGCGTCGAGGTCCTGCCGTCGGCGTCGCGCAGCGTGAGCACCCAGTTGGACGCGGACTCGTCCCAGACCGCGTGTGTGACTTCGGTCCGGAAGCGGATATGGGGGCGGATGTCAAAACGATCCACGCAGCTCTCGAAATAGTCGTGGATCTCCTCGCGTCGGGGAAAGTACTCGCTCCAGTCGGGACGCATGTCGAAGGAATACGAGTAGAACTGGCTCGCGACGTCGACCCGGCAGCCCGGGTAGCGGTTCTCGAACCAGGTGCCGCCGACCGCATCGTTCTTCTCGATCACGGTATAGGGGATGCCGGCTTCCTGGAGCCGGATTGCAGCCAGGATGCCTGACATCCCGGCGCCGACGACGACCACGCGCCGCTTCGCGGCGCGGCCGCGCATCGCGTCGCGCGCTTCCCAGTGAATCGACCGCCGGTCGGTCCCGTCCAGCGCGAGCTCCTCGAGCATCATCGGCACGTATTCGTCGGAGACGCGCTCGCCCACCATGAAGCTCATCATCTCGAGCACGGTCTGATGAGACGGGGGCGGGGGCAGCGTCGACCCGCGGTCGCGATACTCGCCGAGCACCTTCACCGCGAGGTCGACGATCGCCGCGCGCTCGGCATCCGTCATGCCCGACTGGATCTCGTTCAGCACCGCGGTCCGCGGGCGGATCTCACCGTCCAGGAGACTGCGATCGCCGCTCACATGGATGAGCGACATCATCAGCGCGGGCGTGCTCGCCGACGCGACGGCGCGGCGGATGAACGCGTCGTCCTCGGTGATCGGGTCCTCGGCCGGCCGGATCGAAATGGTCGCCATTGAAACTCTCGGATGATGCCCCTTGAGAGGGCGAGGGCAGCATAACCTCGCCGACGCAGTCCCTCATCGTCGGTTCGGACTATGCCTGGGTTCGTCGCCCAGATGCTTCCTAGTAGTTCGACAGAATCGCGAGGCTGGGTGCATCCAACGGCACGCCGGCCTCCTGCTTCGCGAGCTCCTCCGCACGGGTCCTGGCCTGCAGGTCGATCAGGTACGCGTGGATCGCATCCACGTCGGCCGCGCTCAAGAGATCGTCCCAGCGGGGCATGCCGTTCGGGAGCAGTGCCCCCTCGAGCACGATGCTGTGAAACGCTTCGTGTATCGCGGGCCGCATCCGGCGCAAGTCCGGCGTGATCGAGCGATGCTGATTCGAATGACACAGCACGCAGTTGCCGAAGAACAGCACCCTGCCGCGCTCGAGGGTATCCGCCGTGATTCCCGGCTTCTGCGCGGGTGGCGGTGGCGCAGGCTCCAGCGACGGCAGCTCGGGCGGAATGGGCACGGCGCCCCCGCCCAGCTTGAACGCGAGGATTTGCCCCCGGTTGCCGCGCTTGTACGCGGCAGAGTAACCCGGCACGTAGGGAAAGCCGCCGCCGCCCCATGCCGCCATCACCGCGACGTACTGCACGCCGTTCACCCGGTAGGTCATGGGCGCGGCGAGTATGGAGGTGCCCGTGTCGATCGACTTGAGCAGCCGGCCGTCGCGCTTGTCGAATACGCGGAACGTCCCGTCGATGCTGCCCTGGAACAGGAGTCCGCCGGCCGTAGTAAGTACCCCGCTGCGGTCCTGCCAACCCTGCGTGGGCACGGACCAGCGGGTCTGGCCGGTCAGCGGATCGATGGCGCGCAGTTCCGACACGTAAGGCTTGCGCTTCACTTCCTCGAACGCGGGCAAGGCCTTTACCGCCGCCTGAAGCGGCGGCGGCAGCGTGGGCAGGGCGGCCGCGAGATCCGTGCTGAAGATCAGCGCCGCATCGTTGTTCAGCATCCTGCGAACGAAGGGCTTCGCCCCGGGCGTGCTGAAGATGAGATTGCCCATGTCGAGGACGGATGCGTAATAGAGGCCACTCTCCGGGTCGAAGCTGGCAGGGTGCCAGTTGCGGGCGCCCGGTGTGGCCGGGAACACGATCTTCGGGCTCTGGCCGTAGTCGGATGCCGCGGGGTCCATCGCCGGGCGCCCGGTTCTCAGATCCACCGATGTCGCCCAGTTGGTGCGCACGATGGCATTGGCGCGCAGCAGCTTCCCGTCGCGCCGATCGAGGACGTAAAGGAAACCGTTCTTGGGTGCGTGAATGATCACCGGGCGCTGCTCGCCGTCGATCACCATCCGCGTGAGGATCATGGGCTGGGTGGAGGTGAAGTCCCAGTTGTCGCCGGGGGTCTGCTGATAAAACCATTTCAGACGGCCGCTCTTCGCGTCCAGCGCGACGATGCTCGCGAGGTAGAGCTGGTCGCCGCCCTTCGGTGAGCGCTTGATGGTGTGGTACGGCCCGCCGTTGCCGGTCCCGACCAGCACCAGGCCGGTTTCCGCGTCGTAGTTGATCGCGTCCCACGCTGCGCCGCCCCCGCCGACGTCCCAGCGGCTGTCCGGGTCCCACGTCTCGATGGCGCGCACGAGATCGGGATGATCCTGCGGACCCAGCCTGGGATCACGCGGCACGATCCAGAAGCGCCACTTGAGTTCGCCCGTCTCGAGGTCGAAGGCGCTCACGTAGCCGCGAACGTCATATTCCGCGCCGGCGTTGCCGATCACGACGACGTCGCCGGCCACTTCGGGTGCGCCCGTCGAGGAATAGCCGCGATTGCGGTCAACGACAGCGTCGCTTTTCCAGGCGACCTGGCCGGTCCGGGCATCGAGCGCGTACATCCAGCCGTCGAGCGCCGAGACATACACCTTGCCGCGGGCCACCGCGACGCCGCGATTGGCCATATCGCAGCACACCGTGCGGTTGACCTGCATGTCCACCTGCGGCTCGAAGCGCCACAGCTCCTTGCCCGTGGCGGCGTCGAACGCGTACACGCGACCGGCGACGCCGCTCGTGTACATCACGCCGCCGATGACCACAGGGGTCGCTTCGAGCACGCGGTTCGTGCCCAGGTCCGCGCTCCAGGCCAAACCCAGCGCATCGACGTTTGCGGCGGTGATGCTGGCGAGCTGCGAGTGGTGCGACTTACCGGGATCGCCGCCCGTCGTCGGCCAGTCATCGGCGCTGGGGCGCGAACCGGTGGCCGCCCGCGAAGCCGAACCGGACGGGTTCGGTGCGCAGCTGCTTAGCAGGAGCGAAAGCGCGGCGACCGCCAGCCTCATCGCCCGTCCCAGGGGCTCGGCATGTGGTAGGGCACGGTGATGAAGTTGGCTTCTATCTGACAGATCATTCCGCTGTCGATCTTGAAAAGCTCGGCAAGATAGAAGCTGTGCGGCCGTCGCACCGGCGATTTCACCGTGCGCCCGTCGGTGAGCTGGTACTCCGCAAGCCGGCCGCTGTGGTCGATGAACCCGAACGCCAGCACGAGTCCACGCTGCTCGTCCACCAGCGGGAAGCGGCGCGCGCGCAGGCGATCGTCGTAGCGGTAGTTGCCCGTGCGGAACTGCTCTTCGCAGCCGAGCGCCGCGACCGGCACGATCTTCGCAAACGCCGGGTTGTGCGTCGTCTGCACACCATTCTCGACGCGATTGCAATCGGCGTGGAAGCGCGTGTGGATCGTACCGTCGTTCAACTGCAGCGTGTCGAAATAGCCGTTGGCGAGGCGGACCATCTCGGCGCGCGGCACGGGGCTGCGCGCATCGGCATTCAGGATGGGCTTGTCCCAGTAGCGCTGATTCTCGAACTTGATGCCGGAATCGGACTGGCGGACCACGATGGTCTCGGCTTCCTGGATGCAGCCGGCCTCGTTCACCCTCAGGCGCACGGTATATGCGGATTCCTCGAAGGGCTCGAGCACCGTACCGAAATAACCGACCTGACCCGTAGCCTTATCGGCGAAGCGGAGCCGGTAGGTGCCGATGCCCTCGATGGTGCCCCACAGGCCATCGCCGACCGCGAGCATCACGTTGTTCTCGGAGGTGAGCGGTCCATCGCCCCACGACACCGCGTGCGCATCGCGCCTACCGAGCGCCGCCAGGTACGCCTCTAGCACCTCGTACAGTCCGGCGCGGTTCATCGTTGTCCCCTCGCAGTTTCGCGCGCCGCGCGACTTACAGCGCCTGCGGCGCCTCGTCGAGCAGGATGGTCTTGGTCTCCAGGTAAGCCATCAATCCCTCGATACCGCCTTCGCGGCCGAGACCGGATTGCTTGAACCCTCCGTAGGGGAGTCCGAAGTCCAGGCGCAGCCCGTTCTGGCCGATCGCACCTGTGCGGACGCGCCGCGCGATGCGGTACGCCGCCTGCGCGTCGTGGGTCAGTACCGAGCCGTTCAAGCCGTAGTTCGACTCGTTCGCAACGCGGATCGCATCCTCCTCGTCCTCGACCGGGATCAGGCTCAGGACGGGACCGAAGATCTCTTCCTGCGAGATGCGGCTCTGGTTCTTCACGCTGGCGAAGAGCGTGGGCTCGATGAAGTAGCCGCGCCTCAGATGCTCGGGTCGGTGGCCGCCGGTGACGAGATCGGCCGTGCGGCGGCCGTCCTCGATGTACATCTCGACGCGCTCGAGCTGGCGCTTCATCGCGAGCGGTCCCAGCTGTGTCGTGGGATCGTCGGAATGACCGATCACGACCTGCTTCATCCGGCGCGCAATGGCGTCTGCCAGCTCGTCGTGCCGGCGCCGCGGCACGATCGCGCGGCTCAGCATTGCGCACACCTGCCCGCTCATCAGCGTGATGGTCCCGGTGAGGAGCCGGGCCGCGGCCTCGGTCGGAAAGTCGTCGCGCACGATCGCCGCCGACTTGCCGCCGAGCTCCAACGTGCAGCGCGCGATGCGCCCGCCGCAGACGCTCGCGATGCGCTTGCCCACGGCGGTCGAGCCGGTGAAGCTGACCTTGTCGACGCCCGGGTTGCAGACAAGGTGATCGCTCGCCGCACGGTCGCCGCACACCAGGTTGATCACGCCTGCCGGCACGCCTGCGGACTCTGCCGTCTCGGCGATGACATAGGCCTCGAGCGGGGTCTCCGGGGACGGCTTCATGATGACCGTGCAGCCGGCGGCGAGCGCATAGGCCACCTTGTTCAGCATGATTCCGTAGGGGGCGTTCCAGGGGGCGATCGCCGCGACCACGCCGACGGGCTCGTACGCGACGATTGCGCTCTTCACGACCGGCGAGGCCCGGGTCTCGACGAACGGGAATTTCTCCGCGGCGGCGATGATCTGCTCGAAGGCCATGGTGGAGCCCGCGGTCATCGGCACCGCAAAGCTCGCGAGCCCGCCCATCTGCAGCGTCCAGGCGCGCGCGATCTCGTCCGTGCGCGCATGGAGGTGCTGCGCCATGCGCTTCAGGACCGCGATTCGCTCAGGTGGCGGGAGAGAGCTCCAGGGGCCGATGTCAAAGGCTGCGCGCGCAGCCGTCACCGCCGCGTCCATATCCTCGGCATCGGCTTCGGCGACGGCGCCGATCACTTCCTCGGTATTGGGGCAGACGAGATCGATGGTCCGACCAGACTGCGCGCCGACCCACTCGCCGCCGATCCAGACGCGGTCGGCGTGCCGCACGTTGACGCCTTCCGGGGTCATCATCAGTCTCCGCTGCGACGCTCAGGTCAGGTCGTCGAGGCCGATGCGCCTGCCCGCCGCCGCGGCGCGATTCGCCTCGCGCCGCAGCCGCTCGATGTGCTGGCGGGCTTCCGGCACTGGCTCGTCGGGCAAGGCGGCCACCGACGCCCGGCAAATCTCCGCAAAATCCTCGGCATATTCCGGGTGCGTGAAGATCACGGCGCGATTCTCGCTCATCCCGGCGAGCACTTTTTCTCCCACCTCGAGCGGGTCCATCCCGGCCTCGAACGCGGTTCCGAACCGCTCGAGCTCGACGCGATCGGGCGGCGCGAAGCCCGAGGCCGCAAACGCCGCCGGGCGCTTCAACGCCGAGTCCCAGGCATTGGTCCGGGTCAGCCCGGGACACACGAGCGACACGCCGATGCCGTACGGCGCTAGGTTCCCGCGCAGGCACTCGGTCAGGCCCCGCACGGCAAACTTGCTCGCCGTGTAGATGCCGGCCTGGGGCCCGGACAGGTACGCCGCCATCGATGCGACGTTGACGATGTGCCCGCCCTGTCCCTGCGCCTTGATGCGCGGGACGAAGGTCACGAGACCGTTCACCACGCCGCCGAAGTTCACGCCCATGATCCAGTCGTAATCGGCGTAGCTCGCCTCGTCGGTGGGGCCGAAGACGCTGACGCCGGCGTTGTTGACCAGGATATGCACGGGGCCGACGCGGCCTGCCACGTCGGTCCAGCCCGCGCGGTCGGTCACTTCAAGCTCGAAGAAGCGCGGCATCGGATGGCCGCCGTCGGCGAACCACGCTTCCGCCCGGGTTCGGTAGGCTTCGTTCCGCCAGGTCAGGACCAGGTCGATTCCCGCAGCGCAAAACGCGCGAGCAATCCCGAAGCCGATGCCGGAGACGCCACCCGTGATCAGCGCGGTCTTGCCCTTCCAGTCCATCTTGTGTTCCTCTCGCTTCCCTACCTAACACTTGTTAACGTCACACGCAATCGACCGGAGGGACTCTCCATGTCGGAACTGGAGGCACGGCTTGCAGCACTCGAGCATCGCGTCGGCGAGCTCGAGGACGTCAACGCCATCCGCCGTCTGCACTGGGCCTACGGCTATTACATCGATTTCAACCGCGCCGAGGACGTGGTGCGGCTCTTCGCCCGGGACGGCGCAGTCGTGTTCCTCTCCGGAGAGTACCGCGGGCACGAGGGCGTCCGGCGCCTGTACGGAACCTGGTTCCAGAACTACTTCACCCAGGGCGTCAACGGTCCAGTGTACGGCCTGCTGCTCGATCACTTCGAGATGCAGGAGATCATCACGGTGGCGCCGGACCGGCAGACCGCGAAAGGACGGTTCCGCGGCCTGCTGATGGGCGGCAGCCACGAGAGCCGGGAATACAAGCCCGAAGGACTGCCGCTGCAGTTCTTCGAGGCCGGTATCTACGAGAACGACTACGTCCGCGAGGCCGGGGTGTGGAAGATCAAGCGCCTCGACTACATGATGCAGTGGCAGGCGGACTACGAGCGGGGCTGGTCGAAGACGGTCTCGCATCTGCAGCCGGCCACGCAGACTTTCCCGGAGAATCCGCTGGGACCTGACGTGCTGCTTCCGCCGGACCAGACACGCAAGACCTGGCCGCACCGGCAGGATGTGCCCATGCACTTCGCCCACCCGCGCTTCGGCGCGGTCCTCGCCGGGCAGACCTGACGTCAGGCACGCGGCACGTGCGGGCGCCGCTCGCGCGGCTGCCAGGTGAGCACCTGCCGGTCGAGCTTCGCCAGGATCTTCCTAAGGCCCGCGCGCTCTTGCGCGGTGAGTGCGCCGAACAGAAAGCGCGCCACTTCTCCCATGTTGGCGGCCAGCGCCACGTGCGCCTTGGCGCCGCGGGCGCTGACTCGATACGGTTTGCGACGGCGGTTGCTGCGCTGTTTCACCTGCTCGACGAGCCCCATCGCTTGCAGCGACGTCAGTGCCCGGCTGACGTTCATGGCGTGCATCCCCATCAATTCCGCGAGGTGGTGACCGGCGGATTCGCCTTCGCCGGAGAGCGCCATCAGGAGACGGAGCTCGTTCGAGCTCAGGCCCGCCGGATCGGCTACCCCATCGCGCATCGGCCGGCTGATCAGCGATGCGAACTTCAGCATCGCCACCAGCAGCTCGATCTCGTGGTTCCCCAGGGTTCGCTCTCGACGTGCAGCCATCGTGCCCTCGCTCCCTACCCGACCGCCGAACTCCCGCATGAGATCGGCCGCCCGCGCTGCCGGGATCGTACCGTGAACACTAACAATTGTTTGAATCTTGCAATCGCAAAACTCGTGCGCTCTACTGGCACGGATCCTTGCGCCTTGCAGGCGATGCTTGGCCGGCACTGTAGAAGAGGAGCGATATGGGGGCAATTCACACGGGCCGTCCACGGACGCGGCAGCTGCGGGCGGGGCCGGAGATGAAGCTGTGGAATTGACGCTGCCGCCACGTCTGTCCGCGGCGAGGTTCCGGCAGGCCCTGCAGGCGTTCGAGGGCGTGGTCGGTAAGGGCTGGGTGCTGGCGACCGACGAGGACCGCGATGCCTACTCGGACATCTACGCACCGGGCTCGGAAAAGGAGTGGCCCGCTTCGGCAGCGCTCGCGCCGGGCAGCGTGGAAGAGGTGCAGGCCATCGTCCGCCTCGCCAATGAGTACAAGACCCCGCTCTGGCCGACCTCGCGCGGCAAGAACCTCGGGTACGGTGCGAATGCGCCGCGCATGCCGGGAACGATCGTGCTCGACCTCGGCCGCATGAACCGCATCCTCGAGCTCGATACCACGCTGGGCTATTGCGTGCTCGAGCCGGGCGTCGGCTTCTTCGATCTTTACGAGCACCTGCAGCGCGAAAAAGCACCGCTCTGGATGTCCGTACCCGGCAACGCCTGGGGCTCGGTCGTCGGCAACGCGCTCGATCACGGTATCGGCTACACGCCCTATGGCCTGCACGCGCGCAACCTCTGCGGGCTCGAGGTGGTGCTTCCGGATGGTGGCCTGGTGCGCACCGGCATGGGCGCCATGCAGGGCAATCACAGCTGGCACCTGTTCCCCCTGAGCTACGGCCCGGACTGGACACAGATGTTCACCCAGTCAAATCTCGGCGTCGTCACCAAGGCGGGCGTGTGGCTGCAGCCTGCGCCCGAAAGTTCGCTGCTGCTCACCTGGGACATCCCGAACGAGGAGGACATCGGCTGGGTGGTCGATACGATCACGCCGCTGAAGCTTGCCGGCGTGATCGACCAGAACGTCTTCGTCCCCTCTTGGCTCGGCAAGATCGTGCTCAAAGGGCAGCGCAGGGATTTCTGGGACAAGCCAGGTGCCATCCCGGACAGCCGTGTGCAGGAGCTGCTCAAGGAACACGAGCTCGGGTACTGGCAGGTTCAAGTGCGCCTGTACGGCGACGAGGCTATCAATCGCGCGAAGGCAGACGTGCTGAAGCGCGCCTTCGGAAAGCACGTCGCCGCGCCTCCACTCGAAGAAACATGGAAGACGGGCTATCCCGCGAGCCAGTACGACGCGACCCTCGGCATTCCGTCCGCGGTGGCGCTGCAGATGGGTGACTGGATCGGCGGGCGCGGCGGGCACATGGGTTTTTCACCTGTTGTGCCGGCCAGTTCGCAACACGTCCTGGGGCAGCTGCGCCGCAGCCGCAGGATCATCGCCGAGCACGACGTCGACTTCTATGCGAGCTTCACGATCAGCGGGCGCTTCGCCACCAACATCAACATGCTGATGTATGACCGCGACAATGCGCAGCAGCTCGCCAGCATCCGCAAGCTCTTCAACGCCCTTATCACGCAGACGGCGCAGGCGGGCTACGCCGAGTACCGCACGCACCTCGGGTGGATGGACCCCGTCAACGCCACGTTCGATTTCAACGACCACGCGCAGCGGCGTCTCAATGAGAGAGTGAAGGACGCGCTCGACCCGAACGGCATCCTTGCACCGGGCAAGCAGGGCGTGTGGCCCGCGGCGTACCGCGACCTGGCCGCGCGGCGGGATGCGACGTGAGGCAGGTGTGCTTCGTCGCCGCAATGACGATGGCCTCGGCATTGGCGGCTCCGCCGCCGCCGCCCACGCTCACCGGTCCACTGCCCGGGCCGCCGCCCTACCAGATGCGCGCACGCCTGCCGGCAGGTGACCGGCTCGCCGGCGGCAAGGAGGGGGCCGCGCTCTTTTCGAACCTCTGCGGCGCCTGTCATCTCGCGGGCGGCATGGGCACGAACCTGCTGACCAAGCAGCGCGTGATACTGCGTGAACCGCCGCAGAGCGGTTTGCTGGAAAACCGCCAGGACCTCACGCAGAACTACGTGAAGATCATCGTGCGTCGCGGCCGGATGGCCATGCCGAGCCTGACGCGGGTCGAGGTCACGGACGCCGAGCTCGATGCGATCGCGGTCTACCTCGGGAAAGCCGGGCCGTGAGCATCACGCGCCGTGCGATGCTGCAGGGGACGCTGGTGTCCGCTGCGACGCTTGCAACGGGAACGAGCAGTGCCATGGCAATGCCACCGCGTGCGCTGCTGGTCTATGACAGCCGCCTGCCGCAAAGCCGCGCATTGCGCAGCGCCTACGCCGGGCGCGTGCTCGACCTCGCGTACGAGCAAGTCAACCTGTGGCGCAACCTTCGCAACCTGCGCCCCGACGGCAGGGTGGTTGGGCTGACGTCCTGGAGCGATTACGTACAGGTGCGCTCGCTGCTCGAGGAGCGGCGGAGCCGCCTGCGCGCGGAAACGCGTTTTGGGAGACTTTTCTATTGGGAGATGGCGTGAAGCCAGCAGGCGGAGCTGATCCCGTGTATTCCACCCTCGACCACCCGCGTCTCGAGTTCGCGTTCGAGTGCAGGCTCAAGTTCAGCCGTGTGCTCACCATCCCCGATGTCCACAACGGCGGCTTTCGCTCGGCGGTGCTGGTGGACGAGGGTACGTTCGAGGGTCCGCGGCTCCGCGGCCGCGCGGTGCCCCATTCCGGCGGCGACTATGCGCACTTCCGCGCCGATGACACGGCCGTGTTCGACGCGCGTTACCTGCTCGAGGTCGACGACGGCACGCTGATCTACATGCAGAACCGCGGCTTCCTGTGGGGGCGCGCCCCCGATGCGATGACCCGGCTCCGTGCCTGGGCCTTCGAGGGTGGCCCGCCCGTGCCGCACGAGGACTACTACCTGCGCGCGCAGCCCACTTTCGAAACACCGAAGGGCAGGCACGACTGGCTGACCCGCCACGTCTTCGTCGGCATCGGCGAGCGGCGACCGGATGGCAACTTCGTGCGCTATTTCGCGGTCACCTGACGAGCGCGCGGTTCGACGTACCCTCAGCCGTTCGCGCGCTCGGGCATTCTGGTGGAGCCGGGGCCGCGATTGATCGGTGCGACCGCCGCTCCCGCGCCTGCCCGCACGAACGGTTCGGGATCGCCGTCGCGCAGCTTCAGTCCGAACAGGCTGTGCATCCCGGGGTGGCGGCCGAGCCCACCGTAGAGGTCGAAGCCGCGGTCGAGCCAGTCGCGCAGCGGATCGTCCTCGGTCAGCGGCGGCGTCCTCGCGACCGACGCGGTCCACAGGAACGTGGCGAGCGCGGAAAAATCGGCGTAGTTGGGCGTATCGCCGCCCAGCCACCTGGTGTCGCGCAGCAGCTGGCGCAGCGGCTCGAGCTGGGGCGGCACCAGTGGCAGTCGATCCTCGCGGCCGGCCTGCACCTCCTCGAGCTTCTGCCCGCCCAGGAACCATTGCTCGCGGCTCCAGCGGACGTATTCCTGGTCCTGCGGCAGCGACAGGTCGTGATAGTCGAGGATGTAGCAGCGGAACCAGGGGCCGATCGCGGTGCGCCACAGCCAGCCATCGATGAATTTGGTGAGCACCTTCATGCCCGGCCCTTCGAACAGCATCGGCCGGTCGGGATATTTCTCGTCGAGATATTCGGCGATGACCCAGCTGTCGAGCACCCATTCGCCGTCATCGACGATCACCGGTACCCGTTCGGAATGCCCGCCGGTCCGCTCGAGGATGCCGGTAAAGCCGCCAGGCACGATGTCGATGTCGAAGCCCTTGTGCGCGAGCGCATACTTCGTGCGCCAAACGAAGGGGCTGATCGTGCAGCCCGACGCAAGCTGCAGATCATAGAGCGTGATCCGGTTGCTGTTGGCCATACGGCTCTCTCGGCAAGGGTGGTCCGAGCTCAGGCGGAGGCCTTCGGGCGCGGCGCGAGCGATTCCCGCTGGGACTTGAGGAACATCTCCTTCGCCGCCCGCCGATCATTGATGCGCGCGAGCCAGTCGATCAGGTGCGGTGTGTCCACCGCATTCACGACGTCGGGGAACCCCTTGTCCATGCCGTTGGCGATCGCAAAATTGCAGATGTCGGCGAGCGTGTAGTCGGGACCGGCAAGCCACGCGCTCTCCGCAAGCCGCGCTTCGAGCCGCGCGATCGACACGCGCACCTTGCGCATCTCCTCATCGAGCAGGTCCTTCGGGAAGCCCTTGCGGGCGTTCCGCCACTTGGTTACCTGCTCGGGGATCGGGATGCGCTTCATCTTCTCCTCGAACTCCTCGTCGCCGATCGATCGCGCCATCGGTCCGATCGCGCGCTCCCAGCCGATCGTGGAGACGCACCAGCAGAAATATTCATCCACCCACTTGGTCCAGATCCGCATCTGGGCGATGGCATAGGGATCGGTCGGCCGCAGCCGAGGCGCGTCCGGAAAGGCGTCTTCGAGATATTCGCAGATCACGGTCGATTCGGTGATGATCCGCCCGTCATGATCGAGGGCCGGCACCTGGCCGCGCGGATTGATCCTCTTGAACCAATCCTCGTGATGCTCGAACACCGCCGGATTCAGAAAGCGCGGCGTGAACGCAAGCCCCTTCTCGTATAGCGCGAGCAGCGGCTTCAGCGAGTTGGCGCCGGGTCCGAAGCTGTACAGCGTCAGCATTGAAATCTCTCCAAACGTCGGCTACGCGTCCGGATCGGTCTTGGTGAACACGCGAGCCCGGTCGGCGGCCCACCGCTGCAGCGCCTCAGTTCGCTTGCGCGCGCCCTCGGGATCCGCCTCTATTGGCGGCACCGCGCCGACGATCTCGTCGAAGTGCTTGCGCAGGCCCTCCCTCGCCTCGGGATATGGGATCACGTAGAGCTGCCCCGTCTCGATCGCGCGCTTGACATGCTCGGCCAGCTCGACCGGGTCCATGCCGTGGATGTGGATGCTGTGCAGCGAGGCGATCGTCTCCTCGTTGGCGACATAGCCGCTCTCGCCGAAGCGTGCGGGGCGGATGCGCGTCGCCTCGGCGATGTTCGACTTGATGTTTGCCGGGCACACCACCGAGACGCCGATGCCATATTTGGCGAGCGAACCGTAATAACTCTCCATCAGGTTGATCACCGCCGCCTTGGCCGCCGAATAGGGCGCCGCGAGCGCGCTGCCCTGCAGCCCGCCCAGCGACGAGACCGTGACGATGTGCGCGGGCTTACCGGCCCTGATCATCCGGTTGACGAAGGTGACCATGCCATTGATCACGCCGCCGAGGTTGACGCCGATCAGCCAGTCGAAATCACCGTAGGTCGAGTTCTCGACCGGGCCGAAACTGTTGACGCCAGCCGTGTTGAACAGCAGCGTGGGCGGCGCGCCGAACACCGCCTCGACCTCGTCGGCGGCACGCTCATAGGCGTCGCGATCGGTGATGTCCAGCACGATGCCGTGTGCGGTGATGCCCTGGTCCCTCAACCGTGTAAGCGCATCGTCGACGGCTTCGGGCCGCACATCGGCGATCACGATCTTCGCGCCCGCCCGGCCGAACACCTCCGCCTGTCCGAATCCGGCACCCGAGGCGCCCCCGGTGATGAACGCGATCTGGTCTTTGAAGTCCTTCATTGTCGTCCCCTCGTTCGAGCATTCTGGGCGATGGCAGGCCACCTGAGTAGCGGATCCTGTCGAAAGGGACGCCGGAACGCGGCGCGGGAGCGGTCGTAGTCGGCGCGGTTCATGCTTTGACGTTGCGCAGAATATCTGCGTTGGCGTGGATCAACTCGCGCACCGAGCGCGCCAGGCGGCCGGTCAGTCGCTGTACGTCGTCGGTGCAGACATCGAGGAAGCCCTCGCGGATCGCGCGCTCGAAGCTCACCATGTCGTCGCTATTCCACGGGATGCCCGAGACCGTCTGGTCGTCGACCGGTTCGCGTGGAATGCCGAGCGCGTCGAAATGCGCATACATTCCCGCGTCGTCGGTCTCGACCAGGCGGATCGGCCGACCCGTCAGCTCGGCGAGCATCGCCGCGACCTCGGCAAAGCTCTCGCGATTGGGGCCGGTCACGGGATAGGTCTTATTCTCGTGACCGTTCTCCGTCAGCACCGCGACGGCACAATTGACGCAGTCCTCGCGCCACACCATCGCCTCGCGACCGCCCTGGGTGCTCGTCAGCCACACGCCGGAGGCGATGAAGCCGGGACAGGCATTGAGGATCATCGCATCCGCGTAGTGCGCGTCGCGCAGGAAAGTAAAGGCCAGGCCGCTCGCGCGGATCAGGTTCTCCGTCTCGCGGTGATCGATGGCGACGATCGCGGGGTTCGCCGGCTCCACGTTTACGAAGCTCGTGTAGATGATGTGGCGGACGTCCGCCGCCTCGGCCGCGTCGATTGCCGCGCGGTGCTGACGCACGCGCGCCCCGACCCGCGTGCCCGAGATGAGCATGAGCTTGTCGGCGCCACGGAGGGCCGCCCGCAGGGATTCGGGCCGGTCGAAATCACCGTAACGTACCTCGCAGCCCGCCTGCGCACAGTCCGCGAGCCTGGCCGGCGTGCGCGTGATCAGGATCAGGTCGCGAGCGCGCCCCTGCGCGATAAGCTTCTCTGTGGCGAGGCGGCCGTAGCGGCCGGCCGCCCCGGTCATCGCGATCCTGGTCATACGCGACGGTTTACGCCGCCGCGGCGAGCTCGGCGGCGCTCACCCACCAGCCGTGCACCTGCGGGCGCAGTCGATGCGGGATGGTGACCCTGGCCACCGGACCGGCACCCACGTTGCCCGCATCGAGTATCCACACGGCGTGGCTGAAGT
>Ga0207691_10001761_pt1 | contig 21317 bp, 21 predicted proteins | sample KBSM13metaG_FD_184327 | JGI IMG/M metagenome (GOLD analysis project Ga0207691, IMG submission 184327) | Miscanthus rhizosphere microbial communities from Kellogg Biological Station, Michigan, USA - KBS M1-3 metaG (SPAdes) (version 2) | ecosystem: Host-associated > Plants > Roots > Rhizosphere >... | reverse complement strand
GACCACGATGCGATGGACCAGCTCACCGAGTTCGGGCCCGGACCAGCTCGTTGGCGCGGGTGCCGAGCCGGCCCAGCGCGCCAGCAGCGGCAGCAGATCGTCGCGCCCCTGCGGCGTCATCGACGGGTGCTCGGCGGCGAAGAGGATGACACGGCGGGCGCAATCGAGGTCGCCCTGCGCGGCAAGGATCTCGGCGAAGCTCGCGACGCCAGCGAGCTGCAGCGACGGCCGGCCGATGGCGATGGCGACTTCCAGCGCTGATCGAAGTTGGGCGCGTGCGCCATCGAGGTCGCCGGCCCGCAGCGCGAGCCGCGCGAGCTGAAGCTTCAACCACGACTCGATGGTGCGGCTGCCGATGTGCCGCGCGACCTCGAGCGCGCGCTGCGCATAAGCCTGCGCCGAGCCGGGATCGTTGGTCTTGAACGCCAGCTCGGTCAGGTTCGCCAGGATCAGCCCGCGCGTGCCGACCAGGTCATGGCGCTCGCTCAGGTCGAGCCCGGCCTTGAAGTGCGACGCGGCGGCGGCGTGCGCGCCCAGGTCCATCTGCAGCGCACCGATGTTGTTCAGGCACAGGGCCTCGCCGGCGACGTCGCCGAGACGTCGGTATTGCGCCAGCGATCGCATCGACAGGCGAAGCGAGTCGTCGTAGTGGCCGGTCACCTTCTCGACCAATGCCAGGTTGTCGAGCATGGCCGCGGTATTGCGGTCATCCCCGCGGTCCTGCGACAGCTGCAGCGCGCGCTTCAAGTGCTGCTTGGCCTCGTCGTGCCGGCCGAGCGCGATGCCACATGCGCCGAGGACCTTGCAGCACTGCAGGTGCGCATCATGGTCGTGCGGGGTGTGCGCTGCCGCCAGCGCGCGCGCAGCGGTGGCCTGAGCGTCAGCGTAGCGATCGAGCCGGTATTCGAGGTGCGCGACAGCGCTGAGGAGCAGCGGTTCGAAGCGGGGGTTCGCGGCCGCCGGTCGTGATTCGAGGGCGAGGCGCAGCAGCGCGAGGGCTTCTTCGAATCGACCGCGGTGGTCGCAGAAGCTGAGCAGGCTCTGGCTGCTGTGCATCAGGGCGTCGACGTGGCGGTGCGCGGCCGCCCAGCGCCACGCGACCCGACAGTTCTCGAACTCGGCGTCGAGTTGCTGCAGGGCTTCGCGATCGCTGTTCTCGACGTCCTGCCGAAGCCGGGCCATCCAGTCATGGAAGTGGCGCGCATGGGCGGCTGCCGTCGACGCGCGCACGTCGTCGGGCAGCCTTTGCGCCGCATAGTCCTGCACGCTGCGCAACAGATCGAACCGGCTGTCGCCGACCATGCGCAGCAACGACTTGTCTGCCAGCGACTGGACCACATCGACCAGCCACGCATTCGGACTGCCCGACAGATCGATCACGGCCTGCGCGGCATCCAGCGTGAAGCCGTTCTCGAAGACCGACAGCTGCGCGAGCGCCGCGCGTTCCGGCGCCGTCAGCAGATCCCACGACCAGTCGAGCGTGGCGCGCAGCGTCGCCTGCCGATCGTGGCGCCCGCGGGCACTCGTCAGGACGTTGAAGCGTTCGCCCATGCGCGGCAGCAACTGCGCGGGGGGCAGCACGCGCATGCGCGACGCGGCCAGTTCGAGCGCCAGGGGCAGGCCGTCGAGCAGGGCCACCAGCTGCGGCACGGCGGCCTCGTCTTGCGCCGTGAAGGGTGCGGCACCGGCCGAGGCGGCCCGCTCATGCAGCATGGTCGCAGCGTCGCCGGCCGGCAGCGGCGGCAAGGCCAGCGTGTCTTCGCCGACGATGCCCAGGCGCTCGCGCGTGGTGACGATGAACCGTGCTTCGGGGGCGCGCTCCAGCCAGCGGCCGAGGGTGGCTTCGGCGTGGTCGGCCACCTGCTCGAAGTTGTCGACGATGACCAGGCACGCGCCGCGCCCGGCCATCGCGTCGCCGATCTGGCGCGCCGGATCGGCACTGACGGGCGCGAGCTGCAGGCCATGCGCCATCGCGTGCACGATGTCGTCGACGCTGCGCGCGACGCTGAGGTCGCAGAACCAGATGCCGCCGGCGAAGTCGCCGAGCCAGGCCCAGCCGAAACGCAGCGCCAGGCGCGTCTTGCCGGCGCCGCCGGTGCCGAACACCGACACCAGGCGGGCGCCGCGCGCGAAGCGCTCCGACAGCTCGCGCAGCGTCGCGTCGCGCCCGATGAAGCGATCGCGCTCGGCGGGCAGGCTGTGCGGCAGCTCGTGGGCGGGCACCCACAGATCGCCGCGGCGCAGCACGCGCCATCCCTTGGTGCCATCGGGCGGCGGTGCGAATCGCGATGCATCGCTGCCGGCCTCGAACAGCTCGATCGCTTCATCCAGACCCTTGAAGCGCCAGTGACCGTGCGAGCGCAGCGGCATCGCGTGATCGGCCGGCAGCGCTTGGCGGGCCGCTGCCGACAGCAGCGTCTGCCCAGGCCGCGCCACGCCCATGATGCGCGCCGTCGCCGGCTTCGCGGCGCCGTCGACTTCGGTTTGCTTTGCGCCGCGCGCCACATCGCGCGGCGGGTTCTCGCGCAGCCGCGCCGGCCCGAGATGCACCGCGGCGCGTGTTTGCAGGGCCGGCTCGAAGGCGGCCAGCGCCGCGTGGTAGGCGTCGGCGTAGCCCAGCCCGTCGGCGACCGTCTCGAACAGCAGCAGAAAGCCGTCGCTCTTGTCGATCTCGCGCCCGCGCCAGCGCCGCAGCAGGTCGCGCGCCATGCGGTCGTGCGCGGCCCACAACGCGGCGGCGCGCTGGTCGCCGAGGCGGCTTGTCGTCAGCGTGCTGTCGACGATGTCGGTCATCACGAGGACCTGCGGGCTTTCGGGCGACATGGCGATGGCGCTGCCAAATCGTCAATGGTGTCGGTCGTGCGTGGCGCAGTCAATGCCGCGGGCGGCCGGTCGCGCCGGCAGGGATGGGCCGGCGTCCCGGATCACCGCGGTGTCAGCAGCACCCGACCATCGTGCGCCGCCACTGCGCGAGGTAGGCACCGCCGGTCGCCGTCGATGGCTGCAGGCGCGTGAACAGCGTGCGTCGGCGCGCATGCGCGACGCTGCGCAGCGTCTCGTAGCCCTGCAGGTCGTCGGCATCGAGGCCACCGGCGACGGCACCGACCGCGCGCGGCGTTCCGTCGAGCGCCAAGCGCGTCCCGAGGCCGGCGTAGTGGCAGCGCTCGCCAAAGGCCTTGCGCAGCGCTGCGAAGGTCGGCTCGCCGGTGCAGTGGCCCGGCGCGATCGTCGCGACCTTGCAGGTGTCGCGCAGCACGGTCACGAGGGTCTCGATGTCGGCGTCCTTCGACGCGACGTAGTGAAAGCCGCCGGCGACGAAGCGGATCTCGGGGCGGATCGCCGCGGCCGCCTTCAGGATGTTGTCGAGGCCCGTGTGCGCGCAGCCGACGACCAGCACCACGCCTTCGGGCGTGGCGATCGCGAGCGACAGTTCGCGCAGCTCGAGCGTGCTCGGCTTGTCGGAGACCAGCGAGATCAGGTGGGCGTCGTGCAACCGGGCTGCCTCAAGTGGCCGGACCGTGCGTCACCTGCCCGAGCGTCCGAGCCCACGCGTCGATCAGCAGGGTCTCCAGGTCATGAACCCTGCGGCCGGTTGCGCGGGCCGCTGCCGCGCGATACGGCGGCATGTTGGTGCACTCGAGCACGATGTCTTCGACCTCTGGGTGTCTGGCGACCAGGCGAAGCGCGGCATCGACGACGTTCTTCTCTGCCTCGAGCACGTCGAGCGTCGCCTCGTTGCCGAGAATCTTTCGGTAAAACTCCGTCGAGGGCTCGATGCCTTCGATGGGCGTTCCGCCCGGAACCAACGCCGCAGCGAGGATGCCGGGAACGAGCGCCGAAGCGTCGACGGTGACGATGCCGGGCCGCCTGAAACAGATGCACTGCAGCAGGCTCGACGTGATCACCGGAACATGAACCGCGTCAGACAGCTGCGCTTGATACGCGGCAAGGAAACCGCAGCTGGTCGAGACCATGCGGGCGCCGTCATCCACCAGGCTCACGGCCGCGTCGATGAAGGGTTTCAGCAGCGCCGGGTCGGCCTCCTGGACCACGCGCTTTGGAGATGCCCCCGACACCGTCTTGAAGCGCACAGGAATGCCGGCGCGCTCGAAGGTCGCTGGGTTTCCGATATCGCCGGGTGGACGAGGGAACCGTGTGTCGAGCATCACGATGCCGAGGAAGGCAACGGCGACTGGCATCTTTCTAGTTTCCTTTGGCGCGTCGCGTTCCATGACCGTGACGGTGATGAACGTCAGGGTAGTGCGCGTGCCTGTGCGTCAACGGGTGGTGGCGGTGAGGGTGCGCATGCGGCTCATCGCCATCCCAATCGAAGTCATGAGGGTGCCGATGATGCTCGTCGTGGCGGTGCCGGTGCGCATGCTGCAGCGGCGCGTGGGTATGTTCGTGCTCATGCCGCTCGCGCACATGCAGCCAGACGCCGAGCGCCATCAGCGCCGCGGCAAGCCAGAACATTTCACCCGGGACGTCCGGCCAGATGGCCAGCGAGATGATGACGCCGAACAGCGGCGCCACCGAGAAGTAGGCGCCGGTGCGCGCGGTACCGAGCGTGCGCAGCCCGACGACGAAGAGCGTGAGGCTCAGGCCGTACCCGAAGAAGCCCACCACCACGCTCGCGCCGACGGAGGCGAGCGCCGGGAGCGAGGCGCCCGACGCGAGCGCGAGCGCGGTATTGCACGCGCCGGCGAGCAAGCCTTTCAGGCACGCCACCAGCATCGCATCGTTCGTCGACACCTTGCGCGTCAGGTTGTTGTCGATGGCCCAGCACAGGCAGGCGCCAACGATGAACATGGCGCCAGTGGAGAAGGTCGCTGCGCCGGGCTCCCATGACAGCAGCGCGCCGCCGGCAACGATGGCCGCCATGCCCAGCACGATGTGGCGGTCGGCGTTCTCCTTGAACACGAGCCAGGCCAGCAGCGCCGTCAGCACGCCCTCCACATTCAGCAGCAACGAGGCGGAAGCGCCGCTGGTCTGGGTCAGGCCAAGCATCAACAACGCCGGCGCGAGGACGCCTCCGAAGACGATGGCGCCGAGCAACCACGGCAGCTCCCGGCGCGGGATGCGCATCGCGCCGTCGTGTGTCTGGCCCGGTGCAGATCGCAGCCGGCGCACTGCCAGCACGACGCTCAACCCCAGGCCGCTCCCCAGGTAGAGCAGGCCCGCCAGCAGCAGCGGCGGCATGTTGCCCAGCAGGAGCTTGGCGAGTGGGGTGCTGGCGCCGAACAGCAGTGCGGCGGCAAGCGCTGGAGCGGCTGAGCGAATCGACATCCGCGTAGTTGACCACGGCCGCGTGCAACCGCTGCCGCAAACAGGGAATTTGGCTTGTATCGTTCATCACAACATGAGATATTTGCTTCATGACCCGATGGCTGGTGCTGACCGCGACCCTTCCCACCCATCCGAGTGCGCTGCGCGTGCGGGTGTGGCGCGCGCTCAAGACGACCGGGGCCGGGACGCTGCGCGAGGGCGTCTACGTGCTGCCGTCGACGGCGCCCACGGCGCAGGCCCTCTGGGACATCGAGCGCACGATTGCCGAGGCGGGTGCCGAGGCGCACATGCTCGTGCTGGAGGCCCGCGACGACGTGCAGGAGACGTCGTTCCGGGCACTGTTCGACCGCGCCGACCTCTACGGCGATCTTCGCCAATCCATCAAGGAAGCGCGCAGCGCCATCCGCAAGTCCTCCGAGGCGCAGCTGCACAAGGCGCTGCGTGGGCTGGAGCAGCAGCTGCGGTCGATCCAGGCGAGCGACTTCTTTCCCGCCAGCGAAAGCGAGCGCGCGGCCGTGGCAATGGCCGCCTTGCGTCGCGAGATCGAGCTGCACCTGTCGCCCGATGAGCCCAGCCCCCGCGCCGCCGCCGTCGAGCGGCACCCGGTCGATGCGTTCCAGGGCCGGACGTGGGCGACGCGCAAGCGCCCCTGGGTCGACCGCCTCGCGACCGCCTGGCTGGTGCAGCGCTTCGTCGACAAGTCGCCCCGCTTCATCTGGCTCTCCGACGCGAAGAAGTGCCCGAAGTCCGCGCTCGGCTACGACTTCGACGGCGCCACGTTCACGCACGTGGACGACAAGGTCACGTTCGAGGTCGTCGCGGCCACCTTCGGCCTCGACGAGGAGCCGGGCATCAAGCGGCTGGGCGAGCTCGTCCATTGCATCGACATCGGCGGCATCCCGGTGGATGAAGCCCCGGGTTTCGAGATGCTGGTGCGCGGTCTTCAGGCGCAGCACGCCGATGACGACGCGCTGCTGGCCGCGTCACTTCCCTTGTTCGACGCCCTCCACGCAGGCATGAAAGTACGCCAATGACCACTGATGTTCTTGCCGGCGCGCCAGAGCGCCTCAGCCGAGGCGAGGCCTTCGCCTACTGGCTCAAGCTCGGCTTCATCAGCTTCGGCGGGCCGGCCGGGCAGATTGCCATCATGCATGAGGAGTTGGTCGAGCGACGCCGCTGGATTTCGGAGAACCGCTTCCTGCATGCGCTGAACTACTGCATGTTGCTGCCGGGACCGGAAGCCCAGCAGCTCGCGACCTACATCGGCTGGCTGATGCACCGCACCTGGGGTGGCATCGTCGCCGGCGGGCTGTTCGTGCTGCCGTCGCTGTTCATCCTGATCGCGTTGTCGTGGGTCTACATGGCCTTCGGCAATGTGCCGGTCATTGCAGGCCTCTTCTATGGCATCAAGCCGGCCGTCACCGCGCTCGTCGTGCACGCGGCGTACCGGGTAGGCTCGCGAGCGCTCAAGAACGCTTGGCTCTGGGGCATCGCGGTGGCCGCGTTCGTGGCCATCTTCGCGCTCCAGGCGCCGTTCCCGCTCATCGTGCTGGCGGCGGGCCTCATCGGCCACTTCGGCGGCCGCTACGCGCCCGACAAGTTCAAGACCGGCGGTGGGCACGCCCAGGCTGCCAAGGCCTTGGGCCCCGCACTCATCGACGACCAGACGCCGACGCCCGAGCATGCGCTGTTCACCTGGGCCCGTTTTCGTCGGGTCCTGGTGGTCTTCGTCGGCCTGTGGCTGGTCGCCATCGGCGCGTTGACGGCCGTCTATGGCTGGGACGCGGTACTGACCCAGATGGCCTGGTTCTTCACCAAGGCGGCGCTGCTGACGTTCGGCGGCGCCTACGCGGTCCTGCCCTATGTCTACCAGGGGGCGGTCGACCACTACCACTGGCTCACGCCGACGCAGATGATCGATGGTCTGGCGCTCGGCGAGACGACACCGGGCCCGCTCATCATGGTCGTTTCGTTCGTCGGCTTCGTCGGCGGCTGGACCAAGGCCATCTTCGGCAGCGACTCGCTGTTTCTGGCGGGCGCCGCGGCGGCGACCGTGGTCACGTTCTTCACCTTCCTGCCGTCGTTCTTCTTCATCCTGCTCGGTGCACCGTTCATCGAGTCGACGCATGGCAACCTGAAGTTCACCGCGCCGCTCACCGGCATCACGGCCGCGGTCGTCGGCGTCATCGTGAACCTGGCGGTGTTCTTCGCGTACCACGTGCTGTGGCCGCAGGGCCTCGGCGGGCGTTTCGAGGGGCCGTCGGCGGTCATCGGCCTGGCGGCAGCCCTCGCGCTGTTCCGCTTCAAGCTCGGGGTCATCCCCGTGGTGCTGGGTTCCGGCATCGCCGGCCTGGGAGTTCAGCTTGCGCACGCCGCGCTCTAGGCAAATGCCTGAGGGCGATTCAAACGAAGGAGGGTGCCATGAAATGGGTGACCCGTGAACGTCCGAAGATCGACCGCATCGCGTGCCCGTGGCTGATCGCCCGGTTCATCGACACGGAGCCGGATTTTCTCTACGTGCCGGCCGGCGAGGTTCTCGCCGTGGCACAGAAGACCGGCGCGGTGCCGTATGACATCCCCGGCGTGGAGATGAGCCACGTCGACGAACTGTGCAGCTTCGACGCGTTCTTGTCGAAGTACGCGCTCGACGACCCGGCGCTGGCGCAGCTCGCGACCATCGTTCGCGGCGCCGACACCTCGCGGCTGGACCTGGCGCCGCAGTCACCGGGGCTGTACGCCCTGTCGCTCGGCCTCTCGCAGACATTCGCCAACGACCACGAGATGCTCAAGCATGGCATGGTGATGTACGACGCGCTCTACGCCTGGTGCAAGAGCTGCCAGGCCGAGACGCACACGTGGCCGCCCAAGATGACGTGAGGCGGGCACCAGGCGGCCTTGCGGCATGGGTGTCGTTCACCGATGCCGGTCGGCCACGCGGGCACGCGTTCGCCGCGCGCTCATGACCTTGGGCAGATTGCCTTCGATCCAGTCGGCCAGCGCCTCGACGCGCCTGCCGACCTCCACGCCCAGCGGCGTCAGCGTGTACTCGACGTGCGGCGGGACGGTAGGGTAGGCCTTGCGGTGGACGAAGCCGTCGGCTTCGAGCCACTTCAGCGTCTGGGCCAACATCTTTTCGCTGACGCCACCGACCTTGCGGCGCAGGTCGCTGAAGCGGTGTGTGCCGCCCATCAGCGCGACGAGCAGCAGCACGCCCCATCGGCTCGTGACGTGCTGCAGGACCTCGCGTGACGGACAGTCCGGCGAGAACAGCTCGCCGCGCCGCATGCGGCTCGACAACGGAATGGCAGGCGACTCGGAAGTTGGATGCGGGTCCATCACACTGACCTTTCACTAACCTTTAGGTGCGTACTTACATTTCGTAAGTTTACAGGTTATTGTGCCAGCCTGCCATCAACCCACCAAGGAAATCGCATCATGATCGTCGTTACCGGAGCCACCGGCCAACTCGGCCGCCTCGTGATAGACGCGCTGCTCGAGACCGTCCCCGCCAGCAGCATCGTGGCGGCCGTGCGCAGCCCCGAGAAAGCGGCCGACCTCGCGGCGCGCGGCGTGGTCGTCCGCCAGGCCGACTACACGCAAGCCGAAACCCTGGACTCGGCGCTGGCAGGGGCCGAGAAGCTCTTGCTCATCTCCTCGAGCGAGATCGGTCAGCGCGTGCCCCAGCACCGAGCGGTGATCGAGGCCGCCAAGCGTGCCGGCATCAAGCTGATCGCCTACACGAGCATCCTGCGGGCCGACACGTCGCCGCTGGGCCTGGCCACGGAGCATGCGCAGACCGAAGCCTTGCTGAAGGCATCGGGCCTGCCGTTCGTCCTGCTGCGCAATGGCTGGTACACCGAGAACTACGCCGCCTCGGTGCCGGCGGCGCTGGCGCACGGCGCGGTTCTGGGCAGTGCCGGCGATGGGCGCATTTCGTCCGCTGCGCGCATCGATTACGCGGCCGCGGCGGCCCTGGTGATGACCCGTGAACACCAGGCAGGTCGCGTCTATGAGCTGTCAGGCGATGCGTCGTACACGCTGACCGAACTGGCTGCCGAGATCGCACGTCAGTCGGGCAAGGCCGTGGCATACCAGAACTTGCCCGAGGCCGACTACAAGGCGGCGTTGATCGGGTTCGGCCTGCCCGAACCCGTGGCCCAGCTGCTCGCCGATTCGGACACGGGCGCTTCGCAGGGCGGCCTGCTCGGCGAAGGCCGTCAGCTGAGCACGCTGATCGGTCGGCCGACCACACCCCTTGCCGCCACCATCGCAGCGGCCGTCCGAGGCTGAACACGCTAAGCCGCGGCAGCCGCCGGTTCGCGCGCCTGACGCAGCACGGCGCCCAGAATCTCCAGACCCTGCTCGAGCTCATCGGCGGTGCTGTTCAGCCGCGGCATGAATCGCAGGCAGTGGGGCCGAGCGGCGTTCACGAGCAGGCCTCGGGCGCGGCACTCGCGAACCATCGCGGGTGCCGCGTCGCACCCCAGGTCCAGGGCGAGCAACAGCCCGTCGCCACGCACTTCACGCAGGCCCGAGCGAGCCGAAAGATCCTGCAGTCCGCTCTTCAGCAGTCGGCCCATCGCACGCACATGGGTCAGGAATTCAGGTTGGCTCAAGACATTCAGCACCGCCAGGCTGACCGCGCACATCAGCGGGTTGCCGGCGTAGGTGCCGCCCTGGTCGCCATGCTCGAAGACGCTGCAGTGGGCCTGCGCCAAGACCGCTGAAATCGGCACGCCGCCGCCCAGGCCCTTGCCCAAGGTCATGATGTCGGGCGTGACCCCAGATTGCTGAAAGGCGAAGAGTTGCCCCAGGCGGCCGCAGCCGGTCTGGACCTCATCGAAGATCAGCAGCAGCCCGCGCGCATCGCACAGCTGCCGAAGCGCCCTCAGGAAGGCGGGCGAGGCAGGGCGCACGCCCGCTTCGCCCTGCACGGGCTCCAGCATGATGGCGACGCTGCGCTCGTTGATCGCGCCGATCACGGAGTCCAGGTCGTTCAGACGCGCCTTGGCGAAGCCTGGCATGCGCGGCGGGAAGAGCCGGTCCCAGCCGGCCTTACCGCTGGCGGCCATGGTGGCGAGGTTGCGGCCATGAAAGCCGTCTTCGAAGGTGATGATCTCGTGCGCCCCCGCTCGCTGCATTTGGCCCCACTTGCGTGCCAGCTTGATCGCCCCTTCGTTGGCTTCGGCGCCGGTGCTGCCAAAGAATACCTGGGCAAAACCGCTCAGCTCGCACAAGCGCGCCGCCAGCTCGAGCGCAGGCAGGTTGTGCACCGCCGGGCTGGGCGTGAGCAGTTGCGTGGACTGCGCCTGCAGCGCCTGCGTGATGAGGGGCGGGCAGTGCCCGAGCGCATTGACGGCCCAGCCTTGCAGCCAATCCAGGTAGCGCCTGCCGGCTGCATCCCACAACCAGGCGCCTTCGCCGCGAACAAAGACCTCGGCAGGGCGCTCGGTGACGGGCATCAGGTGGTTGAACGGCAAGGGCCGGGGATGGTTCATGACAAGCCTTTCAAAGTGGGCGGACAAAGAAAAAGGCCACGGGGTGAGCCGTGGCCTTCGGGGGGAGCGAGCGTCTGGTGCTTAGACCATCAGCTTCTGTCTCTCGCGCGCGAAGCACGGCAACGGGCAGCGGGCTCGTGCAGCTCGCTGGGCTCGTGCCGCCGGGGCGACGCAGAGGATCAGAACGGTCGAAGACATGAAGCGCATGATAAGGGAGCTGCCTGCCGGTCCACACGGTGCTGGCGTGAACCACGAGGCGTCTGGTCGAGCTGAGGCCGGACCGTACCGAGTAGAGTCGCCTCATCCCCATCCCCATCCCGATCCCGATATCAGCCCGCTCGCACGCCATGAACCGACTGCAGTCAGAGCTGCATCGCCTGTACCTCCATCGATCACAAGCCCACGCAGAAGCCGGCCCGCAGCCAGCGACTTTGATCGACCTCTCGGGCAGGGTGCGTGCGATGGTGATGGAGCTGACGCGGCCGCCCAGCTGGGAGAATCTCGCCAGAGTCTGGCACGGGGTTCAGACGGAGATGGATCTTCCGGCCCCCGCGATCGCGGTCTCCGGTGTCGATGGCCTTCAGCTTTGGTTCTCGATCGCAGAGCCGGTCGCGGTTGCGCAGGCGCATGCGTTTCTCGAGGGTTTGCGGTCGCGGTTTCTGCCGGAGCTCGAATCCGGCCGCGTCCGCCTGATGCCCGCTTCGGACGCGACGGCGCTGCGCCAGGATCTCCATGCCCGGCTGGTACCGGCGCGTCAGGAGCAAGGCGGGAACTGGTCCGCGTTCGTGGCGGCTGACCTGGCACCCGTGTTTGCCGAAACGCCTTGGCTCGACATTCCGCCCAATGACGAGGGTCAGGCCGCGTTGCTGCGCAGCCTCGACGTGATGAAGCAGACCGCATTCGAGGCTGCATTGGAGAAGCTCGCGGCGAGCACGCAGCCTTCGCACTCGACCAACACGGTGGCGACGGGCGTCGATGACGCCCCCGCGCACGAGCGGCCGGTGGCTGCAGCGGCAGGCGGCGATCCGGAGCGCTTCTTGCGTCAGGTCATGGACGACAACACGGTGGCACTGGCCCTTCGGATCGAAGCAGCCAAGGCGCTCCTGCAGCATTCAACCGATCATCGGCCGCAGCAAGGCGATCGACCGGCGACATCGTAGTCTTGCCCTGTCATGCCTCTAGGCAGCGCGCGCCGGCAGCAAGACGGATACCGCGCGCAATCGCTGGTGCGCCACGCCTTCCCACGCAATGGGGAGCTGGTTTTTCGCCTGCAGATAGTGATGCGTGAACACCTCCAGGTAAGCCCCCAGCGTTTGCTCGGCAAGGTGATCGCCGGCCAGCTTGAGGCACAGCGCGGCCACCTCGCTGGTGCAGAAGTGGTCGTCGCGTCGCGAGCGACGCAGCTTGTACTGTGAGATCTGATCGGGCTGAAGACTGAGCACCGGCAAGTGGTCGAGGCAGGGGCTTCGCCCGAACATCTTGCGGGCCTCGGCCCAGGTGCCGTCCAGCAGGATGAACAGCGGGCGCTTGTCCGCCGCGGCACCTGGGTTGTCAGGCAACTCAATGCTGTGCACGACCCGCTCGGGCAGCGCATATTCCCCCGGAAAGACCACGTACGGTTGCCATTGCGGGTCGCTCAGGAGGGCCAGCAGCGCGGGGTCGGTCTCGGTGCGCGCCCAGCCGAAGGCGAAGGTGTCGGCCACGATGTCTGCGATCAACCAGCCGGTGTTGCTCGGCTTGAGGGGCTCGATGTCGGCCATCAGCAGGCACACCCCGGCGCGCGTGCGCACCGAAGGGCGCAGGGCACACATGCAATGGCTCGGCACCAGCCGGCAGCCCGCACACCGCTCGCGCTTGAAGCCGCCCCGGGCAAGAAAGGGCTTGGTGCTGCGCGCCAGGCGGGCGGCGCGCAAGAGGGAGACGGCGTGGGGCATGCGCAGATTCTCAGGGCTGCCGCATCCTTGTGCGGCTCGGTTCAGCATCACGGGAAGCCAGACGCAACAGCAACTGCGACAACGGCAACGGGATATGGCCGAGATCGAGTGCGCCCGCCAGCAGGGCCCCGTAGCGGATCTTGCGCCCGGCCCTGGTCCCCATGAAGCGCCGCAGATGCGCATCCAAGGAGCGATCGTGCTGTGCCGGCTGCACCTGGAAACGCCGGAACGCACCGATCTCGCCCTCGACAGCGATGACCTGCTCGACCGCTTCAGGCCCGAGCGCTCGGATCATTTCGTCTTCGAGATCCTCGCTGCAGGCATAGAAGCCGAGGCGTTCAGCATCGGTTCGACTCAGGGCCGAGGTCACCATGCCTTCGCATACCGCGCGCAGAAAGTGTCGTTCTTCCGGAAGGTCGTACAGGCCGGTCAAGCGCAGCCGAAGTCCTTGCATGCCAAAACGGACGGCAAACCGATGTGCGTTGGTGGCGCCGCCGATGGGCAGGACGACGATGGCCATGGCCGCGAGATTCAGCCCGACGCGGTGGGCCAGCGTTTCAACCGCGGCCTGATCACTCCAACCTTCGACCAGCACGACCGTGTTGGCGTTGGCTTCGGCGGCGATGCGCTGCGCGCTATCGAGGCTCAGCGGCGGGCGCGGCCCTTTTGCGAAGTCATCGTTCAAATAAGCACAGGTCATTCTTCGGTCGCATGTTCTCCCTGCCGGATGCTGCCACACCAGAGAAGGTCTGCTTCCCCTGCGGTCACCGCCTGAGATGACACCTCGTGCGGCCACCAGAGGCGCGATTCGCGCGCGCGTGGCCGAGCCCGATGCCGGGATCGCGCCGCCCGTGGCGGGAACGCTTGCGGGGGTGTGAGCGTGTGCTCGTCGTTGGAAGCGGCGGCATCTTCGCGCCGAGCGCGCGCTGGTCGTCGTGGCCTCAGCAGGTCACGAGGTCGGTATGCGCAAATCCCTTCGTGTAGGCGAGCACCGAGACGACTTCCGGAACGATGCGAAACAGCGCGACCTCATCGGGCAGGGGCATCTTCATCTCGGCAGTCGCGGGTGGCGCATCGGGGTACTTCAGCGGCAACATCGCAAGCACCTTCTCGGCCTCGCCCCGGTCGCTTACGCGGTGCGCTCGCGCCGCCATCGACAACCCGCTGATCGACATGATGTCCGGCGTGTCATGGTCGATCGTGATCGACACGCGATTGTCGAATGCCAGATTCTTGGCCTTCTGGCTTTCGAGGCCGCAGAGAAACCAGAGCGTGAGGCCCTCGTTGACGTACCCCACCGTCGTTGCCTGCGGCCAGCCGTCCGGACGCAAGGTGGCAATCGTCATGATCCTGTGCGCGTCGAGCAGAGCCAGGATCTTCTGCTTCATCAAATTGTCCAAGAGACTCTCCACAGCCTATCGACTGAATGTAGAGGCCATCGTGGCGCCGCTGGGCATGGCTCATCTTGATCGGCGTCAACCCGCACGGCAGGGCATCGGGGTGCCGGCACACGTGGAGCGAAATGCCAACGATCCAATCGGTGACTCGAACGACCGTCCCGGCCGCCGCTGGTTCATGCGTCGGTCGCGCCTTCACGCAGATCAAGGATCATGAACTCGACACACGGGCCGACGGTCATCGCGGCCTTTCTCTTTGCGGTGGCGCTGCTCCTCACCGCTGCAGCCTTCGCCGCCGTCGTTGAGCCGGGGTGGCTGGCAGTAGCGGAACGCCCGCACCCTTCGCGTCAAGCGTCGACAGGCGATCACGCAGCCGGCCCACCGCGAAGTCGATGAAGGCGCGGGTTTTCATCGGAAGACGCCCTTGGCCGGGGTAGATCAGGCTGGCCGGGACCGCTGGCGACTCCTCGTCGATCAGCACGCGAACGAGGCGGCCGTCATGCAAGGCGTCGGCCACCTGGTAGGACAGCAGCCGGGTGAGGCCCAGCCCGAGGACCGCGGCCTCGATGGCCGAATCGGCCGTGGAGACTGTCATGCGCGAGCGCACCAACGCTTGCCGCTTCTGCCCATCAGCACCGACGAAGTTCCACGCCGTCGGGGCCTCCAGGCCGTCGAACGTGATGCAACGGTGCGCCGCGACGTCGTCCAAGGACCGCGGAGTGCCGAACCGCTCCAGGTAGGCCGGGCTCGCGCAGACGACGCGGCGAATCGATCCCACCTGCGTCGCGATCAGGTTGCTGTCCGGCAGGGCGCCGATGCGCAGGGCCAGGTCGACGTGCTCCTCGATGAGGTTGACATTGCGGTCGCCCAGACGGAGCTGGATGTCCACCTCGGGCTGCAGTTCCAGGAACGCCGCGGCCACCGGCACCACGTGCAGGCGGCCGAACACGATCGGCGCGGCCACCACCAGCTGGCCCTTGACCTTGGCATAGGCACCCGAGGCGGCGCGTTCGGCCTCGTCGACCTGCTCCAGGATCTGACGGCACGCGTCCAGGTAATCGCGACCCGCCTCCGTCAGCACGAGCTTGCGGGTCGAGCGCGTGATGAGGCGTGTCTTGAGGTGCGCCTCCAGGTCGGCGAGCTTGCGGCTCACAGTGGCGAGGGGCACGTTCAAGCGTCGCCCAGCCGCCGACAGGCTGCCGCCATCGACGATGGCGGCAAACACGGACATGGCTTCGAGACGGTCCATTGTTCCGAATATCGAGAGGAAGCTTCGCAGATCGGCAGTCTAGTTGTCGTGAACACGAGTATCTACATTCTCTTCACCCACGAGGCGACGCCGCCCGGCGCGCGCTGACCTCGCGGGCCCTTGACCTTGCTGGAGGCCTTGCCATGTCCCGTCCACCGTTGCCCCCGTTCACGCTCGAGACCGCCATCCAGAAGGTTCGCCTGGCCGAAGACGCCTGGAATGGCCGTGACCCCGCGCGTGTGGCGCTGGCGTACACGCCCGACAGCCGCTGGCGCAACCGCTCCACGTTCCTGCAGGGTCGCGCGGAGATCGAGGCCTTCCTCACGCAGAAGTGGCAGCGCGAACTCGACTACCGCCTCATCAAGGAACTGTGGGCCTTTCGCGAGGACCGCATCGCGGTGCGCTTCGCCTATGAATGGCACGACGCCGACGGGCAGTGGTTCCGCAGCTACGGCAACGAGAACTGGGCCTTCGATGGCGAGGGCCTGATGCACACGCGCATCGCCAGCATCAACGACCTGGCCATTGCGGAGTCCGAGCGCCTGTACCACTGGCCCGAAGGCCGGCGCCCGGACGACCATGCCGGCCTCACAGAGCTGGGGTTGTGATGGTGGCGAGCAACACGATATACGCCAGCGACGTGGCGTTCAGCGACACGGTGAAGGCGATCCAGGCCCGCAAGGGCTCGCGCGCAGCCTATGCGCGCATGGAAGCAGGCGGCTCCTGGGAGCACGCCATCACGGCCGATCTCAAAGCCGAGATCGAAGTCCAGACCAGCGTCTTCCTGGCGACGGCCAACTCGCAAGGGCAGCCGTACATCCAGCACCGCGGCGGCCCGGCCGGATTCCTCAGGGTACTGGACGACCACACGATCGGCTTCGTGGACTTCGCGGGCAACCGTCAGTACATCACGCAAGGCAATCTCGCGGAGAACCCGAAGGCGCAGTTGTTCCTGATCGACTATGCCAACCGGCGCCGCATCAAGGTGTGGGGCACGGCGCGCGTGGTGGAAGGGGACGAGGCGCTCGTGCGCCGCTTGATGCCGACGGGCTATCGCGCGCGGCCGGAGCAGGTCGTGCTCTTCACCGTCACCGCATGGGACGTGAACTGCCCGCAGCACATTCCGCAGCGCTTCGAGGCTGCCGACATGCGCGCAGCCCTCGAGTCGCGTGACCAGCGCATTGCCGCACTCGAGGCCGTAGTCGAGCGCCTGGGAGGAGGACCACTGCAGGTTCGCGAGTGACCGGTTCCAAAGCGGCAGGCGCCCCGTCGTCGCGATTCACGCGTTGCGCATCTCGCTCGGGGAGCAGCCAAATCGTGCGCGAAACGCCCGGCTGAAATGGGCAGCGTCACTGAAGCCCCACGCGAATGCGATCTCGCTCACGCCGCGCGCGGCGAACGCGGGGTCGCACAAATCGCGACGGGCCGCGTCCAGGCGTTGAGACCAGATCCAATCGCTCATGGAGCACGGCTCGCCGGCCCAGGCTCTGTGCAATGTGCTCGGCGAAAGCCGAAGCGCTTGGGCAATCTGCGCCACACCGAGATCGGGGTCTGCCAGACGCGATCGCACCAGCGCCTTGATCTGCTCGCGGTGATAGGCCGTCAGCCGCGACACCGGAACCGGCGTGGCTGCGGGCAAGGTCGCGAGGCCGGCAATGAGGATCTGCGAGACGCTGTCGGCCACCGCGGCGGCAGACTGCGGAGCCAGCGAGCCGATGTCGGCGGCAAGCGTGCTGATCATCTGAATCATCAGGTGGCCGGCGCCGCGATCGCCACGGACCGTCGTGGCCGTCAGCCGCTGTGTGTCGCGCAGCGCCGTTCGCAGCGTCGGGCCGGGAAGCTTGAGCACGAACTGCTGGAAGTCAGCCTCAAAGGTGAGCTGGTAGGGACGCGTGCTGTCGTACAGCGCGAAATCGCCCGGGCCAAGCACGGCGTCGCGCCCGTCTTGCGAAACGATGCCGCGTCCCTGGGTTTGGATGCTCACCAAAAAGTGGTCTTCGCTGGCACGTGAAACGAGCGCCGGCGTGCGCCGCACGAGCTGCGCGGTGGCGGTGACGCGCGACAGCTGCAGCGTGGCCAGTTCGTCGGAAACGATCTCGCCATCGATGACGGCACTGCCTTCGGGCGCATCGCATTCCAGCTGCACGTAGGTGTGGCAGACCATGTCGGTCCAGAAAGCCAGCCGGCGCGGTGCGGTGACGTCGTGGGTGCTGAGGGTCCGGGACATGCGCCAGCATAGGCCGGCATGCCGGGTGGCGCAACGGCACTGCGCGTTTCAGTCAAGCTCTGCGCCACGCACAGGCAAGTCAGCGCGCTGGCGCCTGCCTACGATCTCCATCACCCATTCGCCGGAGATCCCCATGCCAGCAAGCCACCCCAAGTTCCGCGCGGCCGCGATTCAGGCCGCCCCCGTGTTCCTCGACCTCGATGCGTCGATCGACAAGGCCATCGGCCTGATCGCCGAGGCCGCCGCCAATGGTGCCAAGCTGATCGCGTTCCCGGAAACCTGGCTGCCCGGGTATCCCTGGTTCATCTGGCTCGATTCTCCAGCCTGGGGCATGCAATTCATCCAGCGCTACCACGACAACTCGCTGGTGTACGGCACGCCCGAAGCAGAGCGCATCGCGCAGGCGGCCAAGGAACACAGCATCGTGGTCGTCATGGGCTTGAGCGAGAAGCAGGGCGGCAGTCTCTACATGGGGCAGTGGATCATCGATGCAGACGGCCGGACCGTCGCGCAGCGCCGCAAACTCAAGCCCACGCACGTGGAGCGCACCGTGTTCGGCGAAGGCGACGGCAGCGACCTGAGCGTGTACCCGACCGCGCTCGGCCGCATCGGCGCGCTGTGCTGCTGGGAGCACCTGCAACCGCTGTCGAAGTACGCGATGTACGCCCAGAATGAACAGGTTCACATTGCGGCTTGGCCCAGTTTTTCGCTGTACCGCGGCGGTGCTTACGCGCTCGGGCACGAAGTGAACAACGCCGCCAGCCGCATCTACGCGGTCGAGGGGCAGTGTTTCGTGCTCGCACCGTGCGCCACCGTCTCGAAGGACATGATCCAGCTGCTTTGCGGCGACGATCCGATGAAGAAGCAGCTGCTCTTGCCGGGTGGTGGCTTCACCGCCATTTACGCACCGGATGGGCAGTTGATGCACGAGCCGCTTCCCGAGGATGCGGAAGGCATCGTTTACGCCGATCTCGATCTCGGCATGATCTCGCTCGCCAAGGCGGCGGCCGACCCGGCAGGCCACTACTCGCGCCCTGACGTGACCCGGCTGCTGCTGGACAAGACGCCCCGCGACCGCATGGTGGTGCGCGCCAGCGTGACCAGTGAACTGGGCCATGGCACAGACGACGAGATGGCGCCTGTGCCGCAACGCGATGATCCGGCCGAGGCAGCGACCACGCTGCGCCGCGCCGCCTGACCAACCGCGGAGAACGACCCCATGGAATCGGCCATTCCCGCACACCTGCAGTGCCCACGCACGCGCCACCGCCGTGTTGCCGACGACTATGCGCCGCCGTATCCGTCCTTCGTCGCGCGCCACGCGCCGAGCGTGACGCGGGTGGTGATGGCGTATTTCGGCGTGCAGCACCGCGACCATCCGGCGGTGGCCGGTGCGGCGCTGAAGGAACTTGCCGCCTCGTTCGCATCCGAAGGGGGCCCGACCCACTGGGATCGCTCGCGCTACACCGACGAAGCCGGCTACGCGAACGTGATCTGCGCGGCGTACTGGGACGATCCCGCGCGCTTCGAAGCATGGTTTGCGCTGCACGGCGCGAAATGGACGCGCGAGCCACGCGCCGGCGTGGGTACGTTCATCGAAAGGCTGCGCCCCGACGTGCGGCGCTACGAAACGCTGTTCTCTGCGCCCGATCGTCGCGAGGGGATCGCGACGCTCGCAGAGGGCATGAGCGACATGATCACCGAGCATGCCTATTGGGGGGGTGCGCGCGACCGCATCCCGGCCTCGCAGACCGAGGCGATGGAAGCAACAGGCGCGCCGCGCCTGGTGTATGACGGTGGGCGAGTCACGGTGCTGGCGCACGACAACCTGTGCCTGATTCGCTCCGGGCAAGACTGGGGCGACACACAAGCCGAAGAGCGCGCGATGTATCAACGCGACGTCGAGCCGATATTGCGCGCTGGCATGGACTTCCTGCGAGACGAGGGCGTGTCGATCGGATGCTTTGCCAATCGCTATCTGAGCGTGGAAACAGCCGACGGCAACAGCACCGAAAAGAGCTTCGGTATGAGCTGGTGGAAGAGCCTGGCTGCGCTCGAACGCTGGGCCGAATCACACCCCACCCACGTGGCGATCTTCGGTGCCGCCATGAAATACCTATCGACCCTCGGCCCGGCGGCCCAGCTGAAGCTGTACCACGAGGTGACGGTGGCTCGTGCGGATGAGCAATTCTTCGAGTACCTCAACTGTCATGACCGCAGTGGAATGTTGAGGGCGGGGCAATAGGGCCGACGCGATACCCCGGCTATCGATCGGCCAGGTTGAACAGGGCGTGCGACACCAATACAAGAGGCGCGCTCACTGGACCAATCCTTCGGCGCGCAACGCGTCCTGAACTCGCGGCCGCTGCGAAACACGGTCCATGTAGGTCTTCAAGTGCGGGTACGGTGTCAGCGGCATGGCCAGGAAGTTGGCCCAGTTGACGATCGTGAAGGCATACGCATCGGCCACGCTGTACTCGCATGCCAGGTAGTCCTGCTTCGACAGCAGCGTGTCGAGTTCGGCAAACCGCGTGGCCAGCTTGTCCTTGGCCGCCTGCTGGGTCGAGGCAGCCGTCTCGTTGTGCCACAGCCAGGGGCTGAAGACCTTGTGCAGTTCGGTGCTGACGAAAGCGAGCCATTCGACCACCGCCAGTCGTCGCGCCGAACCCGGGACGCCGATCAAGGCCTTTGCCGGGTCCAGGTCGGCCACGTACTGCAGCAGCGAAGAGGCCTCGGTGTGGCGCGAGCCGTCGTCCAGCTGCAGCAGCGGCACGTAGGCACGCGGCGAGATGGCGTGGAAGTCCGCACCGTCGGCCGTCGTGTGCTTGGCCAGGTCGACGGCAACACTGTCGAAGTTCGCGCCGATCTCGCGCAAGGCAATGTGGACGGCCAGCGAGCAGGCGCCGGGTGCGTAGTAGAGCTTCATGAGACTTCCTATTGGAGGGTGAGGTATCGAATTCAACGTGGCCGGTCAGGCAGCACGGACGTGAGGGACCAGCAGCGAACTGCGCTTGATGGCTGCAGCGCCGTCACCGAGCAGCCATAGTGCGATGGACGCCGCGATCAGGAACACCGGGTACTCCCAGCCACCGCCGGCGCTGGTGTGGACCCAGCCGTTGGGCAGATGGACCCAGGCGGCGACGGCCATCACCGGCACCAGGCCCAGCGCGACCTGCCGCGCGCAGACGCCCAGCAGCAGCGCGATGCCGCCCAGCAGTTCAGCGGCAAACACCGGGTAGGCCAGGACGCCCGGGAAGCCGACGCTCGCGAAGTACTGCGCAGTGCCGGGCAGGGTGAAGATCAGGAGCTTGAGCAGGGCGTGAGCCATCCACATGATGCCGAGGCTGATGCGCAGCAGTGCGACGCCGATCTGTGTGGAAGAAGGGATGGAGGGGCTCATGGTGTGACTCCGGAGGGATGGTGGACGTGATGAATGTAGGATTGCGAATCGGAAACAGGAATAGGCCATCCTGCAAATCATGATTGCGAAGATGCAATACCGAATGAGCCCAGGCGACCTGGAGGTGACGCTCGCGCTGGTGCGCGGCGCAACGTTGGCCACCGCGGGCGAGCGACTCGGCGTCGATGCTTCCACCGTGTTCCGTTCTCTGCAGCGCATCGAGCGCGGCCTTGGCCGCGCGTTGTTCGAGCGAACCCGGTCGGGCTATGTCGCCACCGAACTGGCCAGCGAACTGGCCGAACACGCCGAGCGCATGGAGGCGGCGC
>Ga0207691_10001760_pt1 | contig 21320 bp, 20 predicted proteins | sample KBSM13metaG_FD_184327 | JGI IMG/M metagenome (GOLD analysis project Ga0207691, IMG submission 184327) | Miscanthus rhizosphere microbial communities from Kellogg Biological Station, Michigan, USA - KBS M1-3 metaG (SPAdes) (version 2) | ecosystem: Host-associated > Plants > Roots > Rhizosphere >... | reverse complement strand
GCGGTCGAGTTCGTGTTCCTGTTCACGCTTCTCGGCGGTTTGCTCGTTTTACAGGCGGCGATCGCCGCGACGCAGGACGAGCGCCGTTTCGACGCGGCGATCCTGCGCACGCTCGGCGCTTCGCGCGCGCAACTCTCGGCGGCGCAGAACGCGGAGTTCCTGGTGCTCGGCGCGCTCGCCGGGACGTTGGGCTCGGCGGGCGCCACCGCCATCGGGTACGTGCTCTCCGATCGGGTCTTCAACATTCCCTTCTCGGCCAATCCGATGGTCTGGCTGTACGGCATCGCCGGCGGCATGATCGTCGTGACGCTCGCCGGGTGGCTCGGCACGCGCGGCACGATGCGGCAACCGCCGCTCGCGGTGATCCGCCAGCTCGCGTAGCACCGCTACCTCCCTCCTGTCATAGCGGCCGGTACTGCGATGCGCGGAGTGGCGGGCGAAGGCTCCGGCTTCGAGTGATGCCCGCCTTTCTCGTGAGCGGAGCGGCCGGATTGGCTCGGACGTAGGCGCCGCGAATCTCATCGGCCTGCGGGTCCCGGCGCGGCCGGCGGTGGTCGGCCTCGTGGTGCTTTCTATGTCATGCGTGGGCGAACATCATGAGGCGCCGCACGGCCGTACGACTACGGCAGCACGAGTCCGACAGCTCGCCTGCGCCTATCTCCCGACGAGCAGCGACTCGCGTGAGAAGAGTCGCCCAACGGCGGTGAGCGCGATGACCGTCAGGAGTGCGGGAACGACGTACGACTGCAGGAGCTCACTCCATGGCAGCGCTTCGCCGCGCAGCGCTCGCGACAGCAGCGCGTACTGGCCCGACACCGGAACCCATGTCAGCCACGAGGGGTCCTTACGCTGCAGGAACATCTGCACGATGGGAAGCAGCGATATCGCGAACAGCAGCACCGACAGGTTCGACTGGGCCTCCTTGAACGTGCGGCCGCGGCAGCCGACGTAAAGAAGTATCGCGGGCATCAGCACGACGAGCGGAATCAGGGTGACCACGAAGCGCCCGAACTCCGCCGGCCCGAACAGGAAGGGAATCCCGACCGCCGGAAGCGGCGCGAAGCGCAGCGCGAGATAGAACCCCGTCAGCGTGAGCACGACCGCCGTCGCGTTCAGCAGCGACACGGCGAGCCACTTGCCCGTCGCAAGCTCCAGCGGACCGATCGGCGTATTGAGCAGCGGCTCGAGCGACATGCGCTCGCGCTCGCCGGCGGTCGTGTCGAGTGCCGCCGCCATGCCGCCCATCACCGATGCGAACAGGCCGTAGAACGCGATCAGAAACAGGACGAGCGCGCCGGAGCTTTGCGGTGTCGCAAGGTCGCGTGATTCGACGCTGAGCGGATTCGCCACTTCCGGCGCGATGCCGCGAAGAAGCAACCGGCCGCGTCCCCACTCGCGATTGAAAGCCCGCAACAGCGCTTCCACTTCGGCGATCGCAGCGCGCGCCCGATCGCGCGAGCGGTCATAGGCGAGGCGAACGGTACCGGGGCGGCCCTGCGCGACGTCGTCCGCAAACGCGGCGTCGACCTCGAGCACCACGTCGACCTCGCCGCTCTTGATTTCCGCCTCGTAATCGGCCGGCGCCGGCTTGAGCGTCAACTGCTGGCGTTCGAGAAACGCCTGCAGCGCAGGCGCGCGCTCGATGCCGACGACAGGCAACACGAGCTCGCGCACCTTGTCCGACTGGCGCGCCATCAGGTTCAGCACGAGCAGCATCAGCACCGGACCGACGACGATGGCCGTCACCAGCGTGACGAGCATCGTGCGGCGATCGCGGAAGATGTCGACGATTTCCTTCCGGGCGACGGCGGCGACGCGTGCCGTCGCGGATTCGCCGCGCGGAATCATCGTCACGCAGCAAGTCCTTCGCCCGAGCCAAGAAGACGGACGAACGCGTCCTCCAGCACGGTTTCCCCCGACTGTGCGACGAGCTCGGCGGCGGTGCCGCTGGCGACGACGCGGCCGTGGCCGACGATGACGATCGAATCGCAGAGCGCGGTCACTTCCTGCATGACGTGCGAGCTGAACAGCAAGCACTTGCCGGTCGACCGGAGATCTCGCAGCAGCGCGCGCAGCGCGCGGGTGCCCATGATGTCGAGGCCGTTCGTGGGCTCGTCGAGCAGAATCGTCTGCGGATCGTGGACGAGTGCGCGGGCAATCGCGACCTTCATTCGCTCGCCCTGCGAGAACCCTTGCGTACGACGGTCGGCGATGCCCGCGATGCCGAGTGCCTGCACGAGCTCGTCGATCCGCTTCTCGAGCGCCTCGGCAGGAATTCCCTGCAGCGCGCCGTAGTAGCGAATGTTCTCGCGCGCGGTGAGGCGTGGATACAGACCGCGCGCGTCCGACAGAACGCCGATGCGGCGGCGCACGGCGTAACGCTCGCGCACCACGTCATGGCCTTCGATGCTCGCCGTGCCGCCGTCCGGAATCATCAGCGTCGAGAGCATCCGCAGGAGCGTCGTCTTGCCGGCGCCGTTCGGTCCGAGCAGTCCCGTGATCGCGCGATCGGGCGCGACGAACGAAACCCCATCGACGGCGCGTACTTCCCGATGCCGGCCGAACGCCTTGGCCAGGTAGTCGACGACGATCAAGAACGCGCCCCGAGCCGATCGGGCCAGAGCGGGGGTCGCCGGCTCTTCTCGAAATATTCGACGCACGAGGCCGGCAGCGATTCGAACGTCGGATCGTCGACAAAGGCGGCAATGAGCCGCGGCCCGCATGCGTGCGGCGACACGATGTGGCCGTAGCCCTGCGCCACGATGTGGCGGCTGTCCGGCAGCGATTTCGCGACGTCGGCACCGTTTGCCGGAGGCGTGACCGGGTCGAGGCCGCCCGACAGGATCAGCACCGGCACGTCGCTCTTCACCCGTGTCGTCGCGTCGGCCGGCACGATGCCTTTGGGCCACGCGGTGCAGACGGACAATGCGCGCTCGGCGAGCGTCTTCGTCCGCAGCGACGCCAAGGCGCTGGCCGCGTCGGCGGCGGTGACTCGCGGCACGTCCTCCGCACATGTCACCGAGTAATGCAGAGCTGTATTCGACTGCTCGTCCAGATCGCCGGTCACGAGCATGGCGCCTGCGTAGAGCGGCCCGAAATCGCCGGAGGCGGCACGGGCGATCACTTCGGGCAGCAGCGCGGCAAGCTCCGGCACGTACGTGAAGGACTGCAGCGCGCCGATCACGTGCTCGAACGTGAGGCGCATCGATTGCGAGTCGCCGGTCCGTGGATCGATCAGCGTCACGTCGCGACCCTCAGGACCCAGACTGCTGCGAATGCCGTCGATCGTCGTCTTCAGATCCGGATGTGCGGCGGCGCACGCGCGCGATTGCGCGCAGGCTTCGACGATCGCGCCCAGCGCGACTTCGCGCGACGGCCAGACGTCCAGCGTCGACCTCATCGCGGGCGTCGCGACGCCGTCCAGGACGACGCTGCGCACGCGCTGCGGATAGCGGCGCAGATATTCCTGGGCGACGCGTGTCCCGTACGAGCCGCCCCACAGGTTGATTTTGTCGTAGCCAAGCGCGATGCGCACGGCGTCGAGATCGGCCACCCACGCGGCGGTCGTGTATTGCGCAGCGTCGACGCCGTTGGCCGCGAGCTCCTGCGCGCAAGAGGTCGCTTTGGGCAGCGGATCGAACTCGAGCGCTGCCTTGAGGCTTTGGTCGGGCTTGAACGCCGCGCAGAGGAGCGGCGAGCTGCGCCCTGTGCCCCGCTGATCGACGAGCACGATGTCGCGATCCTTGCGCACGCCGGTCAGCGCGGCGGCGAAAGGTCCGAGGAAGCTCGCCGCCTGTCCGGGACCGCCCGCCAAAATGAACAACGGATCGGCGCGCGGGTGCAGCGTGTTCGCAGGCAGGACCGCGACAAACAGACTGATCTTGCGACCATCGGGCGTATCGCGGTTTTCCGGCACCTCGAGCGAGCCGCACTCGGCGGCGAGAGGAAGCTTCGGTATGCGGCAGTCGACAAGGGCGATTGTCGCCCGGGGGCGGGCGGTGTCGCCGCAGCCGGCGAGTGAGAGGGCGAGGACGAGTGCGGCGACTGCCGGCGCGGCGAGACGGATGACCATCATCGCGGCGGATGTTAGCAGAGCCCGCTGTCCCCGTCCGCACCTGGTCTCTCGTCGCTATACTCGCCGTATGCGATGAGCGTTCACGAAAGCGGAAAGCCATGCACGAATTGGAACCCGGCATTGTCACCGATCTCGCCGACCGGCTCACGTACGCGGGCTACCTGCGCCTCGATAAACTTCTCTCCGCTCAGGAGCCGTTGTCGGGCACCGACGCCGCCCCGGCATTCCACGACGAGACGCTGTTCATCATTCAGCATCAGGTCTCGGAGCTCTGGATGAAGCTGATGATTCACGAGCTCAAGGCCGCGATCGCCTTCGTCCGCGAAGATCGTCTCGCGCCGTGCTTCAAGATCCTCGCGCGGGTCAAGCTGATTCAGAAGCAGCTGTTCGAGCAGTGGGCCGTGCTGGAGACGCTGACGCCCTCGGAGTACGACACGTTCCGCCCCGCCCTCGGCACGTCGTCGGGATTCCAGTCGTGGCAGTACCGCGCGCTTGAATTCCTGCTCGGCAACAAGCACGCCGCAGTGGTCGACGTATTCCGCTACGACTCGGCCATCCACGAAGAACTCAGCGTGCTGCTCGCGGCGCCGAGCCTTTACGATGAATTCCTGCGGCATCTCGCGCGCCGCGGCCTTCCGGTGCCCGCGCGGTGCGTCGAGCGGGATTGGACGCAGCCGTACACGCGCGACCCGGACCTGATTCCCGCGCTCAAGACGATCTACGACGACCCGGAGCATTGGTGGGATGCGTACGAGATGGCGGAGAAACTCGTCGACGTCGAGGAATCGTTCCAGCTCTGGCGCTTCCGCCACATGAAGACCGTCGAGCGCACGATTGGCCACAAGACGGGCACGGGCGGATCGTCCGGCGTCGGGTACTTGAGACGCGCCGTCGACCACGCGTTCTTTCCCGAGCTCATCGACGTGCGAACCTACATCGGAGCGAGTGCCAGGCCATGACGACCGACGGGGCAGCGGCGCCGACGCCGGCGATGGAATTCGGCGCTGAACCGTTGTCGGAGACGTTCGTGCGCGAACGCGTCGCGCCGCTCTTCTCGCGCGTGCTTACGGCGCAGCGCGGCCGGATCCACCTCGCCAACCATTCGCTCGGCCGTCCACTCGACGCGACGGCGGAAGACATCCGCGAAGGATTGTCTGCGTGGTACACGCGCATGGGCGAGGCATGGGAGGACTGGGCGATGGAGATGGCCGCGTTCCGCTCGCGCCTCGCAGCGCTCACCGGGGCACCGCGTGCCGATTGCATCGTGCCGAAGACGAGTGCCGGGCAGGGGTTGCGCGCCGTGCTCAATACGTACGATAGCCCGCCGCGCGTCGTCGCCACGCGCGGGGAGTTCGACTCGCTCGACGTTATCCTGCGCGAATACGCAAGGCGTGGCCGCATTGCGCTCGCATTCGTCGAGAGCGATGCGGACGGGCTGTTCACCGCGCAGGGGTTGCTGCGTGCGATCGACCCAGGCGCGGACCTGGTCGTGGTCTCGCAAGTCATGTTCCAGACAGGCCAGGTGATGCCGGAGCTTCCGCGCATCGTTGCGGCCGCGCATGCCACGGGCGCGCGTGTGCTGGTCGACGTCTATCACTCGCTCGGCGTGTTCCCTGTCGATCTTTCGGCGCTCGATGCCGACTTCGCCGTCGGCGGCAGCTACAAGTACCTGCGTGGCGGTCCCGGCGCGTGCTTTCTCTATCTCGCTCCGCGCCATCTTGACACCCGCCTCGCCACGCTCGACACCGGCTGGTTCGCGAAGGAAGCGCCGTTCAGCTATGCGCGGCCGGATCCTCCGCGCTATGCCGCGGGCGGCGACGCGTGGCTCGAGTCGACGCCGGCCGTGCTGCCGCTCTATCAGGCGCGGGCAGGACAGCGGTTCACGCAGGCCGTCGGGGTCGAGCGGCTCCGCGCTCATTCGCTCCACCTTCAGCGCCGCCTGGTCTCGCTGCTGGCGGAACGCGGTGTGGCGGCGCAGGGTGGAACGCTCGACCGCGGCGCATTCGTCACCGTGCGCGATGGCGCCGCGCCGGCGCTCTCCGCCGGGCTCAAATCGCACGGCATCGTCACTGACGCGCGCGGCGAGTGGTTGCGCCTTTGTCCCGACGTGCTCACGACCGAGGCAGAAATTCTGGCCGCGGCGACCGCATTGGGAGAAGTTGTCCGGCGGTAGCACACCGCGCTTCTCGAGCCTGCTCGCTGGCCCGCCTCCTAGCCCGTCTGCTAGCCCGCTCGCTGGCGCGCTCGCCTGTCTGCTGGCCCGTCTGTTAGCCCGCCGCGCCGGCCGTGCGGATGACGACCCTCACGATCACGAGGAGCGTCAGCACGAAAATCGCCCCGGCGACGACGCCGACGATCACGACGTGCAGCGGCTTGATCGACTCCATGTCCTGCAGCATGTGGCGTCCCTTGCGCACGCCGAAAAAGCTCCAGAACACCGCGCTCGCCACTTGCAGCAACGAGGCGGGCTTGCGCGCGCCGGGGTCCCGCTGTTCGGACTCGGTTCGCTCAGACGGCGGGCGCGGCTCTACAGCGGGCTCCTGGGTCTGCTCGTCAATCGGCTTCATCCGCGGCGGCATTTCCGGGCAGCTTCGGTGACTTCGCGAACCGCTCGCGGATGCGCTCTTCGTCGAGCTCGCCGAATGTGTACGACGCCTCGAGCCACATGACGTTGATGATGCCGAACGCGAGCGCCGCGCCCAACCCGAGGATCCATGTGAAGTACCACATCGCTCGTGTCCTTTCGAATTGGGCGGGCTAACAGCGGCCCGGTTAGTACAGCGAATGCGTGTTTTGCCGCACGTGGGCGGTGGTCACCTTGCCGCGCATCACCCGGTAAACCCAGCTCGTGTATGCCAGGATGAGCGGCAGGAAGATCAACACGGCCCAGAACATGATCTGCAGCGTGCGGTAGCTCGACACGGCGTCCCACGCAGTCAGGCTGCTCTTCGGGTCGCTCGACGACGGCATGATGAAGGGGAACAGCGCAAAACCGGCGGTCAGCACCACGCCCGCAACGCTGGCGCAAGAAAACAGGAACGACGTCATCGGCAAGCGCCGTGCGGCAGCGATTGCCATAATCGCGCCGCCGAACGCCACGACCGGAGCGGCGGTCGTCCATGGGTACCTCCTGTAGTTGGCGAGCCAGCCAGCGTGCACGCGCTCGACGGTCTTCGCAACCGGCGCGAATGCGGAATCGGCGGAGGGCATCGAGGCGATCCGGAACCCGTCGATGCCGGTCGCGATCCAGTAGCCGGCTGCGGCAAACAGTGCGATGAAGACGATGCCGGCGATCCGCGCTCCACGCACGGCGCGGGCCTGCACTTCGCCCTCGGTACGAATGTTCAAGAAGAGTCCGCCATGCATGACGAGCATCGTCACGCTCACCAACGCGGCGACCAGCGCGAACGGGTGGAGCAGGGCCGAGAACGATCCCGTGTAGAACGATCGCTGGTCGCCGTCGAAGTGGAATGGCACGCCGAGGAGCAGGTTGCCGACCGCGACGCCGAACACGAGCGCTGGCACGAACCCGGCGATGAAGATGCCCCAGTCCCAGGCGCTGCGCCAGCGCGGATCGTGCACCTTGCTGCGATAGTCGAAGCCGACGGGGCGCAGGAAGAGCGCGAACAGCACAAGGATCAGCGCGATGTAGAGTCCCGAGAACGCCGTCGCGTAGACAAGGGGCCAGGCAGCGAACGTCGCGCCGCCGGCGGTGATGAACCAGACCTGGTTGCCCTCCCAGGTGGGACCCACGCAATTGAGCGCGACCCGCCGCTCGTCGTCCGTGCGGCCGACGTACGGAAGCAGCATGCCGGTTCCGAGATCCCAGCCGTCGAGAATCGCGAAGCCGACAAGCAGGATGGCGACGACGGCCCACCAGATCACCTTGAGCGTCCCATAGTCGAAGACGTAGATCATGACTTCGATCCCTCTTCGTCCTGGTAGCGGCCGGTGCCGAGCGATGACGGACCCATACGGATGTATTTCTGCAGGAGGTAGACCTCCACGACGAGGAGTGCCGTGTAGAACGCGATGAACCCGCCGAGGCTGAACCAGACGTGGCTGAGCGGAACGGACGACACCGAAAGATGCGTCGGCAGCACCTCGCTGATCGTCCACGGCTGGCGGCCGTATTCGGCGACGATCCAGCCGAGTTCCATCGCGATCCACGGCAGCGGAAGGCTCCACATCGCGACCCTCATGATCCAGCGGTTGTGCGCGAGGTTGCGCCGCGCGAGGATGATGAACGCGGCGCTGAACACGAACAGAAGCCAACCTCCGATGCCGACCATGAATCGAAACGACCAGAAGATCGGCGCCACGTTCGGTATCGTGTCGTTGACCGCCGAGCGGATCTGCTCCGGCGTGGCATCGACGACGTTCGGCGCGTACTTCTTGAGCAGGAGACCGTAGCCGAGATCGTCCTTCACCTTGTCGAATTCGGCCCTGGCGTCGGGCGAGCGGTCGCCCGACTTGAGCTTTTGCAGGGCTGCGTAGGCGATCATCCCGTTGCGGATGCGCACCTCGTGCTCCTGCTTCAACTCCTTGATGCCCGTCACCGGCGTGTCGACCGAGCGGGTCGCGACCAGACCTGTCAGCCAGGGAATCTTGATCGCGTAGTGCGTCGTTTCGGCTTTGGTGTCGGGGAAGCCGAAGGCGGTGAACGACGCGGGCGGCTTCGCGGTCTCCCATTCCGCTTCGATCGCCGCGAGCTTCACCTTCTGCACTTCGCCGGTCGTGTAGCCGGACTCGTCGCCCAGCACGATGACCGAGAGCGCGGACGCCAAGCCGAATCCCGTCGCGACCGCGAACGAGCGCACGGCAAACGACGGGTCGCGCAGCCGCAGCAGGTAATACGACGAAATGCTGAGCACGAACATCGAAGCGGCGACGTAGCCGGCAGCGAGCGTGTGCACGAACTTCGGGCCCGCGACGGGATTGAACAGCAAATCGGCGAAGCTCGAGAGCTCCATCCGCATCGTCTCGAAATTGAACTCCGCGCCGACGGGATTCTGCATCCACGCGTTCGCGATCAGGATCCAGAGCGCCGACAGGTTCGAGCCCAGCGCGACCAGGAACGTGACCATCAGGTGCTGGATCTTGCCGAGGCGGTCCCAGCCGAAGAAGAAGAGCCCGACGAACGTCGACTCGAGGAAGAACGCCATCAGGCCTTCGAGCGCGAGCGGCGCGCCGAAGATGTCGCCGACATAGTGGGAGAAGTACGCCCAGTTCGTGCCGAACTGGAATTCCATCGTGATGCCGGTCGTGACGCCCATCGCGAAGTTGATGCCGAACAGCTTGCCCCAGAACTTCGTCATGTCGCGGTAGATCTCGCGGCCGGTCATCACGTAGACCGACTCCATGATGACGAGAATCCACGACAGGCCGAGCGTCAGCGGGACGAACAGGAAGTGGTAGAGCGCCGTGACGGCGAACTGCAGCCGGGACAGGTCGACGAGCTCAACGGTCGGCACTCGGCGCCTCGGGATGCGTGCCGGTGCCGGCGACCTGGAGCTCGACGACCTTCGGATCCATCTTCATGTGCCGGGCGTGGGGCGCGCGGAAGAACGCGAACCACAGCGCGTAGAGGACGACCGCCTTGACGACGAGGATGACGACGATGTCGCGTCCCAGAGGGCTTGCGCGCCACCATCTGCCGAGTCGCGATCCCCGCGTCGGAACGGCGGAGGGCGAGGGGGCAGCTCGACGGGCGTGATTCATCGGACGCCATTATTCCCTGAAAAATAGGGTCAGAGACGGCTTTTTTGCGCGCTTGCGGCGGTGGCGGTCGCACGCTTCCAAATTCGTCTCTGACTCTATTATTTGCTTGAATTGACGTCCAAAACCCCCATTTGCTCGGTGCCAACGAGGGAGCATCCATGCGCTTCGACAAGCTGACGACCAAATTCCAGCAGGCGCTCGCCGAGGCCCAGAGCAAGGCGCTCGCCAACGACAACGGCTTCATCGAACCCCAGCACCTCCTGTCCGCGCTGCTCGAGCAGGACGATGGCGGCACCTCGTCGATCCTCTCGCGCGCCGGCGTAGCGGTGCCCAGATTGAAGCAGGCGCTCGCAAGCTCGATCGGGCGCCTGCCGAAAGTGGAAGGCCAGGGCGGTGAGATCTCCGTCTCGCGCGACCTCAACAATCTGCTCAATCTCACCGACAAGGAAGCGGCAAAGCGGGGCGACCAGTTCATCGCGAGCGAGCTCTTCCTGCTGGCGCTCGCCGACGACAAAGGCGACACCACGCGGCTGCTGAAAGAGGCCGGGCTGACGCGCAAGGCGCTGGAAACCGCGATCGAGACAGTTCGTGGCGGCGGCAGCGTCGACTCGCAGGAAGCCGAAGGCCAGCGCGAGGCGCTCAAGAAGTACACGATCGATCTCACCGAGCGCGCCCGCGACGGCAAGCTCGACCCGGTGATCGGCCGCGACGACGAGATTCGCCGCACCATCCAGATCCTGCAGCGCCGCACCAAGAACAATCCGGTGCTGATCGGCGAGCCGGGCGTTGGCAAGACGGCAATCGTCGAGGGACTCGCGCAGCGCATCGTCAACGGCGAAGTACCCGAGACGCTGAAGGACAAGCGGGTGCTTTCGCTCGACATGGCCGCGCTGCTGGCCGGCGCCAAGTACCGCGGCGAGTTCGAGGAGCGCCTGAAAGCCGTGCTCAAGGATATCGCCGCCGACGCCGGCAAGACGATCGTCTTCATCGACGAGCTGCACACGATGGTCGGTGCAGGTAAAGCGGAAGGCGCGATCGACGCCGGCAACATGCTGAAGCCAGCGCTCGCCCGCGGCGAGCTGCATTGCGTCGGCGCCACCACACTCGACGAATACCGCAAGTACGTCGAGAAGGATGCCGCACTCGAGCGGCGCTTCCAGAAGGTGCTCGTCGACGAGCCGTCGGTCGAGGCGACGATCGCGATCCTGCGCGGACTCAAAGAGCGCTACGAGATCCACCATGGCGTGGACATCACCGACCCGGCCATCGTTGCCGCGGCGGAGCTCTCGCATCGCTACATCACCGACCGCTTCCTGCCCGACAAGGCGATCGACCTGATTGACGAGGCGGCGGCGCGCATCCGCATGGAGATCGACTCGAAGCCCGAGTCGATGGACCGGCTCGACCGCCGCATCATCCAGCTCAAGATCGAGCGCGAAGCGGTGAAGAAGGAATCGGACGAGGCGTCGAAGAAGCGACTGTCGCTGATCGAGCAGGAGATCGCGAAGCTCGAGCGTGAATACTCGGACCTGAACGAAGTGTGGCAGGCGGAGAAGTCGAACGTCGCTGGCACGCAGCACATCAAGGAGGAGATCGACAAGATCAAGCTCCAGATGGAAGAGGCGCGGCGCAAGGGCGACTGGCAGAAGATGTCCGAGCTGCAGTACGGCAAGCTGCCGCAGCTCGAGGCCCAGCTCAACAAGGCGGACACGAAGGAAACCAAGGCGCCGAAGAAGGCGCAGCTCTTGCGCACTGAAGTCGGGGCGGAGGAGATCGCCGAGGTCGTGTCGCGCGCGACCGGCATCCCGGTGTCGAAGATGATGCAGGGCGAGCGTGACAAGCTGTTGCACATCGAGGATGCGCTGCATCGCCGCGTGGTAGGCCAGGACGAAGCGGTGCGGCTCGTCGCCGACGCGATCCGGCGTTCGCGCTCCGGGCTCTCCGACCCGAATCGTCCCTACGGCTCGTTCCTGTTCCTCGGCCCGACCGGCGTCGGCAAGACGGAGCTCTGCAAGGCGCTGGCGGAGTTTCTGTTCGATTCCGAGCAGCATCTCATCCGGATCGACATGTCCGAGTTCCAGGAGCGCCATTCGGTCGCCCGCCTGATCGGCGCGCCGCCCGGTTACGTGGGCTACGAGGAAGGCGGCTATCTCACCGAGCTCGTCCGGCGCAAGCCGTACAGCCTGATCCTGCTCGATGAAGTCGAGAAGGCGCACCCCGACGTGTTCAACGTGTTGCTGCAGGTGCTGGACGACGGCCGGATGACCGACGGCCAGGGTCGCACCGTCGATTTCAAGAACACCGTGATCGTGATGACGTCGAACCTGGGCTCGCACAAGATCCAGCAGATGACGGACGCCGGCGATAGCGAGGCGCTGATCAAGATCGCCGTGATGGCGGAGGTGAAATCGAACTTCCGGCCCGAGTTCGTGAACCGCATCGATGAGATCGTCGTATTCCATCCACTCGCCGAAGCGCAGATCGCGGACATCGCGAAGATCCAGTTGAAGGCGCTCGAGGCGCGGCTCGCGAAGCTCGACGTGAAGGTCAGCGTTTCCGAGGCAGCGCTCAAGGCGGTCGCGGCCGCCGGCTTCGATCCGGTCTATGGAGCGCGCCCGTTGAAGCGCGCGATCCAGCAGCAGATCGAAAACCCGTTGGCGAAGGAATTGCTCGCCGGCAAGTATGCAGCCGGCGACGCGGTGAAGGTGGGCGCCACCGGCGGCGAGATCACGTTCGCAAAGGGCTGAATCGGCTGTGCCGCCGGCCCGGGAGAGCGACCTGTTACGTATGACTCATTCGAGATAGACGTACAGGCCCGCGACCGGCGTGCCTTGCTCGCGTCGTATCGGAGCACTCGACATGCGCACGCCGCCGAATCCCGCCGCGTCGGCGAGGCGGCGAATGTAGGCTTCGGAATGAGCGTAGCGCAAGCTCCCCAGCAATTGAATGTCCTTGCCTTCACTGGCGAGCTCGACGGTGAAGGCGAGACATCCGCCCGGAGCAAGAATTCTTCGTGCCGACCGTAGGATGGCAGCGAGGTCACCGACGTAGACGAACACGTCGGCGGCCAATAGCAGATCCCACTGCGATGTGGTTGCGGCGAGAAACTCGCCGAGGTCAGCATGGACGAGCTCGCGATAGACCTGATGCTTGCGCGCCTCTTCCAGCATGGCAATGGACACGTCGACGCCGTCGAGGATGTCCGCCTGCGGCGCAATCAGCGCTCCGCAGAGCCCCGTGCCGCAACCGAGGTCGAGGACTTTGTATCGCCTCCCGTTGCCGAGAAAGGGTTTCAGCAGCACCTCGAATCCTCGATACTCCAGCTTTTCCGCGACGTGCGATTGGAAGTCGGCGGCATAGTCGTCGAACAGCCCTTGCACATAGCGGCGGGGCGAAGTGGGGGGCACGTCCCCGCCGCGCACCGAGGCCAGGTAGAAGCTGTTCAATTCCGGGTCCGCGCCCAGCGCGAGGGCTCTTTCGAAGCAGCTTGCCGCTTCGTCAAAGCGGAGCAGCTCGCGCATCAAGTTGCCACGCTCGCTCCAGGCAGGCGCGCAATCCGGATCTTCTTGCAGTGCTCGATCGAAAGCCCGTTCCGCGTTTTTCAGGTTGCCGAGCCGCAGCGAAACCTGGCCTAGCGTCACCCATAGAAGTGCATGCCGCCGCGGAACCAGCGCAAGCGACTTTTCCAAGGCGTCCGCCGCAGGGCGCCATCGTCCTTGTGCTTCATGGGCAAGACCCAGGCAGGCCCATGCCTCGGCGAGCGACGGATCGGCTTCGGTTGCTTGCGTGAGAACGCGGATCGCCGCGTCCAAATTCCGTAGGTGAAAGAGAGTGATCCCCAGATTTCCGAGCACCGAAGGCCGGCCCGGCGTGAGCGCCTGGCACTGTTCGAAGCAGATGCGGGCCGGCTCGAGCCGGCCGTTCTCGAAATGCTGGATGCCCTCGAAGAACAGGGCTTGCGACCGCGCGACCTGCTCTTCGGTGGGACTCGCGTAAACAGTCACGTGTGGTTGCGGAAGCGGCTTGCCGGAGGCCGATCAGCGGTCTGGTTTCAGCGACACTGCATCGATTAAGGCTACCACGGGTTGGCGCGTTAATAGTAGGGAGCGTAGCCGCCCAACTCGTCCGGCGCCAATCTTGCAGCAAGCCGAGCACCGATCCGCCGCGCGAGCGTCGGCTGCGGTGCGAGGTGGCGGCTTTCCTCGACGTGCCGCCCGAGCACGCATACGGTCGAGGCTTTCTGGGCCTCGATGAGCGTCAAGCCGCCGCGGTCGATCACATAGGAATCGCCTGCTTCGAGGACGATGTCCCGCGTGTCGTTCTGCAGCGTCATCCACAGCGTGCCGCGCGTGACGCGCAGCGTCGTTCCGCGCGCCTCGGGGAGCCGCACGAGCTCGCTCGGGGCAAGCTCCCAGACCTTCGTGTATCCGGTGCAAAGCATGGCCGACCTCCTGTATCATGCATTCGTTGCATCCGAAGAGGGAAACCAGAAATCCTGGCCCCGCCTTCCACCGCCGCCAAAATTGCAAGGCGTCGATGCAACAGATGGTAGGAGCCGCGCGAGGCGGTTTCAAACGGTCTCTCCGAATGCCTTGCATGATCTCAATGCATGCCTCACCTTGCTTAAGACACTAAGACGCCTGCCGTCGCTGGATTTTCTGCGAGGGTTCGAAGCCGCCGGACGGCTCCTGTCGTTCACTCGCGCGGCGAACGAGGTCTTCGTCACGCAATCGGCGCTTTCACGGCAGGTACAGGCGATCGAGACGGCGCTTGGCGTCCCGCTTTTCGTTCGTGGCCACCGTTCACTGGCGCTGACGCCCGCCGGGCTCGCGTTTCACCGCGACGTGTCCGCGGCGCTGAACGCGCTTGCGAACGCGGCCGAGTCCGCCCGTGGTGTCGTGCGCGCACCAGGGCTTGCCGTGACGACGACGGTCTCGTTCGCGTCGCTGTGGGTGATCCCGCGCCTCGCGTCGTTTCGTGCGCGGCATCCCGACGTCGAGGTCTATGTCTCCGCCGACGATCGCCTGATCGACTTGGGGCGAGGCGAGGTCGATCTTGCAGTCCGCTACATGGCGGATGCGAGCGCGCCGCAAGGCGCTGTTCGGCTCTTCGGGGAACGGATGATGCCCGTCGTAAGCCCGAAGCTCATCCGCCGCGGCGGCACGCCGCTTGCGGTGCCGGCCGACCTCGCCCGGCACGTGCTGCTGCATCTCGACGATCCGGAGGGGCACACACCCTGGCTCGAATGGAGCGTGTGGCTTGCGTCCAACGGCATGCCGGGGCTGAAGCCGACCGGCTCGTTACGGTTCAAGCTCTACGATCAGGTGATCCAGGCCGCCGTCGGCGGACAGGGCGTCGCGCTCGGCCGGATTCCGCTGATCGCCGAGCATCTTCGCGATGGCAGGCTGCTGGCGCCGTTTCCCAAACGCTACGACTCGGCGCGCGGTTACTACGCCGTGGTCGCGCCGCATGCCGCCGACCGGCCGGACGTCATTGGCTTCGTCTCGTGGCTCGCCGACGAAGCGGCGCATGAGGCAGGTCGGGCTAAGGCCGCGAAGTTTCCGCCCGACAATGATCCTCCGCACGGCAAATTGCGCAGGGTGTCGCGCGCGACCCGATGAACAGCCGGACTGCACCGCCTCGCGGTCACGCGGCGACGAGCGAGCCTTCGCGCTGGGTCGCGCGCTTCGCGCCGCTCGTGCCGGCGGGGGCCCGTGTACTCGATCTCGCAGCCGGCCATGGACGCCATGCGCGGCTCTTTGCGAGCCGCGGCGCGCGCGTGGTCGCCGTCGACCGCGATGCCGCCGCGCTCTCGGACATGAAGAATGTGGCCGGGATCGAGACCCGCGTCCTCGATCTCGAGAGCGCGGAGTGGCCGCTCGCCCGCGAGCGCTTCGACGCGATCGTCATCACGAACTATCTGCATCGACCCTCGTTGCACGCGGTGCTGGACGTGCTCGCCGAGGACGGCGTGCTGTTGTACGAAACGTTCGCGCGCGGCAACGAGGTTTTTGGGCGTCCGTCCAATCCGGATTTTCTGCTGGAAAAGGACGAGTTGCTGCACGTCGTCCAAGGCCGCCTGATCGTCGCTGCCTTCGAGCAGGGCGTGGTCGCGCTGCCGCCAAGGGGTGCCGTGATGCAGCGGCTGGCCGCCGTCGGCAAGGCGCGCGCGTGGCCGCCCCCGTTGCCGCTGTCGTGACCGTCGGAACAATGACAGGCGGCCGGGGTTCGAATGAGGTAAAATTTCGGTTTTTTAGCCTTCGCTCCCCACCCTAGTTCTCACTTAGTTCTCACTTAGTTCTCACTTAGTTCTCACTTAGTTCTCATGTTGACCGGAAGTCTCGTCGCCATCGTCACGCCCATGGACAAGGGCGGGTCGCTCGACCTTCCCGCGCTCGCCAAGCTCATCGATTTTCACGTCGCCAACGGCACGGCGGGGATCGTCGTCGTCGGCACCACCGGCGAATCGCCGACCGTCGACGTCGACGAGCATTGCCGACTGATCAAGACGGCGGTCGTCGAAGCGCGGGGCCGGATTCCGATCATGGCCGGAACAGGCGGCAACTCCACTGCGGAGGCCATCGCGCTCACGGAGTATGCGAAGGACGCCGGCGCGCACAGCGCGCTGTCCGTCGTCCCGTACTACAACAAGCCGACGCAGGAAGGGCTATACCGGCATTTCCGGGCGATCGCCGAGAAGGTCGATTTGCCGCTCCTGCTGTACAACGTGCCGGGCCGCACCGTCGCCGATCTCTCGAACGACACGATTTTGCGGCTTGCGGAGATACCCGGCATTGTCGGCATCAAGGATGCGACGGCCGACCTGGGCCGTGGCAGCGAGCTCCTGAAGCGCCTCAAGGCTACGCGGCCCGACTTCGTCGTTTACAGCGGCGACGACATCACCGGCCTGCCGCTGATGCTGCTGGGAGGCCACGGGGTGATCTCGGTTACCGCGAACGTCGCGCCGAAGCTCATGGCCGAGCTTTGCCGCGCTGCGATATCAGGCGACGTCGCGACGGCTCGCGCCCATAATGATCGACTGCTGGGTCTCCACCGGGTGTTGTTCGTCGAGGCGAATCCGATCCCGGTGAAGTGGGCGCTTTCGCACATGGGCCTCATCGAAAACGAGCTGCGCCTGCCGATGGTGCCGCTCTCCACCCGCTACCATGAAGCGGTCCGCAACGCCCTCCGCGAGGCGGGCTGCGTCTAGACGCCGGAGGCGCCGCCGGGCTGCCCCGCGTTTGCGTCCATAGCGAACAACGGATTCAAAGGTGTACTGATGCAAGAAGCAACATCACGAAGGATGTGGCGTGCGATCGCGGTCGTCGCGATCGTCGCAGTCGCGGGCTGCGGGGAGGCGCCGACGAAGCGGATCGACTATAAGTCCGACGCGCGCGCGCCGGCGCTCGAAATCCCACCCGACCTCAACACGCCGCAGTACGACGATCGCTACACGGTCAATCAGAACACCGCATCGGGCCTCGCGGCGCAGGGCAACCGCCCGCGCGCCGTCGAGGGAATCGCGGTCAACTCGACACCGGACGCGAAGATCGCCCGCGCCGGCAACGAGCGCTGGCTCGTCGTCAAGGCGACGCCGATGGAAGCTTGGAACACGATGCGCAAGTTCTGGACGGACATCGGGTTCGTGCTGGCCGTCGAGCAGCCCACGCTCGGCATCATGGAGACGGACTGGGCCGAGAACCGCGTCAACATGCCGAGCACCGTGATCGAAGGAATGATCGGCAAGGTCGCCGACGTGTTCTTCAACAGCTACAAGCGCGACAAGTTCCGCACGCGGCTCGAGCAGGGCACGGAGCCGGGCACCGTCGACATCTACATTTCGCACCGTGGGGCGGAGCAGGTTCCGACGACGCTGATCGACAACCGTTCTCCGGCGGCGTTCGTCTGGGCGGTGATGCCGCCGGACCCCGGACTCGAAGCCGAAATGCTGGGACGCGCGATGCTCCGCTTCGGCGCGCCTACGCAGACGGCGACCGCCGCCGTGCAGTCGACGACGACCAATCCCGGACCCGAGCGCGCGCGCCTCGAGCGCGAGACGAACGGCAGCTATCAGCTCGTCGTCGACGACGGGTTCGACCGCGCGTGGCGCCGCGTCGGCCTGGCGCTCGACCGCGTCGGATTCACCGTGGTCGACCGCGATCGCTCGAAGGGCACGTACTTCGTCCGCTATTCGAATCCCGAGGCGGACGGCGCGAAAAAAGAGAAGGGTCTGCTCGACAAGCTGATGTTCTGGAAGTCCGACACTCCGAATATCGAGCAGTACCGGATCACCGTGGCCGAGGCGAGTCCGCGCAGTCTCGTGACGGTCCAGGATCCGAACGGCACTCCCGACAAGAGCGCGACCGGCGAGAAGATTCTGTCGCTGCTGCGCGACCAGCTCAAGTAACGTCGGCGTGCGCTTCGCCTCACTGGGCAGCGGCAGTGAAGGCAATGGCCTCGTCGTCGACTCCGGCGGCACCAGGATCCTCATCGATTGCGGGTTCGGCGTTCGCGACACGAAGAAGCGACTCGCCCGGCTTGGCCTTTCGCCGTCTTCGCTCGACGCGATACTCGTCACCCATGAGCACGCGGATCACATCGGCGGCGTTCCGGCGTTCGCGGCCAAGTATGGCATTCCCGTCTGGGCGACGTTCGGCACCCTGGCTGTCGTTTCCGAGCGTTTCGAGGGGATGGAGCGCGTCTACGGCTTCGACAGCCACGAGCGCTTCGCGATCGGCGCGCTCGAGATCCAGCCGGTCACGGTTCCCCACGATGCGCGCGAACCGGTGCAGTACGTCATCGGCGACGGGGCGCGCCGGGTGGGCGTGCTGACCGACATCGGCATATCGACGGCGCACGTCGAGGCGTGCCTGTCGGGGTGCGATGCGCTCGTGCTCGAGTGCAACCACGATCTCGGCATGCTCGCGAACGGCGACTATCCGCCGTCGCTCAAGCAGCGGATCGCCTCGCGCTTCGGCCACCTGCACAACGAGGCGGCGGCCGGATTGCTGGCGCGGATCGACACGTCGCGCCTCGTGCACATCATCGCCGCCCACCTTTCGCGAGAGAACAACACGCCGGCGCTCGCGACCGTGGCGCTGGCGACGGCGCTCAATTGCGCAAGTGCGTGGATCGGCATCGCAAACCAGTTCACCGGATTCGACTGGCGCGAGATGTAATAGGAAAGTAAGGCGAAGTAAGGAAAGCGAGGAAGACGCCATGCAACGCCGGCAGGAGCTCTACAAGGGAAAAGCGAAGACCGTCTATGCAACGGACGATCCGCACCACCTCGTCATGCATTATCGCGACGACGTGTCGGCGTTCGACGGCGTGAAGCTCGCGAAGCTTCCGCAGAAGGGCGAGACCAACAACAAGATCAACGCGTACGTGATGGGAAAGCTCGCCGCGGCCGGCCTTCCGACGCATTTTGTCCGCCTGCTGAACGAGCGGGAATCGCTCGTGAAGGCAATGAAAATGATTCCCGTCGAGTGCGTCGTGCGCAACGTGTGCGCAGGCTCGATGGCGAAGCGTTATGGAATCGAAGAGGGATTGAGGCTGCCGGAGCCCATCTTCGAGTTTTTCCTCAAAAGCGACGCCCTGCACGACCCCCTGTGCAACGAGGACCATATCCGCGTGCTCGGCTGGGCAAGCGTGGCCGACATTGCGCAGATGAAGAAGATGACGCACGAGGTGAACGCGGTGCTGAAGCCGCTCTTCGCCGACGCCGGCATCGTTCTCGTCGATTACAAGCTCGAGTTCGGGCATCCTCTGGACGACGTTACGGGGCCGCTCACTCTGGGCGACGAATTCACGCCGGACGGCTGCCGGCTCTGGGATGCGAAGAGCGGCGAAAAGCTCGACAAGGATCGCTTCCGCCGCGACCTCGGCAGCGTGATCGAGCACTATCGCGAAGTGGCGCAGCGCATCGGCGCGCCGTTGTAGGGCGGGCAGTGGTCGGGTCGCCGCTGCGCGACGCCCACGCTGCGCGAAATCCCTTCCCTAAAGCCCCAGCACCGAAGCGCCCAATCCCGGCTCCGCGCTCTCGCTGATTGCGTCGAACCGCGTGACGAGCGGCACCGCCGCCTCCGCATCGCCGATCGACAGCGCCGCGCGCGGCTGCGCGATGTTGAAGCGATGAAGGAAGTGGATGCCGTCGACGATCAGCAGCGGATCCATCGCGGCTCTTGCATCCTCTCCGGTCTTGCGAATCGTCATCGCGTCGCTGTGCAAGCGCAGGAGATTGAGAAGACGGGGACACGAGCTCGCGATCCAGCTCGTGTCGTGCAGGATGATCTCGATGCGCGCGGCGGGCGCGCCACGCAGGAACTTCGAGAGCTTGTCGACGCGGACCGCACCGTTCCAGCCCATCCTCGATAGATCGACGTCGAAGACACGGATCGCGAGTTTCGCGAGATCGATCAGCGTGTCGATCGCTGCGACTTGCTGCTCGATGCTCGACAGCCTCTCGTAGCGCGGGGTGGGAGCGTTCGGCGCGCCGCCGTCAGGCGATGCCGGTATGGACGTAACCATCGCGGTACCAATTGTAAAGTATCGTCGCGACTTCACGGGAAACGCTGCCGGCGGCCGTGGACGCGACCGCCCGGTCGTTTGCCAGCCGGCGCAGCGTCTTGCGGCTCGTTTCGGGCCACGGCAGCGCGGTGCCATTGATGTAGAGGTGCCGGTCGTCGTAGAGGAGTTGGCTCTTCAGGTCGAGGCGGACGCCGTCCTTCGCGGCGCTCCGACGAAACGCGGAGGGCGGAAGCGGCGGCGCGGGTCGCTCGAAAAAAACATGAGGCTTCGGCTCCGACAGCCAGCAGCCGACGAAGCGGGCGACCGCGTTGCTGTCCCATGTCACGCCGTCGAGCATCCGCCGATAGCGGCCGCGCATCGCCGCAGTGATTGCTGCAGGTGAGCGCACCGCTGCGAGATCGGCGTCCGCATAGCGGCCCGGCAGGTCGAGCTCGTCCCGCAGGAAGTCGAGAAACGCCACGCCGAGCTCCAAGGCGGCGGGCGCCCGGAACCCGATTGAATACGTCGTGCATGCGTCGATGGCCACCCCGTCGTGTGCGAGGTGCGGCGGCAGGTACAGAAGGTCGCCTGGTTGCAGCGCCTCATCGTGCGTGGGCGAGAATCGGCGAAGGATCCTGAGCGGGAGCCCGGGCTTGAGGTCGAGATTGTCCTGCGCGCCATAGCGCCAGCGGCGAACCCCGAACCCCTGCAGCAGGAAGACGTCGTACGAATCGAAATGCGGGCCCACGCCTCCGCCCGGCGCGGCGTAGCTCACCATCAGATCGTCGAGCCGAGCGAACGGAAGGAACGAGAAGCGGCGCAGAAGCGCGTCGCCGCGGGGATCCACGAGATTGACGCCCTGAACGAGCAGGGTCCAGTTGCGGGACGGCAGCGATTGGAGATGGGACGCCGCAAACGGACCATGCGCGAGTGTCCAGCGCCTCCCCTCACGCACCACGATCCGCGATTCGACGTCGTCTCGACCCGCCAGCGCAAAGAGGTCGCGTTTGCGAAA
>Ga0207691_10001759_pt1 | contig 21323 bp, 12 predicted proteins | sample KBSM13metaG_FD_184327 | JGI IMG/M metagenome (GOLD analysis project Ga0207691, IMG submission 184327) | Miscanthus rhizosphere microbial communities from Kellogg Biological Station, Michigan, USA - KBS M1-3 metaG (SPAdes) (version 2) | ecosystem: Host-associated > Plants > Roots > Rhizosphere >... | reverse complement strand
CACGCCATGCGACATCTCGTGTCCGGCGACGTCGAGCGCCGTCAGCGGATAGGTCGTCGCCGGGTTGCCGTCGCCGAATGTCATGCAGAAGCAGCCATCGTTCCAGAAGGCGTTGCCGTAGTTGCGGCCGTAATGGACGCGGCTGAGCGCGCCGCGGCCGTCGTCGGCGATGCCGTTGCGCCCGTGCTGGTTCTTGTAATAGTCCCAGGTGGTGGAAACGCCGAAATGCGCCTCGGCGCCGGCGGTGGCCGAGTCGGTGGTCTGGTTGTTGCCCCACACGTTGTCGGCGTCGGTAAACGCAATGCCCAATCCGCTGGTGCGCTGGGCCATGTTGTGCGTGACGCCGCCACCGCGAGTGGGGTCGAGCATCTGGTAGCGCGAACCGCAGAGCGCGGTTCCAATGCCGACATCGCCCAGGGTGATGGTCCTGCCAGTGCCGTTGGCGGCGGTACCGCCCGGGCAGACGGGATCAGGGCCCGGAACGGCGGTCTCGATCGCATCCCACTTGTTCAGCAGCTTGCCCGTGCGAGCATCGATGAAGTAATGCATCTGGGTCGGCGTCTGGTCCGCTTTGCGACCTGCGAGGGTCACTTCGTGGGCGAGCACCGGCGCCGAGCGGGCCTTGCCGAGCGCATAAACGACCAGGCGCGACTGTGGCGTGCCGACAAAGCCGGTGCCGAAGCGGCTGCCGGCCTCGACGATCGCGTGCGCGCGGTCGATCTGCGGCAGGAGGCTGGCCGGCCGCGCGGAAGTCCGCAGCGTCTGGCTCACGCCCTGCAGCACGCCGTTGCGCGAGTGGACGACGAAATCGCCACCAATCACCGGCAGGCCACGGTAGCTGCGCGTGAAGCGCACATGCTCGGTACCGTTGGCATCGACCGTGGTCGAAACGGCGACGAAGCCGTCGGCATCGGCGCGCTGGACCGCGCGACTCGCCGAACCGTTGATCAGTCCGTTGGCGCGGGCAGCGAGCGAAGCGGAATTGCCCGCAAGGGCGAGCGTCGGCACGAGCAGTGCTGAAAGAACCGCGGCATACAACAAATTGGTTTGCAGCTTCATGGGGACGCTCCCGTGGGATTGAGGCAACGATCCAGGCGCGTCCGAGGCATCTTTTTCCCCGCGGTTGCACCCGCTCGATCAACAACACACTCGAAGACTCGAACGCCTTGCCCTTGGCCTGGGCCGGCGGACAATCGTTTCGGCGGCCCGGCCGCCACCGGACGGATCGGTTGCATGCGGCGCGCGACCATCACGCGCCCAGCCCTGCGCGCGGCGTGTTGGTCAGCACCGCGCCCTCGAAGTAGGACGCGCGCAACTGCAGGCCGCGCAGCGAGTAGCCGATGAAGTACGAGTCGCCTTCCTCGACGTAGGCGCGGCGATGTTCCGCCGACAGGTGCCGGCTCTCGAGTTCGACCAGCATCCCGATGCTTTCGGGCCGGGGCAGCGCCGCGCTGTAGTCCTGCAGCACCGCGCGGGCGCGATTGAACATCGGCATCACCTGACCCTGGCCCCGCACCGATTTGGCGAAGAACAGGCGGAAGTAGTACAGCGGCTCGCCGATCAGCGGCAGCACGCGCACCACGGCCGTGGACACCGCGCAGAGCACGCCGTCGCCGTCGCGCGCGATGCACACCGCCTGCGCAGCGCGCTGCCTGGCGCGGTCCGCATCGCCAATTGCGTGGTTGCGCTCCCAGAATTGCAGCAGTTCGGCCTCGAGTTCCGGCGTGACCTGCTTCCAGACGGTCGCGATGTCGAAGGTGAGCTTCGGCCGCGACCGTGCGACGCGTTCTTTCGCCACGGCGTTCATGCGCGTCGCCCGCAGGCGAGGTTCGCGGACCGCGCGCTGACGTGCGCACGGGCGCGCGCCAGCACCTGCAACGGGCCCCGCCTGGCCGTCATCGCTACCACGAGTAGCGCAGCACAAGCTGCCCACCGAGGAAGCTGTCGACCGTATCGCCGTCGACCCAGTTCAAGGCCGCGTTGGCGCTGAAGCCGCCCTCCTGCACCCCGAGCCCGGCTTCGACCAGCGCGCTGTTGCCGCGCACGTCGAGGTTGCCCAGGAATGCGTCGTTGATGGCATATCCCGCATCGCCGCCATCCAGACGCACCGCGCTGACCGATCCGTACGGCATCCACAGCCGTCCCGATGCACCCGGGATCGCCTTCCACGCCATCAGGCCCACGCGGGTGCGGCGCCAGGCGTCCTGTTTGGACTGGAAGTCGGCGTCCGGACCCTGCAGCAGCAACTGGTCGACCTGCGTCCATGTGTACTGGAACTGCGGTTCCAGGTTCACCCCGCCGGAGAACCGATAGGTGTAGCCGGATTCCAGGTTGAGCGCATTCGACGCGCCGCGCAGCGACTGCCGCCCGGCTGCCGAATCCAGCCACGCACTGAAGTCCATCGACCAGTAGGACGCATCGAAGTAGAACCCCTTCGGCGACACCCACGTTCCCGACACCCCGTAACTGTCGGCCAGGACCGAATCGCGACCGAATCCGGCACCGGTCAGGTTCCGCTGTCCGTTGGACTTGCCCATCAGGACGCCAACGTTGAAGCCGTTGCCCGGTGCGAAGCCCACGCCCACCTGCGTGCCGGCGTTGGCCTGGCCATATGCAAAGTTGCCGCCCTGTCCGAAGTTGCCCGCTTTGTTGGTCGCGTTGCCGTTGCCCTGGTCGTTGAACGAACGTACGTAGAAGCTGGTTCGCTGGTCGAGCGTGGCGTCGGGCACCACGCCGGTGCGCTGGCGCCATGTTCCGATCTGGCTGGTCATCAGGCTTTGCACGCTTGCGCCGAGCGATGCGGCCAGGCTGCCGGTGTCGTTCAGCCCGGTGGCCTGCACGGAGGCGTCGAACGTGTCGTCATCGACGTTGGTGGCATCGATCCGGCTCAGGACGTCCACGCCCAGGTTCATGAAGTTGCGTGGATCCGCGCCGAAGACCTGTCCGGCGACGAACGAACCCGCGCGTGAATCGCCGCCCACGTGCGCGAACGTCATCGTGTCGCCGCCGACGCCGGGCAGGCCATGGAAGCTGACGTTGACCGTCTGCACGGCGTTCGGCCGCATGCTGCCGGTGATGTCGAGGTAGTCGGCGACATGGGTGCCGACCATGTCGACATCGATCCGGCCGCGTCCGGCCAGGTCGCCGGCGATCGTCAGGTGGTCGTTGCCCGCACCGTTGACCAGGTCGATGGTGCCGTTGTTGAACAGCGACAGCCGCCTGGGATCGCGCGGCGTCCAGTCGCCGCCCTTGCCCGGCCGGGCGCCGCCGCGACCCATGTCGATCGTGCTGTCGCCGTGGACCGTGATCAGCCCGTCGTTGCGGAATCTGTTCGAGCCTTCGCCCAAGTCGATGCGTCCGTCGAACAGCCTGATCGCCGCGCCGGCGACGTTGGTGACGCGGTCGGAGCCGGCGCCCAGGTCGGTCGACTGGTTGACCAGGTCCCAGGTGCTGCCCGCGGTGCTGGTGAACGAGTCGTCGCCGGCATGGGTGATGATCGCGCCTTCCAGGATGCCGCTGTTGGTGAAACTCAGCGAACCGTTGCTCTCGATCATCACCGCGATGCCGGTGCCGACCGAGGTGGCGGTGTGGATCTCGCCGGTGTTGGTGAACGACGCCGAGGTCTCGGCGCCGATCTGCACGCCGATGGCGTTGTAGGCATCGCTGGTGCCGGTCGTTGCGGTGATGTCACCGCTGTTGGTGACGGTGACGTTGTCGCCGGTTGCGTATATGCCCTTGGCGACGCCGTATTGCGACGCGGTCGTGATGCTGCCGACGTTGTTGACGCGCACGTCGCCCGCACTGGAAACCGCTGCGATACCGGTCGCGCTGTCCCCGCCGGTCACGTCGATTTGGCCGCGGTTGCGTACCAGCACATCGCTGCCGGAGGCGACGATGCCGCCGGCCCGGCCATAGGCGGTCGCGGCGGTGATATCGCCGGCGTTGGTGACCGTCGCATCGCCGTCCGCCGAGGCCAGGATGCCCGTGCCCGTGGCGTAATAGGTCGTACCGTAAAAGCTCGAGCCCGCATAGACGTCGATCGTGCCGCTGTTGCTGACCTGCACGCTGGAACCAAGGCCAGTCGCGAGCGCGCCGATGCCGGTCACATCGAGCTGGCCATCGGCGGCGATGCCGCCGCGGTTGTCCACCCGCACCAGGCCGCCTTCCACCGGGGTGCCCGCCACGATGCCGCTGGCGTAATAGCCCGTGGCGTCGACTTGACCGGCATTGCCGACCCACACGCTGGCGCCGTCGTCGCTGAAGGCGTGAATGCCCTGCGCCAGCGAGGCGGTGGCGCTGATGTGCCCGTCGGCAAAGTTGGTCACACGCGTGCCGTCCACACCTCCGGTGGCATACACCCCGTAGGCCGCGCCGAAGGTGAGTCCGATCCCGCCGTAGCTGTACCCGGCCGACGCCGTGATCGCGTCGCTGTTGACCACCCGCGCGCGGTCGCCGCCCCGCGCTTCGATGCCCGCCGCCCATTCGAGGCCGACCGCGTCGATCTGGCCGAGGTTGCGCACCAGCACGTCGCCGCCCGAAATGAAGATGCCGTCGGCCAGGCCGTCGGCGATCGCGGTGATCGTGCCGCGGTTGGTCGTCTCGCTGGTGCCCGATAGCGACCTGGCCGAGATGCCGATCGCATCGTTCGCTGCGATCCCGAACGCATAGGCGTTGCTCGCGTAGATGTCGCCGCTGTTGATGACCGCGACGTCGCCGCCCTGCGACAGGCCATCCACGCCAATCGCCGCATAGGTATAGTCGATGGCCGCCGCGGCCACGCTGCCGGCGTTGTCGATGGCGACATCGCCGCCCGCGCCGAGCGCGACGCCGAAGATCCCGAGCGCTGCACCGCCGGTACTGCTGCTGCCGTAAGCGGCGATGACGCCCGTCGCGGCATTGCGCACGCTCACATCGCCAAGGTCTGCGACCGCCTCGACGCCGTAGCTGTAATTGCCGGTGGTGGTGATCGAACCGCTGTTGCTCACCAGCGTATCGCCCTGGCGCGCGCGCGCCAGCAGGCCGAAGCCGTACTCATCGTTGCCGTCGGCCGCGCCGGCGACGATCGTGCCACTGTTGTCTGCCGACACGTCGCCGAAGTTCGACGTCGCCTGCACGGCGAAGTTGTACGTGCCGTCGGTGATCTCGATCCTGCCGCCGTTGATCACGTTCGTGCCGTTACCGCCGTCGGCGATCACGCCGAAGTTGCCGTCGGTAACGGTGACCAGGCCGGTGTTGTAGACCTCCGCGGCGCCGTACTGCGAGAACGCCGCGGCGCCATAGCCGCCTTCCACCGTGATGTCACCGCCATTGGCGATGCTCGCGGCGCCCGCCAACGACAATGCCTGCGCGCCGTAGTTGGCGCCGCGGAATCCGGTGACCGTGATTGAACCGCCGTTCGCGATGAGCGCATTGCCCTCGGCGCTGATACCGATGCCGACGCCCGCGCCATAGAAGCCTGGCGCGTCGACGGTGATGGCGCCGCGGTTGACCACGGTGCCGTTGCCGAAGGCGCCGGCGCCGGCCGCCACGACGTTGATGCCGCTCGCGCCGAACTGCCCGGTAACCTCGATGCCGCCACCGTTGTAGACGAAGACGTCGGTGTTCCCGACGTTGCTCAGCGCGTCGATGCCGGTCGCGTAGTAGCCCGTCGCCGCGACGTCACCCTCGTTGTCGACCACGATCGGACCGAGGGTGCCGTTGTAGGCGCGGATGCCGGTCGCCTGCGCGGCGCTGGCGACGATGCTGCCGCCGATGGCGTTGGTGACGATGACGCCCGCCACGCCCGCCGCGCCGCCGGTGGCATAGACGCCGTAGGCGGCGCCGCCGTCGGTGAAGCCGATGATGTAGCCGTAGCCGTAGGGATCGAACACCGCGTCGCCGGGCGCGGCGGTCGCGGTGATCGTGCCGGAGTTGACCACATAGGCGATCGTGCTGCCCTGCGCCTCGATCCCGGCCGCCCAGCTATGGCCAGTCGCAGCGATGCTGCCGGAGTTGAAGGCGGAGACGGTGCTGCCATTGGCGAAAAGCCCGTCCGCCACGCCCGAAACGGAGGACGCGTTGATGTCGCCGACATTGTTCCCAACCGCCAGCCCATAGGGCGCGTCGACGACGGCGCCGATTGCGTCGGAGTCCGCATAGACACCGTCGCCGGTCGCGCTGGCGCCGATGCTGCCCTGGTTGATCAGCAGCGCGAAGCCGCCGGCCTCCGCGCGCGCGCCTTCGGCCGAGCCGTAGCCGTTGCTGGCGTCGATGGTGCCGGCATTTTCGATGTCGGCCTGGCCGAAGTCCGCACCGGCATAGATGCCGATCGCCAGGCCGGCATTGCCACCGGCAGTGACGCCGCCATCGTTGTCGATCCTCGTGTCGCCCTGCAATGCGCGGCCGAACAGGCCGATCGACAGTCCGAGGTAGTGGAATTCACCTCCCTGCGATCCCGCGTAGGCGTCCCCGCCCGGCAAATTGACGATGTAGACGTCGCCGCTGGTGGCGACGGCACCCGCGCCATACGCGTACTTTCCCGTGGAATGCAGGCTGCCGCTGTTCTGCACCACCACGTCGCCAAGGCTGGACGTGGCAAAGATTCCGCGCGAGTACTTGCCGTCGCTGGTGACGTCGCCGCTGTTGGTGGCGGAGGAGTAGGTCGCGCCGTCGGCAGTGATGCCGAAGGCGATGCCCAGGGGATTCGTCGCGCCGAGGCTGCCGGCATTGGCTGCCAGCGCCGAGCCGTTCTGCGAGGCCGAGAGGATCGCGTAGGCGCCGCCGTAACCGGGGAGCGCATTGCCCGTCGCGACGATGTCACCGGAATTGAGGACCAGTACGTCACCGGCCAGCGACAGCGCCGACATGCCGAGGCCGAGACCGCCGCTGTAGGCGGTGATCGAGCCGGCGTTGATGGCGAAGACGTCGCCGTCGGCGGCGACGTCGATGCCCATGGAGGTGTACTTGCCGTCGGGGGAACTGGCGGCGTAGATCGTGCCGATGTTGTCGACGCTCGCGCTCGCGCCAGCGCCGACCGACGTGACCCGGATGCCGGCGCCGCCCATGTAGCCGGTCGCGCTGATGTCGCCGCTGTTGGTGATCGCGGCGCTGCCGCCTTCGGCGTTGGCGATCGCGTCGATGCCGGCGGCGACGCCGTGATACGACGCTCCCGAGCCGGTGTCGCTGGCGACGATGTCTCCGGCATTGTCGATGGTGATGGCGCCGCCGGTGCCGTCGTAGGCGCGGATGCCGGTCGCGTTGGCGCCAATTGCGGTGATGGAGCCGCCGCCGGTGTTGGCGACGGACACGCCGCCGTCGCCGCCGGTCGCATAGATGCCGTAGGCGTGGCCATACGGGCCGCCCTGTGCGTTCGCGGTCGCGGTCGCGGTGATTGACCCCCTGTTGAGAACGTCCGCACTGTTGTAGCCCTGCGCCTCGATACCGGCGGCCCAGTCGAAACCGGTCGCGTCGATCGTGCCGCGGTGGGCGTTCTCGACCGTGACGTAGGTGCTGTAGGCGAAGATGCCGTCGGCCAGTCCAGTGGCGGATGCGACCGTGATGTCGTGGCTGTTGGACACGTCGGCGTTGTAGTACGCATACGCGAAGATGCCGATCGCGTCCGCCGCCCCGGCGGAACCGGTCGTTGCGGCATCGATGTCGCCTCGGTTGTCGACTTCGACGTAGTAGCCCGAGGCAAGGACGCCTGCGGCAAATCCGTACTGTGACGAAGCGGCGATGTCGCCGGCATTGTCTACGCGCACGCTGTAGCCGAAGGACGCACTGATGCCGGCCGCGGTGCCGTAGATGCCGGTCGCCGTCGCCACGATGCTCCCGCCGCCCAGGTTGGCCACCGTGAGGTCGCGCACGCCCTGCGCGGACACGCCACGCGCCAGCCCGTACGCGTTGGTCGCGCTGATGTCGCCGCGGTTGCGGATCGACACATCCCCATCGTACGAACGCCCCAGCACACCGGTCGCCGCGACCGCATAGTCGATGCCCTGCGCGGCAATGTGGCCAGTGTTGGTGATCGTCGTTGTGCCCAGCGCCACCCCAAATACGCCCAGCGCAATGCCCGTGCCGGTCGCGTCGAAATCGCCGCTGTTGCGCACCGCCACGTCGCCATAGTCCGAGCCCGCCTCCATCCCGAAGCTGTAAAAGCCGGTGGTGGTGATCGCGCCGCTGTTGCTCGCCAGCGTGTCGCCCGTCCGCGCCAGAGCCACCATGCCGAAGGCGCCATCGTCCAGCCCCACCAGCAGAGTGCCGCTGTTGGTGACGGTCACGTTTTCGCCGGCGGCATAGATGCCCCTGGCGACGCCGTATTCCGACGTGGCCGTGATGCTGCCGGCGTTGTCGACGCGCACGTCGGCGCCGCCGATCGCACCGATGCCGGTGGCGTCGCCGTAGATGCCGTACTCGGCCGAGCCCGCGCCTGTCGCCGTGGCCACGATGCTTCCGCCGGTGAGGTTGGCCACCGTCAGATCGCCCGCACCCTGCACGGCCACGCCCTGCGCCAGGCCGTACACGTTGGTCGCCGTCACCTCGCCGCGGTTGCGGATCGACACGTCGCCGCCATCCGAACGGCCCAGCACGCCGATCGCCGCGGCCGCGTACTCGATGCCCTGCGCCGCGATCTGGCCGGTGTTGGCGATTTCCGTCGCGCCGCCGCCGACCAGAGTCACCCCGAACACGCCGATCGCCACCGTCGTGCCCGTGGCGTCGATGTCGCCGGTGTTGCGCACCGCCACGTCGCCCAAGTCGGCGATCGCCTCCACCCCGTAGCTGTACTTGCCGGTCGTGGTGATCGCGTCGCTGTTGGTCGCCCGCGTGTCGCCCGTCCGCGCCCGCGCCAGCATCCCGAACGCGTACTTGTCGCTGCCGTCGTCCAGCCCCGCCACCAGCGTGCCGCTGTTGCTCACGTCCACGTCGCCCAGGCTCGAGGTCGCCTGCAGCGCGAAGTTGTACTTGCCGTCGCTGATCGACACCGTGCCGGCGTTGTGCACGCGCGTGCCAGCGCCGCCGTCGGCGATCAGGCCGAAGTTGCCGTCGGTCACCGTCACGTCGCCGCGGTTGTCGATCACCGCCCGGCCGCTGGTCGCCGACGACAGCACGCCGTAGCCGCCCACCACCGTGATGTCGCCGGTGTTGCTCACCCGCGCGGTGCCCGCCAGCGATGCGGCCCACACGCCGTAACTGCTGCCGAAGTACGCACCGGCCTCGATCACGCCCGAATTGACGACCGTCGCGTCGCCGTCCGCCGACGCCAGGATGCCCGCGCCGGAGCCCAGGTACGTCGACGCCGCGTAGGCATCGATCGTGCCGCTGTTGGTCACGTGCACGCTCGAGCCCACGCCCGTGGCCAGCGCATCGATGCCGGTCGCGCCGAATTGGCCGTTGGCGTCGATGTCGCCGCTGTTGTGGACGCGCACCAGGCTGCCTTCCACCGGGCTCGCCGCCACGATTCCGCTGGCGTAGTAGCCGGTCGCCTCGATCTGGCCGGCATTGCCGACCCGCACACTCGTACCGTCGCCGTTGTAGGCGTGGATGCCCTGCGCAAACGCCCCGGTGGCGCTGATGTGGCCGTCCGTGGTGTTGGTCACCTGCGTGCCGTCGGCGCCGCCGGTCGCGTACACGCCGTACGCCGCGCCACCGTTGGTGAAGCCGACCACGTAGCCGTAGCCGTATTTATCGAACACCGGATCGCCTGCCGCCGCCGTCGCCGTGATCGCGCCGCGGTTGATCACGCGCGCGCGATCGCTGCCCTGGGCTTCGATGCCCGCCGCCCATTCATCGCCACTTGCGTCGACCTCATCCGAGTTGCGCACCAGCACGTCGCTGCCGGAGACGAAGATGCCGTCGGCGAGCGCATCGGTGGACGTGATGTCGAGCGCGCCGGAATTGCGCACCGTGACCGGCCCGGTCGAAGTGAACTCCAGGCCGAACGCATCGTCCGGACGCAGCACCGTGATGTCGGAGGTGTTGGTGATCGTGACGCCTGGCGCCAGCTGTGGCGTTGTCGCTGCGGATTGCGACGAGACGCTCGAGGGAAGCGTGCCATCGGTGACCCGTGTCAGGTCGACGACTGGCTGCATCGCCGTCGTTGCGATGTCGGCGCAATGGCTCGAGACGCTGGCCGATGCCGCGCAGTTTCCGGCGTAGGCGACCCCGGTGCCGGCGAGGAGCAGCGCAGTCGCGGAAGCCGCCATTGCGAGGCGCACCGCGCGGGTGACAGGAGCGATCCTGATGATCCGCCGCGCGAACCGCGCATCGGAATTGCCCGCGACCTTCCTGCTCGATGCCATGACGATTCCTCGGTGTCGATGGAAACGGAACCACCTTTTTATTTCGCGATCCTCTCTTTGCTGACCGTCGTATCCGTTGACGGCAGTTCCTGCCGACTCGGCGTCGCGGATAAGGGCGGCTTCAGTTGCTACGCCGTGTTCGGCCCAAACGGGCCACGCGTGACGTGCAGAAACGTGAACGCGCGAAAGCGCGTCGCGGCATATCTCCATTCAGGCAAATGCACGGCCAGCGTTGTCGACGGACCTGGTCGATCACCGGCTCGACGCATTCGATGCCATTCCCAAAGCCTTGCGCGCGATGCGCGGCTCGCGACGTCCGGATGGCACCGGCGCCGTAGGGAAGGTGATCATCGTTGCCGTGTCATGGACGACGCGGACCGGAGCAGGACAGGCCGCTGCGCGGCACGACCAGGTGGCGCCGGCCAGGCCGCGGTTTCATCTGCCGGCGCCGGCCATTTATACTGCTGCGCTTGTCGGCCTCGATCGGGCCGCTATTCCAGGTGGATCGTGCGCAACTACGACCTCGACTTCCTCAAGAAATTCGCGCTGGTCATCGTGTTCCTGGTGGTGGTCACCCATGGCCTGATCTTCATGGCCTACTACTTGAACAAGGCGATTCCCGCCGAAGTTACCCCGGTCGCCACCCAGCGCACGCACGATCGCATCGCGCCGCTCGGCGCGGTCTATGCCGGCGCCACCGGCGCCGCCGCGCAGGCAGCCGCCACGGCCTCCGCCGCTGCGGCCGCCGCTTCGCAGGTTGCGTACGGTGGCACCACCGACGGCTCGGTCATCTTCGGCAACCTGTGCACCGGCTGCCACACATCGGGCGCCGGTAACGCACCGACCCTGGACAAGGCGCACTGGGCCGCGCGCATCGCCCAGGGCAAGGACACGCTCTACAAGCATGCGATCGAGGGTTTCAACGGCCCCGATGGCGGCGTGATGCCAGCCAAGGGCGGCAATCCGGCGCTGACCGATGCGCAGGTCAAGGCGACCGTCGACTGGATGCTGGGCCAGCTCAAGTAGGCCACGCCAATCCACAACCCGCGACAGCGGCCCGACGCGCCCCGCGCGCAATGGAGACTCAGGGGCGGGCGGTGTCTCGCAATTCCTCGCACGGGGAATTCGTCTTCCCGCATCCGGTGACCAGCGGGTGAGAGCCGTCGCCACGCCGCTCGCTACCATGCCGCCGTGACTTCCCCCCTCTATCCCGCCGAATCCGCCGCCTTCACCCTCGACGGCCCCACCGGCGCCCTTGAAGTCGCGGTCGACCGCAGCGAATGTCCGCCACAGCCGGCCGTCGCCATCGTCTGCCATCCGCTGCCGACCGAAGGCGGCTCGATGCACAACAAGGTCGTGACGATGGCGGCACGCGCGCTGCGCGAAGTAGGTCTGGACAGCGTGCGCTTCAACTTCCGCGGCGTCGGCGCTTCGGCCGGCAAGTTCGACGAAGGCGGCGGCGAAACCGAAGACCTCATTGCCGTCGCCGAGTGGGTCCGCGCGCAGCGTCCCGATGCCGCCCTGTGGCTGGCGGGTTTCAGCTTCGGCGCCTACGTGGCATTGCGCGCGGCGGCGACGCTGCAGCCATCCTTCATGTTGTCGATCGCGCCACCGGTGGGACGCAGCTGGGATTTCAGCACGCTCACGCTGCCGGCCTGCCCGTGGCTGGTGATCCAGGGCGAGGCCGACGAGGTGGTCGATCCGCAGGCGGTGTTCGCCTGGATCGAGGCGATGGCGCAGCCGCCCCAACTGGTGCGCATGCCCGACACCAGCCACTTCTTCCATCGCAAGCTGATCGACCTGCGCGGCGCGATCAAGCACGGGGTGCGCCCGTTTCTCCCGCGCGCGACATGAGTGCGGTCGCGACGATACCCTCGGCGGCCTACGCCGCCGGGGTGCTGCGTGGCGACTGGCTCGACGATCCGGCCCAGCACGGCGCGCTGCGCGAACTCGACCGCATCCATGCGGCGCTGCAGGCGCCGGCGCGCGGCGGCTGGTTCAAGCGCCTGGTCGATGCCGGCGGCGACGCGCCGCGCGGCCTGTATCTCTGGGGCGGGGTCGGTCGCGGCAAGACGTTCCTGGTCGACCTGTTCTTCGACGGCCTCCCGCAGGCGGACAAGCGCCGCACCCATTTCCACCGTTTCATGCGCGAGGTGCATGCGCAGTTGCGCGCCCACGCCGGAAAGCACGATCCGCTGGCGACGATCGCGCGCGAGTGGCGCACCCAGTTCCGCGTGCTGGTCCTCGACGAATTCTTCGTCAGCGACATCGGCGACGCGATGCTGCTCGGTCGCCTGCTCGATCGCCTGTTCGCCGAAGGCGTGGTGCTGGTGACCAGTTCCAACACACCGCCGGCGCAGCTGTACAGGGACGGCCTGCAGCGCGCGCGCTTCCTGCCGGCGATCGCATCGATCGAGCGGCATTGCGTCGTCCTGCACCTGGACAGCCCGCAGGACTACCGGTTGCGCGCGCTGACGCGTTCACCGGTCTACCGGCAGCCGCTGGATGCCGACTCCGATGCCTGGCTCGCCGCACGCTGGAGCGAGCTCACGGCCGGATGCCCCGCGGATGACGAGCCTCTGCGCATCGACGGACGCGACATCCCCACGCGCGCGCTGGCCGAGGGCTTTGCCTGGTTCGACTTCGCTGCGCTGTGCGAAGGGCCGCGCGCGGCCGGCGATTACATCGAGATCGCGCGCGAGTTCCACACCGTGCTGGTCGATGGCATTCCGGTCTTCGATGCACGCCACGACGACGCCGCACGTCGCTTCGTGACGCTGGTCGACGAACTCTACGATCGCCACGTCAACCTGGTCTGCACCGCGGCGGCGCCACCGCCGCTGCTCTACGCGGGCGAGCGGTTGGCGGGCGCGTTCGAACGCACCGCGTCGCGGCTGATCGAAATGCAGTCGGCCGAATACTTGGCGCTGGAGCATCGCGGCTGAGATTGCCGTGGCATCCCTAGCTCATGCGGATCGGCGCCGCAGGCCATGCAGCCCGGCGTACACGATCACCAGGACAAACAGCGCAATTCCGATCGCCCACCATTCCTTCGCCGTGAGCGTGGACACGATCAGCAGCATGGCGACGATCGCCAGTGCCGGAACCGCGAACCCGCCGGGCAGCGTGAACGGCGTGCCGCGTTCGCGCAGGTCGCGGCGCTGCGCGCGCCACGCGCCCGCGCTCACCAGGCCATACACCAGGCAGATCGCACCGCCGGAAATCAGCGCCAGCGAATCGAAGTTGCCGGCGATCGCGAGGATCCACGCCAATCCCGCGTGCACGGCCAGCGCCAGCAAGGGCACGCGATGGCGCGCGCTGACCGTGCCGAAGACGCGCGGCAAGTACCCGTCGCGACCCAGTGCGAACACCAGTCGCGAGGTGCCCAGCAGGTTGCCCATCAGGAAGCCGGTCATCGAGATGATCGCAGTGAGCAGCAACAGCACCTTGCCGGGGCCCCACAACGCACCGGCCGTGTCGGCGACGGGCACGCCGCTGCTGCCCAGGCGCGCGCCGAGCACGCCCTGGCCCACGATCTGCAATCCCAGATACAGCAGCACCACCAGCAGGATGGCGACCAGGGTCGCGCGCGGCACGCTGCGCGCCGGATCGGTGACTTCGCCCGATGGCACCAGAGCGGTTTCCATACCCGAATAGGCGAACATGACCAGTGCCATCGAGGCGCCGAGCGCGCCCAGCGAAGGCACCGCGGCGGGCGAGAAACTCACCGCGCTCCAGTCGACGAAGAACACGCCGATCCCTGCCAGCAGGAACAGCGGCGTCAGCTTCAGGGCGGCCAGCGCGGTGATCGCGCGTGCGCCGAGTTTCACGCCGAACGCGTTGAGTGCGAACAGCAAGAGGTACACCGCGGTCAGCAGCATCGCCCGCGGCAGCGGCGGCGCCAGCGCCGGCACCAGGCTCGCCACCTGCACGGACAGCGCCGCCGCGACACCGGCACTCGAGGTGAAGTTGCTGATCCACATCAGCGCGCCGGCGACGAAGCCGGCAAACGGGCCGAAGGTCGCACTGAGATAGCTGTACGGCCCGCCGGTCACCTGCACGCGGCTGCCGATCGCTGCGAAGCACAGCGCCACCGGGATGATCGCCAGCGCGCCGGCGACCAGCGCGAGCGGCGCGGCGGCCCCCATCTGCGCCGACAGGGCCGACGGCATGCGGAAGATCCCGCCACCGACGATCACGTTGATCACCGCAGCGGTCAACGCGAACGAGCCGACCGCGCGCACCAGCGCGGCGTCTCCGACCAACGTGGATGCGGGCGGTGATATTGAGGGCGAGCGGACGGCGTCGTTCATTGGCGAGGTCCAAGGCGGATCGCCGCAGCGTCGCACGGCACGCCCTCGGCGCGCCAGCCGGTTCAGCGCATGGCGACCGCGTGCATGGCGATCACCCGGACAACCGCTTCAGCGGCGGCGACCGCCGCTCTTGCTCGCCTGCGCGGGTGCCGTCGCCGCAACCTCGCTGACCTTCTGCAACACGCGGGTCACGCCGAGCTTCTCGACGCGGCCACCGGATTTCTCGAAGGCGGCGATGTGCTGGGCGATGCGTTCGCTGTCGACACGCTTGTGCAGGTTGGCCTCGGAGCCACTATCGCCGCGGCCCTTGCGACCCGGGCTGGCGCTTTTGACCGTGACCGACTTGGCGACCTTGGCAGGCGCCTTGATTGGGACTGCCTTGATTGGGACTGCCTTGGTTGGAACTGCTTTGGTTGGGGCAGCCTTGGCGACAACTGCCTTGGCGACAACTGCCTTGGCCACAGCTGGCTTGGCCACAGCAGCCTTCGCCGGAATCGCCTTGGCAACGGGCTTGGACGCGGACGTCGCGGTGGCGGCTTTCCTGGCCGGCGGCTTGGTCACGCTGGCAGCCGCGGTCTTGGATTTTCCGGCGCTGGCCGCGGCTGGTGCGGGGCGCTTGCCGGCCGCCTTGGCTGGCGGGGGCGCGGAGGCACGCTTGGCGGGCGCGGACTTGGCCGGCTTGCCCTTGGCTGGCGCGGCGCCGCTGCGGGTCTTGGCGGCTGTCATCGGGAATTCCCCTGTTGGTGGCGCGATCGCCGGCGGCGGACGCTGGCCCACTATGCGGCCTCTGCCGCTGGATTGCGACCGGTTCGCGTGATTTTCGCCGAGAATACGGCCGTTCAGCCCTGTCCAGCTTGGGCCTTCGCGGCCTGCAGGCGGGCCAGTTCCAGTTCGTCGCGCTTGGCCTGCTGCTTGCGCAGTTCCTCGCGGCGGATGGCCTCGGCTTCCTCCGGCGAGGGCGCGTGGTCCATCGACAGGGACAGGCCGGCGGCCACGGTCGGTTCGCCGCGCTGGCTCTTGAGCTTGATGTTCAAGCGCAGCTCGTTCGCCGAATCGGCGTTGCGGATCGCCTCGTCGTAAGAGATCAGCCCTTCGTTGTAGAGCTCGAACAGCGCCCAGTCGAACGTACGCATGCCCAGTTCGCGCGACTTGTTCATCACGCCCTTCAGTTCCCCGAACTCGCCCTTGAAGATCTTCTCGGCGATGGTCGGGGTGTTGATCAGGATCTCGATCGCCGCGACGCGTCCCTTGCCGTCTTCGGTACGCACCAGCCGTTGCGACACGATCGCGCGCAGGTTGGCCGACAGGTCCATCAGCAACTGCGTGCGGCGTTCCTCGGGGAAGAAATTGATGATGCGTTCCATCGTCTGGCTGGCACTGTTGGCGTGCAGCGTCGACAGGCACAGGTGACCGGTTTCGGCGAACGCGATGGCGTGCTCCATCGTCTCGGCGTCGCGGATCTCGCCCACCAGGATCACGTCCGGCGCCTGGCGCAGCGTGTTTTTCAATGCGTGGTGCCAGCTGAGCGTGTCGACGCCGACCTCGCGGTGGGTGATCAGCGATTTCTGCGACACGTGCGCGTATTCGACCGGGTCCTCGACGGTGATGATGTGCCCGGCCGACGTGCGGTTGCGGTGGTCGATCATCGCCGCCAGCGACGTCGACTTGCCCGAGCCGGTACCACCGACCACGAGCACCAGCCCGCGCTTGTTCATCACCACGTCTTTCAGGATTTCCGGCAGTCGCAGCTTCTCGAAGTTCGGGATCTCCGCCGCGATCGTGCGCAGCACCATCCCGACGAAGCCCTGCTGCATGAAGACGTTGACGCGGAAGCGCGACAGCCCGGGCACGGCGATCGCGAAGTTGCATTCCATCTCGCGCTCGAACTCCTCGCGCTGGCGCTCGTTCATCGTCGCGTGGGCGAGCTGGCGCGTGATCTCGCCGGTGAGCTTCTGCTGGGTCAGCGGCGTCATCGCGCCATGCGATTTCATGCTGGGCGGAAAGTCGGCGGCGACGAACAGGTCCGAGCCGCCGGCCTGGCTCATCGCCGTCAGCAGCTTGAGCATGTAGGCACGGGCCTGCTCGTCGGTCAGTGCCGCCATGCGGTTCGCGGATCCTTGGCCATGGAATGTCCTATCGGCAGGCGCCCGCGCAGCTTGAGTCGGCGCACGTCCGCGCTGTCCGCCCTCACGCCAGCGGTTGGCCTTCCGGGGCTCCGCGGCCGAGCGTGTCGGGCAGCGCCTCGCCGCGACCGGTGAATGCCAGCGACACCGAATTGAGGCAGTGCCGCAGCCCGGTCGGCGGTGGTCCGTCGGGGAACACGTGGCCGAGATGGCTGCCGCAGCGCGCGCACACCTCCTCGTCGCGGACCATTCCGTAGCTGGTGTCACGAACGATGCGGATGTGCGCCGGATCGAACGGCTGGAAGAAGCTCGGCCAACCCGTGCCCGAATCGAACTTCGCGCTCGATCGGAACAATGGCAGCCCGCAGAACCGGCAGGTGTAGGTGCCGTCGCGCTTGTTGTCGAGGAACACGCCACAGAAGGCGGCTTCGGTGCCGTGTTCCAGCAGCACGCGGCGTTCGTCGGGGGACAGGCTGGCGGTGATCGCGCGCTGTTGGGAATCGGTCGGCGGCGTGAGGTCGAAGTCGGTCATGACGTGCTCGATGGGCGTGCCAGGCACCGAGTACAACATGGACCCCGGTGCTGCGTGGTGAGCGTGGGCAGCGCGATGACGCGGTCGCGTCGCGTTGACGCCGTGCCGCCTACGCTGCCGCGGATGAGCGATGACGCGCTCCCGGACTCGCACCGCCGGCAGGCCGAACGCAACGCCGGGAAGGTCGCGCGGGTCGCGCCGGCCGATCCGCTGACGCCGGCCGGCCGCTACCAGGAACTGTTCGTGGCGGCGCAGACCGCGCGCGTGTTCGCCGACAGCAAGACCTTCGTCGACTGCGCGCCGCGGCAGCCGCCCGAGGCGATCCTCGCCGCATATCGCGCGCAGTGCGACGCGCCGGGGTTCGATCTGGCCGCATTCGTGCATGCGCACTTCCGCTCCGAGCATCCGCCGGAAAGCTGCTACGTCTCGGACCCGGAGCAAACCCTCGTCGCGCACATCGACGGCCTGTGGGATGTGCTGACCCGGCATCCGCTCGAGCATCCCACGCATTCCTCGCTGCTGCCGTTGCCCGAGCGGTATGTCGTGCCGGGCGGTCGCTTCGGCGAGATGTACTACTGGGATTCGTATTTCACGATGCTCGGCCTGGTCGAAAGCGGACGCGCGGACCTGATGCATTCGATGGCGGACAACTTCGCCTACCTGATCGACACCTTCGGCCACGTCCCCAATGGCAACCGCACGTACTACCTGAGCCGCTCGCAACCGCCGGTGTTCGCGCTGATGGTGGCGTTGTTCGAGCGTCATGGCCTGTGCGAGGCGTTGCACTACCTGCCGCGGCTGCGGCGCGAGCACGCGTTCTGGATGGGCGATGCCGATGGACTGCAGCCGGGCGAGGCGCGGCGGCATTGCGTGCGCATGGACGACGGCAGCCTGCTCAACCGCTACTGGGACGACCAGACGGTACCGCGCGAGGAGATGTACCTGGAGGACGTCATGACCGCCGAGCGTAGCGTGCGCGACACGGCGGCGCTCTACCGCGACCTGCGCGCCGCGGCCGCATCGGGCTGGGATTTCAGCTCGCGCTGGTTCGACGAGGATGGCGATCTGTGCAGCACGCGCACGACGACCTTCGTTCCGATCGACCTGAACTGTTTCCTGCACGCACTGGAATCGCAGGTCGCGTGCCTGAGCGAGCGCTGCGGCGATGACGCCGTCGCCCGCGAGTTCCGGCAGCGTGCACGCGACCGCGCCGCGGCGATCGATCGATGGCTCTGGGACGACGCGGCCGGCGCGTTCTGCGACTACGACCTGTTGCGCGGCCGGGTGCGCGCGCCATGCGCGGCGACGTCGGTGCCGTTGTACGTCGGCCTGGCCAGCCAGGCGCAGGCGCACCGGACCGGACAGTTCCTGTGCGAGCGGCTGCTCGACCACGGCGGCATCGCCACCACGCGCACGCGCAGCGGCGAGCAATGGGACCAGCCCAATGGCTGGGCGCCACTGCAATGGCTCGCGATACAGGGTCTGGCGCGTTACGGGCAGAAATCCCTGTCGTGCGAGATCCGCAGGCGCTGGCTCGAGACCGTGGGCACGCTGTACGAACGCGAGAGCAAGCTGGTCGAAAAATACGTCGTGCACGCGACCCCCGAAGGTGCGCGCGGCGGACATGGCGGCGAATACCCGCTGCAGGACGGCTTCGGCTGGACCAACGGCGTGACTCGCCGGCTGCTGCACGAGGATCCGGCCGATCCCCGCCATGGCGCGCGTGCCGGCACGCGACAACGAACGCGCGAGCGCGTCTGAATACGGACTGCTTCGCGCGTCATTGACGGTTGCCGCTCCATCGTTCAGTTCCCATCTGCGAGGCGGGCATGCTCGAACGTCTTCCCACGCAGGTCGGCCACGCGTTGCGTGGCGTGCGACCGGGCCTGGACAAAATCCTGTTGAACGATTCGCAGCTCGGGCAGCCGGCATCGCTGCCGGTGCACAGCCGCGCCTTCGACGACGGTGGCGCGCTGCCGCAGCGCTACACCGCCGATGGCGAAGGCCTGTCGCCGCCGGTCCAGTGGCACCGCGTGCCGGCCGATGCACGCAGCGTGGCTGTCGTCATCGAGGACGCCGACAGCCCCACGCCCAAGCCGCTCGTGCACGCGATCGTGTGGAACCTGCCCGGCGAGGACGGCGTGCTCGGCGAAGGCGTGCTCAACACCATGCATGCGACCGGCAGCAGCGACCTCGGCCGCAACTCGATGCTCAAGCACGCCTACCTGCCGCCGGACCCGCCGCCCGGCCACGGCCCGCACCGCTATGCCTTCCAGGTATTCGCGCTGGACTGCGTGCCCGACCACGGCGAGGCGCCGGGGCGCAGCAAGCTGCTGGAGTTGCTGCGCGGACACGTGCTGGCCAGCGGCCTGCTGGTCGGCGTCTACGAGCGCGGCAGCGCGTCCTGAGTCGCGGCGCAGGCGCGGCGAATCCTCTAACCTTGGCCATCGGCGTGCCGCGGTCGCGGTGCGGCGGTCCAAGGGGCCAACGGGGGACACGATGGCGATCCGGCGCGAGTTGTTCGCGGGCGAGGTGCTGTACCGGCAGGGCGATGCGTCCGATTGCGCGTGGCTGATCGAGCGCGGCTCGATCGAGCTGACCTCGGCCCAGGGCCGGCGCAACAGCCATCTGGGTGTGTTCGGACCGGGCGAACTGATCGGCGAACTCGGCATGCTCGACGGCGGGCCGCGCACCGCCACCGCGATCGCGCGCAGCGACGCGGTGCTGCTGGCGATCGAGCACGATCCGTTCCTGGAACGGCTGGAGAGCGGCGACCCGATCGTCAAGAGCCTGGTCGACAGCCTGCTGCACCGCATCCGCGGCATCCTCGCGCGCTTGCCGGGCGACGCCGAGCTGCCGCCCGAGGACGTGCCGGTCGATGATCCGGAGGAACGCATCGGCATCGACAAGATCCGCCTCGAGGCGCAGCTGCGTGACTCACTCGACACCGGCACCCTCGAGGTGTGTTACCAGCCGCTGTACGACATCCCCGCCGGGCGCGTCACCAGCTACGAAGCGCTGGTGCGCTGGGAGCTGCCGGAACGTGGCGTGGTGTCGCCGGCGGAGTTCATCAAACTCGCCGAGGAAACCTCGCTGATCGTGCCGGTGGGCGAATACGTGCTCGACCGCGTGCTGGAAGTGCTGACGGGGCTGCGCGACGCCGGCGTCGAGCCGTTGCCGAGCATCGCGGTCAATCTGTCCGCGAAGCAGCTCGTCGAGCCCGGCATGGCCCGGCAGATCGTCGCACGCGTGCAGCGCGCACAGCTGCCGGCGGGCGCGCTGAAGCTCGAGGTCACCGAAAGCCGCATGCTCGACTACGGTCCGGTGCACGCGGTGATGCAGCACTGCCGCCAGAACGGCATTCCGTTCGCGCTCGACGATTTCGGTACGGGGTACTCCAACCTCACCCATCTCTACAAACTCGATTTCGAGTTCATCAAGCTCGACCAGGCGTTCGCGCGGCACATGTTCGAGACGCCGCGCGCGATGGCGCTGGTCGAATCGATCGTCGCGATGGCGCACGCACTCGGCGCGCAGGTGATCACCGAAGGCGTCGAGACCGCGCAGCAGCTTCAACGCCTGCGCGAACTCGGCGTGCGCTACGCGCAGGGCTATCTCATCGGACAGGCGCAACCGGCCTCGAACGTGCTGTCGGGCGAGGCTGCACGCGCGGGCGAAGTGGCCGCGCGCGCCTAGGCGCACGTCGACAGCAGGCTCGTCCATCCACGCGAGGCATGGCGGCCGCCGTGGCGATCCCGAACTCGACCATTGCTCGCGAAGCGCTCACGGCCGCGGTGGCAGGCTCGGCATCACGATGCGAACGTCGCGATTGCTGCTCCTGCCTGGATTGTTCGCGCTGGCCGCATGCGGCGAAAGTGCGCGACTGGGGCTGCGCCAGGGCATGGGCCCGCAGCCGGTGTTGCCGCCGCCGGTGCATACGCTGCTTCCGACCGTCGACATCGCCCCCGCACGCGGCTGGCCCGACGGCGCGATGCCCACGCCGGCGGCGGCGGATCTGGCCGTCGGTGCATTCGCGCGCGGCCTGGATCATCCGCGCTGGCTGTACGTATTGCCCAAT
>Ga0207691_10001758_pt1 | contig 21323 bp, 18 predicted proteins | sample KBSM13metaG_FD_184327 | JGI IMG/M metagenome (GOLD analysis project Ga0207691, IMG submission 184327) | Miscanthus rhizosphere microbial communities from Kellogg Biological Station, Michigan, USA - KBS M1-3 metaG (SPAdes) (version 2) | ecosystem: Host-associated > Plants > Roots > Rhizosphere >... | reverse complement strand
GAGGCGCTTGCCCTGCGTGTCGAACAGCCGCACGCCGAGCGCATCGCTGAGCTTGCGCAAGTGTCCCGACAACGTCGGCTGGGCGATGCAAAGGGCCTCGGCCGCACGCGTTGCGCTACCGAGGCGGACCACCGCCTCGAGGGCAGCGAGTTGCGGCAGCATGCCGTGGCGCACGTAGCGTCGGAGTCGAACTCGGCTCGGTGGGTTCGTCGTCATTGCCGTTCCTCAAGAGTTGGGAAAGGCAAAGGTCTCGTTCGGGCCGGTCTGGCCATCCGCGTCGCCGAGGCCTCACGGCCCGTGTTGACGACAACGCGGCGCGCCCTGGCGGGGACGCGGAACTACTCCCACTTTGCTGTTGCAGCGTCGACCGATCGCCGATCGCCACGTCGCGAGTTTGACAGCCCGCGGTCCGTGAACGGAACAGGGTGTTCCCTGCGACCGCAGGCCGAACAGGGCCATCTTCGATCGCGAATTGCGATGCATCGCGAATCTCGAAGTGTCACTTCGCGGCGTTCGCCATGATGGGTCTCTGGTGGAACGCGCAAGCGGACGACAGCCTGTGGACACGACTCAATTCCTTACCGCCCTCTTGGCGATCGTCATCATCGACATCGTGCTCGCCGGCGACAACGCAATCGTCATTGCGCTCGCCGCGCGCGCGCTTCCGCCGCATCTGCGCAAGCGCGCCATCATTTGGGGCGCGGTCGGCGCCGTCGCGGTGCGCAGCCTGATGACGGTGATCGTCGTGTGGCTGCTGAAGGTGCCGGGGCTGCTCCTTGCAGGAGGCCTGGCGCTGGTCTGGATGGCCTACCGGCTGCTCCTTCCCGATGACAACAAGGGTGACTCGCACGGGCCGGCGGCCACCACGTTCTGGGGCGCGATGCGCACGATCGTGATCGCGGATGCCGTGATGGGACTCGACAATGTGCTGGCTGTCGCCGGGGCCGCGCATGGCAGCTACCTGCTCGTCGTCGCCGGCCTGGTGATCAGCGTGCCGATCGTCGTGTGGGGCAGCACGCTGGTCCTGAAGCTGGTCGACCGCTATCCCGGTGTTGTGTACTTCGGTGCGGCGGTGCTGCTGTGGACCGCCGTCAAGATGATCGACAGCGAGCCGCTGGTGCGTGATTGGCTGCAGACTGCGCCGGTGGTCGCCGCACTGAGCTACCTGATCATTCCGATCGTGCTGTGGATCGGCTTCGTGCGGAACCATCGCCGACTCGAGTCGCGCATCCATGCCCGATTGGCGGCGTTCAAGTTGCAGGCACCGCTCGGCGACAGCGACGTTGTCGCCTCGGCCGCGCCCCTCGTGGGCGACGCCGCGGTCGTGGGGGCCGGCGCATACAGGATCGATTTGTCTGGAACGGAAGGAGGTCCCTCGATGTTGAAAGTGCTCGTCCCTGTGGATGGTTCGCCGAATGCGCTGCGCGCCGTTCGTCATGCCATCGACGAATACCGCCGCCATCACGAACTCGAACTGCACCTGCTGAACGTGCAACCGCGCTTCTCGCGTCACATCTCGCGCTTCGTCAGTCGACAGGACCGGGAAGCTTGGCATCGCGAACGCGCCGACGCGGCGCTCGCCCCTGCGCGCGATCTGCTCGCCCAGGCCGAAGTGCCACACCAGTTGCATCACGCGAGCGGCGACCGGGCTCGCGAGATCTGCCGCGCGGCCGAGCGGCTTGGGGTTCATCACATCGTGATGGGAACCGCCCGCAAGAATTCGATCACGCGGATGCTCGAGGACTCGGCGACCAGCAAGGTGCTCGAGTCGACACCGGTGCCCGTCGAAGTCGTGTCGGGCGATGCGATCTCGAAGTGGGAGCGCTGGGGCCTGCCGGCCGGCGTGGTGGGCGCGGGCAGTCTGCTCGTGCTGGCGATCGACTGAGCACGCTCAACCACCACTCAGCGTTGCGCGCCTAGCGCGCCGCGAACGCGCGCGCCAGCGACGCCGACAGGATGGTCATTCGGACCGGCTTCTCGGCGAACATGAAGTTGAAGCTGGCGACCGCCTGCGCGATCTCCGATTCTTGAACCACGCCGGCCAAGACCTGCGCGGTCAGCACGACGATCGGGCAGGTGGCGTCCTGCGCACGGATCGCGGCGATCAGCTTGAGCGTGCTGGTTTCGCCGACGATCCAGTCGATCACGAAGGCGTCGTAGCGTTCGTTCTTCGAGCGCGTCTGCAGGTCGGCCGTCCGGTAGAACGGATGCGCGTCGTAGCCGCTGTCCTGAAGGTGCGCGCAGATCGAATCGGTCAGATCGCGATCGTCGTCGAGAACCGCGATGCGCTTGCGCGTGGCACTGTTCGGCCGTGCCTCGAGTCGCTCTATGACAAACATCGGTCGCTCGCCGGCCTATTGGGCGAGCACAGCCGTCCATTCGCTTCCGACTTGAACGGCCACCAGTTCATCCGCACGTGGTTGTTCGGCGGCTCCGCCGACCCACAGTTCGCAGGGCACCCGGGCCTTGCCGATCGACAGCATTCCTGAGACCGATCCCTCTGTGCCACCGGGCGCCACCACGTCGGCGAGCGACTCGCCGAGCAGCGCGCCGACGCGTTCGAGTTCCTCCAGCGTCCAGGCTGCCGCGCCGTTCATCTTGCGATGCGCCTGCGCGTAGGACAGCCCTATCGCGTCCGCAAGCCAGGCCGACTGGCGGTACTTCGGCAGCCCATGCCGCTCGAGCAGCGCGCGGACGCAGCGAACCGCCAGCAGGCCTGCGGATTTCCGACCGTTGACGTCGATCTGGCTGGGCTCTCCAGCGGGACCTTGCTAACCAGCGGCGAGTCGGCAGCCTATGTCGCGGTCACCGTGCTGCTGCCGATCCGGCGAATGCGACGTGCGACCGCCCCGACACGCTCCGCTGCTCTTGATGCACCAGTTTCAATCTTGAAGGAAGGCGACTCCATGAAGGTCTTGCTGATCGATGACCATCCGCTGATCCTGTCTGCACTGCAGGCTGTCATCCTGGGCCTCGGCTCGCACGTCGGCGTGGTCGGCGTTGCGACGGCCAAGGCAGCGCGCGAGGCACTGGCGGCCGACGCGGAGTTCGATCTGGTGCTGCTCGACCTGCAGCTCGCCGACGAGGACGGCTTCGAGCTTTTGGTCGAGTTGCGCGCGGCCTATCCGGCGCTGCCGGTCGTTGTGGTGTCGGCGTCCGATCGCAGCACCGATGTGCTTCGCGCCATCGATCGGCGCGATGGGCTTCGTGCCGAAACGCGCCAGCAACGACACGCTGTTCCAAGCTCTGAACATGGTGATGTCGGGCGGAATCTACGTCCCGCCAATGCTGATGCGATCGCATGTCTCGAACCGAACCCCGGTCGTCCCGGCAGCCACTCAGGGCTGGGGCGTGCGGCTCGATGACACGCCCGCGGAATCATCAGGCAAGACCGGACCGCCGCTCGCTGCCCTCGGCTTGACGCCCCGCCAGACCGATGTTCTTGCGTTGCTGTTGCAAGGGCAGCCGAACAAGCTCATCGCTCGGGCGCTGAACCTGTCCGTCGAGACGGTGAAGGATCACGTCGCTGCGGTCCTCCGCACGCTCAATGTCAGCTCGCGCACCCAGGCCGTTCTGGCGGTGAGCCAGATGTCGCACCAGGGCGCCCTGGCCGCATGGCGCGAATCGCGTCAGGCCGAACTGCGCCGAGGATGAACAGCATTGGATGGGGCTTGGTCGGCCCTGACGTGGCACTGGCGTCGCCGGCAGCCGTTGCTGAGTCCGTCAAGTCACAGAACGAGCCGGCCGAAAGTGATCCGCCGGCCTCGGCGCTGTCCGAAGAAGTTCAGAGCGCGTTCGAGTACATACCGGCGACGCTCGCCGGCATGGCGGCCGGGGCGAGTGTCGTCGCGCTGCTGTTCTGGGACCTGGCGCCGCGCCATGTGTTCGTGCCATGGCTCGGCGCGTTCGCGACGCTCTGGCTGGTGCGTCTTGAGACGCTGCGGCGTTTTCGGCTGGCGCTGCCGATTGGGATCTCGAACTGGCTGCAGTGGCGCTGTGTCTGGAACGCCGCGACCTTGGTCTCTGGCGTGCTGTGGGGCCTGACGGCGTGGCTCTTCTATGGCTACGGCAACCCGAGTCAGCAGACTGGACTGATCATCGTCGTCTACACGTACTGCATTGCCGCCGTGCCGGTGCTGGCGAACCAGTCGCGCGTCTTTATGATTTTCGCGTCGCTGTGCTTTGGTCCGATGATCGCGCGCATCGCCAGCGAGGGCGACATCTACAGCCTGCAGCTCGCCGGCGAGTTGCTTCTGATCGTCAGCATGACGACGCTGCTGGCACGCAACTACCGCCAGGCGCTCCAGCGCGTTACCGAGCTGAAGCTGAAGGCCGACGGGCTGCTGGTCCAACTGCGGGCCGAGAAACGCATCGCCGACGTTGCTCGGGCGCTGGCCGAGGCGGCCCGCCTCGAGGCCGACATCGCGAACCGCGCGAAGACCCAGTTCTTCGCGGCCGCGAGCCATGACCTGCGTCAGCCGCTTCACGCAATGGGCTTGTTCGCTGAAGCCTTGCGCCAGCGAACCCGGGAGCCCGAGGTCGCACACCTCGTCAACAGCGTCAACGAGTCGGTCGATGCGCTGGAAGGCCTGTTCTCCGAGCTCCTCGATATCACGCGGATCGACAGCGGCGGCGTCGAGGTGCGACCTGATCACTTCGAGATGGACGAGGTTCTGCGCAAGGTGCGCCTGCACTTCGAGCCGACCGCGTTCGAGAAAGGGCTGGCGCTGCGGTGGCGCGGCGGCCGACACGTCGTCCATGCCGATCCGATCCTGGTCGAGCGCATCGTCCGCAACCTGCTGTCGAACGCGATCCGCTACACCGAGGACGGCTCCGTGCTCGTGAGCTGCCGGCGCCGCGCCGGACGGGTGCTGCTCCAGGTTTGGGACACCGGCGTCGGCATCGACGCGGCCAACCGCGACCGCGTGTTCGAGGAGTTCTTTCAGCTCCCGACGGCGACCCAGCGCTCGGACGAGCAGCGCAAGGGCCTCGGTCTCGGGCTGTCGATCGTGGTGCGGCTGGCTCGCCTGATGGACGCTCCGCTTTCGCTGCGCTCCGTGCCGGCCCGCGGCAGCGTCTTCACGTTGAGCCTGCCGATCGGACAGGCGCCACGTACCGCGCCGAGCCGATTGGCGCGCGAAGGCCCGGTCGATATCACGCTGGCCGGCCGGCTGGTCGTGATCGTCGAGGACGAACCGGCCGTGCGCGAAGGTCTTACAGTGCTGCTGACAGGTTGGGGCGCCACGTTGGCAGCCTTCGGCAGCGTCGCCGACGTCGAGCGCTGGGCCGCCTCGAAGGATGAGACGTCAATCCAGCCGGCCCTCGCCCTCGTCGACTACCGCCTCGAACAGGGCCGGACCGGCGTCGACGCCGTCGTGGCCCTCCGCCAGCGCTTCGGTGCCGCGTTGCCGGTGATCCTGATCACCGGCAGCACGACGCAGGGACACGAGGCGGAAGCCCAGGCGCACGACTTCCACCTGCTGATCAAGCCCGTGCTGCCGAACAAGTTGCGCGCGATGATTTCGTTCAAGCTCGCCGTTAGACCGCCGGCCGTGGCGCGCAAGGCGCCCTCAGCGGAACAGGCAATTCACGAAGGCTGATACGCCAGGCGCACGTAGATCGGCGCAAACGCCTCGGCCTGGGTCACCTCGAGCAGCCGTTCGCGCGCGAGTTCGAGCAGTGCGATGAAGGTCACGACCAGCACCGGCACGCCGCGGCGGGAATCGAACAGGTCTTCGAACATCGCGAAGCGGCGCCCCTGCAGCGCGCGCAGCACGATGCTCATGTGCTCGCGCACGCTCAGGCGCTCGCGGCTGATCAGATGGTGCTGCGTCAGACGTGCGCGCCGGACGATTTCGGCCCAGGCGTCGCGCAGGTCGGCCGGGTTGACGTCGGGAAGGCGGACGGCCATCGACTCCTCGACCACCACCTGAGCGCGCTGAAAGTCGCGGCCGATGACCGGCAGCGCGTCGAGACGGGCCGCGGCCATCTTCATCTGTTCGTACTCGATCAGCCGACGGACCAGTTCGGCGCGCGGATCCTCGGGCTCCTGCCCGTCCGCGCTTCTCTTCGGCGGCAGCAGCATGCGCGACTTGATCTCGATCAGCATCGCCGCCATCAGCAGATAGTCGCTCGCCAGTTCGAGATTGCTGCGCCGTATCTGCTCGACATAGGCGAGGTACTGCCGGGTCACGCTGGCCAGCGGAATGTCGAGGATGTTGAAGTTCTGGCGCCGGATCAGGTACAGCAGCAGGTCGAGCGGACCTTCGAACGCCTCGAGGAAGACCTCCAGCGCATCCGGCGGGATGTAGAGGTCGGCCGGCATCGTGAACAGCGGCTCGCCGTAGAGGCGGGCCACCGCCACGCCGTCCACGGTGTCGGACACGGTCGGAGGCCCGGCGAGGGCCGGCGTCATGTCGGAGATGGACGCCATCGAGAGGGAAACGCCCACGGGCCTGGGTCAGCGAGCGGAGCGTGGGTCAGGGGGTCTTCGGCTGGTACACGTAGGGTTGCTGCGGAATGCGCGAGTCGCGATGCTCCGACTGGGCCTCGCGGTCGATCCGCCGGTCCCACAGCAGCGCGCGGCCGGCGCGCTGCTCGTCCTCGAGCGTGGGCCGATCCGCCTTCAACTGTTCGATGAAGGCAGTGGCGTCGGACTTGTAGTGCTTCCAGAACAGCGGCATCGATGAAATCGGCAGGCAGTGAGGCCGCCATGTTAACTGCCCGGCCTTCAGTTCGATTCTTGGCGCCAGGGGCAGGTTCGATACGTGGGATGTGGCGGCACACCTTGGCTGAGGGATGCGCGCGGGAAAAGGTCATCGCCGATTTCGCGATCAAGAGCAGCAACGGCGCCTATTTCGCGTGCGACGTGATCCAGATAAACGGCGGCGCCACCGGCGCCATCGGCTCGACCACCGTGATGACGCCGGTTCCGGAGCCGGAGACCTATGCGCTGATGCTGGGCCGGTCTCGGCGCCATGGGCTTCGTCGCCCGCCGCCGCCGCAAGGCCGCTGCCTGATCATCTAGTCATAAATCAGCGGCCTCGGAGAAATCCGAGGCCGCTTTTCTTGAGCCGCTGGCGAAGAAGGTCTATGGCCGCGGGCGAGGGCCGTCGGAGCCCATTACTGCCCAAAGGCTTACGCGAGCTCAGCCGTCAAAGGACCCGTACTTCGACGATCAAGGTCCGTACTTCGAGCCGAGCGGGTTCGGCACGCTGTCAACAGGTGCCGCCCTCGGCGCCGACGGATGCTTGTCGACTTGATGTCCCGCACGGACCCATTCCTCGAGCCCGCCGGCCAGCGGGCGAGCCCGCACGAACCCGTGGTCGAGCAGCAACCGCGAGGCGCGCGCCGCAGAGGCTTCGTTCGGGCAGTTGCAGTACAGGACGATGTGGCGTTCGCGCGGGACGCTCTCGGCCCACTGCCGGACGCGCTTCAGCTCGACCGGCACCGCACCAGGGATCCGTCGCGCGTCGAGATCGAGGGCGCCGGTCGACCGCACGTCGACGATGACGACATCCTCGCCGGCATCCAGCAGTCCGACGAGGTCGGCGACACTGATGCGCGGAATGCTCTGGTCGCGCAGCGAGGCACGGCGCCGCACATAACGCACCGCGAGGTAAGCGAGGGCGGCGACCAGAAGGAGCAAGGCGGCGCCGAGTCCGAGGTTCGCGATCGAATCGAGCACCCGATGGATGTCGTGGCTGAACAGCACGCCGAGGTAGGCAAAGGCGAGTGCCCAGATCACCGACCCCAGCACCTCGAAGCCAAGGAACTCGCGCACCGTCATGCCGAGCGCCCCGGTCATGGGTGCCGCGACCACCGAAAGGCCGGGCAGGAACTTGGCGCCGACAAGCGCACTGCCGCCCCATTTGCCGATCAGGGACTCGCTCTGACGCACACACGAGTCCGGCGACATCGAGACGCGGCAGAGCAACCGAAGGATCCGGTAGCCGTAGCGGCGCCCAGCGGCGTACCAGGCAGCGTCGCCGAGCGCGCTGGCGAGGGTCGCGAACATGACGACATGGAGGAGGCTGATCGAGCCGCTGGTCGACAGGCCGCCGGCGACGACCAAAAAGGGTGCCGCCGGCACCGGAGCCCCGAGGCGCGCCGCCAGGGTTGCGACGAAGACCAGGGCCACGCCGTACTGCGCGACGATCGCATCGATGCCAGTCATGGGGACGGTGGGCCGGTTCTGCTGTCCAGACCGATCCAAGACGCAGCGATCATGACGTCACCACCCGTGCGCGCTCAGGCATCGATAGCCTCTGGTTCGCGCGTCTCGACTGCAAGCGCCGCCAGCGCGGCAGGTACATCCGGGTGCACGTTGTCAACGCCCAGCACCGCATCGAACTCCGCCTGCCGCATCAGCGCCATCGGTTGTGCGTTAAGCGCACAGAGAACAAGGCGAATGTCCTGACGGTGCAGATGCCGATACAGCTGCTGCAAGGCGTCGAGCCCGGACGCATCGATCGACACCAACTGGTGCATTTCCAGGATCGCCGCCCGAGTTCCGGCGGGCAGGTTCTCGCCGATCCGTTCGAGCTTGGCGACCGCACCGAAGAACAGCGAACCGTAGAGCTTGCAGATCCGCACGCCGGGTGGTGCTGTCGGGTCGTCCTCGATGCCGAACAGCGTGCTCATTCGGTACACGAAGAAAAGGCACGCCAGCACCAGGCCGACCTCCATTGCGACCGTCAGGTCAACCATCACGGTCAGCAGGAAGGTCACGATCAGCTTGGTCCGGTATTCCACGCTGAAGCGGCGCAGGCGGCCGAACTCGTGCCACTCACCCATGTTGAACGCGACGAACAGCAGGATGCCCGCCAGCACCGCCAGCGGAACATGGACGGCGAGCGGCGCGGCGACGAGGACGATCAGCAGCAACGTCGCCGCGTGAACGATGCCGGCAATCGGCGACACCGCTCCGGCCCGCACGTTGGTGACGGTGCGCGCAATGGTGCCGGTCGCTGGGATGCCACCGAAGAACGGCACGACGACATTGGCGACGCCTTGCGCCATCAGCTCCTGGTTCGGGTCGTGATGCGGATACGGCGTCAGGTTGTCCGCCACGCGGGCGCACAGCAGCGACTCGATCGCGCCGAGGGCGGCAATCGTCAAGGTCGGAATGAAGAGCTGCTGAACACTCTGCCAGCTCGCATCGGGCCAGACGAATGACGGCAGGCCTTGCGGAATGCCGCCGAAGCGGGTGCCAATGGTCTCAACCGGCAGCGCGAGCCAGGCCGTCGCCAGAGACAAGGTCACCAGCGCGACGATCGGACCCGGTGTCCGCGCGGCGATGCGGACCGTGGCGCCCTCCAGCATCCGCCCCGTTAGCGGACTCCCCTTTACAAAGAGGCGCGGCCACACGAACAGGCCCGCCAGGCACAGCGCACCGAGCGCGAAGGCATAGGGATTGAAGCCGCCGAGATGCGTCGCGATCGCATGGACCTGCGCGAAGAAATCCGCCGGCACCTTGCCGATCTGCAGGCCGAACAGGTCCTTCAGTTGCGACAGCGCGATCAACACCGCGATGCCGTTGGTGAAGCCGATGACGATCGAGACCGGGATGTAGCGCACCAGCGCACCGAGGCGCAGCCAGCCGAGCACGAACATCAGCACGCCGGCGAGCATCGTCGCGATCAGCAGGTTCGCGACCCCGTAGCGCTGGACGATGCCGTAGACGATAACGATGAAGGCGCCCGCCGGGCCGCCGATCTGCACGTGCGAGCCGCCGAGCGCGGAGATCAGGAAGCCGGCGATGATCGCGGTGAAGATGCCCTGCTCGGGCTTGACGCCCGAGGCGATCGCGAATGCCATCGCGAGCGGAAGCGCCACGATGCCGACCGTCACGCCGGCGCCGGCATCGGCGAGGAAGCGGCCGCGGTCGTAACCGGCGACTGCATCGAGCAGCCGCGGGCGAAAGCGCGAGACCTTGATCGATGCCGGCAGCGTGAAGTTCATTCCGCCGGCGCCCGCGCTGGCCTTGCGACCGTCATCGCAGCGGGCGCTGCAGCAGCCGTTCGAGCGTTCGCAGCGGTGACGAGCCGGGCTGCTGAAGGCTTTCGACCTCGAGGTAGAAGGTCTGTTCCATCATGTGTTGGCCGCCCATCGCAGCGTGCAGGACCTGGTCGCTGTAGACGACCCACGTGGTGCCCGGCGCGAAGTCGACGCGTGCCTGCGGGCCGCTGCGCTGGTAGCCAAGATCTGCCTTGGCCCGGTCATGCAGTTGCAGCATCACATGATCGTACTCCGTGCGTCGGCGCTTCGTGATGCCGCTCGCATGCAGCAGGAACGCGGTGCCCGGCAGCGGTCGACGGATCGCCGGCAGGTAGCGCCGGGCGTGGTCCTCGAACGGCTCGCCGACGCGCCACTCGCGCGGCTGGCCGCTCGGATTGACATTGCTGAAAACGCGCAACAGGCGCGTGCCATGCATCGGATTCGACGGAAATGCGTCGATGTGCAGCCGCGTGTCGTCCTTGCGCCAACTCGTCACGCGGGTCGCGACCTGGGACGGTCGAAACGACGAGTTGCCACGTGTGAGGTGACCTTGGTAGTGCGGGAAGAGGCGCAGTACCAGGGCCTCGGCTTGCGCCGCGTAGCGCACGATCAGCGCGCGCAACGCGTCGAGATCGGCGCTCGCGGCGGCGGCGCCGCGCAGTTCGCCCGACGGCCAGCGTACCGAAATGTTCTTGGCGCGGCCGTCGGCCCACTGCGGGTCGAGGTATTGGCGCTCGGCATCGGTGAGCACGAACGTCAGGTGCGGGAAGCTCAGCACCTTGCCGTCCTCGACGATCGCCTCCACGCCGCGCGTCGGCCCGTCGGACGACCAGGTCGTGTCGGGGAATTCGCGGACGATGTCGACGCTCATCGCTCGCTCGCTCAGCGGATACGCAGACCCGGCTTTGCGCCGGGCCACGGCTCGAGGATGTAGATCCCGGGCTCCGCCTTCTCGTCGGCGTGCGAGGCTGCGAGGACCATGCCCTCGCTCAGACCGAACTTCATCTTCCGCGGTGCGAGGTTGGCGACCATCACGGTCAGCTTGCCGACCAGGTCGGCGGGCTGGTAGGCCGACTGGATGCCACTGAAGACGTTGCGGGGCTGGGCCTCGCCGACGTCGAGCGTCAGTCGGAGCAGCTTCGTCGAGCCGACGACCGCATCGCACGCGACGATGCGTGCGATGCGTAGATCGACTTTGGCGAAGTCGGCCAGCTCGATCGTCGGCGCGATGGCTTCGCCGCCCGGCGCTTTGTCGGCGACGACCGGGGCCTCGAGCAGCGCCTCGAGCACCTTCGCATCGACACGCTGCAGCAGGTGGCGGTATTCGCCGATCGCATGCGCGCCGAGCCGGTGCCGGGCATCGTCGAAGGCCAGCGGCTGAATTCGCAGGAACGTCTCGACCTGGGCGGCGAGCGCCGGCAGCACCGGCTTCAGGTAGATCGTCAGCAGCCGGAATGCCTCGATGCAGATCGTGCAGACCTCGCGCAGGTCGGCCTCGGCATCCGGCTTCTTCGCGAGCTCCCACGGCTTGTGCAGGTCGACATAGCCGTTCACCAGGTCGGCCAGCAGCATCGTCTCGCGCAGCGCCTTACCGTACTCGCGCTCGTCGTACAAGGTGCCGATCGGCACGCGCGCAGCCATCAGATCGTCGAGGAGCTCGCGGCCCTCGGCGCCGATCGACGCCGCCAGGTTGCCGCCGAAACGCTTGGTCAGGAAGCCGGCGGCCCGACTCGCGATGTTGATGTACTTGCCGACCAGGTCGCTGTTGACGCGGGCGACGAAATCGTCCGGCGCGAAGTCGATGTCCTCGACCTTCGAGTTGAGCTTGGCAGCGATGTAGTAGCGCAGCCACTCCGGGTTCATGCCGAGCTCGAGATAGCGCAGCGGCGAGATGCCGGTGCCGCGGCTCTTGCTCATCTTCTCGTCGCGCACGGTGATGAAGCCGTGCACGAACACATGGGTCGGCGTCTTGCGGCCCGAGAAGTGCAGCATCGCCGGCCAGAACAGCGTGTGGAAATACGTGATGTCCTTGCCGATGAAGTGGATCTGCTCGGTCGCCGGGTCGGCCATGAACTCGTCGAACGGGCGCGTCTCGCCGCGCTTCGCAGCGCCGCCCTTGTCGAAGTAGTTCTTCAGCGACGCGAGATAGCCGATCGGCGCGTCGAGCCAGACGTAGAAGTACTTGCCCGGTGCATCGGGAATCTCGATCCCGAAGTAGGGCGCGTCGCGGCTGATGTCCCAGTCGCCCAAACCGCCGTGGCCGTCCTCGTCGGTCTCGAACCATTCCTTGATCTTGTTCAGCACCTCCGCCTGCAGCCCGATCGACTGGGTCCATTCGCGCAGGAAGTCGACGCAGCGCGGGTCGCTCAGGCGCACGAAGTAGTGCTCGCTGCTCCGCATCACCGGCGTCGCACCCGACAGCGTCGAGTACGGATTTTTCAGATCGGTCGGCGCGTAGACCGCGCCGCAGACCTCGCAGGAATCGCCGTACTGGTCCTTGGCACCGCACTTCGGGCACTCGCCCTTGATGTAGCGGTCGGGCAGGAACATGCTCTTGACCGGGTCGTAGAACTGGTCGATGACCTTGGTCGCGATCAGCTCGTTCTTGCGCAGCGCGAGGTAGATCTCCTTCGCGAGGACGTGGTTCTCGGGACCGTCGGTCGAGTGCCAGTTGTCGAACGCGATGTGGAAGCCATCGAGGTAGGCCTTGCGGCCGGCCGCGATCTCGGCGACGAACGCCTGGGGCGTGCGTCCGGCCTTCTCGGCGGCGATCATGATCGGCGCGCCGTGCGCGTCGTCGGCGCCGACGAAATGGACTTCGTGGCCCTGCATCCGCTGGTACCGGACCCAGATGTCGGCCTGGATGTACTCCATCATGTGACCGATGTGGAACGGCGCGTTGGCGTACGGCAGTGCGGTCGTGACGAAGAGATGGCGGGTCATGCAGACGGGCTCTCGGTTGAGCGAAAATAGCCCTCGATTCTAGGCGTGGAGGGCATCGCCGCGCCCTTGCCGCGCTAGACTCCCCGCCCCCCTAGCGACCCTTCCACCGCCCCATGCCCGTCACCGAAACCGCGCTGCTCGATGCGCTGAAGAGCGTCATCGACCCGAACACCGGCAAGGATTTCGTCTCGACCCGGCAGGTCAGGAATGTGCGCATCGAAGGCGGCGACATTGCCTTCGATGTCGAGCTCGGCTACCCGGCGAAGAGCCAGATCCCAACGCTCCGCAAGGCGCTGATCGCGGCGGTGCGCACGTTGCCCAATATCGCCAACGTCAGCGTCAACCTGGCGACGAAGGTCACGCCGCATGCGGTCCAGCGTGGCGTGCAGCTGCTGCCGAAGGTCAAGAACATCGTCGCGGTCGCGTCCGGCAAGGGCGGCGTCGGCAAGAGCACGACCGCGGTGAACCTGGCGCTGGCGCTGGCCGCCGAGGGTGCCAAGGTCGGCATCCTCGACGCCGACATCTACGGCCCAAGCCAGCCGATGATGATGGGCATCGAAGGCCGGCCCGAGTCGGCCGATGGCAAGACGATGGAGCCGATGGAGAACTACGGCGTCCAGGTGATGTCGATCGGCTTCCTGGTCGAGCAGGACAACCCGATGATCTGGCGCGGTCCGATGGCGACTCAAGCGTTGGAGCAGCTGCTGCGCCAGACCAACTGGGATGACATCGACTATCTAATCGTCGACATGCCGCCCGGCACCGGCGATATCCAGTTGACCCTGTCGCAGCGGGTCCCGCTGACCGGCGCGGTGATCGTCACGACGCCGCAGGACATCGCGCTGCTCGATGCGAAAAAGGGCATCAAGATGTTCGAGAAGGTCGGCGTGCCGATCCTCGGCATCGTCGAGAACATGGCGGTCCACGTCTGCGAGAAGTGCGGCCACGTCGAGCACATCTTCGGCGAGGAGGGCGGTAAGCGCCTCGCTGCGGAATACAACATGGACTACCTCGGCGCATTGCCGCTGAACCTGTCGATCCGCGTCCAGGCCGACAACGGCCGGCCCAGCGTCGTCAGCGATCCGGACGGCGAGATCGCCGGGCTCTACAAGAGCGTCGCCCGCCAGGTTGCGGTGAAGATCGCGCAGCGCGCGAAGGACTTCTCGTCGAAGTTCCCGACGATCAGCATCTCGAAGGACACATGAACGGTCGGTGCAGCGACGCAGGGTCGGTGAGAGGCGGCGGTGGCGCTGTCTTCCGCCCAGGCCGGCGAGGGTGCGCGGGAGGGCGTCGATGACGGTCGAGCGCCCCTCCGTCAAGGTCGCCGTCGTGATGGAGCGCGAGACGGCACCGAATCCGTATGAGGCTTGGCGCTTTCGGATCCGTGACGTGGTGACGCACGAGGACGCGTTCGGCGACTCGCGGCGTGTGCTGCGCGACGACGGCCGGGTGCAGCGAGTGCTGCATCCCGGCTTCGAGCTGAAGCTGTTCCGTGACGAAGCCGAGGGCTACTACCTGAACCTCAGCTCCGGCGCGCCGGTGTGGTTCGTGGTCTGGCGCATCGATGACGACGATCCGGCGCGGGCCTGGCCCGAGACCGTGAGCCTGTCGTACAACGAAGCGGGGCGCTGGCTCGACGCGCAGGAGCGGGTCGACAACGTGCCGCTCGAGGCCGAGCTCGCGGCTTGGTTGCAGGCCTACACCGACGAGCACTATCGCCCCGAGCCGAAGAAGCGTCGCCGTCCGCAATCGTTCATCGCCCCGGCAGAGCGCAAATGAGCGGGGCCGACGACAGCTTCCTGTCGCGCTGGTCGCGGCGCAAGGTGCAGGGTCGCAGCGGCCAGGCTGAACCGGCGGCCACGGAGCCGGCCCGAGCGTCCGCCGTTCCTGCAGCAGTCGCCCCGGCAGTCGAGCGCCTGCCGTCGACGCCGGCGCCATCGGCGCTGGGCACTGAGGACCGAGGCGCGCGCTCCCAAGCGGTGGCACCGCCCGCCGAGCCGTTACCGACGATGGAAGACGTCGCCGCGTTGACGAACCAGTCGGACTTCTCCCGTTTTGTACGGCCCGGCGTCGACTCGGGAGTGCGCAACGCGGCGATGAAGAAGTTGTTTAGCGACCCGCATTTCAACGTGATGGACGGGCTTGACACCTACATCGACGACTACGGCAAGCCCGATCCGATCCCGCCGTCGATGCTGCGCCGCATGACCCAGTCGGCGATGCTCGGCCTGTTCGATGACGAAGCGCCTGCGGACGCGCCTGCGCCCTCGATCGCAGGGAACGAATCGGCGCCACGGTCGGTCAATCCCGATGGTTCTTCACCAACCGCGGTGGCACAGTCCTCCGACTCCCAATCGGCGCCCTTGCCGCCGCCCGCTGAATTGCCCTCCGATGACGACCCTGATCTGCGACTGCAACAAGACGATGCCGTTGAACGGGCCGGCCCTGCGCCAGGCCCTCGGGGCTGATGCGGGCGCGGGCCTTGAGACCGTCCATTCGACCCTGTGCCGGCGCGAGGCCGGCGCTTTCCAGCGTGCCGCGAAAGGCGCCGACGACCTGCTGGTGGCGTGCACGCAGGAGAGCCGGCTCTTCCTCGCGCTGAACGATGAGACCGAGGGCGCACCTGGCCCTGCGGAACGGCCGATCCGCTTCGTCAACATCCGCGAGACCGGCGGCTGGTCGAAGGACGCCGGCGCGGCCACGCCGAAGCTCGCCGCACTGATCGCCGCGGCGCAGTTGCCGGCCCCCGATCCGGTGCCGGTCGTCACCTATCGATCGACCGGGCGCGTCCTCGTGATCGGCACGGCTGACGCCGGCATGCGGGCGGCCCGGCTGCTCGCTGACCGGCTCGAGGTCACTCTGCTGCTGCAGCGCCCGGGCGGCACGCTGCCGCAGCAACGAACGTTCGTGGTCCATTCGGGAACCCTGACCCGCCTCGCCGGCTGGCTCGGCGCGTTCGAGGCGCGTTGGACCGCCAGCAATCCGATCGACCTCGAGTTGTGCACCCGCTGCAATGCCTGCATCGAGGCCTGCCCGGAGCAGGCGATCGATTTCAGCTACCAGATCGACCTCGCGCGCTGTACGGCCCACCGCGACTGCGTGCGCGTTTGCGAAGCGGCCGGCGCGATCGACTTCCAGCGTTCACCGCAAGCGGTGTCCGAGACCTTCGATCTCGTGCTCGACCTTGGCGAGAACCCGTCGATCGCGGTGCACCAGCCGCCGCAGGGGTACTTCCACGCTGGAGACGAACGGGCGATGCTCGATGCGGTGCTGCAACTGCGCGAGAGCATCGGTGAGTTCGAGAAGCCCACCTTCTTCCAGTACCGACAGAAGCTGTGTGCGCACAGCCGCAACGAGCAGATCGGCTGCCGTGCCTGCATCGACGTGTGTTCGGCGGCGGCGATCCGCAGCGACGCCTCGGCGAAAGGGCGGGCCGCGGGCGGCGGCATCGTCGTCGAGCCGCACCTTTGCGTCGGTTGCGGTGCCTGCACGACGGTGTGCCCGAGCGGCGCGCTGACCTATGCGACACCGAAGCCCGACGACATGGGTCGCCGGATCCGCACGCTGTTGTCGACCTATGCGAAGACCGGCGGGCGCCAGGCCGTCTTGCTGATTCACAGCGCAGGAGCGGGTGCGCGCGCCATCGGCGCGCTCGGACGGGCAGCCCGGATCGATGGCGGCGTGAAAGGCGTGCCGGCGCGCGTCCTGCCGCTCGAGGTCTGGCACACCGCCTCGATCGGAATCGACCTCTGGCTCGCGGCGATCGCGTACGGCGCTGCGCAGGTCTGGGTCCTGATGACCGACGAGGAGGCGCCCGACTACCGCATGGCGGTTGCGGAGCAGATGGCCGTCGCACAGGCCATCGTGTCCGGCCTCGGTTTCGCGGGCACCCACTTCCGGATCGTCGACGCCGCCGGCCTGTCTTCGGAATCCCTGCTGGAAGGCGGGAGCGGACCGGCCCGGCCTGTGATGTCAGGAATACCGGGCGGGGAGCGCGCCGTCGTCCGTCTTTCCGACCCTGCCCTGCTGGGCGTCGATCGCGCGCTTCAGGCGGTGCCCGCGGCTGGGGTATCCCGACCGGGGACCTTCAGCGTGCAAGCGGACAAGCGCGCAACGCTCGATCTCTCGATCGAGCACCTGTTGCAGACCGCCGCGGGCGCTCCGGCGTCGATCCCGTTGCCGCCTCGCGGCAGCCCGTTCGGCAGCCTGACGCTCGACACCGATGCCTGCACGCTCTGCCTGGCGTGCGTCGGCGCGTGTCCGGAGGCGGCCTTGGCCGACAACCCGGATCGGCCGCAGCTGCGCTTCATCGAGAAGAACTGCGTCCAGTGCGGCCTGTGTGCGAGCACGTGTCCCGAGCAGGCGATCGTCCTCGAGCCACGCCTCTTGCTGCAGGATGGCCTGAAGGCGCGCAAGGCGCCGCGGGTTCTGAACGAGGTCGACCCGTTCTCCTGCATCCGCTGCGGCAAGCCGTTCGGGACGCTGAAGGCGATCGAGGCGATGGTCGCGAAGCTCGGCGGCCATGCGATGTTCCAGGGCGCTGCGGCCGAGCGGCTGAAGATGTGCGGCGAGTGTCGGGTCATCGACATCCATACCGATCCCGACGAAGTGCGCATCACGCAGATCTGAGCCCGAGCATGCCGGCATTGAACTTCAGCCCCCCGGACGACCGCGAGGAGATCGCCCGCGCCGAAATCTACGGACTGCTCGCGAACCTCTTCTATGGCGCGCCGGACGATGCGCTGCATGCGCAGCTGCAGGTCGCGGTGACCGAGGCGCCATCGCGTGGCGCGTTCCTCGAGCGCTCGTGGGCAGGCGTCGTCGCCGCCTCGCGCCGCCTGTCGCTTGCCGAGGTGCAGGAGGAGTACGCGGCGCTCTTCCTGGGCATCGGAAAGCCCGAGATCTTTCTCTACGGCTCGTTCTTCATCGCCGGCTCGCTGAACGGCAAGCCGCTCGTCGACTTGCGCAGCGATCTGCGGGCACTTGGCCTGGAGCGCCCCGAGTCCGTCAGCGAGACCGAGGATCACATCGCCAGCCTCTGCGAGGTGATGCGCTATCTGATCGCCGGCGACGATCTCGCGGTCAGCAACCTGGCGAACCAGCAGCGCTTCTTCAATCGCCATCTGCGCGGCTGGGCCGATGCGTTGTGCGACGCGATCGAAGCCTACCCGCGTGCCGATTTCTATCGTCAGCTGGCTGGTTTCACACGCGACTTCGTGGCGGTCGAGGTGCAGGGGTTTGAACTGCTCGACGTGTAAGTGAGCCGCGGCGCGTTCTGTGCAGCCATCGCTTCCGCAAACTCGTTCACGCAAGCCTTGCACGAAGCTGACGCCCGGTGATCGTTTTGGTCGGGCTAACCAAAACCCCGATTGACGCTCCCCGCCGGGCTGCTAGATTCTTATGAGGAAACGTTCATAGGAGGCTGCGCCTCATTGGAAGGCGTGACGTCTGCGACGGATGTGGTCGTAAAGGAGACATGGACATGAAAACCGGACACTCGAAGGTCTCGACTGCGCAGCCGGACGCCACGGCGCCGAAGGTCGATCGGCGTGGCGTCGTCGTCGGCGCCGGTGTGGCCGGCGCGGCCGCGCTCGCCGGCCATGCGTTGCTGAGAGGCGGTATCGAAGCGCCGGCGGCGCCCGGTGCTGTCGCAACTGTAGGTAAAGCCGAGGGATATCGCCTCACACCGCACGTGCTGCGCTACTACGAAACCACGAAGGCGTGAGCCGGGACTGAAGCAACGACCGGAGAGCAATCATGTTGTTGACGCGCAAGACTTCGGAGCGGGGAACGGCCCAATCCTCGGCGCTGGTGGCAAGCCTCGCACGCGGCGTCCAGCGTGCGATTCCGACCATGGACCGGCGATCGTTCCTGCGGCGCTCCGGCCTTGGGCTGGGCGCCGGTCTGGCGACCTCGCAGCTGACGCTGGTGCGCAAGGCGCAGGCCGCCGACGCCCCGGCGGCGGCCGGCGATGCGAAGCCGGTGGTCCGTCGCACCGTCTGCAGCCACTGCTCGGTGGGCTGTGCGGTCGACGCCGTGGTCGAGAACGGGGTCTGGACCCGGCAGGAGCCGGTGTTCGATTCGCCGCTCAACCTCGGCGCCCATTGCGCCAAGGGCGCCGCATTGCGCGAACACGGCCACGGCGACTACCGCCTCAAGACGCCGATGAAGCTGGTCGACGGCAAGTACCAGAAGATCAGCTGGGACCAGGCGCTGAACGAGATCAGCGCCAAGATGCTCGAGCTGAAGAAGGCGAGTGGCCCGGACTCGATCTTCGTCGTTGGTTCGTCGAAGCACAACAACGAGCAGTCCTACCTGCTGCGCAAGTGGGTCAGCCTGTGGGGCAGCAACAACTGCGACCACCAGGCCCGCATCTGCCACTCCACCACGGTCGCGGGCGTCGCGAACACGTGGGGCTACGGCGCGATGACGAACTCGTACAACGACATGCGCAACTCGAAATGCGCGATGTACATCGGCTCGAACGCCGCCGAGGCGCACCCGGTCTCGATGCTGCACATGCTGCACGCGAAGGAGACCGGCACCAAGATGATCGTCGTCGATCCTCGCTTCACCCGCACCGCGGCCAAGGCCGACGAGTACGTACGGCTGCGCTCGGGCAGCGACATCGCCTTGGTGTTCGGGATGCTGCATCACATCTTCAAGAACGGCTGGGAAGACAAGAAGTACATCGCCGACCGCGTCTACGGCATGGACAAGGTCCGCGACGAGGCGCTCAGCAAGTGGACGCCCGACAAGGTCCAGGAAGTGAGCGGCGTCGACGAGGCCACGGTCTACAAGATCGCGAAGATGATGGCCGACAACCGGCCCAGCACCGTCGTCTGGTGCATGGGCCAGACCCAGCACACCACCGGCAACGCCATCGTCCGTGCCTCCTGCCTCCTGCAGCTCGCGCTCGGCAACGTCGGCGTCAGTGGGGGCGGCACCAACATCTTCCGCGGGCATGACAACGTGCAGGGCGCGACCGACGTCGGCCCGAACCCCGACTCGCTGCCCGGCTACTACGGTCTGGCCGAGGGCTCCTGGAAGCACTTTGCCAAGGTCTGGGGCGTCGACTTCGAGTGGATCAAGAAGCAGTATGCGCCCGGCATGATGGGCAAGCCCGGTATGACGGTGTCGCGCTGGATCGACGGCGTGCTCGAGAAGAACGAGCTGATCGATCAGGACTCGAACCTGCGCGGCCTGATCTTCTGGGGCCACGCGCCGAATTCGCAGACCCGCGGCCTCGAGATGAAAACGGCGATGGACAAGCTCGACCTGATGGTCGTCATCGATCCGTATCCGTCCGCCTCGGCGGCGATGGCGGCGATGCCCGGCAAGGCCGGCGATCTCAACCCGAGCCGCGCCGTCTACCTGCTGCCGGCGGCAACGCAGTTCGAGACCTCGGGTTCGGTGACCGCGTCGAACCGCTCGATCCAGTGGCGCGAGAAGGTGATCGAGCCCTTGTTCGAGTCGCGCACCGACCACATGATCATGTACCAGCTGGCGCAGAAGCTCGGCTTCGACAAGGAGTTCGTGGCCAAGGTCAAGATGGTCGCGGGTAAGGGCGGGATGATGGAGCCCGAGATGGAGTCGGTGCTGCGCGAGATCAACCAGAGCTGCTGGACGATCGGCTATACCGGGCAGTCGCCGGAGCGGCTGAAGGCGCACATGCGGAACATGAACGTCTTCGACGTGAAGACGCTGCGCGCCAAGGGCGGCGTCGACAAGGAAACCGGCTACCAGCTCGACGGCGACTATTTCGGCCTGCCGTGGCCGTGCTTCGGCACGCCGGAGATGAAGCATCCGGGCTCGCCGAACCTGTACGACACCAGTCGCCACGTGATGGACGGCGGCGGCAACTTCCGCGCCAACTTCGGGGTCGAGAAGGACGGCGTCAATCTGCTGGCGCAGGAGGGCTCGCACTCGAAGGGCGCCGACATCACCACCGGCTATCCCGAGTTCGACCACGTGCTGATGAAGAAGCTCGGTTGGTGGAACGAGCTCACCGATGCGGAGAAGGCGGCCGCCGAAGGCAAGAACTGGAAGACCGATCTCTCCGGCGGGATCATCCGGGTGACGATGAAGAACCACGGCTGCCACCCGTTCGGCAACGCCAAGGCGCGGGCGGTGGTCTGGAACTTCCCCGACCCGATCCCGCAGCATCGCGAGCCGATCTATTCGACGCGCTCCGACCTCGTCGCCAAGTACCCGACCCACGACGACAAGAAGGCGTTCTGGCGTCTGCCGACGCTCTACAGGAGCGTGCAGGAGAAGAACAAGGACATCGGCAAGCAGTTCCCACTGATCATGAGTTCGGGGCGCCTGGTCGAATACGAAGGCGGCGGCGAGGAGACCCGCTCGAACCCCTGGCTCGCCGA